>Ga0209275_10000191_pt1 | contig 21351 bp, 22 predicted proteins | sample HubBroMetageREF2_FD_188344 | JGI IMG/M metagenome (GOLD analysis project Ga0209275, IMG submission 188344) | Reference soil microbial communities from the Hubbard Brook experimental Forest, New Hampshire, USA - Hubbard Brook CCASE Soil... | ecosystem: Environmental > Terrestrial > Soil >... | reverse complement strand
ACTGCTCGGCATTCTCGCGCTGCTACTCATTTCCGCGGCCCGCGAAGGCGTCGCCGCGTATTACATCCATCAAAACACTTCCGCCGCGTTGCAAAGCGCAATCCGCTGGGATCCCACCAATCCTGTCTATCCTGCCGCGGCCGCCAATCTCCTTCACCTCTACGGCGATGATCCCGACCCTAGCGGTGTCGTCCGCCTCTACCAAACCGCTCTGCTCCTGTCGCCCTTCGATGCCACTTATTCCGCGAACCTGGCTCAAGCCTACGAGTGGGCCGGCCAGCCCACACTTGCCGCCGCATACTTCCGCCGTGCCCTCACCCTCTTCCCCAATTCGCCCCAAATTGATTGGCAAGTCGCAAATTTCTACGTGCGTTCCGGCAACACCAGCGAAGCGCTTCCGCTGCTGCGCAGAGTTCTTTCCTCCAACCTAATCCCCAAAAATCAGATCTTTGCCCTAACCTCCAACGCTCGCGTGGATTCCGCTACCGTGGTCAACGATCTTCTCCCTGATGAATCAACCGCGATCGTCTCCTACCTGAATTTCCAAGTCGACCGCAACAACACCATCGCCGCGCAAAAAGCCTGGGATCGTTTGGTGCAGTTCCATTCATCCTTCGAAATCAATCAAACCTTTCACTATCTCGACTCGCTCATCCAATCCCGCGATCTCGCGCGTGCTTCGCAATCCTGGTCCTCCGTACTCGCCCGTTTCCCATCACTCATTCCGTCCCCCGCGTCGCGCGACAACTTGGTAGAGAATGGTAATTTTCAGGCCGGCGTTCTCAACGGCGGTTTCGATTGGCGCGTCAATCCTGTTCAAGGCGTCACCGTCACTCGGGAATCCGAAGGCCCTCCCACCGGTGTTAATCACTCGCTGCGTATCAATTTCGACGGTTCGCAGAATCTCTACTACGACGCAGTAGCCCAATTCGTCCCTGTCGAGCCCAACACCAAATATGATTTCTCCGCGTCCCTGCGCACCGCCGGCATCACTACCGACAGCGGCCTCAGCCTGCAACTCGCCGACGCCTACGATCCTGTCAAAATGTTCGGCGCCACCGATCCGGTACTAGACACCACGCCATGGTCGCAACACAAATTTTCCTTCATCACCGGCAGCAACACTCACTTGCTCCTACTCACCGTCGTCCGCAAGCCCAGCCACAAATTCGACGCCAACCTTGCCGGTACGTTTTGGTTCAGTCAAGTTGCACTCACTTCGCACCAGTAAAGCCGATAAGGCGAACCACCCCTAATCCTGCCTACAGTGATTTACCTGCGTTGCACCGAGCCACACCGCCTGTATACTGGGGCGTCGGGAAGTTCCAGGTTTCGTACCCCCGCTCGCCCAATATTCCCTTCGAGAGGTCGGAGCCCGCGTTTTATGGAAGAGTCGCAGTCGCCAAAATGTCCCGGCGCCCCACCGACCTCTGATCGCAGGCTCAATCCGCGTTTCCCCGTCAAGCCCATCGAGTACGTGGAAATCGGCCCCACCAATGGTGGCATCATTCTCGACATCAGTCGCGAAGGCATGGCCCTCTGCGCGGCTCAAGCGATTTCCAGCGATCAAACGTTACGCTTCCGTTTTCAACTCCCGCGCTTTCCCGAAACCATCGAAGCTACCGCGGAAATTACCTGGATTGGCGAAACCAGAAAACGCGCTGGGTTTCGCTTCGTCAATCTTCCCCCCCGTCCCCGCAAACAAATTCTCGATTGGATCACTCTGCAAAACGAAAATGCCCCGGCCGCCAATCTCGGCGCGGTTTCACAAGAGCCCAAAAACCAGGTGCCCCACACGTCGCCTTCACGTGTGGGGACTTTGCCTTCATCTCCCACCACGACTCACTTTACCGTCCCTGCCGTTCACCAACCGGAGACTCCTTCCAACGGCAAGCGTTCGCCCGTCGATCGTCGTTCTCAATTTCGCAAGCCCCTGCATTCCTCCGTTTACCTGCAATTCGATGACGGAAACGCAGGACTCCTCAGCGATCTAAGTGTCGCTGGTCTATCGTTTCGCGCCGCAAGAGCGCTCTCGAACGATGAAGTGGTCGTCACCTTTCAATTGCCAGGGTCCGACGATCACATCGAAGCACCTGCCGCCATCGTGTGGAAAAGCGCTTCCGGAAAAAAGGCCGGCGCGCGTTTTACCTCCTTACCCCACGAAGCCAAAAATCGCATCTCAGATTGGATCCACTCTCGAATTCCACCCGCGTCGGCAGCTGCAACGCCTGATTCGTCATCCCCAACTGCACACTCCGCAAGCGTCAATCCAACTTCGATCCCAACTGATCCCGAGCCACAGTACGCGCCTCCCGATAACGGCCATTCGATTCATCTCGAAACTTTCTCGCCGGACTTGTCCGCAACCGCAGCACCCGCCGCAAAGTCCGAACCTCCGCCACTTCCACCGCCGCCAATTTTCCGCACCTCGATGTTCGAAACCACGTCACCACGCGCTGCCTCCACAAACCTGGTTACACCTGTTGCACCTGTTCTTCCCCCGCTCTTCGCCGAACCCTACTCCTATGTAGCTCCCAAAGAGTCGCTCAGCTTTTTAAAAGTTCTAGGCGCCATGGTCCTCTTGGGCGGCATTTGCTTCGGCGCCGGCTTCTTCTATTCTCGAAACCACCAGACGCTTCTACCCACTTTTGCGACTGCCAATAGCGAACCGCGCCGCACTGAAGTTCCGAATAATGATTCTGATACTCAGCGCGCTGCCGCCAATCCACTTTCCACTTCCCAAATGGTCCCGGCGCCCTCCGAAGATCCAGCCGTCAGAGATTCCGCCGCCAGCGACATTTCCAACTCGCCAGAAGCGAATCGAAATGACCAAGCAAGGTCTCAATTCCAGAGCCCGCAAACCGCGACTCAATCGCCCTCTACCCTCTCGACTAGTTCCCAACCGAACTCTTCGAAAGCAGACGTTGAATCTTCTCCACCCGAGGGCACCTCTTCTCCAAAAGAACGCGCCACCGCTCATGACACCGCAAGCGACATAAAATCATCTGCGAGGACTTCACGAATCGTCTCGCCGTTCGTTCCTTCACCAACCTCCACAGCCTCCGAGCCGTCGACGGGCACGTCAACACTGCCCGCGTATCGCTCTTCAAATCCGGCGCCAAACTATCCACGGCAGCAACAACCGCAACAGACTCCGCCTCCTTCCCACCCAGCCACCGCCTCGCCTACTGCCAACACTCCTAACCAACCGAATTCCGCCGCAGCCTTGCAGCCGGCACCGACCTCGTCGAATCTGAATTCCACCCGCCCCGCCACGACCCCTTCGCCCTCCATCACCGCTCCAACTCCCGCAACCGTTCCCGCAACACCGCCGCCCGTTCAGCCCCTGACCGGCTCCGTTTCCTTTTCCTCCCGCTTCCGATCGATTCGCAATGCTCCCGATCCCGCCAATCGCGCCGCGGGCGGCGTCTTGCAGCTTGGCCCATTGCTTTCTAGTCCGCTGCCCGCCTATCCCGCCGATGCGCAGCGCAAGCAAATTCAAGGTCTCGTTGAACTCGATGTCTTTGTAGCCGCCGACGGCAGCGTTCAGGAAGTCCACTTCATAAAAGGTCCAGCCGACCTGGCCGACGCCGCATTAGACGCAGTTCGCGGCTGGCATTATGGTTCGACAGTCCTCGGCGGCCGCCCCGTTGAGACCGAGCAATCCATCTTTATCACCTTTAAATTGGCAAAGTAATCCAACTGTAACGGCCACCTTCAGGTGGCCCCCTCGCGCGTTGGAACTAGCAAGCAGAAGAAATTCCAGAAGCACTGCACAGAGGAAACATAGTCTCTACGGCGTCGACGGGCTAACCGACGGGCTTCCATGTCCCGCCCCCGCTACTCCCACGGCAACTCCAATCGCCGCCGCAGCCGCCACTCCCAATAATATGTACTCATTCTTTTTGTTGCTGCTTCCGTGCACCACTGGCGGTGGAGGTTCCGTGTCCGTCGTAGTCGAAGGCGTAGTCCCAGCCGCCGTCGTCGCGCTTTCCGCGGGAGTAGCAGCTTTCGGCGGCGTTAGCACTGCTTCCAATTCTCCCGATGCCAGAATGTTCCCCGATTCGCCCGCCCCCAGCACCCGCCCCGTAGTCCCTTCCAGCGGTATCAATCCCACACTTCCATCCAAACACGCAATCGCAAACGAGCCATCCCCGTGCCGTTCAATTCGCGACGACGACTGCTGTGCCTGAATCACCGGTGCCACCACATAATTCCCAACCCGCACCGAAATATCCGTAGCTCCTCCAAACGAATTCATCACCACAATTCCAGACTTCAACTCTCCCGTATACCTCGGGTCCGGCTGAAACGACATCTCGCTGTCCGACGCCAACCGGAACGACCCTTTTCCATTAATCGAAAAAGTCACCGTCCCATCCGCACTCGTCCTGATCGTGTCGCCCACAAAAACCGTCGTGTCGTTCGACGCCGGCATTCCATTTACCGTCACCGTGCCCCTCGCCGTCAGCGACCCCAGTGCCTGCGGCGCCTGCCCCTGCTTGGTCCCACTACCCGTGCGCGCTTCGACGCCCGAAACGCCAATCACCAGCAAGGCCAACGCAACCGCCACAACGGGCGCCACCGCTCTCGCGCTCCGAAATCCCTTCGAATTTGCGTGTAGCTGCTGCATCCCAGAGTTCTGTACGGTACCGACCCATCCACCAAAATCTCGCCGGGTTTCCTACGTTTATCACCAGCCTATTTCCTTGTCTACGCCCTTCTCACGCTATCTCACTGTATTGCTTTCCTACATCGTCTGCCCCAGAATTGCTCCCCGGCTGTTCATGAAGATTCTGCACATCGTCAAGACCGCCGTCGGCGCCGGCTGGGTCTACCAGCAAGTGCGTGTCCTCTGCTCCCTCGGTTTCGACGTGATCGTCGTTCTCCCCTCGGCCTCCGTTGGCCTCGCTCCTAAATATAAAGACGCTGGCGCCACCGTCATTCCTCTCGCTTTCGATTTTCCCTTTCGGCGTCCTTGGCAAATTCCCTCGTTGCTCCGCTCCTGCAAAAACTTAGTCGCCGAGGTCCAGCCCGACGTCATTCACACTCATCACGTCGGCACCACTCTGATGCTCCGCGCCGCTCTTGGACAATTCTCCCCCACCCCACGCATCTTCCAGGTTCCCGGCCCGCTTCATCTCGAACATCGTTTCTTCGCGAAACTCGATATCTCCTCCGCTGGCCCGCAGGATCATTGGATCGCCTGTTGCCGCTGGACCAAACGAAAATATCGCTCTCTGGGCATCCAGCCAGATCGCGTCTTCCTCTCCTATCCCGGCACCGACCTGACCACATTCAACGAACACCGCACCGGCGCGCTTCGTCGCGAACTCAACTTGCCACCAGACGTTCCTCTCGTCGGCATGGTCTGTTACATGTACGCCCCAAAACGTTTCCTCGGCCAGTCCACCGGCCTCAAGGGTCATGAAGATTTCATCGGCGCATTTCAAATCGCCCAAAAAACTATTCCCAACCTTCGCGGCGTCATCATCGGCGGTGCCTGGAATGGTGCAGCGAAATATGAACAGCGCCTCCGCCGCATTGGCCACACTGCTTGCCCCGATTCTCTAACCTTCCTCGGCACCAGGTCCGACGTGCCTGCTCTCTACCCCGACCTCGATCTCGCCGTAGTCGCTTCACATTCCGAAAACGTCGGCGGCGCCGTCGAGCCTCTCCTCAGCGGAGTTCCCGTCGTCTCCACCAACGTGGGCGGACTCCCCGATCTTGTTCAGCCCGGCATCACCGGCACTCTCGTGCCTCCCCGCGATCCTCAATCCTTAGCCGCAGCCACTCTCTCTTCTCTAAAAAATCCCACGGAAGCGCACCGCCTCGCTCTCGCAGGTCAACAAATGGCCCGTCAACTCTTCAACGTCGAAACCACCGCTCGCGAAGTAGCTCAGATTTATTCCCAGCTTGCCTCCACGCCCCCAGACTCCAGGCTTCCCGCATGACACCTCCACTCAAAATCCTCCATTGTCTCGGTACTCTCAATCCCGGAGGCGTCGAAACCTGGCTCCTCAATCTCTCCCGCCACCTCGACATCGCGAATTTTCAATTTGATTTCTGCACTCTTGGCGCAGACGCCGGCCTTTACGCTCCCGAAGTTCTTCAACTCGGCTCCCGTGTCTACCGCTGCCCGCGCCATCCTTCGTCCACTTTGTCCCGCCGCTTCCGCCAAATCTTGCGGGAAGGGAATTACGACGTCATCCACAGTCACGTCCATTTTTTCTCCGGCGCGTTATTGCGCTGGGCCGCTCTCGAAGCAGTGCCCACGCGCATCGCGCATAGTCACAGCACTCACGATGGCAAACCCGACTCCCTCGGTCGCAAAGCCTACCGCCGCCTGATGTCCAACTGGATTCAGCAGTACGCCACCCACGGCTTAGCCGCATCTCGTCAAGCCGCAGCCGACCTCTTCACCGCGAATTGGCCACATGATCCACGCGTCGCCATACTTCACTACGGGATCGATCTCCAATCCTTTCGCTCAGCAAGCAACAAAGTTCCGCCGCATCGCGACCGCATCCCTATTCCCGGCGGTGCGCCCGTAGTCGCGCACGTCGGCAATTTCGTAACCCCCAAAAATCACACTTTCCTCCTGGACGTCGCCGCCCAAATCACAAAACGTCGCCCCGACATTCATTTCCTCCTCATCGGCGACGGTCCTCTTCGCGCCCCAATGCAGGCGCGCGCGCAACGTCTCAACCTCGAAAATAATGTCCATTTCCTCGGTACCCGCACCGACGTCCCGCATCTACTCCGCCAGTGCGACGCCTTCCTCTTCCCCTCACTCTGGGAAGGCCTCCCCGCCGCCGTCATCGAAGCACAAGCTTCCGGACTCCCCTGCGTAATCTCCGGCGGAATCACCGGCGAAGTCGCCATTCTCCCGCACCAGGTAACCCGTCTCCCACTCTCCGCCAGCCCCGAAAAATGGGCAGAAGCAACCATCGACTCCCTGCATCGCGGTAAGCTCGACCCACAAACTTGCATCGACGCCCTTGAATATTCCGACTTCTCCATCGACCACAGCCTGTCCCGCCTGCTCGCCTTATATTCCAATCGACTGGTCCACGCCCGTGCGGCTTCACGCTAAAACTCTCGATCCCATCTTCTCAGCGCTCTTGGTGTGTATCGCATCCCTCGCCATTTTCCAGACCACCCTGCGCGGCAACGACGCCACCTCCGCCATCGCCTCCGGTGCGTTCTTCATCGCCTCCATTCTGTTCGCGCGTTACATTCTCCATATCCCCTTTGCCAGCGGCGCCCTGGTCTACCTGATCCTCCTCGGCCTTTTTCATCTCGGCCTCGTCGTGCCCTGGGCCCTCGGCATCTACGATATTTCCCGCGCGCCTTCCTTTACTCCCCACGGTCTCTCCCGCTCCATCGCGCTCATCAACTATTCCGTAATTGCCTTCGACCTGGGCCTCGTCCTCGCCTTATTCGTAGCCAAGAAATCCGCCAACGTTCTCCGTCAGCCCGCCGCCACCGATCCCGAAAATCATGAAGTCTACATTGCCGGTTGTCTCTTACTCGCCGCCGGAATCGTTATGTTCATCGTCGGCTTGATTGGCCTGGACCCCCTCGGATATTTCCGCCTCACTTACTCCGAAACTTTCCGCCTGCGCGCCGAGTCCGATCCCAGACTCTTCGGCTCCGGCATCACCATTTCTTTCATCGGCCTGAGCATCGCCGCCGCCGGTGCTTCGCAAAAACGCTTTCGCCTTGTCGCCATCATGGGCGTCGTCTGGCTGATCAGCCTTGTGTACTGGGGTTTTCGCGGACCTGGGCTCATCGCCGCTATCGTCGTCTACATCATTGCCCGCAAAAAAGGTTTGCACGTCCCCAAGTGGGCGCCGCCGTTGGCCCTGGCAACCGCGCTGCTCCTCTTGCCCGTCCTTCGTTCCGGTCGTGAATCGCCGCTCAACGAGCGTTTCTCCCAACTCTCCTTCAAAGACGTCAATATCTTGGATGGCCCCGCCGAAATGGGTATGAGCATTCGACCTCTGCTCGAAACCATCGATCTCATCCGCCCAGGTGATTTTCGTTGGGGCAAAACCTATTGGATCGGTATGCAAGGCATCGTCCCCAATCTAGCGCTCCGTTGGGAAGCCTCCGCCTCTTCCCGCGAAGACGACCTTCCCCCCAATCACTGGATTACCGCCATGGTCGATCCCTGGTCCTACAAAAATTATGGCGGCATGGGATTTTCTGCCATCGCCGAGCCTTACATGAACTTTGGCGTCGCCGGCGTACTCGCCTACTTCATGTTTCTCGCCTATTTTCTGATTTGGCTCGAACAGCTTTCCGTCCGCAACTCCTACGCGCTCGCGGCTTGGGCCCTGATTCTTGGCCCGCTCCTCTGGACCACCCGCAACGACTTCTCCAATTTTTTCCGCTCCGCTGTATGGGGCCTTCTCACCCTCGCCGCCGTCAAAGCCATTTCCGTTGCCTACGCCAACGTCCTCGATAAACCGCATCCACATCCTGCAAAACTCACTTCGCGTTTACAGCGAGTCAAACACGTTGAACCCGCCCAATAATCGTCTGCTGCTAACCAGCGAAGAGCATTTCATCGTCGACGATTTAGGCTCGGTGTATTCTCGCGGCCCCTCCACATATTCTTACTGGTCGCGTTACCTCGATGTTTTCGATCAAGTCGTCGTGCTCGCCCGCGTAGCCAACAAAGAACGTGAACTCGACGAAGACCACGCCCAGCGCGCCGATGGTCCCGGCGTTTCCTTCCGCCCTCTGCCCGATCACACCGGCCCGTGGCAATACCTGCGCGCCCGCCGTCACGCTCAATCCATCGCTCGCCAAGCCATCGCCGATTGCGACTCTTACCTTCTCCGTGTCCCCGGCGTCGTCAGTCAAATGGTTTGGCAAGAAATCCTGCGCCTGAAAAAGCCATACGCCGTCGAAGTCCTCGGCGATCCCTGGGACGCTCTGGCTCCAGGCACTTGGCCTCATCCCTCTCGTCCCGCTTTCCGCCTCATCGCTACTCGCCAGTTGAAACGCATCTGCGCTCGCGCCTCAACCCTCAACTACGTCACCGCTCACGCATTGCAGCGCCGCTACCCACCTTCCAACAACGCCCCAGTCTGCACATTTTCCGATGTCGAACTTGCCCTAGCTCCCGCAAAAATCCTTGCCGAAAAACATCGCCGCCTTCGCGCTTCCACTTGGCGCGATCCCGACTGCGGCACTCCCCTCCGCATCGGCTTCATCGGCAGTTTTTCTCGCCTCTACAAAGGTGCAGACCTGCTTCTCCGTGCCGCCGCTCTTTGCCAGCAAAAAGATTTAAATTTCTGTCTGACCCTGGTCGGAGATGGTCACCATCTTCCGGAGATGAAATCCCTCGCGGCAACGTTGGGCATCACCGATCGCACCCACTTTCCAGGTCAGCTCCCGCCCGGAAAACCCATTTTCGATTTTCTAGATTCCCTCGAATTATTTGTTCTACCCTCGCGCGCCGAAGGCATGCCTCGTGCTCTCCTAGAAGCCATGGGCCGCGGCTGTCCCTGTATCGCCACTGACATCGGTGGCATCCCCGAACTTCTCGCCCCCAACGATCTCGCGCCAGCAGGAAGCAGCGAGCACTTAGCAGACTTGATTCTGAATTGTGCGTCAGATTCAGACAGACTAATCGCCATAAGCGAACGAAACCTTGCCACAGCACAACGATTCAGCCCGCAAGTCATCCGCGAAGCGCGTCACTCTTTCCTCCAAACCGTAAAAACCCTCTCGCAGTCCCAATAAGGGTGCGGTCCAGGTCAAGGATCTGTTGTGTTTTTGTTTTTTGCTGAGAAACTGCGAGTCGTTATTCTTTGCGCGCAATCGCAATCAAATTCATCCGAAACGCCGACAACCCCTCAAACCGCTTCACCAGATATCCGTACCCCATCCCCAGCCGCTGCAGCACAAAATTGAATGACAAAACCGCCGCCGCACCTTCCACCAACTCAATTTCAATATTCTTCTTCCGAAATCCCGCTTCCGCCAGCAATCCACCCAAACGCCACCGCGTGTTCGCCCGGTAATACGTTGGAAAAATATCGTCTTTCGTAAATCTTCGCCGCCGGTTGAACCACAAATGAAACCAGTGCGGCGTCACCTTTGCCATTCCTCCATAGTAGTGCAGCAGATTGGTCGTAAAAATCGCCACTCGTCCCCCAGGTCTCAACACCCGGTAAAACTCCCGTATTGCCACCACCGGATTCTCCAGATGCTCCACCAGCCATCGTCCATAAATCACATCAAACGAATTATCCGCAAAGGGCAGGGAACTCACGCTACCGCCAACCCGAGAATCTACACAACGATTTTCCGTAAGTGTTTCACAAACATCAATTCCAGTAAGGAAATACTTGCAGTCCCTGACTCGCCGCGCAGCAAACTTCCCCGAACCGCATCCCGCGTCCAGCACCCACGCATCCTCGCGAATCAACCCTCTAAATCGTTCCTCAAACACCTCTTCAGGACTCAGCGAAACAATCGCCGCCTCGCGACCGCTCGCCTCCAACGTCAGTTCGTCAACGCTTCGCATCGCAGTTCAACTCACAGCCCCGCAGCGTGCACCCGAGCAGCCCGGGCTTCCCCGGAGAACTCCTCCACAACCATCGCGCCCGCTCCTTCGTTCACCACACTTAACGGAGCAGACTGCTTCGCCCCCGCCCTCACCAACGCTCGCAGCGCAATCTGATTATTAAAGTTCGCCGTCGTAAAATCCCTAATCAACCCCGCCCGTATCGCCCGGAAAATTTCCTGAATCCCATACTCCACCGTTCTCCTGCAGTTAAATCTCAGTCGCTCACGAATCTTATTGAACGCCACCCGGTAATTGCGCCGGTCTTCGCTCGCCACCGTCTGAATCACTATCCCAGGTATTTCATCCGCCACCGCTCGTCCCAATTCTTCGATCCTCAGGTTCAGTCCAGTCGATCCCGCGTTAAATACTTCTCCGCTCACCTTTTCCGTCGACGCATCCAAAACAGCCATAAACGCCCGTGCCGCATCCCCCACATGCATCAATGGCCGCCATTGCGCCCCGTTCGAAATCGTAATGCTTCCGAGGAACACCGCCCGCGCCACAAACAAATTCACCACCAGGTCGAATCGCATTCGAGGCGACAATCCAAATAACGTGCTCAGCCGCAAAATCGTTGGCGCAAACCTCGCACTCCGCGCCCCCAGCAAAATCCTCTCCGACTCCACCTTCATCTCCGCATACATCGACAACGGATTCACCGCCCCCCTCTCGTCCGCAAAACTCTCCGATGCTCCGTACACGCTGCACGACGACGCGAACAGAAAACGCCGCACTCCGCAGTCCAGCGCCACTTCCGTCAGCATTCGAGTTGCCGCCCGGTTCACCTCCACCGCCAGTTGCTCGTTTTCCTCGCACGCCGAATCGCCCACAATCGCCGCCAGGTGAATCACCGCGCCGCAACCCTTCATGCACCGCGCCACCACTCCGATATCGCGCACATCTCCTCGTACCAATTCGCAATTCGCATGCGACCTCACCTGATCAAGCGATTGTTCTCCGAACATGAACGAATCCAGCACCCGCACGCGCCGCCCGGCAGCAAGCAGTTGCCCCACCAGCACCGAGCCGAGATATCCCGCGCCTCCCAGCACTAAAACGCGGAAATCGCGCGATTCGCGTTTAAAGTTTCTACCCTTCATCGTCTTACGCGCTCCCGACTCCGCCACTTTGTTGCGCCCGCCGGATCACGTCGCAAATTGTATCCACCGATTCATCCGTCAACGACGAATAAATCGGCAGGCTCACGATCCCGCTCGAAATCGCCTCCGTCACCGGAAGCGGCCGCCCATCCCACACCTCGCGATAAACCTTTTGCAAATGCACCGGAGGAGAAAAATATCTCCTCGTTTCGATATTGTTTCGACGCAGTTCACCAATCAGCCAGCCCCGCGTCTGCCCAAATGCTTGTTCATCCACGATCACCGAAAAATCCTTGAAACTCGAAGTCCCGCCCTCCGCCACTCGCTGAAAGCGATTCCCGGCCACATCCCGCAGATTCCGCTCGTAGCGTTTCCGAATCTCGTTTCGCCGTGCGATCCGCCCATCCACGCTTCCCATTCCGCGCAAAGCCAGCGCCGCATTCATCTCTCCCATCCGCGCGTTGATTCCAATAATCTCCGAATCGTAATTGCCGGGATCTCCATAATTCCGCGCAGCCCTCAATTGCTTTGCCAATCGCGCATCATGGGTAGCGATCAGGCCTCCTTCACCGCCAACCACCAGTTTCGTCGGCGAAAGACTGAACACCTCCGCTGTCCCGAATCCTCCAACGCATTTGCCTTTGGTCTTACTCCCAAATGCGTGCGCCGCATCAAATACCAACGCGATTCCCAATCTTTCCGAAATCTCCTGCAGTTCCTTCACCGGCGCAGGATTTCCAAAAACGTGCACTCCCAGAATCGCCGCTGTCCGCGCGGAAATCTGCTCTCGCACCGCCGCAGCATCAACGCAAAACGTATTCGCGTCACAATCCGCAAACACCGGTTTCAGTCCATTCCAGGCCACCGCATGAGCCGTAGCATGAAACGTGAAGCTCGGCAAAATCACTTCTCCCCGCAAATTCAAACACCGCAGCACCAGCAACAGTCCCGACGTGCAACTGCTCACCGCCACGCAATGCTTCACTCCCAGATATGCCGCCGCCGCCTCTTCAAACGTCCGCACATACTTCCCATTCGTGAGCTGCTTGCTCGCAACAATCTTGCGAACATCCTCCAGGAATTCTTCTCCCGGCAATCCTTCCGGATTCACAATCGGCACCATCTTTTCGAAGGATGGGCCCACCAGGTCGCCAATCTCCGCCTTTGCCACATTCGATATCGTCATCGTTTTTCCATTTCCATGCGCCTCGTTTGCTCGCCCGTCACCTGCGCCGGAACTCCGCACACTATCTTTCCTTCCGGCACATCGTGTAAAACCACCGCTCCCGCTCCCACGTAACTGTATTTCTGCACTGTCACATTTGGCTTAATCACCGCTCCGGCTCCCACATACGCGAACTCCCCCACGTGAACGCTTCCCGTCAGCGTCGCATTCGGAAAAATATGGCAACTGTATTCCAGATAATTGTCGTGGTCTACCGAGGCCGCCGTGTTTACGCACGCATTATCTTCAATCACCGTTCCTGCATTGACGGTCGCGCCAGCCAGAATAATTACGCCATCCCCGATCTTCACGAACCGCGACAGATGCGCGCTAGGGTGCACCACCGTCGCTGCCGCCAGCCCCGCGCTCCGGATCAGTTCGAACTTTTCACTTCGCGTATAGTTGTCGCCAATCGCGATCGCCACGTACTCGCACCGCAGTCTCTGCGCCATTCGCGACAGGTCACCCTCAAACAACGTTACCGGCACTTTTAGAATCTCACTCCCATCTTTTCTGCGGTCCTCATCAATCACTCCGCCAATTTCCCATTCCTCCCCACACAGAATCGCGTCCACCACCACTTTTCCGTGGCCACCAGCGCCCCACACCAGCACTCGTTTTCTCGTTCTCTCCATCAGCGCTCAGCCCACATCCGGAATTCGTACACGGCCGTCCTTCCCGTACACTCCTTCAACCCGAAACAACGCCGGAATCGTTCGCGCAATAATTCCGCAATCCATCCACAGTGAATAGTGTTCGATATAAAAAACGTCTAGCTCCATTCGCTCTGCCCAGCTCAGCGAATTTCGCCCACTCACCTGCGCCAGCCCCGTCAGTCCCGGGCGCATTGCCAAACGCCGTCTCTGTTCCGCCGAATATTTCGCCGCCACTTCATAAAACGCCGGGCGCGGCCCCACCAAACTCATCTCCCCGCGAATCACGTTCCACAGTTGCGGCAACTCATCAATACTCCAGCGCCGCAAAAATCTCCCAACTCTCGTTATCCGCGGATCGCTCGACGACGTTTCGAAATAGTCGCCGCACACCCGCGCCCCATCCACCATCGTCCGCACCTTCCACTGCAGGAACATCTCACCGTTCACGCCTGCCGCCCGCAAACGAAAAAGCACTGGTCCCGCAGAATCCAGCTTGATCGCCACCCCAGCAAGCGCCAAAATCGGAGCGCAAATTACCAATCCCGAACATGCCAGCGCCACATCCAAGATTCTCTTCAGCCGCATTTGCGTCTCGCGCTTCATTCTCGCGCCGTCCCCACACCTGCCGCGGTCACACTGGTCGCCGCCGCCAATCCCAAAATCACCGAAAATACCAGCGCATTGCTCGGTATATACAAATTAAAGTCCGTCAGGCTATGCAGCAGAATGGCCACAATACTGCCCAGACATCCAAGCGCCACCGCTTTCTCGAACCGACCTTCCGACAACGACACCGTTTTCGCCACCCGCCTTAACAACAACACAATCGATCCAAACAATAAAATCGCCGCCGGTATTCCCACGTCACTCGTAATTTCCAGATAATCGTTATGCGCGTGATTCACGAATTTCCCCAAAAACGTGCTCTGCACCGCCGTGAACGCCACCGGAAAGGTTCCCAATCCGCTTCCCAGTAATGGATGGCCTCCAATCAGCCGCCCCGTCCCTCGCCAAATCGATAATCTGCTTTCTTCCGCGCTTCCAAATTCATTACCGATACTGCCAAACCGCCCAAACGTCGATCCAGCACCAATCCACAAAACCAAAAGTGCCACGCACGCCATCACCAACCCAGCAATCCACAATCCCGCTTTCCGTTGTAATCCCCAAACCGCAGCCATCAACACTAATGAGTACGCCCCCGCCACGATCCCCATCCGCGATCGCGACAAAAGTAATCCCGCGATCATCACGATCAGCGCAAACAGCCGCAACCCCATCCTCGGCAAACTCTCTCCCGCAATCGCCGCTTTGACGCCCACCCCCGACCGTCCCTGCCGCAAAGACAAACTCTTCGAATGCTCGAACAGCACCAGCGCCAGCCCAAACGGAATCACCATCTCCAAAAATCCCGCAAAATGATTCCGGTTGATGTACGTTCCGGTCGCCTCTTCCAGGTTGTATTTCTTGGCGTAGACAAAAATTCTCTGCCACCCGCTCAAATACTGCACCAACCCATACACCGCCTCGACCGTCCCAAGTATCAGCAGCCACGCCACCAGTCGTCGACGGCTCCCCCGCTCCTCCCCCAACCGTCCAACAAAAAAATATGCAATCACGCAGCAAACTAAAACAATCAAGTGCGCGCGCGTGTTATGCGGCGCGATGCTCAGTACCGAAAAGCCTGTCGCCGCGCCGTCCGGTGAATCCACGTTCCACGCAGCCTCACCCGGCCGCAGCCATCCTAAAACTCTCACAGGGAAGGGAACTAACTGCAGCGCCACCACACCCACCAACGCCACCGGCACAAAACCCACTCGCCACCATTCCCGCCATCCCACTTCTGTCAAACCAAAAAGCGCGACCCCCGCTCCACCCAGCAACACAACCTCAATCACTGCGAATGAGATAGGTTCAGTTCCCCCAAACGCCAACACCGCCGCCGTAACACACAGGATGAGCCAACCCTCCATCACGCCCAACATCCACCGGCGCTTCACCACCACGATTCGCGCATCCCGTCACTTCTCCAATTCATCCGCGTCCTGCTGGTGATACCCCGAGTAGTAGTAATCGTTTCTCACTTCCGCAAAATTTATCGTCGCGCCCAGCACATGCGCTCCGGCATCCACTGTTGATAAATACGCGCGCTGCACCATGTCCCGCGGAGTTGTCCCCCCGCCCACTACTAGAATCACTCCGTCCACCAGCGTCGACAAAATCCGGCTGTCCGCCAAATTGAGCATTGGTGGCGAATCCACCACCACGAATTTATATTCCTTCGCCGCCTCACGCAGCAGTGTCCGCATATACTCCGACGAAAGCAAATCCGCCGGATTCGGTGGCACCGGCCCACAGAAAAGCACTGAAACTCTAATTGGCGCCGCTTGCCACACCAGATTCCGCCAATTGCAGCCGCTCGTCAGGTAATTCACCAACCCCGTCGAACTCGTCACCTGAAAAAACTTATGCAGGCTCGGCCGCCGCAAATCCCCATCAATCAGCAGAACGGAATCTCCCAGCTGCGCCAGCGACGCCGCCAAATTTGCCGCCACCGTGGTTTTACCTTCTCCCTGCTTCGCGCTTGTCACCAGCAGCGTCGCGGGTGGTCTCTTGGCCGTCGACAACAACACCGAAGTTCTCAACCCGTGAAACGCCTCGGCCAGCGCGTTATTCTGCAGTCCGTTTCCTTCCGCCATTTTTATTCGATTCCAAGCCGTCCCATTTCCGTTTCCGTTCTTGCCACCATTCCGATGATTCTCGCTGCCCAGCAACCGTTCCGTCGCCCGTAATCCGTGTAGACTTCTTCCGCTCCCCGGCAACGCCATCGCCGGCACCGCTCCCAGTGCAGGTATTTGCAAAAACCTTTCAATGTCTTCCGAATTCTTCAGCGTGTTATCCAGATGCTCCTGCAGGAACGCCGCCGTCACCCCCAGGCACAGCCCGATAATCAGTGCCAGCGACAAATCCAACAGAATCCGCGGCCGCGCAAACTTCTTTGGCGGATACGCTGGGTCCACCACTCTTATATTCGTCGCCTTCAGGCTGCTCGATACCCCAGTCTCTTTCAGCTTCGACAGCAGCCCCACATACAACTGCTTATTCGTGTCCGCTTCCCGTTTCAAAATGTTGTACTGCACCGACTTTCCCGCAATATCGTTGGCCTGCTTTTCCTGCTCTGCAAATGCGTCGCGCAACATCTGCTCGTGGCTCACCGAAGCCGTATAATCATTGGCGATTCCGTGCGCCGCCCGCGCCCGCTCAGCGTCCAGCATCGCGTTGATTTCGTCAATCTGGCTCTGCAGCTCTTTCACCCGAGGGTACGATGGATTAAATGTCGCGCTCAATCGCGATTGCTCCCGTTGCAAATCCGCCAGTCGCGTCGTCAAATCCTGTATCAGTTTGTTGTCCAGCACTCCCGGCAGCGCCCCGTAATCCTTATTCTGCAGTAGTTGATACAACGACTCTTTCTTGTATCTCTCCGCCTGTGCCTTCGTTAATTCCTGTTGCAGGTCCCGCAACCGTTCCGTGACGATGTTCTCGCTCGTCCCTTTGTCCGTCTCCAAAAACAGCAATCCATTTTCGCGCCCGTACTTTTGCAGCGCGTCTTCCGATTGTTCCAGCTTCGCCTTCATGCCCATCAATTGCTGCGAAAGCCAGTCCGAAGCCCTCTGCGCCGCCTCCCACCGCGCCTCCAGATTCGCTTCGATATACACAGACGTCAGCGTGTTCACCACCTGCGCCGCAATCACCGGATCATTCGATTCAAACGTCACTTCAATCAGCCGGCTGCGCTTCACCGGCTCCACCGTCAGCCGCTCCTCAAAATTCTTCAGCACCTCTTCCGCAACATTCTGCGCCGGCGCACTAATCACGTTATCAGCCGCAGTTCCGCCGCCCTGCGACATCTTCGCCTTATCCCTCGTTTGCTGCCAAGTCCCGCTCTTTCGCGAAAATTCCGGCAAGCGGGCCAGTCCCAGCTGTACAATCACCCGCCGCGCCAGATTCTCGCTCTTTAAAATCCGGTTTTGCGTCTCGATATACGCGTCCGACACTCCTTCAATCTGAAAAAGCTCCTGCAACGTCGGCACATCCGGGTTTTCTTTTTGTATTTCAATCAGTGTCCGCGCTTCATACACCGGCTTCCCGCGAAATGTCGCAAACAATCCAATCGTGAACACAATCAGCATCACAATAAATACCGTCGCATAGCGTTTCCGGATTACCCCCCAATACTCCCGCAGATCCGGGGCCGTCTGCTGATCCTCTATCAAGCTCGCCGCACCACCGGTCTTCACGCGCACCTGCCCCACGTCGTGACGCGGCTCATAAAGTTGCAGTCTGTTTTCTTCCATACGTTTCTACGGGTGAAAAATCACTAATCCGCTCGCCGTCGCTACCACTGCTTCGGTCCCCTTATACAACACGCTCTTTCCCGCGCTGTTCGGCACAAACACAATATCCGCCGCCTGCAGATTCATGTCCGGAGCCTTCCCATCCAGAATCTTTCCCACGTCCACCGCAATCTCCGACCGTTTCCCGCTACCCTCGTCCGTGCGAATAATCCGCGTACGCCCCCTCGCCGATGTACTCGACAATCCCTCCGCCAGCGCAATCGCTTTCAACAGCGACATCTGCTCATTGCCCTTTACCGTAAATCCGCCCGGCCGTTTCACCGCGCCCACCACATACACGATTCCCGCCCGCGTCACCTTCACGATGTCTCCCGCATAAACCGGCACATTGAATTTCGGGTCCCGTGAATTCAGCAGGTGCCGCAAGTTGATCGACACCGTATCCAGATGCTCGTCCGCTCCCGGCTCATCGTCTTCCGCGCCCTTGCTCGTCGCGCGTTGATTCGCAGCAGCACCAGCCGCAGCTTCGTGTCCCGCATTCTGCTCGTGATTAAATCCCGCGCTCCGCATCACCAGTACTTCATCCCCCGCTTCCGGAGCCAGTCCCTGCGCCATCGAAAGCATCTCCAACAGTGTTTTGGAGCCACGCACCTGAAACACTCCGGGCTTATTCACCTCGCCAATCACCGAAATTGGATGACTCTCAATCGCCGTAACCATCACGCTGACATGCGGGTCCTTCAAATATTCCCGCAGTCGTCCCGCCACCGTAGTCTCCAATTCCCGCGCCGTCAGCCCTGTCACTTGGATCCCGCCGAGCAGCGGCATCGTCACATCTCCGTTTTCCGACACCCGTACACTGCGATTTAATTCCGGCGCTTCAAAAATATTTATTTCCAGCAGGTCCTGCGGCCCGATTCGATAATCCCGCGAATCCCGCGATTGCCGGTCGCGCTGTTCTGCGGCGAACTGCTCCCGCAACTTTTCCAGTCTCTGGTTGTAGTCTTGCGTCGATTCCGGCGTTGACGAACTTGTCGCGCTACTTTGCTTGTCAGGCGTTTTTGCGTTTTCCTGCGCGCGCGTTCCCGTCACACCTATCCCCGCGCTCACGAAAACGAAAAAGGCCAGCGCCCAGATTTTGTAATCTCTAGGACTTAACCCCATCACCGTTGCCCATCATCTTCGCCCAAAAGAAACAGGCCTGTAACCCGGCTGCAACATCGCATCCTACACTAGCCGTCAACGTTGATTCAGTCCGATTTCAACCCACCCCAGCCGGCCCAACTCTTAGTACCCGCATTTTCCCCAGCATTTGTGCGAATCGCCCGACGTTATTCCCTCCAGCATTCACTTTCTCCTACACCATAATCGTTTGATAACTCAGGTAAATCACGTACTCGCTTCACCGTCAAAATTCGAATATCGCGCGGTCCATTTGCATCACTTCCAACGTTTAGTCTGGTTCACATTTCCGTGCCGTTTTTCTGTACCCTCCGCCGCTTCACACGGAATCAAAACTTTGCAGTCACACTGCTTCGGGAAAGTAGCGGTCGATCAACCGCCGCTCTCAATCCCCCCGCATTGCCTTCCGGGCTCTAGATTGTGGAGTTGTGAATTGTCCTTGTTTGGCACTACCGCATTGCTGGCAATCGCCGAGTCAAATATTTGGCGTTGGCTATTCCGCCTTGGCGGAATCGGCCTGATCCCGCTCGGCCTTCTCGACAACTCCCCGATCCCCGTTCCTGGTGCCATGGATGTCGCCACCATTCTCTTGGCCGCACAACAACAAAGTCTCTGGCTCTATTACGCCCTCATGGCCACTATCGGTTCGCTCCTTGGCGGATTCTTCACCTATCGCATTGCTCGCGCCGGCGGCAAGGAAGCTATCGAGAAAAAGTTTCCGCGCCGCAAAGTTCAAAAATTTTACAAAACTTTCGAACGCTGGGGATTCTTCGCTATCGCCATTCCCGCGATGCTGCCGCCTCCCATCCCCATAACTCCATTTTTGTTCGTGGCCGGCGCGCTCCAATATCCCACCGCGAAATTCCTCGCGGCGCTCGCCTTGGGCCGCTCCGCCAGATACACCATCCTCGCCTTCCTGGCCGGCCGCTACGGGACGCAGATCATCCACTTGCTGAAAAAGTTTAGCCACCCCGGTGTAGCAGCAATTGCTCTGCTCCTCGCCTCCATCGCCGCTCTCATCATCTACTTCTGGAAGCACCAGCAACACATCGCCCAGCCAGCCCATCAGAAATAATTCCTCAGCAGTTCAGTTTTTCTGGAGTTCTGACCTTCTCGTGCCGTACCGCAGCGCCGCCGAAGCACCGGTTTTTAACATTGTCATCCCGACCGGAGTGTCGCGCCTTTTGCGATGCGCAGCGGAGGGATCGTGGCAACACTTTAACCCCACCAAAAAATTCCTAAAACCGAATCGCTACCCCCCGAATCACACTACAAGCACTCGTAACGATCAAACCCAGCAGGGAAGGGCAATCCATGACCAACAAAAATCCAAAGACTCAACAACCTGCCACCAACGCCGGCCAATTCGCCATCGGCAACGCTCTCCCCGTTACCCGCCTCGGTTTCGGCGCCATGCGCATCACCGGAGACGGCATCTGGGGTGAGCCTCCCAATCGCGCCGAAGCCATTCGAGTTTTGCGCCGCGCCGTCCAACTCGGTATCAACTTCATCGACACCGCCGATTCCTACGGCCCCAACGTCAGCGAAGAAATCATCGCCGAAGCCCTGCAGCCGTATCCATCCAACCTGGTCATTGCCACCAAGGGCGGCTTCGATCGTCCCGGCCCCAATCGCTGGGTTGAAAACGGAAAGCCCGAGCACCTCCGCTCCGCTTGCGAAGGCAGCCTGCGTCGTCTCCGTCTCGACCGCATCGACCTCTATCAACTGCATCGCATCGATCCCAAAGTTCCCGCGGAAGATCAACTCGGCACGCTCAAAGATCTCCAATCGCAAGGCAAGATCAAACACATCGGCTTGTCCGAAGTCAGCGTCGAGCAGATTCAGCACGCACAAACCATTGTCCCCATCGTCAGCGTCCAGAACCGCTACAGCTTTGCCGACCGCGGCTCCGAAGATGTTCTGAACTATTGCCAGAAAAATGACATCGCCTTCATTCCGTGGTTTCCGCTGGCCGCCGGAAAACTCTGCGGCCCAGACAGCGCCATCGCCCATCTTGCAAAACAATGGAATGCCACTCCGTCACAGGTTGTGCTCGCCTGGCTGCTCGCCCGTTCTCCCGTCATTCTCCCCATTCCCGGCACTTCCAGCGTGAAGCATCTCGAAGAAAATGTCGCCGCCGCCGGTCTGCAAATCGACGCAAACAAACTTCAGCAACTAGGCAAATCCGCCATCAGTTACTAAAGCAGAAATCCATGCCACTGATTCGTATCGACGCACTAAAAGG
>Ga0209275_10000190_pt1 | contig 21366 bp, 18 predicted proteins | sample HubBroMetageREF2_FD_188344 | JGI IMG/M metagenome (GOLD analysis project Ga0209275, IMG submission 188344) | Reference soil microbial communities from the Hubbard Brook experimental Forest, New Hampshire, USA - Hubbard Brook CCASE Soil... | ecosystem: Environmental > Terrestrial > Soil >... | reverse complement strand
AGGGTTCAAGCCGCCCGTATCTGGGCTTTACGCTGAGGCAATCAGGCTGCTGAACGCCAGCTCCGCGCCGGTGGTCGCCGCTGATATCCCTTCGGGCGCCGATGCCGATGTCATGGGCGAACAGACCGGCACAGCGGCGCGTGCCGACGCTGTAGTGACATTTACTGCACCGCGTCCGGCGCACATCTTCGGAAGATTGACCGGCGGGCCAACACTAATCGCGCCGATCGGCTCGCCGGACGAAGCTATTGTTTCCTCGTTGCAACTCAATCTGATTGCTGCCCGCGAGATTGCGCCCCTCATTGGCCCGCGTCCGCTCGCTGCGAATAAGGGAAACTTCGGCCATGTGCTGGTGATTGGCGGTTCGGTCGGCAAGGCCGGCTCAGTCGCCATGGCAGGGATAGCGGCGCTGCGAACCGGAGCCGGATTGTCGACTGTGGCTACGCCGAAGTCGGTACTCGCGACGGTTGCGGGATTTCATCCTGAAGTCATGACTGAACCGCTTGATGAAACTGACTCGGGCAGCATTTCGACTCGCGCTGGCGGAGAGGTGGACGCACTTATTAAAGGCAAGACAGTTTTGGCGGTCGGGCCCGGGATCTCCCGCAATCCGGAGACGTCGGAGTTTGTTCGCAACTTAGTAATGAAGTGCAAGACTCCTCTCGTTCTGGACGCGGATGGCCTCAACGCGTTTGAAGGCCGAGCTAACGAGCTCAACGGCAAAGGACGTACCTTGGTGATCACGCCGCATCCCGGCGAGATGGCGCGTCTTGCTGGATCGACGATAGCCGCTGTACAACGCGACCGCATCAATGTCGCTCGCACATTCGCACGCGAACATGAATTGATCGTGGTGCTGAAGGGACATCGCACGCTGATTGCGCAGCCCGACGGTACGGTTTGGGTAAACACTACGGGAAATCCGGGCATGGCCACTGGAGGCACGGGAGACATTCTTACTGGCATGGTGTCCGGCTTGATCGCGCAGAATCCTGAGCGCATTGTGGAAGCAGTATTTGCCGCGGTTCATCTCCATGGCCTTGCTGGTGACGTGGCGCGCGAAAGCATGGGCGAGCATTCACTGGTCGCGACCGACCTGGTGAGAGCTTTGCCAGAGGCCTTCCGCCGAGTGCGGGAAGCAGCGGCAAGCACCAAGGTGGAAATTCGCGGCTGATCACTTTTGCACAGTATTACTGTCGCGGAGGCCTGTCTTCATCAGCATAGGGAAGAAAGTAAATTCGGCCTAGCGTATAGCCCGCGGCTTTTTTGCTTCGGGCTGCAGCTCTATAGTGATCACCCGCTGCTCAGCTGATCGCAAGCGCAAATACAAAGGTTGTGAGGGATTCGAACCATCGGCCCAGACCCACTTCTTGTAGCCGTGAGCTGATACTTCGAGCGATAGGTCTCTGTCCGCCGGAATCGATGTTCGGGTCGTCCAACGGCTGAACCCCGACGTGCCCGTCGAAGAGCCATTGGGAATATCAAACTTCCAGCTCACCCAGAAGTCCGGCACAGGCTTTCCGGTAACCATGTCCTTCACCGAGGGAATCAAAATACCCGCTCTTGGGCCAAGTTTCACGATGACGCTGGCCAGCGGCTGCTGGGGTGTCAGTGTCACAGCTTGCTCTGGAACGGCATGCTCAAAATCTTCGTATCCATCATCAATCTTTGATGCAACTAGACCAAAGGTTCCCATTGGCAGGTGATTAATCTGGAACTGACCCGTTTTATCCGTCCGTGCGAAGCATAGGGAGTGTGATTTCACCTGGGAGGTTTACAACGGCGCATACCAGCGCTTTATTGATCGGTTGGTCTAGCTCGTCGAGCACGGTTCCAATAACTCGTCCCTCTGAGCGACCCTGTTCGCTGGTTTGGGAGTAGGACAGGGAAGTCGACAGAAACAGGAAAGCCGTAGCAAACCAAGCAAAGCGCATGTGCCATTCCTCCTGGGAGGAGCTATCTTCTCCTGTTCGGTTCGGGAAGTCACCCACTTTCTTGGCGCAGTCGCAAGGGTTGGGTCATCGCTGGTGTCGTTACTGAATCGAAGAGCTTTGCCGCGGCCAACCCTGAAATATAAGTTCTCGCAGACCAGCGAGCCGTCATTCGCATCTGATTGCTTCTTGGACGTTTACGCGGAAGTACCGCGCCGAGCCAGGCTGGAATCCGGACAAGTGCTTCCGTAATCTGCCCAGGATTACTCCTCCATGGCATAGTGGTTCTGGCTATGACACACTTCCCCCAGACTCACCCTCAGCATCGTGCCCAACGAGTGCAGTTCGGAAGCACAATCCCTGTCGTTATCAAGCTGAATGATGGGCGCAGCGCGCGAGCCAAACTGCAATCCGTATCCGAAACCGGGGGAATGTTGCGATTGGCTGGCGCACTGGAACAGGGCAATCTGGTCGAAGTCGCCTTCCAGACGGAATCGGGCTCCGTGAAAGGCATGGCGGAGATTCTTGAGCCGACGCGCAAATCGAAAGACGGCACTCTCCAGCCCTTCCGCTTTATCGCGCTCGAGGACGACGATCACCTCACCCTGCGAAGCGCGCTGGACACCCGCGTGGACAAGGACTTTCTCGGACTGCGCTCCAGCCAATGGGTCGCACCGAAGAGAAAGTAAAAGACCCTCTGCCTTCGCATCATGCGCCCTCGCGGCGTCGTAGTGAAGTCTCGCTATACTGGTTTCCAGAACTCATGGAGACGCGAGAATTCATCACCCAATCACCGGAAGAGACAATCGCTCTCGGACGCGCACTGGCTGCGATGCTCGCCCCACCGAAAATCGTAGTGCTTCGCGGCGATCTGGGAGCGGGCAAGACTACGCTCGTCAAAGGCATTGCGGAAGCTTTCCATGCTGCCTCCGAAGAAGATGTCACCAGCCCCACGTTCACCCTGATCCATGAATACCGCGGTCCTGAAGCTATGCTCTATCACATCGATTTATATCGCGTGGACACGCCTCGACAGCTTGAGACGCTGGGGCTCGACGACCTTACTGCGGAAAACAGTATCCTACTGGTCGAATGGGGAGAGAAATTCTCGCGCTTCGAACAAGAGCGCGATGTGGAGATCGCGTTGGAACGAATCAACGAGAACGAACGACGGGTGCGAATCACGTGCTAAGAGCCTGCACCGCAGAGACGCAAGAAAAAAAGACTCCTCTGTGCCTCTGTGACTCTGTGGTTAGCAGGTTCAAAATCCCATGATGTTGTAACCGCAGTCGACGTAAATCACTTCGCCGGTAATACCGGAGCTGGCATCAGAAGCCAGGAAAACCCCGGTCGCACCAACTTCGTTGACATCTACATTGCGGCCTAGCGGGGCGCGCTCGGCGTGAGTTTTGTGCATGTCGGTGAAGCCGGCAATGCCACGCGCAGCTAAGGTTTTGATGGGTCCTGCAGAAATCGCGTTCACGCGGATATTCTTCTTGCCCAGTTCGAAAGCCAAATACCGCACCGTGCATTCCAGTCCGGCCTTGGCTACGGCCATCACGTTGTAGCGGGGAACGACTTTTTCTGAGGCATAATAAGTCATCGTCATGATCGATCCGCCTGCGTCCATGAGTGGCGCGGCTGCGCGGGCAACTGCGATGAGCGAATAGACGCTTACATCGAGGGCCACCCGAAAACCTTCACGGCTAGTGTTGACGAAATCTCCTTTGAGTTCGTCGGCCGGAGCAAAGGCCACGCTGTGTACCAAAACGTGAAGCTTGCTATAGCGCTCTTTGAGTTGGCTGAAAAGTTGGTCGATCTCGGCATCGTTGGAAACGTCGCACTGGAACGCCTCCGCGCCCGGCAGCGAAAGGATCAGGTCTTTGGCTTCGAGCGCCATACGCTCGTTCTGATACGTGATGGCGAGCTTGGCGCCCGCATTGTGCAGTCCCTGCGCGATTGACCAGGCGATGCTGCGCTTATTCGCGACTCCGAAGACAACCGCGACTCGACCTTCGAGGCTGGAGGCCATGCATGACTCCTTTTGAATTTGAAGAGAAAGGATAACAGCGGGAAAGGCTTATTTACCACCGAGTCGCAGAGCGAGCGTCCGGGTTCGCCATTTATTTCTCTGCGTCTCTGTGGTGAAGTGTTTCTTATTCTACCGGGGTAGCCTGTTCAACAGGTACTGCCGCTCGCACGGGCCAACTCGCGCTGACGAATGCGACGGCGTAAACCAATCCAATGATAGAAAATCCCGCGACCAGGCTCACTTGCGCCACTGCTCCCACCAGGAGCGCAAGCACGATCTGCATCGCAGTTCCCATGAAGTAGAACGTATTCTGCACCCGCCCCATGAAATGCTGCGGCACCTGCTCCATGATGCTGGTATTCATGGCAACGCCCGTGACGCCGCGCGCCGATCCCATCACCGCATAAAGCACAACTGCGATCACGAATATGGCGGAGAGCGGCGCCAGGATCATGCAGATAGTGAGCAAGCCCATGGAGATTGCGATGGCGCGTCGCGAGCCCAATCCGGCGATGAACCAGGGCGCGTAAAGGGCGCTCACGAATGCGCCGGTGCCCCACCCCGCATTGAGCCAACCATAGCCCACGGCTCCGGCGTGAAACACGTTGTCACTCAACGGAGGAGTGACCACAACTCCAGTCATCATCGCAGCCAGGAATAGGGCCCAACTGATTCCCAAGAAAACCAGATTGCGCCTGCCACGCAGGAATTCGATTCCCTCGCGCAGTTCGCGCATGAATCTTTCGAGCGCAGTCTCCGCGGCCACAATGTCGGCACGCAATTCCGCTGGACGGGGGACCACGTGCCGTCCCTTGCGCACCGCGAAATAACAGAGAAATGAAACTAGATAGGTAGAGAAATCGATGAGTAGCACTCCGCCCAACCCGATTCTGTTGTAAACAAACCCTACGATGGAGCCCGCGATCAGCCAGCCTCCCTGGACCCCGGCCAGAAGAAAAGTGTTTGCGTGAACGAACTCTTCTCCTGGAGTTAGCTCTTGAATCAGAGCGGTGATCGTTGGCCAAAACATCCAGAAGCCGGCCGCCACTAGTGTGTTCATCAGGTAGAGTTCCCAGATTTTCGCTCTTCCCAGGAACGCGAGAATGGCAACGGCGAGAATGATGATGGCTCGAATGGCATCGAGCCACATGACCAACTGTCGACGATCTTCGCGGTCGATGATGACACCAGTGAAGGGCAGCATCAACATGGCCGGGATGGTTTGCAGAACAGCGAATGTCCCCAGCGCAATTTCAGAGTGAGTGGCCTGCAGAATGTACCAGGCGACTGCGGCTGCGTTCATGCCACTACCCAGCATCGAAATCACGTTGGCAGTGAAGACGAAGCGCAGCGAGCGTTTCTGCAGAATGGACCGCATGACCTAATTTAAATGAAGAGACGGAACTCGCCAACTCTCGGATGCGGATCTCTAAACCATTTTTCGTACCGGCCAGCGTATTTGAATCTTGCTCGCCTCCCAGAACAGATACACGATAAGCAGGAGCATCTCCGGTTCGATTGGGTGCTTGTAGCGAGGAAATGGCATCACCAGATAATACGGTAGCGGATAGATCAGCAAGAAACATGCAAGCAGAAATGCGCCTCGCTTTCGATTGCGAATGGTCAGCCACAATCCGGCAAAAGCAAATACGGCTCCCAGCAGGAAATTGGTGTGGCGCGAAATCATCAGATCGTATCCCGCGACGATGGCCGCTTGCGGCGGCGCGATCCAGAAGTAAACAGCACGCTCGGCAGTGAACAATACGAATCGTCCAGGATGCTCGCGGATGAACTGTCGAACCTCCTGCCGCTTTTCGGCCATAAAGCCGAGTTCGCCTAATTCCTGAAATCTGCGCATGGCCTCGGGGTTGTTGCCGGGATGTTCGTTTCGCGTCCACAAGCCCGAGGACTCGTCGTTGTTGGCCTCGTACATTTCCAGCGGAAGATTGTCACGGACGAAAATGAACTTGCCGAAGACCTGGTAGTTGCGCACCAGCCACGGGCTCACGACTAAGAATGCAGTGAGTATGCAAAGAGCGGCTCCGGCAAATTTCCGGGGACGGCCGGGCGGTCGGTACAGCAGCCATAGCAAACAGAACGGCATCATGCTTACAACGGCCGTATTGGTTAACGTGATTACTCCCCAAAGCAACCCGAATAAAATCCATGAGCGGAGGCGCGGTGTCTCATCAGCCATCCGCAAAGTGAGCAGCAGCGCGAGGCTCAGCAAAAATGCCGTCAGGCTGGTTTCCCAGACCACGCGCACTGGCCAGTAGATGACGTACGGAAAAACAGCCCAAGTCCACGCGGTCGTACGCGCCATGGAAATTCCATACATTCGTTCGGCGATCCTGTACAGCGAAAGACAGGTAAGCGCCGCAAAGACGCTGTTAAACGCAAGAATCACCCACGCCGAGAGTGCGCTGTACACGCCGAATAACTTAAACACTCCCGCGAGAATATAGGGATAAAGTGGTGGCGCCCACGCGCTGGGTCCGGTGGGCAGGTCGGTGGGTGAACTGAATCCCTGGCCGGTGGCGATGGAGCGGGCGAGGCGGCCCATCTCCCAGCCAAATTGAAAGTGTTCCCGGCGAGGCGTGATCCGATAAGTGTGGCCCACGGTAATCACTGCCAGGCGTAACAACAGGGAGATCAGAACGATGAAGAGAATCGAGTGATGAAGAGGCGGGCGTCCGGATGCACGAGGCCGCTTGGTTTTGGCAGGTGTAAGCTTTCCCGCAACATCTGCATCTCGCATCGGCTCAGAGTACAGCATTGACTCTCCGTGTGCACGGTGGGGGCAATTCGCGAGACGGGCGAGGCACTCCCGCCCTCCATGGATTAATACTGGACTTGCAAGCTTGGCCGTTCGGAGCTACGATTCCCGCGCGAACTTTGGAGGTGACTATGAAGCGCACTGGGCCAGTCGTCCTGATGTTTCTTTCTCCTCTGTTTTTCTCTGTTTTTGCGTTTAGCCAACTCGACAGGATCTCGATTCCGGCGGGTACGCCGGAGGATCAAGCGTTGACGGCGATTTCAAACGAGCAAGACACGCAAAAAAAGTTGGCGATGTACCAGGATTTCCTACAAAAGTTCTCGACCAATCCGGCCGCTGTGGCTTACGGCAACTGGCAAATTTCGCAGGCCTACCAGGCGGCGGGAGATTTGCAGAAAGCCCTCGACTACGGAGACAAAGCGTTAGCCGGTTCTCCACACAACCTTGACATTTTGGTGTCGCAGGCCGGAATCGCTGGCCAGATGAAAAACGACGCGAAGGTTATAGATTATTCGACACTGGGTGGTGAACTGTATAACTCGATTGGCAAACAAGCCAAGCCCGAAGGCATGAGTGATGGCGAGTTCGCACAACGCATCGACGACGATAAGACCGCGGCCAAGAGCTCCTACGAATTTCTTGAAGCGGCGGCGTTCAATGCACTCGTGGAGGAGCGGGACGCCAGCAAGCGCATGGCGGATATCGAACGCTTCACTCCCGCCTTCCCCAATTCGCGCTTTCAGGAACACGTCACATCCTACGCGATGATGTCTTTGTCGGAGCTGAAGGACACGTCGCGGCTGATCTCTTATGGGGAGAAGACACTGGTCACCGATCCTAACAATTTGCCGACACTTCTCTTGCTGGCTACCACCTACGTCGATGATCCTAAGCCCGGCAGTTTGACCAAGGCTGTTACCTATTCGCAAAAGGCGATCGAGGCGGCCAAGGCTGACGCTCCCGATGCCGATCGTTCCCGCAAAGTGTCTGCCGGGGTGGCCCATGCCACTGTGGGCTACGCTTACATGAAACAGGACAAGACGGCAGCGGCAATTCCAGAGTTGAAATCAGCTTCGGTGCTGCTGAAAGGGCAAGACGATCAACAGTATGCCATCGCCATGTACCGGCTCGGTTTTGCTTACGCCAAGTTGAGCAAGGTTTCCGAAGCGCGGGACGTGTTGCAGGAGGCAGTGAAGGTCTCGGGGCCTGTGCAACAACCGGCCCAGGATCTTCTGGTGAAGGTAAATGCCGCGCGTGCGAAAGGCAGGTAGTAAGATCGTCGCGGATTCCGTGGATCAAAGGCAGATCGGTCAGGATGCTGAAGCCCAGAAGTCTCGATGCTATTGCTGTCCCGCCAATTCAGCGGAGAGCAAATTGGCTTTAACTGCGAGATTGTAAGCCCGCTGTCCGTCGCCGTCCTGCGCTGCCCCTTTAGCCTGCTCCATGTAGCTCTTAATTTGCTTCACCGTGTCTTCCTGGCTCGTGGTGAGTTGACGGCCCGAGATTTTCTGCAGATTCGCATCAGTAGCGGCAATTAATTGATTGTAGCCCCCGAGGCGGGAAGCCTGTTCCGCGCTCGGGGCGGGTGACAGATCCACGGCAGGGTCCGCTTCGCCCCCGTTGCGCACCACAGTTTTGGCTGGACCTCCCGGCGGAGGCGTCGTTGCTGCGGGCGTGATCGCTTTGTGGGCGCGGTGGTGTTTCTTGCTTTTGACTCCTTTGGAGTCTGACGTTTTGCAGTCCGATTTCGTGCCCACAGCCGGTTGTGAATTATCAGGACAAGTTGGCGTAGAAGTTGAAGGTTGCGGCGACGCGGGTGATTGATTCGGACTTTTTTGTTGATTCGCCGGCGATGTGCCAACCGAATTTTGCGATGCCGCATTGCTGGTTTCACTGCTCTGCGAAGAAGTCGACTGCACCACGCTCACTGCTAGCAGCGCATTCACTCCTTCCCATGAAGGCAAGAGCAGGCACAGTCCGAGAATGGCGGCCAGCGGCATATTTCGTTATTTGAGACTCGCCCTAAAGATGACCGCAATCCAGAAAAACTCGAGAATGCTATCGCTGCTTAAGCAGCGAACACGCCCGCAGAGCAAAGTTGCTAAATCGTTCGCGCCTATTCGTGATTTTGAACCGTCAGGCTCGGAGCGATCGCCCGACTGCTCCCGCCGTTTGTTCCAGTTCGGATTTCTGCCACCGGCAAGCGCAGCCGAAAGGTTGTGCCCTGGCCTTCCACGGTTTCGAAATCGATCGATCCGTAGTGCCATTGCAGCGCCTGATAAGTCTGTGCCAGACCAATCCCGCTGCCGCCTTTCTTAGTGGTGAAGTACAGTTCGAAAATCTTCTCTTGCAGGTCGTGAGGAATACCCACGCCTTGATCGCGAATCTCGGTGATGACGCTGTCCTCGTCCCGCTGGGCAGAAACGCTCAGCGTGCCTCCCTCCGGCATTGCTTGCATACCGTTGAGCACGACATTCAGGACAGCGAGCTTCATCACGTCGATGTCCACCCTCACACCCAACGGCTGGCTCCCAAGCGCCCGTTTCACGGTCACGCCGTGGTGCTCGGCGTCGGGCGTTGCCTGCACGATCACATCCTCGAGCAGGCGGCGCAGATCGATTTCCTCAAGATGCAGATCGCGCGGCCGCGTGAAGTCCACCAGGATCTGGACCACCCTATCCAGCCGATGAATCTCCTTGCCGATAATGTCCATGTGGCGGCGTGTATCGGGATCAATCTGCCTCAGCTTGGATTGCAGCAACTGTAAATGCAGCACAATCGCGTTGATCGGGTTCTTTACCTCGTGCGCGACCCCGCGAGTGGTGCGGCCGCTGGCCGACATCTGTCGCGATATTTCGATTTCATCGTGGAGGCTGCGCTCCGATTCCGCGTCGTGCAGCGTCAGCAAAGCACCGATCGGGGATCCTTTTTCCTGAATGAAATCGAGAGAGACTTGCACTCGTTTAGTGTTCGAGGATTCGACCTCACGTTGGGCGATGGGATTCCGCAACTGAAAACCATCGAGCACCAGCGCTCCCAGCGTCGAGTCTCGGGCGAAAATCTCCTTTACCGTCCGTCCGAGCAATTCTCTCCGGGGGCGGCCCAAGAAACGCTCTACTGACGCGCTCACCAGCACGACTCGTGAATCGCTGGTGAACAGCATCAAGCCGTCTTGCAGGTTTCCCATGATCTGATCGACGTTGTCTTTGAGCGCGGAAAAGATCTCCCTCGCATCCCGCATCTGGCGGCCCAAATGAGCGATTTTGAGAGTTACCAGGCCATATTCGTCACGGCCAGCTTCCTGTTCAGTGAGCGCCTCCGCTTCGCCGGCGGTGACGCTATCGAGGCTGCGGCTGATTCGCTCCAGTGGACCGAGAGCGATGTGCGATAGCCCAGCTGCCAGGACCAGAGCGAGAAGGATCGACATGGCGGAAAAGATCACGGCATGATTCAGCCTGGGGGTTATTTCTCTCTTGAGGAACACGGTCGAAATACCCAGGCGAATACTGCCGAACGGTTCATGGTTTAACTCTAGGGGCAAGCGAACTTCATAGGTGGTGGGTGGGTTATAAACCAAGCGGAGTTGCCGGCGGAATTTGGCGTCCTGCACAATCTGGAAATCCGGCCGGTCGGGGACGGTTTTGCCGATCATCTCAGGAATGGTGTGCAGAATCGCCTTGCCGTCGGCATCGACGATCGCGGCGTCCTGGATCATCGGCCAGTCGTTGACCACCGATTCCAGCATCTTGTTCAGATAAATATCGGTTCCCAGATAGTACGCGATTGCGCTGCGAACCTTGGCCGGATTGCGAGTATCAACGCGGGTATCCGCTAAGTCGGGAACCGCCGCGTTGGCCGCGATATACGCGAGTTGCGAATTTATCCAAGCTGCCGAGTTATGGGCGAACGTGACCTGCTGGCGCAGTATTTGCGAAACATAGATATAGGAAAACCCCGACACGAGCGCCGCCACCAGGAAGGTAATAGCGAGCACGATCTGGGTTTTGCGGCGCATTCAGTTATTGCCTGGCGCGAGTGTAGAGACGCGTAAAACAAATGCAGCATGGCAAGTGATGCAATTAGCCGTCCTCGGGAACGGTTCTTGCCGGTTCTTAATCTTCTCTCGCCAGGGCGGCATCGGCCGCGGCGTTGCCATACTCCTTGAGCTTATTATGAAGGGTTTTCAGACTGATGCCGAGAATTTCTGCCGCTCGCGTCTTGTTGTTGCTGGTGGATTCGATGGTCTTCAGAATCAAACGCCTCTCTGCTTCTTCCACTGTCATGCCGACATCCAGGTGAATGGCATCAGGATCCTCCGACGAAGTACGAATCGTAGTTTGACCGAATCCTGGAGTCAGATGCTTGGTTTCGACCACTGCTCCGTCGCATACAATCACTGCGCGTTCCAGCGTATTGCGCAACTCGCGGACATTTCCGGGCCATGAATAATTTTGGAACAAGTTCAGCACAGCCTCACTGACCGCTGCCACCTTGCGTCCGTGCTTGGAGCTCATGTCCTTCAAGAGCGCTTCCACCAGCGCTGGAACGTCGTCCTTGTGCTCGCGCAGGGGCGGCATATGGATGTTGAAAACATTCAGGCGGTAATAGAGATCATTGCGCAACTCACCCCGCGCGACCGCTTCTTCTGGCACTTTGTTGGTCGCTGCAAGAACGCGGACGTCGACTGTTGTTTCGACCTTGCTGCCCAAGCGCCGGAGTTTGCGGTCTTCAAGCACGCGGAGGAGTTTAGCCTGGGTGCCGACCGGCATTTCGCCGATCTCGTCCAACAACAATGTTCCTCCTTCGGCCAGCTCGAAGCAGCCGGTGCGGCGTTCGAGCGCCCCTGTAAATGCACCTCTTTCATGCCCAAAAATCTCACTCTCAATCAGAGTTTCTGGAATCGCGGCGCAATTGATAGGAACGAACGGCTTGTTGCGGCGGGGACTGAGATCATGAATATTGCGCGCCACCAATTCTTTGCCGGTCCCGCTGGCGCCAGTGATCAGGACCGACGCCGTGCTGGGCGCCACCATCTCGATGAGCCGAAAAAGCTCCTGCATTTTCTTGGACGCTCCGACCAGACTGCCTAGAGAGCCTGCGTCTCGCAGTTTCCGCCGCGTGACTTCGAGTTCCACACGAGTTCCGAGCAGCGCAGAGGCATTTTGCAAAATCGTGCGCAGCCGATCGGTGTCGATGGGCTTGGTGATGTAGTCATAAGCTCCCATCCGCATTGCCTGGACCGCACTGTCGATGGTTCCTTGGGCCGTCACTACGATCACCGCGATAGTCTTGCTGTCATCGGCAATGCGCTCAAGCAGCTCCAAGCCACCCATCCGAGGCATTTTGAGATCAGTTACGACGATAGAAGGGCCCCAGCCGGAGACCTTGTCAAAGCCCTCCGCCCCATCTCGAGCGGTCTCGGCACGATAGCCCCAGGCCGAAACCAGCTCGGCAAGCCCCGTGCGCTCGTTCTCTTCGTCTTCGACAATCAGTACTTTTTCCTGGCTCATAAACTCCGGGTCATTCCTGCTTCAGGCAATAGGAGTATTCATTATTAAGGCTTGCCGCAATTGGCGCAAGCGGAGTGCTCTCTTTGGGATGCGGGAAGTCATCCGGATGACGGCCCATTTGAAGATTCTTGGTTCGCGGCGAGCTTCTTTCAGCGAATCTGATCAGCCGATGAATGAGAGGCAAAAACCGGTCATACACGTTTGTCTTTTGCCTCGTAGCGGCGTATATTGGTCCTTGGAAACTGTTGTGTAGGTACCAGATTTTGGCGGAGCACACCAGTGGGCGCAAGCCCACTTTTTAGTTTGCGGGTGCTTTCCGAACTCCCCAACAGCCCGATAACTCATTGGTTTCATGGGATTTGAGATCGATCAGGTGCGCGCGATTGTGGAGCGGGTGGCCACCGGGAGCGGCTTAGAGGTGGTTGAAGTAGAACTGCGCGGGGGCGGTAAGTCGCGCATGCTGCGGATCGTGATCGATAAAGTTCCGGCGACTGGCGCCGACCAGGTTGGCGGGGTTACTCACGAGGATTGCGCGAATCTGAGCCGTGAGGTGGGGACCATCCTCGATGTCGAGGACGTGATTCCCGGAAATTCGTACCTGCTTGAGGTTTCCTCTCCGGGGTTGGATCGAAAGCTGTTGCGGGCTGCCGACTACGAGCGTTTCACCGGCAGCAAGGTGAAGTTGAAGACGCGGAACCCAGTCGATGGAAGCCAGCACTTCGAAGGACGGTTGCAGAGTTTTCGCGACGGGCGGTTGACTTTAGAAGTGGGCGGATCAAAGAAAAAAACACGTCCGGGTGATGCCGCGCTGCAAACTTTAGAAATCGAGTTGGCTAACGTCGAGAAAGCCAACCTGGTACCGGAGATTTAGAGGCATTGCGTAATTGGGGAATTGAATAATTTGAAGAGCGAATCCGCGGGGTACTGGCTTTTCAATTACCGAATTACTAAATCATCGAATTTCTAAATGGTTTTCTATGGCAAGTGAGCTTTACAACACGATCGACGCGCTCAGCAGGGAAAAGGGCATCGATCCGCAGATTGTCGTAACTGCGGTCGAAGATGCCATCGTTGTCGCCACGCGCAAGTATTACAAGACGCAGGAGAATTTGCGCGCGCAGCTCGACAAGGATACAGGCAAGATTCGGGCATTTGCGGTGAAGACAGTGGTGGAAGCGCCCGAGCAAGTCGAAGATCCTCTTCTCCAGGTTACGCTTGATGATGCCCGAAAAGTCGATCCCAGTGTCGAAGTCGGCGGCGAACTGCAAATTCCCAAAGTGACCGAAGGGATTCTGGGGCGGATCGCGGCGCAACTGGCAAAGCAGGTGATTTTCCAGAAAGTGCGTGAAGCCGAGCGGGACACGGTTTACAACGAGTACATCGGACGCGTGAATGAGATTGTCAATGCCACGGTAAAGCGGATCGAGGGCCCGGATGTGATCTTCGATCTGGGCAAAGCTGAATCGCGGATGCCCCGGAAAGAACAGTCGCGTCTGGAGTCGTTCGCCATCGGTGAGCGGGTTCGGGTAGTGATTGCGCGGGTTGAACGAGCTTCGAAAGGCCCAGCGGTTGTGGTTTCTCGTGCTGCGCCGGAACTGGTGCAGCATCTGTTCCAGACTGAAGTGCCGGAAATTTACGACGGGACGGTGGTCATACGGGCAATCGCTCGCGAAGCTGGCGAGCGCACCAAGATTGCCGTCATGTCGAAAGACAAAGATGTCGACGCTGTAGGTGCCTGCGTAGGCATGAAGGGTATGCGGGTGCAGTCGATCATTCGCGAGTTGCGGGGCGAGAAGATCGACATTATCGAGTACCACGAAGATGCGGTAACTTTCGCCGAGAAAGCTTTGCAGCCCGCGAAGGTCAGCCGCGTAAGCGTGCTCGAGGGAGCCGAGAAGCATTTGGAAGTTGTCGTCGACGACAGCCAGCTTTCCCTTGCGATTGGCAAGAAGGGACAAAATGTTCGCTTGGCCGCGAAGCTCTTGGGTTGGAAAATTGATATCAAGAGCGAAGAAGAGAAGCGCCAGGAAGTCGAACAGCAGATGTCGCAACTGGTCGCTCCTGCTTCTACTCCGCTCGCCGATGTGCCTGGCTTGGGCGAGGGGCTCATCGAGAAGTTGAGCGCGGCTGGTGTAACCACCGTCGAAGCCCTGGCGGATATGACGCCGGAGCAACTTGAGGCGATCGAGGGTATTGGTCCGAAGACGGTGGAAAAAATCAGTCTGGCGGTCAATAATTACTTTTCCAGCCTTGAAGGTGGAGAAGTGGCCGCGCCTGAGGGCGAGGCGACGGTTGAAGTCTCGGAGGGTCAGGAGACTTCAATCGAAGGCAATCAGGAAGCAGCAGCTTCGGAAGTGGTTGTGGAAGAAGATATCGTAGGCGACGAAACTGCGGAGATCGTGATCCCGATCGAACAGACGGAAGAGGCAATCGTGGAGCCCGCGCAAGAACCTGCGGAGGAGCCTGCTCCTTCCGAAGGTAAAAAGTAATGGTAACGTTAAGTACTCTGCGCGCACCGTTAGAGCGCACAACTGAAACCGACACCGTGAGGTTGCTATGAAGACTTAGCGGACAGTCCGGAGGAAAGAAAGAGCGGATGAGCAAGATTCGAATTAACGATCTGGCCAGGGAGCTGGAAGTCAAAAGCAAAGCGATTCTCGACGCACTTCCCGAAGTAGGCGTCACTGAGAAGAAGACGCATTCCAGTTCCGTGGAAGAGCATGAAGCGGAAAAGCTGCGAGCGTACTTGCGCGCCGCCAGCGAGGTGCATACCTCCGCCAGGACAACTCGACCGAGCCGCGTCGATAGCGATGAAATTAAGACCAAGATTGATTTATCCAATATTTCCCGGCCAGGCGACGTTCTGAATGCTATCCGTAAGCAACAGGCTCCGGCGACTGCCGTTGCTCCTCCTGCCCGCCCCGTGGCAGCGGCTCCGCCGACGATAACGCCGTCCGCTCCGACAGCGAAAGCTCCGCCACCGCCGCCCGCATCGGTCGCGCCTCCAGCACCGAGGGTTGTTGTTCCGCAGCCTACCGTCAGGCCTACGTTTTCGGTTCCGCCGCCTACCGTAGCTCACCCTCCTGCTTCTACTGTGACCCCGCCGACGATGCCGGTTCCACCGCGCCCTCCGGTTAGTCCGTCGGTCGCGACGCCTCCTGCGGCCCAAGCTGCGGCTCCGACTTCCGTGACGGCCCCACCCGCCGCGTCGCCGCAGCCACCGGCCGCAGCAACTGCGAAACCAGCGGCCCCAGTTGCGCCGCTGCGCCCGCAAACGCCGTCTCCGCGCATGATTGTTCCTCACACCGGACCTCGTCCCGTGTACCAGGCACCTGTGAGGCCAGCCGCACCAACCGCTCAGGCGGGAGCGACGGCGCGTCCGGTTCCTGGACGTCCAGTACCAGGGCAACCAATTTTCCAGCGTCCTCGTCCGGGCGGTGCCGCAGCTCCAGGCACGCGTCCTCCACTACGTCCGGGCGAGCGTCGGCCGATGCATCCAACTCGGCAGTCGCCCACGGGCACGCGGCCACTTGGAGTTGGGCCAGGATTGCCTCCGCCCGGGTCGACTCGCCCTGGAGCCCGCCCGGGTGCGCCCGCGCGCCGGCCGGGTCAGCGCTATGTTCCGCGCGGTGTAAAAGAAGGCCCGATGAAGGGCTTCGTTCCGCCGCCGCGGCTGTCGCTTTCAAATGAGCCGCAGCCGATCACGCGCAGCATCACTATCACCGAGGGAATCAGCGTCAAAGACTTGGCTGAGAAGTTGGGAATTCGTGCCAAGGATCTGATCGCTCGTTTGCTGGCTCGCGGCGTGTTTGCCACCATCAACCAGACACTCGACGCGGAGTTGGCTAGCGAAATGGCCCGCTTCTTCGGAGCGGATACAAATGTAATCACCTTTGAAGAGCAAGCCGCCAAAGAAGTTTCCGACGCCGCTGCTGGTGAGGAAGGCGCAGCCGTTGAAGGCGTACCGCGTCCGCCCGTGGTCACGATTATGGGCCACGTCGATCACGGCAAAACTACATTGCTCGACTCGATTCGTTCCACCGATGTAGCCGGCGGCGAAGCCGGAGGCATCACCCAACACATTGGCGCGTACAAAGTCACAGTTCAGGACCAACAGTCTCCGGCTTACGGTCGTCAGATTGTGTTCCTTGACACTCCCGGTCACGAAGCTTTCACACGCATGCGTTCTCGCGGAGCCAAGGCCACGGATATCGTTGTGCTCGTCGTAGCCGCCGATGATGGCGTCATGCCGCAAACCCTTGAGGCGATCGATCACGCGCACGCCGCGGAAGTGCCGATCATTGTTGCGGTGAACAAGATTGACAAACCCGGAGCCCTACCCGATCGAGTGAAGAAACAACTCGGCGATCGCGGATTGATGCCCGAAGACTGGGGCGGTACCACAGTATTCGTCGATGTCTCGGCAAAACAAAAGACGAATCTGAACCTCTTGATGGAAATGATCGTCCTGGTCGCCGATCTGCAGGAACTCAAAGCGACGCCCGAGCGGCCGGCTCAAGGCGTTGTGCTCGAAGCGAAGCTGGATCGTGGCCGCGGACCGGTAGCCACTGTGCTAGTACAGAACGGCACGTTGCGCAACGGCGATAACTTCGTGGTCGGCAATGTGTACGGAAAAATTCGCGCTATGTTCGATGACCGCGGGAATGCGCTTGAGGAAGCACCGCCCTCGACACCGGTGGAAGTCCTCGGTATGGAAGGATTGCCTCAGGCGGGCGATCAGTTCGTAGTAGTCGCGGATCGCGATAAAGCACGCGGCATTTCCGAGTACCGCGAACAGAAAACTCGCGAAGCCACGCTGGCCAAGAGTTCTCGAGTCTCGCTGGAAGGGTTGGCGGAACAGCTCAAGACGGCTGGCACCAAGGAGCTCAACATTATTTTGAAGGCTGATGTAGGTGGCTCCGTCGAAGTGCTCAGCGATCTGCTCTCGAAGCTTTCGAACGACAAAGTTCGGCTGAAGGTGTTGCATTCCGGAGTGGGCGCCATCACTGAAACCGATGTGCTGCTGGCCTCGGCTTCAAATGCCATCATTATCGGATTCAACGTGCGTCCGGAACGCAAAGCGCAGGAACTGGCGGACCAGGAGAAAGTCGATATCCGGCTGCACTCGATCATTTACGAGTTGCAGGATGAGATCAAGCGCGCCATGACTGGATTGCTTGAGCCGACCATCAAGGAAACCTATCAAGGCCGAGCCGAGGTACGAGAGACGTTCCGCATCCCGAAGGTTGGCACCATTGCTGGTTGCACGGTGATTGATGGTCTCATCAAGCGCGATTCCGAGGTGCGCTTGTTACGAGACAACACCGTTGTATTCAAGGGCAAGGTCGGATCGCTTCGCCGTTTCAAAGACGACGCCAGCCAGGTCACCAACGGCATGGAGTGCGGCATTTCGATCGCCAACTATGGCGATATCAAAGTCGGCGATGTCATCGAAGCCTTCGCCACCGAGAAGGTTGCGGCCGAAGCAATAGCGTAAAAACGGTCGTTGGTCGTTTGTCGCTGGTCGTTAGCGTGACAGAGGTTTGCCAACGACAAGCGACCAACAGCCAACGACCAAATGATCGCATTTCTCACCCTCGAACTGCGCATCGAAGCAGCGCAGTCACTCAAGGACAAGCGACAGGTCGTGCGCAGTCTGAAAGACCGCCTGCGTGCCCATTTCAATGTTTCCGTGGCCGAGCTGGACGCAAGCGGATTGTGGAACCATGCCACGCTGGGGGTGGTCAGCATTTCCGATTCCCGCGACTATCTGGACGGCCTGATGAAGAACGTAGAACGCCAGGCGACGCGCATCGCGAACAACGGCGGCGCCGATATCGCGGATTCGTTCCTGGAATACCTGTAGCCTGCACGGGTCGTAATCCATTCCATTTACGGCACTTTCAGCGTCGCACGACAGTACCTCCAAGGGCTTGCCAATAGTGAAGCCGAAAGCCCGATTTTCTGATATTCTCATTCGTTTTACTCTAAGGTAAAAGGGCGATGGAAAAGCGCGCGGTCAAATATCACCGGGAAAGGCTGGGCGAAGCCCTGCGCGAGGAGATTGAGACCATCGTCGAGGGTGAACTCGGCGACCCTCGCATCGGGCTGGCCAGCGTAAGCAGTGTGATGCTGGGAAGCGATTCGCGCTCCGCCCGGATTTTCGTGGTTGTCCAGGGCGACGATGAAGAAGCCGAACGTACGTTGGAAGGGTTGACGGCGGCGGTTGGTTTCATCCGCCGTGAAGTGGCTGAGCGTTTGCACCTGCGTCGTCCGCCAGAGTTGTATTTTCAGCTGGACCGCTCGCAGACATATGCGTCAAGAATCGATGAGCTGTTGAAACGCAATCAGAAAAGGAGTCGATAGCTCGACCCGTGAAAGCTCGACGATGGAAGCCAGGAATCTCGCTCGTCAAGCCGGGTAACAATGCCCCGCGTCCGCTGTCAAAATCGTGGGAGTGCAGGCAGACATGTTGAGAGACGTTCTCAAACACATCGAGCAGCGCGACCGTTTCCTGCTGACTTCGCACGCGCGTCCGGATGGGGACGCAGTCGGTTCCGCACTCGCCTGCTGCCAGGTGCTGCGTTCCATGGGCAAGGAAGCCGATGTGGTTCTGCACGACGGGGTGCCTCGCATCTATCAACCGTTGCCTTTTGCCGACACGGTCGTGCGCGCCGAGCGCGTGAACGGGAATTACGACGCGGCCATAATTCTTGAATGCGACAGCATTCAACGCACCCGCCTCGAGGGCCTGGAAAACCGCTTTCTGATCAACATTGATCATCACGTCAGCGGTCGGCCTTTTGCCCATGTCAACTGGATCGACCCGAAGGCCGTCGCCACCGCCGAAATGGTATATCGTCTGGCCCGCGAAGCTGGAGTGAAGATCTCTCCTGACATCGCGACTTGTCTATACACTGCCGTGCTCACGGATACCGGTTCGTTCATGTTTGAGGGCACTAACGAACATACCTTTGCTTTGGCGCGCGAACTAGTGTTAGCCGGTGCCGATCCGGCGCATTGTGCCCGCAGCGTATATTTCGGACATTCCACCGCCAAGATGCGCCTCCTGGGTGCGGCGCTTTCAAATTTGCACCGCGAAGGACCGCTGGCCTGGATTTGGGTCACCACTGAACAAATGGAATCCCTGGGAGCCAAAGAAGAGGACTGTGAAGGCCTGGTGAACTATGCTTTGTCCATCCAGGATGTCGAGGTGGCTGCGTTTTTCCGTGAGTTGCCCGACGGCCGGTTCCGCGTCAGCCTGCGCAGCAAAGGACAGTTGGATGTGGCTGCGATCGCCGAGCAGTTCGGCGGCGGTGGACACGCTTGTGCCAGCGGATGTTCTCTCGATGGTCCTTTGTCGATCGCCGTGGCACGAATCATGACGCAACTTCGGATGAATCCCTCCGTACAATAGCTCTCTGAGGAAATGATTGAAGATCTCCCGTGAGTCCACCGATTGGCTGCTGCTTGCCGGGTTTTGCGGATTCCTGTTTTTCTTCGGCCTGGCGTACTTTGGACTGATCGGCGCCGACGAGCCCCGTTACGCACAAGTCGCACGCGAAATGCTCGCTCGCCACGATTGGATCACGCCTACGCTGGGAGGCAAGCCGTGGCTGGAGAAACCTCCGCTCTACTATTGGCAGGCAATTCTGGCCTATAGCATTTTCGGAGTGAGCGATTGGGCAGCACGCTTGCCATCGGCGATCGACGCCACGCTCATGGTCGTAGTGACTTATCTTTTTCTGAAACGCTTTCGTCCCGGCTTCCAACTTGACGGCGCGTTAATGACCGCCTCCGCGGCGGGCATAGTCGGTTTCGCTCGGGCAGCCTCGACAGATATGCCGCTCGCCGCGATGTTCACCATCGTGATGCTCGCGTGGTATGCCTGGTACGAGAGCGGATCTCGTGGCTACCTGGCAATTTTCTATTGTTTCCTGGCTCTGGGCACTCTGGCTAAGGGGCCGCTGGCGCCGTTGTTGGCTGCGATAGTCATCGTGATCTTCGCTGTTGTGAAAAGTGATTACAGTTTGCTTTGGAGAACGCTCTGGATTCCTGGAGTTCTTCTCTTCTGCGCGGTGGCTCTTCCCTGGTACGTCGCTGTGCAAATGAAGAATCCGGAATTTTTCCGTATCTTTATTCTTCAACACAACCTCGCACGCTTCGGGACTAACCTCTATCGTCACAAGGAGCCGTTCTGGTACTACATTCCCGTGGTGCTGCTAGGTCTAGTTCCATGGACCGTATTCGTGGCGGCATCGTTGGTAGAAACCATTCGCGTGTGGTGGGCCGAACGAAGAGAAATGCTTGCGTCCGACGACGCACTCAATGCGTTCCTGGTGATTTGGATTCTTGTTCCGGCCTTATTCTTTTCTCTCTCCCAATCGAAGCTGCCCGGTTACATTGTGCCCGCGCTACCGGCGGGAACGTTGTTGCTGTCGGAATACGTTCGCCGGCGCACAGCGGACAGCGATCGTCCGAGCTTTTACCTGATTGTGCTGCATTCTATTGTTGCAGTGTCACCGATTGTTCCGGCGTTGATGGTTCAATACATCGTTTTGCAACATCGGATTCCATGGGGCAGGGCTGCGGCGATTTCGTTTGGCTTTGCCGCCACGTTAGCGATTGGAATTGCATGTACTCTGCGCAGCAGGCTCGCCTTGGGCACGCTGCGTTTTGTCACGCTTGTTCCGGTAGTGCTGACCGTTGCCGCGGTACTGCGCCTGGGATCTCCGGCTCTCGACAGCATGCTCTCGGTTCGGCCGCTGGCGAACGAGATCAGCCATTTGGAAAAGTTATAAGGGATTAGAGGGGACAGTGAGGGTCCAAGAAAGCGCATCCCGCTAGGGTGCGCAATTGAAAAGTTCGAACGCCCCCAAATCGCCTCAAATCAGCCTTGCCGGCCGGTACTCGGCGGCGCCCTTAATCCTTTTCGCAAGCGGCCGGACATCGGCGACAAAGGCGTCGACCTGGTTCGGCGCGGCCCCGACAAAGCGCGCGCTCTCGGCAAGGATCGCCTGCAGGGCCTTCTTCCCGAGGCCGATGCGCTTGTCGCCGGCGAGCCGGTCCAGGAGCTCGGCTCCGTTCGCGCCGCTGCGCATCGCCTTCACAGCGGCG
>Ga0209275_10000188_pt1 | contig 21424 bp, 22 predicted proteins | sample HubBroMetageREF2_FD_188344 | JGI IMG/M metagenome (GOLD analysis project Ga0209275, IMG submission 188344) | Reference soil microbial communities from the Hubbard Brook experimental Forest, New Hampshire, USA - Hubbard Brook CCASE Soil... | ecosystem: Environmental > Terrestrial > Soil >... | reverse complement strand
ATTGCGGCGCGGATGGCGGGCGCGGCCGCGGCCACGCGGGCGGCGCCCGCGGTGGGCAGCAGGGCAACAAGCACGCCCACAATCTCATCGGGCGTGACGCCATGGTCGAGCGCCGCCGCAACGTGCTGATCATAGGTTGATCCGCGCTCGCCGCTCGCCACCAGCGCCGCTAGGCAGACCATGGCATGGGTCCTGGCGTCCAGCCCGGACACCTCGATGCTGTTGTCCTCAGGGCCGGCGGCGGCGGCCAGGCTGGCCGGATCGCCGGCGACTGCTCCGGCCAGCCATTCGGTCAGCCGTGCGCCGTCAGCAGGGCCGCTCATCGGGCGGCGCCAAGCGCGGTGCGCGGTCGCAGCGCGTCCGCGCCCAGCTCATTGAGGCTGACAATGTGCAGTGCAAATTCCTGGAACCGTTCCAGCAACCCATAGAGCTCCGACTCATCGCGTACCGAAGCTATTACGCACGTCCAGCCGTGGCCCGACTCGACGAGCAATTCATCGAGGAGCCCGGCCAGCAAATGCTTGCATTCACCCCTAAGGATGATTCGGTACCGGCTGGTGGAGCCGATGGATGCGGTCATGTCCGGGCTTTCCTCCGGTTGCGAGAGCTAGCATCCGGCGTGACGCCTTTGCTTCCCCAAATGGGAGACGTTACACCTTTGTACGCAAGACCAGGGTGAGAAACTCTCACCCTGAGGGCCGGTTCACCCGGGTGACCTGACCCGCGGGCGCGGGCGCGCATAAGATCCCCATCTGCTTGCCCTGCTCGACGGCGTCGTGCCTGGTGGAAACGCCGAGTTTGCGGTAGATCGCCTGCGTGTGGGTCTTGATGGTGTTGGCGGAGACATATAGCTCCTGCCCGATCTCGCGAAGCGACAGCGAGCCACCGAGCAAGCGCAGGACGGCCACCTCGCGGTCGGTGAGTGGCTCCGCGATCGACACCATGCGGGGACGCCCCGCGATCCGCCGGTCAAGTTCCGCCAGCTTGGCTTGCAGAGCCTCGGTGCCGTCTGGGAGCACAGCCAGTACGGCCCGGGCCTCATCGGCCAGTTCCGCGGCGCCTGGCCGGTCGCCAAGGCCGGCGAGCACGTCGCCCAGCAGGAGCGCGGCTTCAAGGTCTGGCCATGGGCTCAGCCCGATCGACCCACGGTGCGCAAAGGAGCGCTCCAGCTCTGTGCGGGCCTCCTCGAGCCGCCCGCGCGCCGCGTGCACCGCAGCCATCGCCACGTGGGCCCGGGAGCTGTGCGGTGTCTTGGCGAGATCGCTGCGCGCGGCCAGCGCGCAGGCTTCACGCGCGAGTTCCTCCGCCTTGGACAGCCTGCCCTGATCTACCGCGACAATGGCCGCCCCGGCGAGGGCGAACAAAGCGATGATCGGACGGTCGGCTCTGCTCTGCACAGCCTCCTCCAGCGGGCCGGCCGCGGCTGCCCACTCGCCGGACAGGTAGAGGCTGTTACCGAGTGCCGCCCTAGCCAGCGCGTAGTACGGCGTCGCCGGGTCGCGCTCGAGGTCCACGGCCGTGAGGGCCGATTCACGCATGACCCGGAGGCCGTCGAACCCGAAGACGCCGCGCAGCATCGCTGCCGAGGACCGGAGCGACTGCACTCCATCGGGCAGTGGCCCGTCGTAACGACCGGATTCGACGACGGGGAGCCAGCGGCGCACGGTTTCCCTGTCGCCGCTCAGAGCAGCCGCCCACGCAGCGCAGTGCGCCGCAACCGGATTAGCCGCAATCCGGTCGTCGCCGAGCCGGCGCATCCATCCGCGGACCGTGGCCGTCCGTCCGATGTCGACGAAGGCGAGCCAGTAACGGGTGATGAGGTCGACCGCGGTAGTGATGTCATCGGCTGCCAGCGAGTGGCTTACCGCCTCTTCGGTGGACCCGGAGAACTGATGCCAGGCGCTCGCGCGCTGGTGCAGGGAGCGGACGATCCCTGGCTCGGTACGGGCGAGCTGGCTGCGCAGCAGCTGGGCGAACAAGTGGTGATAGCGGTACCACTGCCGGTTGTCGTCCAGGGGCACCAGAAAGAGGTTTTCCCGCTCGAGGACCTCAATGATGTGCACGGCATCGGCCGAGCCGGTGACGGCGTCGCACAATGGGGCGCACAATCGGGTGAGAATAGACGTTCGCGCGAGAAACTGCTGGATGTCACTTGGCTGGCGGCTGAGCACCTCGTCGGCCAGGAAGTCGACGATAAACCGGTTATCCCCGGTGAATTCGCGAACGAACTCGTGCGGCGAAGGATGGCCGCGAAGGGAGAGCGCCGCCAGGTACATCCCAGCCGGCCAGCCCTCGGTGCGCTCCATGAGGTCGGCCAGGTCGGCCTCACTGAGCCGGGCGCCGGACACCGTGTGCACGAGCGTTGCCGCCTCGTCCGGGCCGAAACGCAGCTCGCGCGCCCGGATCTCGACCATCTCCCCGGACGCCCGCATGCGCGCCAGCGGCAGCGGCGGGTCGACCCTGGTAATGAGCACGACCTGCGCGGACGGCGGAAGATGCAGCAGCAGGAACGCAATCTGGTCTTGGCAGCTGCGTTCCTTGATCACGTGGTAGTCGTCCAGCACCAGCACAACCGGAACCAGAACAGCAGCGAGCTCGTTGGCGAGCAGAGGCAGCACCATTCCGGTGACGTCTGGGTCGGGAACCCGAAGCTCGTTGAGGATCGCTTCGCCGTTGAACTCCGGGCATGCCCGCTGCAGGGCGCCGGTGATATACCACCACAGCCGGCTGGGATCATCGTCGGCGCGGTCGAGCGAGACCCAGGCGAACGGCCGGCGCTCGGCCGGGCTAGAGCGCCACTGGGCGACGAGCGTTGTTTTGCCGAAGCCTGCCGGGGCGTCAACAAGCACCAGCCGGGCAGTGGCGTTAGTCAGGTACTCGGTGAGTCTCGGCCGCTCCACCCACTCCGCCCGGGCGTCCGGGGCATGGAGCTTGGTCTCGATCGGCACATCGAGGCCTACTCGGGCACGGGGCACCGCAGGAACAGCGCCCAAATGCCGTTCGGGCCGCTCTCCTGTCCCAAGGCCAGTGCCGCGGCGCACCCTTTCGAGCTTAATGAAAACGCTTAATCGATGCTAGGAGCGGCAAAACCTTTCCTCACAGGCATTTCATCCGAAAATAGCAACCGTGCCCGGACAGAACTGTCGGGCGGCTACGCCCTATAACGGTCCGTGACGAAGTAATGCGGAATGCGTAACCGCGTGGTCACCCGTGCGGGGCGATGTATTCCGCCCGTCACTGGCGCATCGTAAGCCGAGGAGGTGGCCACAATGACAATCGGCGGCAGCATGGCGCTCATCGTGATCGGCGCGATTCTCCGGTTCGCCGTGACCTGGCATCCCGCGCACGTTGACCTGCAGGTCATCGGCGTGATCCTGATGATCGCCGGAGCGGTGGGCCTGGCCATTTCGGTGGCAATCCTGATCGCCAGGCGCCGTCAGCGCGCATCGGCCGAGGTGTACGAGGAGCGTCGCTATACCCAGCCGCCGGCCTGACCGCGCACACGTCGTTGCGCGGCCACCCCAAGGCCGTCGAAACCGTGAGCGATCACCATCCGCCGGGTTCACAAGCCTTGCTCGGCGACAATCCGTCCGGAGGTGACGGCGTCGACCAGGGCTTGATGGTCACGCTCGTTCTGGTCGGCGTAGGCGGCTGCGAACCGTGTGATCGCCTGGTCGAAGACATCCGTGGCGCCGAGATAAGCGGCGATCGCGATCCGGTCCCCGGAGCGGGCGTGCGCCCGGGCCAGGGTCCAGCCGCACAACTCCCCGTACAGCCGCATGCCGCGCGGCACCATAGCGTCGATATCCAGGGAGAGCTTCCAGTCCCGCAACTGGCGAACATAGAAGTCACGAGCCTTGCCGTCGAGCCCGGCCGGGTTGCGCTGCCAGCCCAGGAAGATGTCGCTGGTTGCCTGCATCAGCCGCTGCCCTGCCACCACCCGCTGGCCCTGGTTGGCGTGCCTGCTAGCGCCAACGTACCGGCTCAGCACTGACGCCTCGGCTTCCTTGACCTGCAGGAACAGCGGATCAGTGCCATCGCGGCCGAGCATCAACGCGATCCAGCAGCGGGTGCCGACGCTGCCGACGCCCACGACCTTGCGGGCCAGGTCGCAGAACTCGAACTGCTCGAGCAAGACCCGGCGGTCGGTCTCCAGCGTGCGCCGGTACTTCCCGAGCAGGTCCGTTACTTGCGCCTCGAGGCTGGCCCGGTCCATCTCGCCGGGGGCCAGGTCGTCGACGGGGACCAGGAGCGGCGGGTCGGAGATGATCCGCGGCCTCCCGTCTGCCAGGCGGGTCAGCTTGCCCACCTCCTGCATGCTGTCCCTGGTCCGCGCCTTGGCCATCCCCTTGTCGACCTCCTTGCGCTGCCGAGCGCCGAGTCGGGGGTCGAGCTGGGCCCGCAACTGCTCTATGTCGGCATGTGCGTACCAGACATCGAGATTGGTCATGTCGGCGAAGCCGCGCATCGCCAGCCGGTAGCTGGCGACCGTTGCCGCCACGATGGCGCGGCGCTGTTTGCCCGCGAACCCGTTGCCGCGAGCGGCGACTTCGAGGCTGGCAGCGAGCCGCTTGATGTCCCACTCCCAGGGGCCGGGCGTGGTCTCGTCGAAGTCGTTGACGTCGAAGACCAGGCGGCGCTCGGCGGAGCCGAACACGCCGAAGTTGGACAGGTGGGCGTCGCCGCAGGCCTGCACGGCCAGGCCGGTGACGGGTGTGGTGGACAGGTCGCTGGCCATCGGCAGCGCGGCGCCGCGGTAGTAGGTGAACGGCGAGACCATCATCCGGCCGTAGCGCACCGGGACCAGCTCGGGAACCCGGGTCGCGGCCTGCTCCTCGAGCAGCGCGATCGGGTCGGGCCGGTCCGGCGGCGGGTCGAAGGCCGCGTGGCTGTCCCGGGGCACCTCAGCCCGCGCCGCCTTGCCTTTCACGGCACGTTCCGCCGGGGTCAGCCCGAGCGCCATGTCCAGCTGGTACCGGGTACGCCGCGGCGCACGCTCGACGATCAGCTCCGTCACCGCCCGCTCCTTACGCGTTCGTCAGTTCCATGGCGTCCATGGCACGGAGCGAGCGGCGGAGCAGGAAGCCCCCGATGACCTCGGCGATCCCCATGACGATGAACCAGATCCCGAACAGGACGGCGAGGACGCTGAGTGAGGTGACGGGGGTGGCCACCACGACAATCCCGGCCACGAGACTCAGCGCTCCGAAGAAGATCCACCAGGCCCTGCCCTCGCGCGCGCCACCGGCGATCCCGCCGATGAATGCCGTCAGCCCCTGCACGATCCAGGTGACGCCGATTACCAGGCCAATGACCGCCAGCGTGAGATGCAAGTGACGGATCAGGATCACGCCGATCACGATGAACAGCAGGCCCGTGATGCCGGACCAGACCCGCTGCCTCTCCCGCGGCTCGAACACCCTGATCAGGTGGAACAGCCCGGACAAGATCATCATGATCCCGAGCAGGACCGCGATCACGTTCAGCGAGCCAGTCGGGTGGAACGTCACGACGATCCCCAGAATCAGGGTCAGCGCGCCAAGGAGCATGCCCGCCTGCCACGAACCAGCCATCATTGCCGAAGGCGATGGCTCTGCGTCGTATCCATCGGTAGCCATTGCCGTTCCTTTCTTGCCCACGCGACGGCGCCATTTACTGCTGCCGATGCTCGGCTCGGACCGGAGGTGTGTCGTCACCCGCCATGGGTGATCGCGAGCCTTCCTCTCATGCATCACTGACGCTGCCGCCGAGCGAGGTCACCCAGAACAGGTGGTGCTGTGCGGTACGGGAGTCCCTAAGGTCACGATCAGGGTCGCGAGGATCGGAGCATGGGCATGCCCACGGCGCAGCAGCAGCTCAGCAACATGACCCGGATCCCCGGCGGCACGTTCCTGATGGGCTCGGCCGACTTCTATCCCGAAGAGCGCCCGGTGATGCGGGTGACCCTCGATGGCTTCTGGATCGACACCGGGCCGGTGACGGTCGCGGACTATCAGCTCTTCGCCGACGCCACCGGATACCTGACCGTCGCGGAGCAGGCGCCGGACCCGTCCGAGTATCCCGATGCCGATCCGGCCCTGCTCGTGCCCGGGTCGCTGGTGTTCCGCCGCACGAGCGGACCGGTCGACCTGCGCGACTTCCTTAACTGGTGGGCGTACCTGCCCGGGGCCGACTGGCGGCACCCCGGCGGGCCCCGCACCAGCTGCCGTGGCCGCGGCCAGCATCCGGTGACGCACGTCGCCTACCAGGACGCGGCAGCCTACGCGGCCTGGGCGGGCAAGGAACTGCCCACCGAGGCGGAGTGGGAGTACGCGGCCCGTGGTGGTCTCGAGGGCACGGTCTACGCCTGGGGCGACGAGTTCGCGCCCGGCGGCCAGTTCATGGCCAATACCTGGCAGGGCCAGTTTCCGTGGCAGAACCTGCGCGCCGACGGCTACGAGGGGACCTCTCCGGTCGGGTCGTTCCCGGCCAACGGCTACGGCCTGCACGACATGACCGGCAACGTCTGGGAATGGACCTGTGACCGCTTCATCCCCCGACACGTACCAGCGGCGGCCGGCCACTGCTGCGGGCCGCGTCGTCCGGACGCGGGCGCACCTGCTCGGCAGGCGCTGAAGGTGATCAAGGGCGGCTCTCATCTCTGCGCGCCTAATTACTGCCTGCGCTACCGGCCGCCAGCCCGCCAGGGGGAGGCGATCGACACCTCAACCTGCCACCTGGGCTTCCGGTGCGTCGTCCGCCAGGGTCCCTCCTGACGGGTGACGTGTGCGGCCCGTCCCATGCTCCTGCCCGCGATGCACGCGCCACCGCCGACCGCGGCAGCACACAGCAACGGGCGTCGCCGTACGAACATGAGTGCCTTCTAGAATTCCGGCCCGTCCGGCAGCGCGATGCCGAGGGCAACCATGAGTTCCGGCGCGGCGGCCACGATCTTCGGCATGCCGACCTGTGGAGCGATGGCATGCAGCACGCCGACGAGTTCCTCCGGCGTGCACCCGGCGTCGAGCGCGTTGCCGACCTGCCACAGGTAGGAGGAGGGCGGGGCGTCGAGCGCGACCAGGGCAGCGAGCTTGACCAGTGAGAAGCTGCGCGGATCCAGGCCGCTCTTGCGCTGCCAGTCGGCGCGTGCCTCGATGCCCCCGAGGAGCAGTTCCGGATCGCTCAGCGCCAGCTCGGTCAGTAGATCTCTTGTCTTTTCGTCAACGCCGGCCTTGGCGGGCATGTTCATGATCGGATTCCCTCTCGGTCGATCAGGAAGTGGAATGGCGCGCCGCCAATCCACCCGAGGATCAACAGTTACCGCCGCGGCTTAGGCGGCGGGGTCACCCGCGAGGGATGGTTGCCCGCACCAGATCGCGAAGCCGGCTGCCCACCCGTGGCGGGGGATACCCCCGCCGGGGGTCAGTCCTGGTGATCGCGCTTGACGTCCCCGCCCTCTGGCCGCTGCTGGCCAGGACCGCGGACCGGGCGCGAGACGGTCGGCTCGGCCGCACGGGCGAGGAACCGCAGCCGGGCAGCCCGCGCGTCCCACGCGTAGATGACCGCTGTGCCGGCGATGAGGTCGTGCAGCGCACGCCGCTCGCGCTGCACGAGGATGCCGAGGAAGCCGAGGCCGCACAGCAGGAAACTGAGCGGGAACACGAGCGCGCGCAGTGCTCCGCGCCGCGGCTCGATCGTGGTGCCGTCGGCCATGACGACCCGGATGCCGAGCACCGCCATGCCGAAGGTCTTGCCGCTCGCCGCCCACGAGTACCCGAAGTAGAGGAACTCCCAGGCGACAAACACGGCCGCGACGACAGCATTTCCCTTGTTCCAGGAGACGTCATGGCCGGTGACCACCTTCGCCACGTAGGAAATGGCCGCGAGCGCGAGCGCGAAAACGGCGGAGCTCACCGTGATGTCGATGGCGTAAGCCAGGAACCGGGACACCGAGCCCGCGTAGTGTCCCTGGGACGTCACCGACCGGGCGACGTGGGTCCCCGTGGTCACTAGCCGACCCTGCCGATGCGCAATGCGGGCGGTGCGGATGGAGCAGGGTGCTTGCGCCGCAGCGCGCGCTGCATCCAGCGGTCGATGAACTGGTCAAGCCCGACCGCCTGGCTGCGCGCCGCGTCCAGCGCCTCGCTCGCCGCGCCGCCCGAGGACCTGGCGATCACCGCGCCCAGATCGGTCTGCTCGACCAGCGTGTCCATGTCCACGCGGCGCATCAGATCGTTCACGTCGACGCGGCTGAGCAGCGCGTCCACATCAACCCGGTCCAGCAAGGCGTTGACGTCCGCCCGGTCGAGCAGGGCCGTCACGTCCACCCGGTCGAGCAGCGCGTTCACATCGACCTTCCGCAGCAGCGCGTTCACGTCCAGGGCGTGAACGATGAGATCGAGCACGCGCTCGGCGACGTGCTCGGCGAGCGTCTCGAACGGGTCGGTCATGCGCCGGCTCGCCGAGCGCAGCCGGTCGATTGGATCCACGTGATTCAGTATCGCCGCGCCTGGCCTGCGCGAATCCTCCACTCCGGATGAGCCGGGAGGGCGCTGTCTCGCCTCGCGGGTCATCGGACCACAGTGAGCTCACCGCGCCGAAGAACAGGCTGATCAAGCCGCCCCGGTGGCTGGCTTGCCGTCGTAATGGCGAGGTGCCCCGCCGACCCGGGCCGGCGGGGCACGCTCTGTGCACCTTCCGGCTCGCCTGGGTGACCGACCGGCGCAGGGAGGTGCACCATCCAATGTCGGCGGCTACTCTGACCATTTGCTGAATATTAAGGATGGAAACGCTCCAAACTTACTGATCATGCGGTGGCCAGCGCCACGCCCCCCGGCTGAGTTAGCTTTTTTCGTCAGGGTTGTTCACGGCGTGGTTCGCTCATCGGAGATGGCATGGCAGAGGAAACGGTCACGGGGCGCGATCTCGGTCCCGAGATCATTGAGCTGAACTCGGTTCCGGGGTTTCTGGTGTTCGACCTTCCCGGCGCGCCGGTGTCGGCCGGCGGCACGCGGCTGGCACCGGATGTCAGCGCGGCCGAGGTGGCGCTGCTAGCCCGGGCGATGAGCTACAAGTACGCGGCATTCGAGGCGCAGATCGGCGGGGCCAAGGCGGGCGTGCGCGGCGACCCGGCCGACGCGTCGGACCGGGCCAGGCTGATGGCGCGGTTCTGCGCCGAGGTCCGCCCGATGACCGACGCGGGCAGGTTCCTGACCGGGCCGGACATGGGAACCACCGAGGAAGACTTCGCGCCACTGCGCGAGCACCGAGCCGCGCCCGGTGCGATGTCCGCCGCTGTTGGCGGCGTGCCGTTCGAGGACTTGCTGACTGGGTACGGCGTCGCGGTCGCCGCCGACACGGCGCTGCGGACCCGCTGGGGCTGGGGCTGGGAAGGCCGCTCGGTGGCGATCGAGGGATTCGGCAAGGTCGGCGGCGGGGTGGCGCGGGAGGTCATCCGCCGCGGCGGCCGGGTGGCCGCGGTGTCCACGCTGGCCGGGTGCATCGCGGACCCGCTGGGGGTCGACATCGGGCTGCTGCTGGCGCTGCGCAGCGCGCACGGCGATGCCTGTGTCGCCCATTACGGCCTGCCGGTCGCCCCGCCGGGTCACCTGTTCACCAGCGTGGATGCCGACGTCATTGTGCCCGGAACCCGGCCCGGCATGATCACCGCGCAGACCGCTGCCGCGCTGCCGCAAAACGTTCGCGTGATCGCCCCAGCAGCGAACGCGCCGTACACCGAGGAGGGTGCCCGGGTGCTGCGCGAGCGGGACATCCTCGCGCTGCCGGACTTTGTCTGCAACGCGGGCGCCGTGCTCGGCTACCGAGCGCCGGCCGACGCCACCCCGGAGCAGGTCCTGACGGCCGCCGGGACCACGATCGCCGAGGTCATCACCGCGCTAATGCCCCACGAGGGCGGCCCGCTCGCCGGCGGGCTGGCGCAGGCCCAGGGATTCTTGCGCGGCTGGTGGGGCGAGCCGCCGGCCCCGCCGTTCGCGCCCGCGGCCTGATCCGGCGGGGCAGCGGTCACCGCCAGGGTGCCCTGGCCAGGACCAGGCCGCGGACCCGGGCTGCACGCCCCTCGCGGAGCAGGCAGTCGGCAACCGCATCCAGCTGGTTTCCGGTCGTACACACGTCGTCAAAGACCAGAATGTGGCGTCCAGCCGTGCGGGCCGCATCGGGGATCTGCAGAACCTCGCGAAGAGCCGCCGCGGTGATCCGCTTCTCGGCGCGACTCCGGCCAGCTGACCGCTGCGTGGGTTGCGTCTTTACGATCGCCGCGGGCATCTGCACGTCGAACGGCCAGCGTCTGTCGTAGTCGGCCGTGGCCGCCGCCGCGATGATCTGCTCGATGTGGCCGGGACGCGGCTGACCTGGGCTGACATAGGTTGGGTTGGCGACGATGAGATCCGGCGGGTCGCCGCCGGCGTGTTCCTCGAGCCAGCCCACGACTAACCGGCCGAAGATCAGCGACCAGCCGGTCTTGCCGTCGTACTTGTAACGGTGGATCTTGTCCTGGATCGGCCCCGAGTGATACGCGATCGCGTCGATGTGCTCGATCTGCCGGCTAGAGTCCCCGCACAGCGAGTTCCGGCAGGTGCTGTCGCCCTCGAGCCGTTGACTGCATATGGGACATGCTCGTGCGGCGACTGCCTCCAGGGTCCTGCCCGCACAGGCCACGCAGATGTGTGCCGGACCCGTACGCCGGTACGGGCACGCTGCGCACTCGGGGAAGCCGGGCGGTTCTCCCGCTGGCAGCAGCGCGATGCTGTCGTCCATCCGCAGTCACAGGTAGGAGAGTGTCAGCTGCTTCTGCTGATCGGTTGCCTGTGCGACCCGATCAGGCGCAGCTAGCTGGGCGCTTACCTCGGCGGCGTCGCTCACCTCGATCGCGCCGCGCTTGTCCACATAGTCCCTTGCCCAGGGCTGGGACTGCACCAGAGATCGAATCAGGAACACCTTCTTGCCATGCTCAAGGGCGAGGCGCGCTTGCATCTTGGCACCGGAGGTGCTTGTCGCCTCGATGACAATCGTCCCCTGGCTGATCCCCGACGTCACTACGTTGCGGCGGGGGAACGTGTACCTGCTCGGGTGCGTGGTGGGCCAGAACTGTGACACCAGGGCGCCGTTGTCGGCGATCGCGTCGGCTAGGCCCCGGTTTTCGGTCGGATAACACCGCGTGATCCCGGTGCCGAGTACGGCGATGGTCCTGGCGCCGGCTTCCAGCGCGGCGCGATGCGATGCCGTGTCGATCCCTCTCGCCAATCCGGAGACGACGGTGACCTCGCGTTCGGCGAGCAGCCTGGACATGTCCGCCGCCTCGCGGACCCCAGCCTCGGTTGCCTCCCGTGCACCAACGACAGCGACAGAGCGAGCATCGTCGTAGCTGAGCTCCCCGCGGTAGAACAGGAACGGGGGGAGGTTGGGAATCAGGCGCAGGTTGGCCGGATAGTGCGGGTCCAGCACAGTCACCAGTCTGGCGCCAGCGCTCGATGCGGCATCAATCTCGGCTGCGACGCGATCAGCCAGAACAGGCAGATGGCGCAGTCCCTCGTGCAGCACCGGCCGTGATCGCTCCGCGGCCCGCGACTTCTCGGTGATCGCCGCTTGGTACAGGTCATCGAGACCGTTGGGTTCCTGAGCCAGGCGGGCGATGAGGCTCCAGTCGACGCTCTCCCCGTCGACCCGGATCGCACAGAGTTCAAGCAGCCTGCGCTGCTGCTCAGTCACGTCCATGCTACTCCAGGTTATCGAACGCTTGTTCGCATGGATGTTCTCGGTGCATCGTCTCAGCGAGTCTGGCATAGATCAAGCGCAACACGCGCCCGGATGCCCGAGTAGGGTGCTCAGTCGTGTCAGAGCCAGACTTCCTGCACGCCACGCGCAGCTCGTACGACGCCGTGGCCGCCGACTACGCCGAGCGTTTCCGTCACGAGCTGGTGCCCAGGCCGCTGGACCGGGCCATGCTGACCGCGTTCGCCGAATTCGTGCAGGCCGCGGCGGCCGGCCCGGTGGCCGACGTCGGGTGCGGTACCGGCCGGGTGACCGCGCTGCTGGCCGGCCTGGGGCTGGCGGTGTCCGGGATAGACCTGTCGCCGCAGATGGTCGCGACGGCCCGGCGTGAGCACCCCGGGCTGCGGTTTGAGGTGGGCTCGATGCTGGATCTCGACCTGCCCGACGGCGCGCTCGGCGGCGTTCTGGCCTGGTACTCCACCATCCACGTCCCCGACGGCCGGCTGCCCGATGCGTTCGCCGAGTTCCGCAGAGTGCTGGCGCCGGGTGGCTACGTCCTACTCGGATTCCAGGCCGGCGATGAGCCGCTGCACTTGACCGAGGCGCTCGGCCACCCGATCTCGCTCGACTTCCACCACCGGCAGCCCGATCAGGTGGCCGCGCTGCTGGGTCAGGCCGGGCTGGACTTGTGCGCCCGGGTGCTGCGCGAGCCCGACAACAACCCCGACTTCCCCGAGCGGCATCAGCAAGCCTTTGTGCTGGCGCGTCGGCCTCAGCGGTAATCACCCTCGCCGGTGAGGACCCCGCGGGACATCCTGTCGGCGATCTTGGCGATGTTGGCTTCGGCGACATCCTCGAGCCGGATGCCGAGCTTGGTGCAGATCTCGGAGAGGTACCACAGGACATCGCCGAGCTCTAGGGCCAGAGCTTCCCGGTCGGCGTCGGTGATGACGCCCTGGCGGTCGCGAAAGATCTTCTTGACCTTCCCGGCGACTTCTCCGGCCTCGTTCGCGAGTCCCAGAGTGGGGTAGACGATGGGATGGTCGGTGGCAACCAGGCCAGCGGTGCGGGCCGCTGCTTCCTGGTAGCCGTTGAAGTCCATGGCGGTTGAGGCTTCCTCGGAGGTCATGAACCAAGCTTGCCGTGGCGCGCCGCGTGCGTGAGGAACCGCCGGACTTCCCGCGGGCTGGTTAGCACGTGGAGTTCGGTGGCGGCTGCATGATCGGCGATCGCCTGCCGGATCAGCGGCAGGCTGCGCCTGCGGTAGCCGAGCAGCCAGCGCCAGAAATCCCCGCGCTCTCGCGACCGGCGCACCGCACGCCAGGCGCAGCGCACGAGCGAGAAGTCGAGGAGGATGACCGTGTCCGCCGCCGCGAGCCGGGCGCCCAGGGCGGTGTCATGGGGGCCGAGGTCCCCGTCCATGATCCACGTCTCCCGCCGGGCGAGTTCGCTCTGCGTGCGCTCCCATTCAGCGGGAGGCGTCGCGTAAAGGCCCGGTTTCCAGAACTGCTTGTCCAGTTCGATGACGGGCAGTCCGGTGATCTGCCCCAGGCGCGCCGCGAGCACCGACTTGCCGGCGGCGCCGCGGCCCAGGATGACCACGCGCTTCACAGCGAGAGTTCGTACTTCCGGTACCAGTAGATCTCGTCCGTGAAACCGATCCGCCGGTACAGCGCGGCGGGCGCGTCGCCGTCGGTGGCGTTGATGATCAGAGAGCGGCAGCCATCGGCCATGCCCGCGTCCACCCAGTGCGCGAGCATCGCCTGGGCGATGCCCCGGTGCCGGAACGGCACCCGGGTGCCGAGGTTGAACACGAGCTGATCGTGCCCGCAGTAGTAGGCGAGGACCGCAACGCGCTCGCCGCCGAGCAGGCCGAGTTGGCACTCGGCCAGGGCCAGCTCGGACCGGCGGGCCGCGACCTCCTCGGCCAGCCGGTCAGGCGCCGGAGCCGACTCGGTGTCGCCGAAGGACTGCAGCTTCACCGCTGCCCACTCGGGGAGACCGGTCTCGTCCACACTCTCGACCACCAGCCGCCCGGGGTCGGTCCGGCCGGTCATCGGGCCGACCAGGGCCAGATGCGTCGTTGCCTCGCCGGGCCGGCAGCCCGCGCTGCGGAGCGCCCCGTCCAGGAGTGCCGCCCGCTCCCTGTCATCCACCCAGATCGTCAGCGTGCCCGCGCCGCTGGCCGCCGCCGCATCGGCGAGGGCGGCTTGGACCTGGCCCGGTTCGCCGACCCTGAGGATGACGCGCGCCTGGCCGGGGCCGAGGTCGCTGTGATACCCGTACCAGTGTTCGCTGACCTCGTAGCCGATCTCGGGCGCCGAGGACGTGAACCAGCCGCTTACCTCCCGGGTCACCGCGTCGTGTTCCGGGTGGGCCGCCGGCCGCCGGATGAATTGCCCGGGATTCGTCGCATCCTCGCCCACGGCTCCATACTGGCACGCGGCGCCCTGCCCGGCGCCGGTCAGGTGCGGGAAGCGGTTACGGTGACCCGCCACAGGGAGGTGACGCCGTCCTGATTGGCGGCGGCAATGATCTTGCCGTTCGGGCTGAACGCGACCGACGACATTTCCACGTTGCTGTCGGGGCTGGGTCCGCTCAGGGTGGCGATGCGGTGGCCAGTGGCCACGTCCCACAGATAGGCGCCGCCGTTCAGGTCGGCGGTAGCCAGGATCTTTCCGTCCGGGCTGAACGCGACCGACGACACGGTGGGGTTACTGCCCGGGTCGGGGAGGGTCCTGATGCGGCGGCGCTTGGCGACACTCCAGAGGTAGGTGTTGCCGTCCTGGTCGGCGGTGGCCAGGATCGTGCCGTCCGGGCTGAACGCGACCCCGTACATCGCCAGGCCACTGGAGCCGGCCAGGGTGGCGATGCGGAGGTCGGTGGCGGTACTCCACAGGTACGTGCGGCCGTCAATGTCCGCGGTGGCGAGGGCCTGGCCGCCGGGGCTGAACGCGACGTCGAACACCGTGCTGGCGCCGGGATCGGGCAGCGTGGCGATGATGCTGCCCCCGGGCCCCCACAGATAGGTGCTCCCGTCCATGTCAGCCGTGGCCAGCATCTTGCCGTGCGGGCTGTAGGCCGCCGCATCCACCTGTCCGATGCCCGGGCCGCCCAGGGTCGCCATGAGGTCGCGGCCGGCGACGTTCCACACGTACGTGCTGTCGTTGTGGTCCGCCGTGGCCAGGTTCCTGCCGCTCGGGCTGAACGCGACCGAGTGCACGCCGTCGCTGCTGGGGTCGGGCAAGGCGGCGAGCCGGCTGTGGTCGGCGACGTTCCACAGGTAGGTGCTGCCGTTCTGGTCCGCGGTGGCCAGCATCCTGCCGTCCGGGCTGAACGCGGCCGCGTTCACGCCGGTGCTTTCAGGGTCGGTCAGGGCAGCGATGCGGCGCACGGTGGCGGCGAGCCCGCCGGTCTGGCTTCCGGCACCGCCGGACTGGGCGGCGCCCTGGCTGGCGGCCGACGGGTGGTGCCCGAAGCTCCCATGCGTGGCCGCAACGACGGCACCCACGGCGGCCAGCACGACAACCGCCAGTGCGGCCAGGCCGATGCGCCGGCGGCTCGAGCGGCCCGGCTGGTCGCTCTCGCCGGAGGAGTGGCGTCCGCGGCGGGGGTCGGTGGGCCGACCGGTGACGTCCGCGCCGACTGGCGTGTCCGCTGGCACGGCCGCCGTGGTCTGCGGCGTGACGTCCTGGCCGGCAACCTTCATCTGGGTGCGCGGGCCGCTGGAGGCCGTCGCCACATACGGCGCCAAGCCGAGCGCCGCCCGCAGCTCGTCGGTGAACTCCAGGCAGCTCTCGTACCTGTGGTGCGGCTCCTTTGCCATCGCTCTGGCCATGATGCGGTCCACCCCACCTGGGAGGTCGGGCCGCCTCATGGCCAGCGAGGGCGGCGGCTCGGACAGGTGCGCCCAGAGCACGGCCATGGGCTCCGGGCGCGCATACGGCGCCGCGCCGGTCAGGGCCTCGAATGCCACGCAGGCAAGCGCGTACTGATCGGCCTGCCCGTCCACCGGCCGGCCGTTGATCTGCTCCGGGGCCGCGTACTCCGCGGTGCCCATGAACTGGCCCGAGCCGGTCAGCCCGGCCGCCATGGCGGCGCGCTTGCTCAGCCCGAAATCTGACAGGTACACATGTTCCGGGCGGCCGGGACGGGCGTCCACCAGCACGTTTGCCGGCTTCACGTCACGGTGCACCAGCCCGGCGCCATGTGCGGCGTCCAATGCCGAGGCGACAGGAGACAGTAAGGCGGCGGCGCGGTTAGCCGGCAGCGGGCCCTCCCGGAGCATCACGGACCGCAGGTCGCCCCCGACGACCAGGCGCATCGCGATGAACAGCACTCCGTCGGCCTCGCCGGCCTCGTAGACCGGGATGATGTGCGGATCGTCCACCGCCGCTGCCGCGCGCGATTCCCTTATAAAGCGCTGCCGGAACGCGTCGTCAGCAGCGAGCCCTGGTGCCAGGACCTTCAGCGCCACCATGCGGCTCAGGCGTTCGTCTCTGGCGCGGAACACCACCGCCATGCCGCCCGCGCCGATCTGGCTCTCCAGCAGGTACCCCGCCACCCGTGAGCCCGGAGCAAGCATCCGCAGCAGCCCATCGGCGTGCCTGGAGGAGTCGTCAGCCATCGCACCTCCCTCCCCAGGCGCTGGACATCATACTTATATGTCCATTTCACAACCGATCCTGGCATGAAATCCCACGCATGGCTTAGAAGGTGAGAACGATTCGGCCACGATGTGGCCCGGAGGAGAACTCCAGGTAGGCGGCTTGGGCCTCGGAAACGTCGAACTGGCGGGCGACCGGCGTGTGCAGACGGCCGTCCGAGGCCTTCTGCACGAGCGCGGGAAGCCCGACCGGATCCATCCGCGCGTAGACCCGGGTGACCGTGATGCCGCGCTCCGTGTCCGGCACGACGGTGACGCTGGCGTACCTGCCGCCGTCCCTGATCGCGGCGAGGGCGGGCGCGCCGATGCTCGCGGTGTCCAGTAGCGCGTCAACGCCGGAGGGGATCGCCTCGCGGAGGGCCGCGCCGGCGCCGCTGCTGCCCGGGGTGATCGCGTGGGCTGCGCCCCGCGCCAGCACCTCCGGCCGGTCGCGCTCATGGACGATCGCGGCCACCTCGAAGCCCTTCGCGACCGCGAGGTCGAGGGCGAACCCGCCGACCGCCCCTGCGGCGCCGGTGACGGCGAGTGTCTCCCCGGGCGCCAGATGCAGCTCATCGAGGCCACGCCACGCCGTAAGACCGTTCAGGCCGATGGTCGTTAGCTGGGCGGCGGCCAGGCCCTCCGGGGCCACGGCCACGTCGGTGGCGGGCAGCGCGACCATCGAGGCCTGGGTCCCGCGGCCGGTCACGAACCACGCGCTGAAGCCGACCACGCGCTGGCCGACGAGCGATGCGTTGACGCCATGGCCGACGGCGGTGACGCGGCCGGCAAGATCCCATCCCGGCGTGTACGGCGGCTCGGCCCCGGGCGGGAAGCGCGACGCCATGGCACCGCTGACAATCCCGGCGTCGGACGGGTTGATCGTGGCGGCCTCCGTGGCGATCAGCACCTCGCCGCCGGCCGGCCGAGGGTCGTCCGCGCCGGCGACGACCAGGTTCTCGACACCGAACTTGGGAACGCGCACCACGCGCAACAGACGGCTCCCCCCATGCCGTGCCCGCCGGAAGGTGATTGCGGGCGGGCGCTAGGCAAGCATATTGCGCGGAGCGCTCAGGACCGGGGACCGGCGGCCGCGGCGTGGCAGGTCGGCCGTGGCCGCGCGTCGGTATGCTCGGCCGGTGAGCCCGATCTCGATCGTGGGTGTGCCGAACAGCGCTGGGAGCTACGCGGCCGGCCAGGACCTGGCGCCCGAGGCCTTGCGCTCGGCTGGCCTGGCCGCACGGCTCATCGCGGCGGGCCTCGAGGTCCGCGACGAGGGCGACCTGCCTCATCAGCCATGGAGACCCGACCGCGAGCACCCAATGGCCCAGAACGCCGGCCAGGTGACCGCGTCCCTGCAGGAACTGGCCGACCGGCTCGGGCCGCCGCTCGCGCGCGGCGACTTTGCCCTGGTGCTCGGGGGCAACTGCACGATCGCGCTCGGGATCATGGCCGCGTTGCGGCGCCTCGACGCCGGCACCCCGGGGTTGCTGTATCTCGACCGGCACTATGACCTGAACACCCCGGACACCACGATGGACGGCGCCCTGGACTGGATGGGCCTCGCGCACGCGCTGGCCCTGCCGGGGTGCGCGGACACCCTGGCCGACGCGTTCGGGCCCCGGCCACTGCTCGAGCCGCGCCAGGTGGCATTGCTCGGGGTGGACCCGCAGCCGGCCACGGAGTGGGAGCGTGAGCAGGCTGCCCGGCTCGGCCTGCACGTCGCCACCAGCCAGGCGCTGGCCGCCGACCCGGCCGGTGCCGCCGCGGCCGCCCTTGGCCACCTCCCGGCTGGCCCGCTCGCGGTCCACATCGACGTCGACGTCCTGGACTTCATCGATGCCCCGCTCGCGGAGAACACCGACTGCCGCAACACCGGCCCCAGCCTCGGCCAGGCCGAAGAGGCGCTTGTGGCGGCCGCGCGCGATCCACGGGTGCGGGCGCTGTCGATCGGCGAGCTCAATCCCACCCGCTGCGCCGGCGATCCCGACGCGCTTCCCCGCTTTGCCGAGACGATCGCCCGGGTTCTCGCCGCCACGGCCCGCAGCACGCCCGCCCGACCATGATCAACGGAAGATAGCTGTCGCTCTAGCGACAGCGGTGGTGCCATCGACGCTAATCGCGCGGAGCGCTGCCCGCGCTGAGCAGCGTCATTCCGCCCTTCAGACGGCGGAGCGCTCGCTGACCGGGCGGCGGCGCAGTTCCGTCCGCTGGATCGCCGGGGGCACGTATGCCTGGTCGAGAGTGCCGACGTCGGCTCCGGGCGGGACGATCTCATCGATCCGGTCGAGGACATCGTCGGAAAGGACGACGTCCACCCCCGCGAGAAGGCCGTCGAGCTGTTCCATGGTGCGCGCACCGAGCAGTGCGCACGTGACGCCCGGGTGCGAGATCGCGAACGCCATCGCGAGGTGCGGCATTGGCAGCCCCGCTTCTGCCGCGAGCGGGATCAACCGCTCCACCGCGTCCAGGCGCTGCTCATCACTGAACGCCGCGAAGAGTTTCGCGCGGATGACGTCGTTGGCCTGCCCGCGGCGGACCCGGCCGGTGAGCATGCCCTGACCGAGTGGCCCCCAGGCAAGAATGCCCATGCCGTAGCGCTGCGCGACCGGAAGGACCTCACGCTCGATGCTGCGGTTCAGGATCGAATATGGCGGCTGCTCGGTACGGAACCGCTCCAGGCCGCGCCGCTCCGCCACCCAGTGCGCCTCGACGAGGTCCGATGCCGGCATCGTCGATGTCCCGAACGCGCGGATCTTGCCGCTGCGGACGAGGTCTGTCAGCGCCGAAAGCGTCTCCTCGATGTCCGTGTCGGGATCGGGGCGCTGGATCTGATACACGTCGATGTGGTTGGTCTGGAGGCGGCGCAGCGAGTTCTCGACCGCCGTCATGATCCACCGGCGGGATGCACCCTGCTGGTTCGGGTCGGTACCCATGGGGCGGCTGACCTTCGTCGTGAGGACCACGTTCTCACGACGGCCCTTGAGCGCCCGGCCGACGACCTCTTCTGAGTCCCCGTACGCGTCGGCGGTGTCCACGAGGTTGATGCCCGCGTCGAGCGCCTTATGGATGATCCGGATCGAGTCGTCGGGGTCGGGGTTGCCGACCTGAGTAGCGAACATGAGCGCGCCGAGCGCGTAAGGGCTGACCTTGATGCCTGTTCGGCCAAGGTTCCGGTACCGCATGAAGCTTCTCCAGCCGTGAGCGTGACGCGTGCATCCGTTGGCTTGCCTGCCGTTAGGCGGTGTCTTCCATCGTGGTTCGGCGCCCGGCCGTCCGAAGCCGGGTGAGCGTCGCGGCGAACTGCCGCAGGGTCCGCTCCGGCACCGCGGCGCCGAGCCAGCGCCGCAGTTCGTCGTCGAAGGCCACCCCGGCCTCGGCGAACAGCCGCTGCCCTTCCGGCGTCAGCTCCAGCAGCGACGATCGCCGGTCCTCCGGGTTTGGCAGCCTTCGGCAGTAGCCGCTGGCCTCGATCCGGTCGACCAGCTTGCTGGTGCCGCCAGTGGTGATCCCCAACTCGCTCGCGATGTCGTAGACCCGGCAGCCCGGAAGCCTGTCCATAACGGACATGGGCTCAAAGTGTGTCAGCTGCAGATCGAACTCGCTCTTCAGCCTGGCGTCGACCGCGTTCCAGAGCTCGATCTCGAAACGGACGATGTCGTTGAAGAGCCGCCTCAGGTCCACGCGGGGGCCCACCTCCCAGGTCGGCGCAAGCCTACTTCCCGTGAAGGGGGCGAGCTCACGACGATGACTAGCTTCCAACAGGATTGCTTCCTTCAAAGTATATTCCATGGAAGGTTGTATGCTAGCTTCGGCGATGGCCGCGGCCGCGCAAGGTCGCTCCCCACGCACCCTACGGAGGAGATGGCAGATATGACCACAATCGGGATCATCGGCAGCGGGCACGTCGGCAGCAGCCTCGCCAAGGCGGCGATCGCCCACGGCTATGACGTGGTGCTCAGCAACTCCCAGGGACCGGATTCCCTGGCGGGGTTGGTACGGGATCTGGGCCCGCACGCCCGGGCGGCCGCGCCCGCCGAGGCGGCCGCCGCCGGCGACTTCGCGATCGTCGCGATCCCGATCACCACCGTCGACCAGGTGCCAGCCGAGCCGCTGGCGGGGAAGGTCGTCATCGCCACGATCAACTACTTCCCGCAGCGGAACGGCCACATCGCGGAAATCGACAACGGGACGACGACCGTGCCGGGAGTGCTCCAGGCACACCTGCCGGACAGCCAGGTCGTGCGTGCCTTCAGCATGATCGAGGCGGCCGACATGTCGGAGGACGGGCACCCCGCTGGTGACCCAAAGCGCCGGGCGCTCGCGCTCGCCGGGGACGACCCGGCCGCCAAGCAGATGGTGGCCAAGCTCTACGACGAGTTCGGCTTTGACACCGTGGACCTTGGCGGCCTCGCTGAGAGCTGGCGGGTGGACCCCGGTCAGAAAGCGTTCGTCACGCACCAGAACCGCGCCGACCTGGAGGCGAACGTCGCGAGCGCCAAGCGCCCCTCCTGAACGGGAGGAACAGCCGATGACCAGAGCACGGAAGTGGGTCGCCGTCGACTTCGGCGGCCCCGAGGTGCTGCGCTGCATCGACGTTGATGTGCCCGGCCCCGGGCACGGCCAGGTGACCATCGGCGTGCGCGCGTCCGGCATGAACCCTGCCGACGCCAAGCACATCGCGCCGGGCCAGGACCCCGGGCTGCTGCCGCTGCCGATCGGGTACGAGGTGGCCGGGGTGATCACCGCGCTCGGGCCCGCGACCCGGCTCTCATCCGGTGGCGGCGCGGTCGGGGACGAGGCCGTCGCGTCGCCGGTCACCGGCGGCTACACGACCGCGATCACGGTCCCGGCTTCCAGCGTGTTCGCCAAGCCAGCCAAGCTGAGCTTCGCCGAGGCCGCCAGCCTGCTGCTGGTCGCGACGACAGCGGCTGATCTGCTGCGCGCTTGCGGACCGCGGGAGGGCGAGACCGTGCTGCTGCATGGAGCGGCCGGGGCCGTCGGCGTGATGGTGCTGCAGCAGGCCCGTCGGCTCGGGGTGCAGGTGATCGGGACCGCCAGCCCGGAGAA
>Ga0209275_10000187_pt1 | contig 21426 bp, 21 predicted proteins | sample HubBroMetageREF2_FD_188344 | JGI IMG/M metagenome (GOLD analysis project Ga0209275, IMG submission 188344) | Reference soil microbial communities from the Hubbard Brook experimental Forest, New Hampshire, USA - Hubbard Brook CCASE Soil... | ecosystem: Environmental > Terrestrial > Soil >... | reverse complement strand
GTATTCCTGGTTCGATTCCAACAGGGACTGCCGGATATCATGCGTCGTGATCGGCATCCATTCCCTCCAGGGGTGCAGAAGCGTTCACATAAGCGTAACAATTATCACAATCGGGGTGTGGAAGCCAATAGGCAAGAGCGGCGGCGGGCTGCCGAGGAGCGATAGCTGGGGGCTTGAGAGCATCAGCGATTCATTACGCGACACGAATGGCGCACTGAGGTGTGCCGCTACGAACCCGGTCCCGCGACAGAATCTGCGGCGCGCGACAGGATTGCGCAGATGCGGTCGAGCCAGTCGCGGTGTTCGGGCTTCATTAGGACTGAGCGGAGGCAGAGGACTGTGTCGCTCGCGGAGGCTTGCAGGTTGTGTTGCGCGCTGAAGAATTTGATCGGCACGTGAACTAGGGCTAGGTGAAGATTTTGTTTGGTGGCGGCATCGAAGATGCGTTGAGACCTTGCTGAAATCTCGGCTACGGTTCCTGCGCGGGGCGCCCACACTACGATGTCGAGTTCGGGCGCGAACGGGAGCATCCAGCGTTCGTCGTTGACAAGCCGCTGCGCGAATTGCACTGCTGCATGGCGTGACGCTTCGAGCATGGCGGCGAATTCCCCTCTCCGGGTGAGCGGCAGCAGGCGCTGCGTTGCCCACAGCGCGACCGCAGAAGCTCCAGGACGCGAACATTCCAGGCTGATTTCGCCCAAGTGAAGTTCCGACGAAGTGAAATAGGTATAGGGCGATTCGTGTTTGTAGATCGCGCCGACCTGCGGATCGCGAAACAGGACGCAGCCGCAGCCGTAGGGTTGCAGGCCGTGCTTGTGGGGATCAATGACGATGGAATCGGCGCGGCCGATCAGGTCGAAGCTGGCGCGCGTTTCCGGGGTGAGATTGGATGCAAGCGTGAAATATCCGCCGTACGCGGCGTCCACGTGCAGACGAAAACCGTAGCGCTCGCGCAGGCGTAAAATTTCTGGCAGCGGATCCACGGAGCCAGTGCCGGTTGTGCCTTCCGTCGCGACTATGCAGCCTACGTCACCGGCGGCTAGCATTTTTTCCAGCGCAGCGGGGTCCATGCGGCCGTAGTTGTCAGTCGGCACATGCGCGAAGGGCAACTGCAGCACGGCGGAGATCCGTTTGTGTGTGTAGTGCGATTGATCGGACGCGACGATTTTCTTTCCGGGATGCAGCTGGCCCGCGACCCATAGTGCTTCGAGGTTCGCCATCGTGCCGCCGCCGCAGAGGTGGCCGAGGTGCGGCTGCCAGCCGAACATCGCGGCAATTTGCGCGACGGCTTCTTTTTCTAGTGCGGAGCTGGCGCGGCCGCCATCCAGCGCGTGATTATTCGGATTGATCCAGGTGGCCAGCGCATAGGCGGCGCGCGCGATCGGATGCGGCGGCTTCAGCATTTGTCCGGCGTAGAGCGGGTGGAAGTACGGGTAATTGTCCTGGAGTTTGGTGGCGACTTCGGTCATCACGGCGGCGAGGCGTGGGTCGTACCCCGGCACGCTATTTTCTGTGAATGCGGGCAGCGCCGCGAATCCGCTGTCGAGTTGCTTCAGTGAATCTTTCAGGAGTTGCAAAGTTGTTTCTTCCAGATGCATTTTGCCCTCGTGGGTTTTGTGGTGCGCTTACAGTATCAGATTGCTTGGGCATTTCGAGATGCGGGCGATAACGGCACGGCAAACAATTTTGCACAGGGGACACGAAGGAAACGCAGAGGTAAATCGGAGTAGGCGGGAACGATCCTTCGCGCGGCGTGAGACAAAGGCGCCGCCGTCCGGATGACGATGCTCATCGCATCGTCAGGTGAGCGTTGCCGTCAGCAGCAGCGCGTCTTCCACCGGCGCTGTGTAGTAGCGCGGGCGGCGGCCTACTACTTCGAATTTGTGGCGCTCGTAGAAACGCAGAGCGGACAGATTCGATGCGCGCACTTCCAGGATGGCCTGGGTCGCCTGGAACGTTTGCGCCCACCGCAGCGCTTCGCGCAGCAGGGCTGCGCCGATACCGCAGCGGCGCGAGTCGGATTCCAGCGCGAAATTGAGAATTTCAATCTCGCTGCTCAGGCGGCGCGCAACGAGGAAACCGGCCACTTCGGCGGCTTCTTCTGCAACCCATCCGGCCATTTCGCCGCGCGCTACGCGACCGTAATCCCAGGCAGTCCACTGCGCGATTTCGGGGCAGGCGGCTTGAATGGCGAGGATGGATTCCACGTCGCGGGATTCCAGGGACCGAATCGTCAACATCGTTAGCCGTCCTTCCAACGCATTTCGGCGTCGGTGCGTCGCACGTAGTTTGCGTCGAGCGTGAGTGCGTCGCTAACATGGCCGCGCAAAGCACGCGCGTGAGCGATGCGTCCGATGGATGGCGCGAGCACACTGGAAACAATTTCGAGTTCCGCAAAACTCGCGGTCAAATTTGCTGTCAATCGCGACACGACCACGACGACCGAAGGATCCGGCGTGACGATGGTGAACGCGCCACGGTAGCTGCCCACGCCATCGCTATCGCCGCCGTGCGCCAGCGCGCCAAGCTTTTCGGCGAACTCTTCCGGCGTAACCACAAATTCCTGACCGTCGAGCACAAGCCCTTCCGCACTTGGCCGATAAACGCCAAAATAAATCTGTCCGCGCCGCGCGTCCAGAGCGGGTACTAAAACCGCGTTGCCGGCTCGAGCCTGAAACGCCACCGCTTCCAGCGCGCTCACTCCAACTACAGGCTTGCGGTAAACCTCAGCCCAGCCCTTCGCGGCCGTCAGACCGACGCGCAATCCAGTGAAAGATCCAGGCCCGGCAGACACGGCGAACAGGTCAAATTCCTCCAGTTTCAGCGCCAAATCGCTCAGCAAGAACTCCAAATGGCGGAAAATACGCGAAGAATAGTTCTCTTCCGCACGCGTGGAAATGACGCCCAGGGTCAAATCGTCACGCAGAATTGCGACGCTACCGGCGGGCGACGAGGTATCCAGGGAGAGGATCAGCACGTGCACCAGTATAGGGCAATTTGGGGGCCAATCTTACTGAAAACAGTCGGTTTCTCAGTCCAGAGACCGCCTGCCAAACCACCCATTTATCTTGACGTTTATGACCCATGTGCCTAAACTTTCAATATGCTTTTCGGGGAGGGTCGTGCATCCATGTCCTGTGAATTTAAACTCGGCGAAAAGGTTGTGTATCCGAATCACGGTGTCGGGGTCATTGAACAGATAAGTTACGGCTACGTGAATGGACGTTCGGAGCGATTTTATATGTTGAAAATCGTTTCGAGCGGTTTGAAAGTGATGGTCCCGCAGACAAACGTAGATTGCGTTGGCCTGCGCCCCATCATTCGAAATACGCAGGCCGGTGCGGTGATTTCGTTTCTGGAAAAGGGCCGCTCCGCTTCCCACCACGACTGGAAACACCGCTTCAAGGAAAATTCGGATCGCATGCGGACCGGTTCGTTGATGGAGGTCGCCGCAGTTTTGAAAGGTCTGGTGGCCCTCAGCCGGACCAAGCCGCTTTCCTTCCGCGAAAAGAAAATGCTGGAACGTGCCAAGTACCTGCTGGTCAGTGAACTCGCCACGGTGCGCAACACGTCTGAATCAGCTGTGGAAGCAAACTTGGTGAAGGCGCTGGCCAAAGCCAAGTTGCAGATGCCGGAGGGCGCGCCCATTCCGGAGTAAATTTTTCGTAGCAACCCTGGCGGGCACAATCTGCGAAGATTGTGCCCTTTTTTTTCACATCGACACAAAATCGGCTGCCAGAATTTTCGATGGCGTCCGCGAGCCGACCGAGAGCCCACATGAGTCCTCACGAGAAGACATCGCCCGTTCTGGTTGCCAAGGGAGAGCGCGGCGCGTATCAATGGCTCACGACGGAATTCGAGGTGGATGGATTGGCGCGGCTTTGCCCGAAAATAGTGCTGGGGAAGTACCTGGCTGTTGCTTCCTTCGATAGTGGATCACTTTCGCTTAGCGATGAGGAAAAGGCGAACGGATGGCGATTGCGAAATGGAATTGCTTATAGCCAGCGCATGGAAGCAATCGGCGGCCTGCCACGCACCGATGGATGGGACGAATGGTACGTCTTTGAATCCCAGACCGATCTGGGCGCACTCTGTCACACAAATCCGTTCGCTGCTCGTCCCGGTCCGGGACAGGTCCACGCGTATGTGAACTTCAACGTCGCATTGCATGATGGCGAGACTGGGGCGGTGCTAGAGCTATTCTGGGAACAGATGAACTGGATCAAGCCCGAGTCTTTTCTGGGAGAGTCCGAACAGTACTTGAGTTTCGCGACCAGGAACAAAAATATCTTCTCGGCGATGCTTCAATCGCTCTCCAACGCTAACTCGACAGGCTCGGGCAGCTAGTCCAACGAGGGCGTCAATCCGCCGCGCCCCACCTCAGTTTCTAGCGCGATTTCTTGGGTGCTGATTTCTGCGGCGCGAGGATGCGTTCGATCTGCTGCGTGTGATTCAGGTCATGGCCAGCGATCAGCGTAACCAGGCGTTCGATCGTTTCTGCACCACGCTCGGAATGCATTCCGTGGTGTTTCCATTGCTCGGACGTGAGCGACTTCAGAAGCGTCAGGTTCGCTTCGCGCAGCACGCGGAATGTCTCGAGCGAGTTGCGCGCATCGCGTTCTTCGTAGCGGCAGGCTTTGGCCCACGCGTCCTGGTCGTACGCGGGGATGGGCGTGCCGGGCGTCCCCAGGATCTGCCGCAGGCGGAAGCTGGTGACGATTTCGCTGTCGGCCAGATGCGCCATGATTTCCGCGATTGACCATTTGTCCGGCGCCGGACGCTTGCGTAGCTTCGCTGCCGGGACGCCTTTCAGCAAGCGCTCGAGCTTTTTCGCGCTGGTGGCTTGGATTTTCAGCGGCTGCTGCCCTTCTGCATATCCCACAATTCGTTCCACGTACTCCGGAATTGTTTCAATCATGGAAGTTGCTCCTTTTGTTAGCGTTTCGATGCGGGTGAATATAGAAAGACTCGCACGAACGAAAAAAGATAGCGATGCGTTGCCTATCTCCACATGCTGCCAATTTGGCCGGCGCGAGGCCTTTGTAGCGGCGGTCCCGCTTTGCGGGACCGACATCGATCAGAGGCGCACGAGCGAAGGCGCACTGAAGTGCGCCGCTACCAAGGCAAGCTCAACGGCAGATTCAACAGCACGAGGAGGACGACGGGCTGCGAGCGCCCTGCAAACGACCGCCTGTACCAACGTACAGTCGTCATCTTCTGGAAACCGGGCGCGCGGAACCCCTGCCTGGAAATTGCACGCGTCTTACAATTTAGGGAGCGATCCCCTCCGGCCCTTGGGAACTTGGGACTCTTTACAAATGGATGGGCGTGAAGCGGATTGCGCAGCTCTCAGAGGCGAAGCGTATGGCGCTGAAGACGACGGACATCCCTGCCGCGAGCCCGCAAATTGATGCGGCGGGACGACCCGTTCACTCTCCGTTCGCAAATGCGGCGCCGAATTGCACCCCGAATCTCGCATTAAATCCCGCCCTGAATCCAGAAGAGCAGGAACTTGCTCGCAAACGCGAGGAGCAAGCCGCGATCGAAAGTGAGCTGGCCGAGCGCGAGCTGCGCTCCGCAAATTTGCGCGCCGAGCTGGGTGCCTTCGAGCGGCAATATCTACATCACGTCGGGTCGCGTTATGCGGAACTGGACGAATTGAAAGCCGCGGTTGCCGAGCGGCTGGCGCAAGAGCAACCCGCTAACGCACGCGCGCAGCAAGCCGCGCGGGAAGCCCGTTCGCGCGCGGCCGAAACTCAATCTACGGCCGGTGAAAAGTCCGAAGCCACGCCGCGCGCTTTCGAATCTTCGCCGGAAATGAAGCGGCTGTACCGCGAAGTGGCCAAGCGCGTTCATCCGGACCTCACTTCGGACCGAGCGGACCGCGCCAAGCGCCAGCAATTGATGGCCGAGGCCAATGAAGCTTACGAGCGCGGCGACGAAACCAGGCTGCGCAAAATTTTCACGGAATACGAGTGGAGTGCGGAGGCCGTGCAAGGCGAAGGTCCCGGAGCGGAATTAATTCGCGTGATTCGGCGCATCAGCCAGGCGCGGGGCCGGCTCGCGGAGATCGAAGCTGAGCTGCAGGAGCTGTTGCGTTCGGATTTGTACCAATTGAAAGTGCGTCTGGACGAAGCGCAGAGCCAAGGGCGCGATGTGCTGAAAGAAATGGTGCAGAAAGTGGAAGACCAGATCGCGCAGGCCAAGCGGCGGCTGGAAAATCCGCAAGGGCTGGGCCGCTGAACATGGAAACGCGCGAAAGATCGCCGGAATTACAGACCGCGCAACATGGCGGCCAGCAAATCGTGCCTGCCGCGTCGCACGGCCTCGCGCTGCGTTCCGCGGCGCTGGTGGTGCGCGGCCTGCGGGACATGGCGCGCGATTCGAACTGGCTGATCAAAAAAGTTTTTCCGGGCACGACTCCGCGCCTTGCGATTTCTGCGACGGGCGCTGTGAGCCTGATTGCACCTCCCGATCATGGCGGGTCGCAGCGCGTGGTGTTGTACGACATTGAACGCACCGGCCCGACCTTGGCGCTCGCCGTACCGCAAGAAGCGTCTGGTCCGGCGTCCGGCGTCGCAGCGCAGGATTTTTCGGCAGCCTTTGCGTGGTCACCGACGGCGCGCCATTTGGTGACGGCTTGGGGCGGGTGGCAACCGGCGCTGCACATTTTCGATCTGCACGGAAAAATGTTGCTTGGCACGTTTGGCGATTTCAAGATTTTTCCGGCTAGCCTGGCATGGTCCGGTGCTGGCAGTTTTTTCGCCGCGGCGTCAGCGGGTGGCAAAGGCTCGAGCTTGCGGCTTTGGGAAGCCGGAGCAGGAGCGCTACCCTTCGCGCAGGCGCCCACGAAAGAAATGGGCGTGCCAGATGGCTTTGAACGGCAAACCTACGAAGCGGAATTTGGAGAAGAAGGCGCGTTCGGCGGTTACGGGCGCACGGCTTTCAGCCCGGATGAAAAAATTCTAGCCAGCGTGATCGAAATTCGCGGCGATTGGGCCGACGATTCCATCGTTCTCGCCGACGTTCCGGCACTGCGCACGCAAAATGTATTTCAAGCGCAGGGGCACATCACAGATCTCACCTGGACGCCCGACAGCCGGCAAATTATTTATTGCGCGGCGGGACAGGCGTACCGGCTGGACGTGGAAAGCCTGGCGTTCGAGCCGCTGCCCTTCGGCGCGGAATTATGCGGGTGCCATCCGCACCTGCCGCTGTGCATCTGTTACAGCTCGTGGCTGAAAAATTCGGCGAAGGGCCGGCTGTTCCTCGTGGACCTCGCGCGCCAGACGATGTTCGACGAGTATGCCGCCGAAGGAATCGCGGACCTGCGCTGGAGCGTGGACGGATCGAAGGCTTACGCCATGACGCAGGACGGCATGGCGTACATTTATGAGCCGCCATTGATTTAGACCTGGAGAGCTTTCAGTGAAAATTGGATTCCGCGATGACAATGTTTCTATGTGGACGATATGACTGAAGCGCGCAATGAGCCGATGCGCCTGGTGCGACGACTGGGCACGTTGACTCGTCAAGCGCATCCCGACTGGATCTATTTTCTGCCGATCCTGCATTTCTGTGCCTGCTTGATGAGCACGCTGCGCTATTTCGTGCCGGGATTGCAGTACTTGATAGTCATTTGGGAATTCGTAATGCACGCTGACTTGCCCGTATCGCTCGTCGCGTATGCGCTGACGCCAAAGTACGCACCGCTCGCCGCGATCTGGACCGTCGTGGCCGGCACGCTGTGGTGGTACGTGCTGAGCCGCGCCGCGGAAATACTAGTCAGCAAATTCACGCGGCGCCAAAAACCAGTCTCCGATTAATGCGTCGGGCAGAAGCTACACGCCCTACACCCGTCACGATCACCCGCGATACTCCTGTTAATCAGTCGTTCCCACCTGCACCGAAGTGATAGGGACTGTGCATAGGAGCGGACTCAGGATTCTGTCTGTTGGATACCGGGTGGCAAATGGAAGGCGTCTTTATGATCCCTACGTTGGTTCTCGTCCTATCGATGATCCCGTCGATGGCCGGGATCTTTCGCGATGTTATGCCGCATCTGAACGAGGACGAGCAAGTCTTTCTGCGTGGTTGGTTTGGCTCTCAGGGGCGTCGTTTGGGGATACGCGAAACCTTGTCCCGCCAATTCAGGTTCGACCGCCTTGTTCGCAAAGTCTGGGATCAGCATGCCCGACTCTTTCCGAAAAGCCGCAAGCGGGTAGTATTCGCGAGCCTGCTCGTGGGATCCGGGTTGTCGATTTTCGCGTACCCGCTATGGCTCGCCCTGGCTGGACGGTGAGAACACTCTCAACAATTCTCGCTCGTGATTGTAGCGCTCCCACACGTGCGCACTGCACAGCAGGCACCGCATGGATCTGCCCGACGCACCGATTGCCCAAGCAGGATTCTACGTCACGCATTTCTTTGCCGTGAAGGATCAGGAAAAATCGAAGGACTTCTACATGCGGATTCTTGGCGGGAAAGTGATCAAGCCGGAAAATCCCTGCTACATCAAGCTGGCCAATTCCTGGCTGATTCTCAACTCCGGAGGTGGCCCGACACCGGATAAGCCGGAGGTACTCCTTGAGACTCCTCGGGACCTCAACAGGGTGAGTAGCTTCCTCAACCTGCGCGTGGCCGACATCTGGGCGTGTTATACGGAATGGCGTGCCAAGGGCACGGAGTTCCTCACCGAGCCGTTCGATAACCAATGTTGGGAATGGCGCTGCTACATGCGCGATCCCGACGGCTAACGAATCGAAGTGGGCCAATATACCCAGGTCGCGCTTGACTACTTCAAAACACACTCCGCATGATTTGGACAGGCCGTCCGCTTTTGCGATGTTGAAATCGAACGGCTGCTGACGACAATCCGAACACAGCCGGGCGCGCCTGTTAAGCGAGCGGCAGATTTGGCTCGGCGTTGAGGGTGGAGTCCTCGTGCTGGCCAGCGACGAAGCGTGGGTAGCCGGCGGCGGCGATCATGGCGGCGTTATCCGTCGAAAGCGCACGGCTGGGAAAAAATACTGCGAGGCTGTGGCGCTTGGCTTCGGCTTCGAACGAGGCACGCAATTCGCGGTTGGCGGCGACTCCGCCGGACACCAGGATCGAGCGCACGGAATTCTGCTGGGCGGCGGCGATGGTGCGCGTGACCAGATCGTCTACCACGGCGCGCTGAAAGCTGGCGACCAAATCCAGCGTCGCGGCGCTGGCTAGCTTGCGCAGTGCTTCCGCGCTGCGTTCGCCGCGGGTCAGGGCCGCTTTGCGCGCGTCAATTTCCGGCTGCAGTTCGGGATGACGCCTCAGGTGGTAGAGCACCGCGGTCTTGATTCCGCTGAAACTGAAATCGTAAGCATTGCCCTTCATTTTCGGCTCACCGAAGCGAATCGCGCGTGGGTTACCGTGCTGCGCGAACTGATCCATTACTGGGCCGCCGGGATAGCCGAGCGCGAGCAGGCGCGCGACTTTATCGTAAGCTTCACCAGCTGCGTCGTCGCGCGTGCCGCCCAGGCGTTCATAGGAAAAATGCGCCGCGCCATTTTGCGATTCTGATTTCACCGAATAAATCACGGTGTGGCCGCCGGAAACAATCAGGCAGGCCGCGGGCAATTCGGGTGCTGGCAGCTTTGCCGCGTGCGCTTCCAGAAAAACGGCGTGCACGTGGCCTTCAAGGTGATTTACGCCGATCAGAGGCTTGCCCAGCGCCTGCGCCAGGACTTTGCCATACGTGATTCCCACCAGCAGCGCGCCCACTAGCCCCGGACCGCGCGTCACGGCGACCGCATCCAAATTCTGCAGCGTGATTCCGGCTTGTTCCAGCGCTTCGCGCACCACTGGAACGATCTGGCGCAAATGTTCGCGCGAGGCGAGCTCCGGCACCACGCCGCCATATTTCCGGTGAATGGCGATCTGCGATGCGACGATGCTGGAGAGAATCGTATCGCCGCCGGAAACGACGGCCGCGGCAGTCTCATCGCAAGAGGATTCAATGCCGAGGATGATTTTGCGTTGCGTGGTCAAAGATATGCCTCGGATGTCGCTCGACGCGCGAGAGTTCGGAATGAATATGGTAGCATAGCCATGCGAGCGGCCCTTCCGCGCGCGACGCTTGCGCGAAAGCGTCCTGCGTGCGCGGCCATCGCGTTTGACGTTTACTGTTTAGGAAGACGTTGCGTTAACGAACTCCTGCGATCGCGCTTCCCCACCAAGGCGACTCCAGAAGTTAAAATCAATTTGATCGGGAGCGGCCGGCCTGTTTAGGCGACCGGCCGCGATCCATAAAGAGGACTATGAGCTCCGAACGAAAACGTGTGCGCAAAGCTGTGCTGCCCGTGGCCGGCCTGGGAACGCGCTTCCTGCCCGCGACCAAAGCGATGCCCAAGGAAATGCTGCCGGTGGTGGATAAGCCGCTGATTCAATATGCGGTTGAGGAATGCATCGCGTCCGGAATTGAAAATGTGATTTTCGTCACCGGCCGGCGCAAGAGCGCCATCGAAGACCATTTCGATTTCGCGCCGGAGCTGGAACATTTCCTGGAGGATCGCGGCAAGCCGGAACTGGCGCAAATGGTGCGCGACATCAGCGGCGGAATTCATTTCAGTTACACGCGGCAAAATGAAGCCCTGGGGCTGGGTCATGCCGTGCTCACCGCGCGTGAACTGGTCGGCGACGAACCTTTCGCGGTGCTGCTGGGCGACGTGATTATGGACAGCCCGGTTCCCGCCACCCGCGCGTTGATTGAAATTTACGAGGCGACGGGACAAGGAGCGATCACCGTGCAAGAAGTGCCGCGCGATGAACTGCAATTTTACGGCGTTATTTCTTCCAGCGCCGGGAAAATTCCGCGCTGGGGCGATAGCGTGCTGCGGCTGAACGATATGGTGGAGAAGCCAAAGCCGGAAGAGGCTCCTTCGAACCTGGGCGTCTCCGGGCGCTACGTGTTGCCGCCCGAAATTTTCGATTATCTGGAGCAAACCAAGCCCGGTGCGGGCGGCGAAATACAGCTGACTGATGGATTGCGCGCGCTGGCCGCAAAAGAAGGCTTGTGGGCGCACGTGCACCAGGGAAAAACGCACGACGCGGGGAACAAGCTGGGCTTCCTGAAAGCCACCGTGGAATTGGCGCTGAAGAATCCGAAATTCGGCAATGAGTTTCGCAGATACTTGAAGACGCTGGAGCTTTAGCGCTTCACTTCTTTTTCTTCGCCGAGCCTTTGTCGCCGGAGGATTTCAAATCGCCGGATTTTGCGCCGCCCGAGCCGGATTTTGATTCGCCGGTCTTCGCGTCGCTCGATTTCGAGTCCTGCGATTTTGCATCCGAGGATGAATCGCCCGATTTTCCCGAAGCTCCGTCGCCCGAACCTTCCACGGACGTGGCGCCGGAATTTTTGCCTTTGTAATCCGTCACGTACCAGCCCGAACCTTTGAACTGGATGCCTGCCGCGGAAATCATCCGCTCGGCTTTCCCGCCGCACTTAGGACACTTCTGTGTCGTCGGCGCGTTGTGCTTTTCGATTTTCTCGAATTGATGCGCGCACTTGGCACATTTGTATTCGTATAGCGGCAATGCGAAACTCCTTCCTGCGTTGAGTGTAAAGAAAATAGTAACACGCTTGCGGCTGTAGCCGCAGCGGCAGCCCAAATCGGTGAACAGTCCGCGCTGCCGACGACGGGTCTTCGTAGCGGCGCACTTTAGTGCGCCATCGGCGGAACGCTACGGACTAATGGCGGTCCCGTTCTGCGGATCCGCGGCTACGACCTCCTCGAAAATGGCCAGACACGCGATGTGTTAGACTGCGGTCGTTCGGGAGCCTTTCGATCGCATCATGACCAAAACGAAAGAACATGAGCCGGGCGCGGGTTGCCTGTACGTCGTCGCGACGCCCATTGGTAATCTGGAGGATATTTCGCTGCGCGCGCTACGTGTGCTGAAAGAATCGGACGCGATTGCGTGCGAAGATACGCGGCAGACGTTGAAGCTGATCTCGCATTTTGACATTCAGAAGCGGCTGATCAGCTATCACGAGCACAACGAGATCACGCGCGCCGCGGAAATCGTGATCGAGCTGGAGCAGGGCGCGCAAATCGCGCTGGTGACCGACGCCGGCACGCCCGGAATTTCCGATCCGGGCGGCAGGCTGGTGAGTCTGGCGCTGCGTCACGGGATTCAGCTGGTGCCACTGCCGGGCGCGTGCGCGTTTGTAGCGGCGTTGGCCGCTTCGGGAATGGCCATCGAAGAATTTACGTTTATCGGATTTTTGCCGTCGCGGCCTACGGAGCGACGCAAACGGTTGCGCGCGCTTGCCCCAGAACCGCGCACACTCGCGTTGTACGAAGCGCCGCACCGGCTGCTGGACACGCTGGAGGACGCGCTGGAAATTTTAGGCAATCGCCCTGCGGTGGTGGCGCGCGAATTGACCAAGGTGTACGAGGAGTTCGTGCGCGGACATCTGGAAGATTTGCTGGCCGCCGCGCGGGCGAAACCGCCACGCGGGGAAATTACACTATTGATCGGTCCGGCGGACGGCGAGGCGCAGCACACCGCTGCCGAAAACGCGCAGGCAAAAATTCCGCTGGCGCGTCGCGTCGCGGAAATCATGAAGGAACGCGGCGTGGACAATAAAGCCGCGCTGAAACAAGTGGCGCGCGAACGCGGACTCACGCGGCGCGAGGCTTACAAGCAACTCCTCATCACGCGCGACGAGTGACCCGCCGCCGTCCGTATACTCAATCAGCAGCCGGCGCAGCGCTCTTCGTGAAGAAGGCGTCCACTTTATCGAGGATTTCCGCGGCCGCGTGCGCGTGGTGTACCGCGTAGCGCAATTCGCCGCCATCGCGCACCCCGTGCGTGAACAAGCTCGCGAACTGTTTCATCTTGCCAATCGCGTCCGGCATTTCGGCGGCGATCAAGCTGCGGAAATATCCGGACAGCAAGTGGTAGCGATCCACGTCGGTGGGTTCCTGGTAGCAGCCGGTGGTGGTGAAATCCGCAATTTGTCGAAAAATCCACGGATTCGAAGAAGCGGTGCGGCCAATCATCACCGCGTCGCAACCGGTTTCCGCAACCATGCGCACAGCATCCTGCGGTGTGCGGATGTCGCCATTGCCGATCACCGGAATGCGCACGGCCTGCTTCACCGCCCGAATCACGTTCCAATCAGCCGAGCCGCTATAACCCTGCATGCGCGTGCGCGGATGCACGGCAATAGCTTCAATGCCAACCTGCTCGGCCATACGCGCCACGTCCACCGCGACGATGTTATTTTCATCCCAGCCGGAGCGAATTTTGATCGTTAGCGGAATGGCGACGGCGGCGCGCACGGCGCGCAATAATTTTTCCAGATGCACCAGATCGCGCAGCAAACCTGAGCCGCCGCACTTCACTACTTTTTTCACCGGGCAGCCCAGGTTGATATCCACCTGATCGAAGCCCAGATCTGCGGTGAGCGCCGCGGCCGAAGCCATCACTTGGGGATCGGAGCCGAAAATCTGTGCGGCGATGGGATGCTCGTCAGCGTCGAAGTATAAATAGTGTAGCGTGCGCGCGGAATTGCGCGTCAGACCTTCGGCGCTGGTAAATTCCGTCATGATCAGGCCGCAGGAGCCGAGCGAGCGGATTACGCGACGAAATACCGTGTCCGTAACACCGGCCATCGGCGCCAGGATCGTCGCCGGGCGAAGCACGTTGTTGCGAATTTTCAGTTCCGCTGGAATCATGATTTCAGCCGATCAATTTTTTCGTGCTGCAAGCAAACGGCAAAGCAAACCAACGAGGCAGCGAGATGCCGGGGCTACGAACCCAAATCGTTGCGCCGTTTCGCCGCTACCAATACTGCCGCATCGTCGACATCTCCGCCCAACACCACCGCAGCGGCACGCGCGCGCGGCGCATCGCCGTTCAGTTGCGCGAGCAGCGCATCTTTCGAGCCACCGAAAAAATTCTCAATCACCTGGCCCAGCGCCTGCGTGCGCGCGTCTTCGGCGCTCAAATTGGGGCTGTATATGTAAGCGCGGCCAACTTTGCGGCGCTCGACTACTCCTTTGCGCGCGAGGCGATCCATGATGGTCATGATCGTGGTGTAAGCCCGCGGCCGTCGCGCAGCTAGGCGATCGCGAATCTCGCGCACGGTGCCCTGGCCCATCGGCCAGAGCGTATTCATGCAGTCCAGCTCCAGCGGTGCGAGGTCCAGCAGCGCGCGGCGTGGCGACGAAATTCGTGCGGTTAGCTCAGCCATGATCAAATGTTCGCGCTCGGTTTCACGCTCAAGCGCACGCTCACCGACCGCCCCCGGCCAAAAATTTATCAGCGCGCAAAAGCGCGCGGTGCAGGGCCGGATTTCGCTCGGTCCACTCTTCGTTTCCGGACGCGCCCTCCAGGGTCGTGCGCATCGCCGCCATTTTCGAATCCACGTCGTCCAGAAAATGCAGCGCAATCGCTTCGCGCGTCTGCGGCAAAGAAGGCGAGCCAAATTCGTACGTGCCGTGATGGCTCAGAATCAAATGCTCGATCAAAATTGCCAGCGGCTCCGGAAATCCGGCAATCGCCTTGATCTTTTCGCGCACCAGCAGCGTGCCGATCGTGATATGGCCCAGCAGCCGCCCGGCGGTGGTGTAACTAGTCGCGCGCTCGTAGCTCAGCTCGTCAATCTTGCCGATGTCGTGCAGCACAATGCCCGCCAGCAGCACGTCGAAATCCAGTTCAGGATAATGCGCCGCAACAACGCGCCCCAAACCTATCAAGCTGACGGTATGCTCAAGCAATCCGCCGACAAAGGCGTGGTGCATGCTCATCGCGGCGGGCGCGCGCTTCAGCTTCGGGACGATCACCGGATCGTTCACCACGCTTTCCAGCAGCCGCTTGATCCAAGGATTTTTGACCGCAGCGACCGCCGTGCTCAAATCGCCATAAAGCTTCTCGACGTCATACTTGGTGTGCGCGAGAAAATCGGAAAGATCGTAATCGCGCGTGGCCGCCGGAACGATCTGCTCCAGCGTCATTTCCTTCTGCCCATTGTAGAGCTTCACGCGGCCGCGAATCTGCACCACGTCGTCCGCCTCGAAAGTTTTCGCCAGCGCCTGGAAGTTGTCCCACATTTTCGCGGGAATCGAGCCGGTGCGATCGCGCAGGGCGAGCTCCAGCCAGGATTTTCCGCTGCGCTGCGATGTGCGGATTTCTTTCACGGCGACCAGAAACAACGATATGACGGCTTGTCCGTCCTGCAGGTCGGAAACGTAGTGAGATTTCATTGACCGTTGACTTTGGGCAGCGGCACTTTCTTCTTTTCTTTCTTCTTCTGCACCACGTCGGGTGTGGGCTGCACTTCCGTAATCACGCTGGCTCCGGCCACCGCGGCGCTGTCCGTGTATCCCGGCTTCACCATCACGTAACTTTCCTCGCGCAGCTGCCCCAGATAATCGCGCATCTGCGGCTCCATCTTCTGCATGTATAGCCGGTTCATGATTTCGTTTTCCACTTTGTCCACGGGCTGCAAACCAGCCTGGAAGTGATTCTCCACTTTCAGTACCTCGAAACCCGTCTTCGTTTGGATCACGTCGGTGACCTGGCCCTTCTCCATTTTGAAAACAACTTCTTCCAGCTTTTGGTCCAGTTCACCCTTTGGAAAGGTCCCCAACTCTCCTCCGCGGTCCTTCGCGGTGCTGCCTTCGGAGTAGCGCTTGGCGATTTCGCTGAACTCATCGCCCTTCATAACGCGGTTGCGCAAATCTTCCGCCTTCTTCTGCACGGATTCGACCTCTTCCGGGCTCTTGCCTTCGGTGCTCAGGAAAATTTCTGACAGCACCACCTGCTCCGGCCGCGTGAATTCCTGCGGATGCGCGTCGTAGTATTTTTTCACTTCGTCGTTGCCAATGTTGATGTGCGAGCCGACTTCCCTGCGCACCACTTCCTGCGTGAGCAGTCCGTTGCGAATCGTTGTTTTGTAATCTTCCCAAGCCAAGCCGGAGCCTTCGACGGCCTTTTCAAGCTCCTCCAAGCTGTTCATGTGGTTCTGTACACGAACTTCGTCCAAGCGTTTGATTACGTCCGATTCCACGCTGATGCCCATGTCTTTCGCGCGCTGCACCATCAGCGACTGATCGATCAGCCCGCGGAGCAAATCCTTCTGCTGGTCCTTGAACTCCGCCATCAGCTTCTCCTGCGGGCAACCCTGGCAATCGTGCGCCACTTCCTCGCGCAGCTGCTCTTCGGCTTTCTGGTAATCGGACATGGTGACGACGTCGTTGTTCACGCGCGCGATAATCTCTTCGACCACCAGAGCCTTGCTCTGTGCGCGCGTTCCCGCAGGAACTAGCGCGGCGGCCACGACCAGCGCGACGACGAATATCAGGACGAAAGCAAAATGTCGATTTTTCATGGGGTTCACCCGTCTCAAATTTTATCCCTACGATTGTAGTTGTAGCAATACGTTTCTCGTTGCGCCCATCGGCCCGCCCTGGATGCTCTTCCAGTCGAGCCACAACACGCCTGACGGGTCCAGTCGCATCCCGCGGCGTTTGCGCAGCAATTTCACCACATGGTCAGGTCCCACTGGCGTGTCATCATAAAACTTGATGGCCACTTGATCGCCCTTGCGGTCTATCGTCGCCACCAAGAGCTTTTCCGCCAGCGCTTTCAGTACTGCATAATCCAGCAAATTTTCCACCGACGGAGGCGGCGGCCCAAAGCGGTCCTCAAGTTCCTGGCGAACTTCCGCGCGCTCGGCATCGCTGGTGACGCTGGCGATGCGCTTGTAAATTCGCAGCCGCAGGTTTTCGCTATCAATATACTCAGGTGGGATGCGGATTTCTTGTCCCAGGTTGAGTGTGGCGCGGCGTTCAGGGGTGAGTGCTTCGCCCTTACGCTCGGCGACGGCGCGTTCCATCATCTGGCAGTACATGTCGAAACCGACCGCTTCGATGTGACCGTGCTGTTCGCGCCCCAGCAAATTCCCGGCGCCGCGCAATTCTAGGTCGAGCGCGGCGATGCGGAAGCCGGCACCGAGATCGCTGAATTCTTTTAGCGCTGCGAGGCGTTGCCGCGCAATGGTAGTCAGCGTGGTGTCTGGCGGGACGAGCAAGTACGCGTAGGCGCGCTGGTTCGAGCGCCCGACACGGCCTCTTAATTGGTACAGCTCCGAGAGTCCCATGCGGTCTGCGCGATTGATCACAATGGTGTTCGCTCGCGGAATGTCGAGGCCATTCTCGATGATGGTGGTCGAGACGAGCACATCTGCTTCGTCGCGAATAAATTGCAGCATCACTTTTTCCAGCTCGGCCTCGCGCATCTGGCCGTGCCCCACCACCACGCGAGCTTTGGGCACCAGACGCTTGATCATCGCAGCGAGGGAGATGATGGATTCCACGCGATTGTGCACGAAGAAGACTTGGCCGTCGCGCGCGAGTTCCTCTTCGATCACGCGCTGTACCAGAGTTTCCGTGAAGGGCGCTACGGTAGTCTGAATCGCCAGGCGATCTTTCGGCGGCGTTTCGATCACGCTCATATCGCGCAGACCTACCAGCGACATGTGCAGCGTGCGCGGAATGGGCGTCGCGGACATGGTCAGCACGTCCACATTTTTGCGCATTTCCTTCAGCCGCTCTTTGTGCGCAACGCCGAAACGCTGCTCTTCGTCCACCACCAGCAGCCCGAGGTCCTGAAATTTTACGTCCTTGGAAAGAATGCGGTGCGTGCCGATCAGGATGTCCACTTTGCCAGCTTCCACTTCTTCCAGAACTTTTTTTTGTTCTTTTTCGGTGCGGAAGCGGCTAATCATTTCGACGCGCACCGGAAACGCGGCGAACCTGCGCTTGAACGTCTGATAGTGCTGGAACGCCAGCACCGTCGTTGGCGCGAGCACGGCGACCTGCTTCGAATCGGCGATGGCTTTGAACGCCGCGCGCATCGCCACTTCCGTCTTACCGTAGCCGACGTCGCCGCAAAGCAACCGGTCCATTGGCAGATTCGATTCCATGTCGCGCTTCACGTCTTCGATGGCGCGCTGTTGGTCGGCAGTTTCCTCGAATTCGAAAGCGTCGTCGAACTCATGCGTCCAGTTCGTATCCGCCGGAAACGGATGGCCCACCGCCATTTTTCGCTCAGCGTACAACTCCAGAAGCTGTTCTGCCATATCGCTGACGGATTTTTTCACGCGCGACTTACGCGCTTCCCACACTGTGGTGCCCAGGCGGTCAAGCTGCGGTTCCACGCCGCCGAGCGAGGTGTACTTTTGAATCAGGTCGAGGCGTGCTAGGGGGACGTAAAGCTTCGCGTCGCCTGCGTAACGCAGCAGCATGAACTCGCCGTTCGCGCCTTCCATCGCTACCTGGCGCAGGCCTTCGAATTGGCCGATGCCGTGATCCACGTGGACGACGTAGTCGCCGGGTTTCAGATCGCTGAAGTCGCTGAAGAAACTCGCGGTTTTCGGCCGCGCGCGCGAACGCTGCGAAGGTGGCGCTTGCGTTTCGAATAGATCTGCGTTGCCGTAGAGAACTACTTTCGCGTCGGTGAAGACTACGCCTTCGGAGAGCGGGGCCTTGGTAAGCAACATCGCCGAACCTGGGGCGTTGCTGCCTTCTTCTGCGAGGCGTGTCACGGTGGCGTTTTCTTCGAGCTCGCCCATGCGATACGGCAATTCAAATTCGTGGCAAATATCAGCAAAACGCTCGAGCTCGCCGGTGCTGGCGGCGGAGACCATCACGTTTTCGCCGGCGGCGATTCTGTTGCGTGCTTCCGCGATGAATGCGGCGACATTTCCGTGATAGCGCGTAGTGGGCTGTGTGTGCAGAGTGCGAGTTGCGCCTATGCCATCGTCATCGTGGCCCGGCGTCGCGAGGCCGCTCGATGATTCCGGCGCCTCGACCGCCAGATGTTCAATCGCGAGGCGCGGCGCCATCTGCAACGCCAGATTCCACTCCTCGTCATCGAAAATAAATTTGTCGGGGGGCTCGGCCAGCGGATCTTCCACAGCATCGAACGCCTCCGCCAGCTGTGCGCGATATTTTTCAATCGAAGCAGCCAGCAGCGACGGCTCGTCCAGGACGATCAGCGGCTCGATAGTGAGATCAAACAGCGTTGATTTGCGATTCTCGCGCAACGCCTCGCGAAATTCCCAGCCGGGGCAAAAACCGCTGGGTGCCGCATCATCTTCGCGGCCAGATGCAGTGGAAACCCGCGCACGTTCCAGCACTTCAGCGTGGCGCGGATATTCAGTGAGCGGCATCAAGGTCGCGCGCTCGACGGGATTCGTGGAACGCTGCGTATTGGGGTCGAATGCGCGAATCGATTCGATGGTATCGCCCAGCAGCTCGACGCGCACCGGCTGCGGCGATTCCGGCGAGTAAATATCAATGATGCCGCCGCGCACCGCGAATTGCCCGGGCATCTCGCAGGTGATTTGCTTGTCGTAGCCGGCGCCGGAGAGGAAATCAATCAGCTCCTGATGCGGAATGGATTCGTCGCGTGCAATGGTACGCGCCAGCTGCGAGTAAAACTCGCGGTCGCGCATGCGCCACACGGCGGCCTGCACCGGGACGATCAGCAGGTCCGCATCGCCGGTAGCAAAACGCCACAGCGCCACGGCTCTGTCTTCGGAGATTTCCGCGTGCGGCGAACGATTTTCGTAGGGCAACACTTCATGCGCGGGCAAATGAGCTACGCGCCGTCCGGGCTTGCCGGTAACCGCGCGATAAAAATAGCGCACCGGCTCGAGCAGAGCTTCGGCGCGTTGATTCGTATCCACCAGCAGCACGGTAGGCCGGCCCAGCCCCGCAAACGCCAGCGGAATCAGCAGCGCTTTCGCGGAATCGGTGAGGCCAGCCAGACGCACTTCGCCGCCACTGCGCCGCAGCGCTTCGAATGTTTCCTCGACCACCGGGCGGCGTGCCACCCGCGCGAGAAGCTCGCTGACCAAAGGAAGAATCATGCTCGAAGTTGGGTAATGCGTTCCACCAGCCGGGAGGTTGAGTAGCCGGGTTCGAGTGGCAGGCGTACCACTTGCCCGCCCGCCGCAGTTACAGCGTCGTCATCCGCGTATGCATTTTCTCTTGAGCCGGCTTCGCCGCCTTGCGCCAACACTTCCGGCGCGAGGCGCACAATGAACTCGCCGGCGGTAGGCTCGTCAAAAATCGTGACGAAGTCCACAGCCGCGAGTGCCGCCAGAATTTCAGCGCGTTCAGCAGCCGGTGTGATGGGCTTCGCCGGAAAACTTCCGGGAACCACAGGAGCCGGAGCGCCGACCAGCTTATCGCCCTGTTCCGCCGCCACCCGCACGCCTTCGTCGCTCTGCAGCACTACTATCAATACGTCGCCTAATCCGCGCGCCTGCTCCAGCAATCGAACGTGCCCGGGATGCAGCAGATCAAACGCCCCGGCCACGCAAACCACGCGCTTTCCGTTGCGTTTCCACTCCTGACGATGGAGAATCAGTTCAGATTGCGAGACAACTGCCAATTGCCCATTCCTCATTCCGCCGCAGCGGAAAAGCGCAAACAGACTATTCTACCATGTCGCCCGCAAATGCCACGGAGCGCCCGGTGAAGCTCTGGCAATTCATTCTCGCGATCGTCGGCGTGGTTTTTCTCGCGCTAGGCTCGCGCTGGATTCGCGTTGCGGAACTTCCGAAGCAAGAATCGTGGCTCGACGCTGGCGGCTGCCATACGCCGATGACCGTGCTCGATCCTCCGGCGGATGTAAAACCGGCAGGCAGCGTCGTTCTGCTGCATGGGCTTTCGGCCAATCGCCGTCTGATGATGTATCTCTCGGAAGATTTTGCCGGCCACGGTTTCCGTGCATACGCGCTCGACCTACCGGGACACGGCGACAGCCGCGACACGTTTTCGTTCGCGCACGCGGAGCAATGCGCCACCGCCGCGGTCGAATCCCTGATTCACGGCGGACAGCTCGACCCCAAAACCACGGTCCTGCTCGGCCATTCGATGGGCGGAGCTATCGCCATACGCATGGCCGATCGCGATCCTGTAGCCGCCACCATCGCGCTTTCTCCTGCGCCGATGAATGCGCCGCAGCGCATGCCCGCGAATTTGCTGGTGTTCAGCGCCAGCGCAGATTTGGGCATTCTGAAACGCGTGGCGCAAGGGTTGTCGGACGCAGCCGGCGGCCAGCGCACCGCGCCGGAAGATTTCGTACAGCAGCGTGCGTTTGAACTGCGCTGGCTGCCGCGCTCCACTCACACCAGCCTGCTGTCCGACCGCCGCGTGGCGCACGATTCCGAAAGTTGGGCGATGCAAGCGCTGTTCCCCGATATTGCCGCAGAAACTCTGACGTTGAATCTGGACCTCGCCACGTACGAGACATTCGGCCAAGGACGCAGGCGACTGGCCGGCGGCGCGCTCGGATTCCTGGGCGCCTTGCTCCTGTTTCCGCTGGTCGTAACTCTCGCCGCAAAATTCGCGGTGCCAGTGTCGTCCG
>Ga0209275_10000186_pt1 | contig 21428 bp, 16 predicted proteins | sample HubBroMetageREF2_FD_188344 | JGI IMG/M metagenome (GOLD analysis project Ga0209275, IMG submission 188344) | Reference soil microbial communities from the Hubbard Brook experimental Forest, New Hampshire, USA - Hubbard Brook CCASE Soil... | ecosystem: Environmental > Terrestrial > Soil >... | reverse complement strand
CCCACCGAACACGTCACCGAGGACGCACCCACTTCCCCAGCACATGGCCCGGGCGGATAGACGCTCGCGACGACGACATCTGGCGGCAGCGTATCCCTCACCGTCGCCGGCCCACTCGAAGCCACGGTCCCGACATTCGTGACCGTCAGCACATAAGCGTCACACGTAACTTCAAACGGGGCTTCAGGCTGGCAGGCTTGACTATCGGCACGGGTGAAGTTCGTCGGCAACGCGACCGACCGGACCTCCCATGCCGGGCCCGCGGGTTCCGCTGACGCAACCGGCACCAAGAGCACAGCCGACACCGCCACCGCACAGCCGGCGCTCAGCAGCCCAGCCGCAACCCGCGGCCCCTGCTTCAAGCGGACGAGCATCCTCATGACCTACCCCCCCGGTCGCTGCCGGCTCTCCCGGCACTGGCCTTCTTCGCCTTCGGCTTCTTCACGCACTTGCCCTTCTTCATGACGAAGCCCTTCTTGCATTTCGCCGGCGGCTTTGGCTTCGCCGCAGGCACCACGGGCCCAGGCGGCTCCGGCTCGAGGTTCCCGCCGGCGACAGCGGTCGCGCTACCTCCCACGACCGGCAAGCGCGGGGTAGCGGTGAAGGGGCCTTGGCAGGTTTCCGCCATGCACGTGGGCCGTTCCGATGGTGCAGGGAAGCCGCCGGCTTCGCGGGCGTCATACCAGCTCGTCTGGCTATCCCCGTCCTGTGGAAGCTCGCTTTCCGTGGTCGAGAAGAACGCGTCCTGCCCGGATTCATCGATCCCCAACGCCCGCGAGAGGGGCACTCCTTCTTCGAAGTTGATCGGCGACGTCGCTTCCGTACCCGGAGAGAGGAGATACACATTTCCCGAACGGTACTCATACACGTTTTCTTTCCCCTGCACGGCCAGTGGCGTCAACGCGATCGCGCTCTCGAACTCCACCACCCCATTTGCTGACACCGCCAAACCAGACGTCGCGTCCGTCGGCTCCCACTTTTCGCCCTCTTGCGCAGTGAGTGGATAAGGCAGATAGAACGTGCCGCTCGCCGCGTTCCCGTCACAGTTGAAGCCTTCTTCGATCGTGTGGGTTTCTGGGCATTCATAGCCCGCGGCTGAGCTCTGCCCCACCGAGACCCGCACGACCACACCCGTGTCAGCGTCATACTCGAAGATCTGCGCCACCACGCTCCGGTCGTTTGTGTCGCTGACATGCCGCGCACTTTCGAACACCACGTACTGCCCGTTGCGCGTCACGCGAACATTTTCCGCTTCCCGTGCGACGAACACTGGCGGTTCCCCCGTTTCCGTGTCGAGCACGCACAAATTCTGCGCACCCAGCCGTGCGACTTCGCCATTTCCGTTGGCCGTGCTCGACAGTACCGCGGTCGTGTCGAAATAGACATGCGACCCATCCTGCGAGACCGCCGGCACGCTCGCCGCTTCCGGTGCGAGCAGCGTCAGCCGCTCGTGCTGATTGGAGGCATCGAAGTCATACTCATAGAGGCTGTCGCCCCGCGCCCCCGGCAGCAATTCCTGTTCTGAGGTGAAGAAAACCTTCGAGCCATCTTCAGAGGCGCCGCGGAAGACCGCCGAGTACGGTTCGCTCTCATCGCAACGTTCGCAATCGCCCCCGGGCCCCGTCGACGGCTCCGAGATATCGACCGTCCGCGTCCCGCCGACACGCGCATACAGTTCGTTGACCCGCGGCGATTCACCACAGGCCAACGCCGTGAAATACACCACTTCACCGTTGGCCGACACCGCGTTGGACAGCGTACCGCCAACGCCATGACCGCCCAACCCCGTGCCGCACCTGCTCACGAGCTGCGCGGCTTCATTGACATAAGCCTTGCCCTCGCGAGCGGCCGCTTCCGCGACCGACCCCACGTTCTTGACACCCACGAGCACCGGTTCACGGTCACCCACGCCCGCGTATTCATACAGCGACTGCTCTTCCTGGAGCGTCGCATCCCCGGGCCACAGCTGCTTGAACACCGCGTTCACGCGCAGCAGGATGTGCGAGAGGTCGGCCGATGAGCCCTCCACTTCAAAGCCTTCCTCCCGCGAGTTGGGTTCGTGCCCTGGCGCCGTCACGGGCCCCACGACCGTAAAGCGACCCTTCCCACCGCCCGCGGCTTCACGAACAGCGAGCACCGCGTTATTCGGGTAGCTATAGCCATTACTCGGTGCGGTGGTCCCGCCCGGCGGCGGCCCGGCCGGGAGTTCTTCACCCACCGGCGAGGACTCCTGCCCCTTCCACAACGACCGGCTGAAATCGGAGCTTGCGAACACGAATTCATACCGCGGGAACAGCGACGCGGGCGGTGTCAGCGCTTCCGCGCTCCACCCCGCGGGCGTACGCGAATACTCATAGTACGCACCGTAATGAAACGTGTTCTGTTCCACGGCTTCCGTTTCCGCGAAGCCACCTAGGACGAGGCTCAGAAGATGTTCCCCGTTCGCGGAGACCTGGGGCGGTTCGCCCTTGTTCCCAGCCCCCGCTGGAAACGCACCGTTGATGAACGGGGGCGTCACGAGCTCAAACGCCCGGCAGTCAGGCAAATACGGGCGGAACCCCGGGGATGCTTCGGTTTCCGAAGAGCACGCGGCAGCATTCACGTCGCCCGCGGCCACCGCCGACGAGCACACACACAAACACACCACCGCCGCCATCACTGCCGCAGCGGCCGCGCCCGCACCGACTCCCCGTACTCCGCCCACTTGCAACACTACCCCTCCCTCGCTCGCGATTGCACTAGCAAGACGATCGCTTCTGCACTTTGCGCTGATGCCGTCTAACGTCTCATTGAGTGTACACCCGACGCCGCGCGGGGCGGACAATACCGCCCCGCGCGACTACACCCACTTCTAATCTACTAGCTTTCTCAGGTTACTGAGACAGCGCTCGTGTACGTCACTAACTCGCTCGTGGTCTCAGACGATTTGATGAGACCCAGCGCTTTGAGTTCTGGGCTTTCCACGGTACCTAACACGTTGATGGATTTGATGTTTTGCGTACCTTTGCTACCTACGAACAGCAGTTTGCCGTCCGTCGATGCCGTTCCATTGATCGGGGTGGCTTCGCCCGCGATCGACCCGTTGACTGGCGAGGGGCTCACGAGCAGGCATGTCCCTTCGAGTTCGACGAATTTTGTGCCGCTCGCTGGTTTGAGGAGAAGCCCGACTCCCGATGCTGCTTCTGTTTTTTTGACTGAGCCAAGCTCACCGTTCAGTGCTGACGTTACGACCGTGCCGGCCGACTGGCCCGTGCTTTTCACGCTACATCCGCTACCTTCTTTGCTGCTGCAGCCGGTGAAAGTCACAACCACGCCACCGACCGTCTTCGCGCCGGTGATCTCGCCGGTGTTCGTGTCTTTGGTACAAGTGATCGCTGCCGTCGAGGTCGTTTCTAGTGCACCGGTGCCACTTTCACCTTTGAAGATGTTTAACGCACCTGGGGTGAATTCGGGCGCCGACGCCGACGCTACGGCCGCCGCCATGAGGTTCAACGCCACGACTACCATGGCGACGAGACCTACTAATCGAGAAAGTTTCATGCGTAGACTGCTCCTTGTGAGAGATTGGTGAATAAGGCCTGCACCGGGACGCCCCATACTTCAGGTCGGGGGGCATCCCGACGCCAGCTTCCCGAAGATCCAGCCACGCAGGTGTTGCGCCGCCAGTGACTCCGGAGCTGCTGCATTTCCAAGGTAGCCGCTGGCAATACGTGTGTCTAGGAGTGTTTCTTATTGAGGCCGAGCTACCGCGCCTGAGGTCGCCTTGACGTCAATAGGTCCCGGCCAGCTTGCGGTGATCCCAGCTCGCGCGGCGGAGCTCGACGAACTCCAGCGCGACCCGCTTGGTCGCCTGCGTGTCGACCATCGCCCCGACCTCCGCTGGCAGCTCCTCGGCGGGCGGCTGCCCGCGAGGAGCTGCGTAGCGAGCGAAGATCTCATGGCCGAGCGCTTGGACCGTTTCCAGGTCACGGTGGACTACGACGTCGCACTCGAGCATCACGCCGCGGAGCTCCTGATAGGACTCGCCGGCCTCCACCTGCAGCGTGGCGCAGGGATCGCGCTCCAGGTTTCGCACCTTCTGCGAAACCGCATACGTCCACGCCCACAGGCAGGGTCCCCTCCGCCCGCTTGGGGGATCGCGAAGCACGTACCACAGGGGCATCAGGTGCGGCCAGCCACGCCGACCGGTCGTCGCGCAGGTAACAGTCCGCTCCTCTACCAGGAACGCTGCTACCTCGGCGTCGTTCATCCTGATCTGCTCGCGACGGCTCACGGCGCAGAGGCTATCGTCGCCGGCGAACACGAGCTGTGATGAGCCCAGATGTGTAACGCGCTATCACGTAGCCCAACGGTGTGCTGCGGCTACCGCTCAAACAGGGGCAGGCGCAGCGTTGGCCTCACGCAGACGGCCGACCGCCGCGCGAACCGCCTCGCGGGCGTCCTCGGGCTCGAGCACGGCCGCGTCGCCGGCTTCCTTGAGGATCTCGCGCACGAGCCAGTCGACGCCGGCGAAGCTCAGCTCGACGACCACAGCGCCGTCACTCCACTCCTCGACCACCCGGCGCGCCTCGCGCGCCCAGCGCGCTCGCTCCGGGGAGACCCACACCCGCGCTGTGGCGGATGCCGGCACCTCGCCGGTGCGCAGCCAGCCATCGACCTCCCCAGCCGGGTCGACCTCAGGGCGCGGCTCGAACTTCTGCTTGGTGACGGTCACGTGCTTGATGCGATCGAGGCGGAAGTGACGCACGCCGGCGCGCTCGGGGTCGAACGACGCCACATACCAGCCCTCGCGGCCATTGGTGAGCGCGTACGGCTCGACCTTGCGCGAGGAGATCTGGTCCTCGTTCTCCTTGTAGTACTCGAGCTCGATCAGCTTGCGTGCGACGATCGCCTTGGAGACCAGGCGCGCAACGTCGGAGTCGTCGCCGGCGGTCGCCGCCACCTGCAGCCCCTGCTCCATCGGATCCTCGCCAAGCGCCGCCACGATCTTCTCGCGCGCGGACGTGAGCGAGCCCTCGGGGATGTGCTCGCCGATCAGGTCGATCGCCGCCACCAGCGCCTTGGCCTCGACCGGCAAGAGGCGCGCGGGCCGGTCGAAGTTGTCGCTGTATGGCTCGGGGTCGACCTCGATCTCCCCGTCCTCCTCCTTGAACTCCGCATAGAGCACATACGAGCCGCCACCGAAGTTCACCACGTTCAGCACGTTCACGTCCTCGCGCAGCTCCTCCTCGCTGATCTGCAAGCGCTCGCATACCTCCTCGATCGACACTCGCTCACCCGCGCGCCCCGCCTTGATCAGAATGCTCGCGAGCGTCACCAGACGCGCAAAGCGCTCCGGGCGGATCGCCGCCTCGGGGCGCGCAGCGACCTCCTCCTCCGCGCCGCCGCGCCCCGCCTCGCCGGTGCGCCTGGAGCGCGCGCGGGACGGCCCCGCGATGCGGCCCCGCGCCGAGGTGTTGCTGGCCGCGATCGAGGCCGGGGCGAGTCCTGTGGGCGCCGCGGGTGAGGTGTCGCCGTGGCGCTCCCGCAGCAGCTCCAGGCGACGCTGGAACTCGCACACGAGCTCCCCGGGGCCCAACAGCCGCGCGTTTGCGCCCAGTCCCAGCACCCAAGAGATCAGGCTGCGCGGGCTCGAATAGCCCGTGAGGAAGAGCGCCTCGCCGTCCTCCTCGATGCCCTCGCCCGCATTTGCGATCTCGCCATAGCGACCGAAGTGGCGTTCCACCTGCCAGGCGATCCGCTCGGAGATCAGCACCCGGGCGACATCCCGCTCCTCGCCGAGCTGCCAGTCGGCGCGGTTGGCGTAGGCGCGCGGGTCGAAGTCCGACGGCCGGTGGAAGTCGTGCTCGGCCTTGGTTGCATAGGAGACCTTGCCGCGGATGCGCGACAGGCGGAACACGCGAATGCCGTTGCGCTCGTGCGCATGGCCGAGCAGGTAGAACTGGCCGCCTTGGAACAGCAGGTGGTAGGGATCGACGCGGCGCGTGCTCACCTCGTCGCGCTCCATCGTGTAGTACTCGAACACGATCGTCTTGTTGCGGAAGATCGCCGTCTCGACCTTTGCCAGGCGCGCGGAGAGCTCATGGCCGCCGGCGGACGCGGTGATACCGAGCGCGACCGAGCGCTGCTCCGGTGCCTGCAGCGGGCTGGGACGCCCCCACGTGATCTGCTGCAGCGCCAGCCGCAGGGGCTCGGCGTAGGCGAATTCGCCGTCCAACAGGCTCAGCGCCGTCTGCAGCGCCGCGAGCTCCTTGTCGGTGAACGCGATCGCCGGCAGGTGGAAGTTCTCTGGGCGCAGCGAGTAGTTCTCCTGCTCGGCCGCGCCATCGGCTGGGCGCTCCACGGTCAGCTGGATCCGCAGCGATTCGAGCTCCGAGCGATCCGCGTAGAAGCGTCTCGCGAAAGCGTCCTCGTTCATGCCGCTGTAGCCCTCCACGTCGCGCCGGATCTCAAGAGCCGTGACCGGACGGCGCTCGGCCATCAGGTATGAGATCAGCGACAACTGGCGGATCAGCTTCTCGGTGTCCTTTGCCATCGACATTGAAAGATAGAAGCCGACGACGGGACGGATACCGTGCGGCCGCACCGGCGACCGCTATTTGCGGGTATTCAGGCCGCTTCGCGAGCGCGAGCGGCCGGCTGGGCACCCTCCAGGGCCTCGCTGAGGGAGACAGGCGCGACCGAGTGGGCATCGTCGACGCCTCGCCCCGCGCACGCGCTCGAGCCATGGCAGGCGGGCGCCGACGGCCATCGCGCGCAGGCAGCGAGCCTGCGGCCGGCTCGGCTGTTGACAACCGTGATTAGCACTTGATAGGACGGGGTAGTCAGATGAGCACAAGTTGGTCGGCGCCGGGATTGCCCCGACCTGAGACGTGATCCCGGCGCCAACCTCACCAATCCCCGCCGGCCCGGGCGGGCCGGGCGGAGCAAGCCAAGTTTAGTCAGAAGTCCACCTCGGCTGCTAGTAGCTCACTATTGAGGGTCGAACGTGCGGCCAAATTCTGTATGGGCGGCATTATTTGGTTATTCAAATGACGGGGTTCGTCTCCAACCCCTGCGACGCAGCACGATCTGGCGGCACCGCCGTCGTGGGTCACCGATCATGGCCGGATACGCGAGCACCGACCTGGGGCCTACGCGATGCTCGAGTGTGAAGAGCCGTGAGCAGACGGGAGCTGCTGCGCTACGTCCCGCCGCCGGGCAGGCGGTAAGCCACGATCTGGGGTGCCTGCCCGCTTTCCAGCGCGATGCCCGCGGGGGCGATCAGCGTGTTGCCGGCGACCGCGACGCCCGTATTGGTGCCCGCCGGCAGCTGGCTTTCCCAGGCGACGCTACCGCTGCTCGCATCGAACGCGTACAGCTTGCCGCTGAACGTCGTCGCGAACACCACGTCGTTGACTGCCGTGGCCGCGCCAAAGGCAGCGGCTGGGAGCGCGTGGTCCCACACGACGTTGCCGGTGGCGGTATCGAGCGCGACCAGTTCACCGGTCGAGGGCCCCGATTCCTGCGGTTCTATCTGGCTGGAGAAGCTCACTGGATGATTTACGACCGGCACGAACACGGTCTGTCCGTTGGTGGCCATCGGCGCGATCACACCGCCCAGCAGCCCCGGGTAGACGGTTTCTCCCAGCTTCAGCTTGGAATATTCATGTTTCATCGCGTAGAGGCCATCGTTGTCGTGGCCGTTGTGCGTCCCCACCGCTCGCTTCCACAGCAGCTTTCCCGTGTCGGCATCCAGCGCGATTACGATGCCGGCCTTTCCGGCCGCCAGCACCACCTGTTTGCCCCCTACGTTCGCGAGGATCGGCGGGTCCTGCAGGTCGTGGTCATACAGGTCGTGCGGCGTCAGCTGGTAGTACCACTCGAGCTTCCCGGTCGCGGCGTTCAGCTTGACGATCGAGTCCGTGTACAGATCGGGACCGGGCCTGCTCGATCCCCATGGGAAGCGATCGGTTCCAGGGAACGGCGCCGGGTTGCCGGTGCCTATGTACATGTTGCCCTGTTCGTCGAACGCCGGCGAATACCACAGTCCGCCGCCGGAGTTGATGTTCACGTTGCCAGGGGACCACAGGGCTTCCGGCACCGTGTCGAAGTGCCACAGCTTCCTGCCCGTCCGGCCTTCGAGCGCCCACAGGATCCCAACGCCTTCGCCCTCGTAGAACTGCGTCGTGCTACCTGGCACGGTCGAGACATACACGATGCCGTCGTGGTAACCGGGCGCCATGTCGATGCCTTCGTGTTCGTTACGCACGAGCGGCACCGACCACAGCTGTTCGCCGGTCTTCTCGTCGAGCGCGAAGGCCGAGCTCGTGGTCGCCCCGTACACGCGCCCGCCCTGCACCACCAGGCCGTTGGGGCCCTGGTCGGGCGAGTCATACGTCTTCGTCCAGAGGACCTTCCCCGTCTCCAGGGCGATCGCCTGGACGTTGGAGTCGAGGTCCTGCGAGTAGATCACGCCGTTGGCGATGATCGGCGCGGAGGAGTAGCTGCCGTACTCGCTTTTGGCGCTGAGCGCCAGCGTCCACGCGACCCCGAGCTTGGCGACCGTCGCACTGTCGATCGGCCCGCCCGCGTAGCGGGTGTTGGACGGGTTCGCGTTCGGATAGCCCGAGCCCGTGAGCTGCAGCGCTTGCGTAGACGCAGACGAGCCCAGCGACACCAGCGCGACGACCACGACGGCCACCACGACGAGGACCGCTCCCGCGACCCACCCGGCCTTCGGCACCCTGCCGAGCAAGCCCGTCCCGTTCGCTCGCTGCGGCGAGCGCGCTGCCCTGCCCCGCTTGGCACCGCGCGCCTGCGCACGGCGGGCCTCCGCGCGGCGTACTTGGCGTGAGCGAGAGGGCGACATCGGCGTCCGGCGGACGCTAGTCGTCACAGCAATGTGCTGTCAACGAAACGAAGAGTTTGTCTCTATCTAATTCAAGCCTTCACGGACGCCGCGCCCGTGAGGGCTGCGGCGCCCGCGGAGACCTGACGCCGGGGGACGCCTCGGCCCCTCCCCAAGCATCGCCGGAGAGGTAGGACGATGCTCAAGCTCAAGCCACTTCCCCCACACATACTGTAGTTCCACGTATACGACCCGTACCAGCCCTGTTTCCCACTCCCGAGAGCCGACGCCCCCGCAGATCCTGGCGTGCGGGGCGCCCGCTCGTACCGCTCCAAGCGCCCGCCCCATACACTTGGCCAGGCATGAGCGAGCGGACAAGAGCGTGACCGCCGCACCCGTCTCGAGCGCCGATCTCGAGCCAGGCTCGGCTGGCGTGCCGGGCACGGGCGGCGTGCTGCCGGCGCAGCGACTGCGCGAGGCCATCCAGCATGAGTGGATGACCGCGGGCCCCTGGCGCATACCCGCCGAGTCGGTGCAGCCCGCAAGCGTCGATCTGCGACTGGGCGAGCACGCCTGGGCGCTGCGCTGCAGCTTCCTACCCGACAGCGACTCCACCGTCGAGCAGAAGAGCCAGGACCTCGCGTTCGAACGGATCGACCTGCGCGACGGCGCCACGCTCGAGCGCGACCGCCCGTATCTGATTCCCTTGATCGAGGAGCTGCGCCTGCCGGATGCGGTCCGCGCCAAGGCCAATCCCAAGAGCTCCACCGGGCGCCTGGACGTGTTCACGCGGGTGCTCACCGATCGCAACCACCGCTTCGACGAGATCGCGCCCGGCTACCACGGCAAGCTCTATCTCGAGGTCGTCCCGCGCACGTTCGCGATCCGCGTCAAGACCGGGCTCGCCCTCAACCAGGTGCGGCTGATGTCCACCGACGCGCGCCTGTCAGACCAGGAGCTGCTCGCGCTGCATCGCGAGTCGCCGCTGCTGTATCTGAACTCCGAGCCCCTCCAGGAGTCAGAGCTCTCGCTCGCCGACGGCCTGTTCGTCAGCCTCGACGTGTCCGGCTCCGCCGAGGCGATCGTCGGCTACCGTGCGAAGAAGAACAGCCTGCCAATCGATTTGACGAAAGTCGGCGCGCTGCGCTGGCGCGACTACTGGGAGCCCGTGCACCCCGAGCAGGGCGGGCGGATCGTGCTCGAGCCGGAGGTGTTCTACCTGCTGCTGTCAGCCGAGGGCGTCAGCATCCCGCCCTCCTACGCCGCCGAGATGCTCGCCTACGATCCCACCGCCGGCGAGCTGCGCACCCACTACGCGGGCTTCTTCGACCCCGGCTTCGGCTACTCGCGCGAGCCTGGCGGCGCCCACGGCAGTCGCGCCGCGCTCGAGGTTAGGGCCCGTGATGTGTCGTTCATGGTCGAGCACCGCCAGCCCGTCTGCAAGCTCGCGTTCGAGCGTATGTCCGAAGAGCCCGACGTGCTCTACGGCGCCGACATCGGCTCCAACTACCAAGGGCAGCTGACGATGCTCAGCAAGCACTTTCTCGAGCACGGGCGCTGAGCGCGCGGGGATGCGCGAGCCCACACACAAGCGTGTGGGTGCACGAGCGTGCGGGCTGCGCGTGCGGGCTCTGCGCGCGCCTACGCGACGGGCGGAGCCGATTGGCCGGCTGCTGTATCGCGTACTCGCTCCGCAATGACGACAAGTGAATTTCGCTCCCTCTGCGCGTGCAGCTCGAGCTCGGAGATGGCCTGCCTGAACACCTTTTCGTCATTGACCACTCCCAGCAGCCAGACACGCCCGAGGGGTCCTGCTTGGCTGTCCTCGTCTGTGAACTCCACGGCGTAGACCTCATAGGTCGGATCGCCCATGCACAGCCAGGACAGCCGCCAGCGAGTGGTCAGCCAGCGTCGAATCGGATTCTCGAGTCGCCAATGATGGCCGTGGTCGCTGCCGCCGGCAGCCATGCGCTCAGGCCAGGCGGGAGCTCGTCGTCGATCCTCCTCGACAAACGCCGACACGCTTGGAAACTCACGCACTCCAACCGGCCGGTTCGGCGCCACCCGCATCGCCGCCACGGTGCACGCGTGACCCCTGCCGGTCTCGAGCTCGGCGTCCACCGCCTTACGCACCGCCAACAGCTCAGCCTCGATCCGCTTCACCGCGACGCTGAGCCGCAGCACCTGTCGCTGATGGCGAACGAGCCGAGCGCGTCGGGCGTCCTGCAACGCCCTGCAGCGCTCGAGTTCGTGCGCGCGACCGCACTGCACGCTACGAAGCGCCCGCCGGACGTCGCGCTCATACGCGAGGTAGGAGTCGAAGTGGCTGCGTGAGAACTGATAGCCAACAGGTTGCGACCATCCTGCGAAACTTGGCAGACCTTTGAACGGCAAACCCTCGTTGCGCCCGCGCTCGAATGCCTCCTCGAGCTCGGCGGCAAACACACGCGTCGCCAGTTGGTGTTTGAGTTGCATCCATCGTCCCCTGTAGGCTGCGGTCTGTGAGCGTTCTACATCTTTCACCGTGCAAACCCTAGCGCTGTTACACGAAAGCACACTGGCCTAGAGATGCGAAGCAGGTTTCTGCGCAGGAGAGCGACCCACACGGCCCCGAGACCTGGTGAGCTCGTGTACCTGTCCGAGCGCAAGCTGTTTAACCTCGCGCCCCTGCACGACGTGTCCACCACATGGTTTCAGCGAAACTACAGCTTCTCGGGCTCAGGAGGAGTGATGCTGCCGTTGGTGCCTGGCACAGGGCTGTCGATCAAGGCAAAGGCCGAAGCCGAGCGCGTGCAACCGCGCCAGCGCGAGCACGCAGTCGAGCAGATACTCGAGCGAGTCCTGAGCTCGCTCGAGCGCGACGGGATCAGCGAGCTGGATGCGGGCGACGGCCAGATTCTCGAGGGTGGCTGGTTCCGTTTTCACCGTCACTTGCGATTCGGCGCTGGCAGCGACGACAGCACTCAATCCATCAAGGCCCTGGTGCTGGTGGACCGCCAGGCGGTCGATGAACATGGCGGCGAGCCCGGTCTGCTGATGTTCGGCGACGCCGGGCACCTGCGCGCGCCCTACTACTCCGAGGAGCTGTGCAACGGCCCGGGCAGGCGGTCGGGCTCCAGTACGGGGGTCTTGTTCGCCTGGCTTCAGGAAGTGCGCAGAGCCCTGGAGGAAGATCCACGCGCAGACCTCGATTCCCTCAGGAAGACGCTCGCCGACAGACCGCGCGAAGGTGGCCACGCAGCGAGCACCATGTACCAGCTGTTCGCACGGGACGACTGGATGGATAAACCCCGCTTTCCCCAACTACTGCACCACGCACCGTGCGAAGGAATCGCCCAAGCCTCGCTGATCGCAGCCGAGGAAACACTGACGGTTGTGATGGGAAGCCCGTTGTACGTGCGCGTGCGTGGCATGCCCGCAACGCCGCTCAGCTAGCGTGCGTGACGCTGGCGGCGCCTACGGCTCGAGCCGGTGCGGCCCAGCAGCTCCTTAGCGCGCTCCAACGTCAGGTGCTGTACCTCGGTGCTACACTTGTGCGATGCCCACCCGTCACCCCCGCCATTCGATCACCGAGACACCTCCCGTTCGAGAGGCGCTGGACGCGCTTCGTTGCCGTGGCGAGCGCGTGCGCCTCGACGAGCTCGTCATTCGCGGAGCCCGAGAGCGACTGCGCGAGATGAATGCCGCAAACGACCAGGACGCCCGCAACGCCGAGCTGCGCCGCCAGCTGGTGCAGCGGTTGCGTACCGGCGAGGGGCTGGACGTAGATGCCGCGTACGAGGTCCGTGAGCGCGGCTGGACGCATGAGTGACTACGGCAGGGCGCTGCTGTTCGATCACTCCGTGTGGGCACGACTCCTGGATGGGCGCCTCACAGGATCATCCCGCGAGACGTTCGAGAGCGCATTGATCGCCAATGAGCTATGGACCTGCCCGCCATCGCTCTTGGAGATGCGCTACAGCGCGCGTGGCGGTCATGACTTTGCGCTCGTCACCGAGGAACTCGACGCACTCCCGCACGCCCCACTGACTGCCAAGGCCGCCGCCGCCGCGGTCACCGCTCAGGCCGAGCTGGCCGCTGTCGCCGGGATCTCCCATCGCGTGAAGCCAGTGGACCTGTTGATCGCCTCGATAGCCGCCACGGAGGAGCTTGGCGTACTGCACTACGACCACGACTACGACACGATCGAACGGCACACCTCATTATCGTTCAGCAGCGTATGGGCGGCGCCACGCGGCAGTATCGGCTAACCGCCGCGCCGCCAGCTGTGGTGACCGGTGCGGCAAAGGCTGTACGGAGCAACGCGCGATCGCGTCTCCCAAAAATGCTCGCGTAATCGACGGCTAGGGCGTGAGCCGGTGCGGCCCGCGATACAGGAACGTCACCTCGCGCACGTTCTCCTGCCCCAGCATCTGCATCAACAGGCGCGTCAGGCCAAACCCGAAACCGCCGTGCGGCGGTGCGCCGTAGCGGAAGAAGTTCAGGTAGTACTGGATCGGGCCCACGTCCACGCCCTTGTCCGCCGCCTGCGCGAGCAGCTGCTCGTAGCGGTGCTCGCGCTGCGCGCCAGTCGTCAGCTCGATGCCGCGCCACAGCAGATCGAAGCTCTTGGTAACAGTCGGCTGGTCCGGGTAGCGCATGTGGTAGAAGGGCCGCACCGTCGTTGGATAGTCCGTCACGAACGCGAACTCATGGCCGTGCAGCTCCTTCACGACCGCCGACAGCGCCCGCTCGCTCGGCGGGTCCAGATCGTGGCCCACCCCCGGCGCCTCATGGCCGTGCTCGCGCAGCAGCTCCTTCGCGCGCTCCAACGTCACTTTCGGGAACGGCACCGTCGGCACGACCAGCTCCACCCCGAACGTCGAGGCGATCTGCTCGCCGTGCGTCTGCTTCACCGCCGCCAGCACATGCGCCAGCCAGCGCTCCTCGAACGCCATCACGTCCTCGTGCGAGTCGATCCACGAGATCTCCACGTCCACGCTCGTGAACTCCGTGTCGTGGCGTGAGGTGAACGACGGGTTCGCGCGGAACACCGGCCCCACCTCGAACACCTTGCCAAAGCCGGCCGCCATCGCCATCTGCTTATAAAATTGAGGCGACTGCGCAAGGTAGGCCACGTCCTCGAAGTACTCCACCTTGAACAGCTCCGCGCCCGACTCGCTCGCCGAGCCCATCAGCTTCGGACTGTGCAGCTCAACGAAGCCCTCTTTGCGCCAGTAGTCGCGCATCGCGTGCTCCGCCGTTGACTGCACCTCGAAGATCAGCCGCCTGTCCGGGCGGCGCAGATCCATGTAGCGCCAATCGATGCGCTTGTCCAGCGCCGAGTCAGGCGCGATCGGCACCTCCGGCTCCGCCAGCGCGTCGACCTGCAGCTGCTCGAGCTTCAGCTCCAGCCCGCCCAGTTTCACGCGCTCGTCCGCCACCACCGCGCCCGTCAGCGTCACCGCCGACTCCACCGTCAGCGCCGAGATCCGCTCGTTGAGCTCGCTCGGCGGGTTCTGCTTCGGCAGCACCACCTGCGCCAGGCCCGATTCGTCGCGCACGATCACGAACTGCACGCTCTTCTGGTCGCGGATCGCCTGTGCCCAGCCACGGATCGTCGCCTGCTGGCCGATCTTCTCCGGCAGGTCCGCTATCAGCGTTCTTGTCACAGACGGGGACCCTATCCGAGGCGGGCTGCAGCGGTCGCGATCTGCCGCGCCACCTCAGCCTGCTCGTGCTCGAAGGCCGGCTCGTGCTGTTCGATCGCGGCCGCCGCCAGACCGTGCCGAGTAGCCATCTCGCGCCAGCGCGATGTCGCATCGCTTACCTCGGCGACAATCGCGCGGGCATCGTCAGGCTCGAGGCGAAAGAGTCCGGCAAGCTCGAGCGCGCTCGCAAGATCAGACCTGGCGCGACCCTGTTCGAGCGCCGTCGCGAACTCCTTGCGGCGCGGGTTTGGGTTCAGATCGAATGCGGGCGAGAGCGTCCAGCCAGCGGTGCTCAACCGCAAGAAGCCGTGATTTCGCAGGTGGTCGTCCGTGTTGGAGATGAGGATCGAGAAGACGATCCGCCGCCACAGCTCACGCAGGTCGGCGATCGCCTTCGGCGAGTGCTCCTCAACGGTCTCGGCAATCTCCACGTAACTGCCCTGCGTGCCATCGCTGGCTTCGAGCATCGTCATCGCGCTGACATACCCGATCCGTCCGCGCTCATCGCGATCGAAGCGCCGCACGATCAGGACGGGCCTTCCAAGCACCGCATGGAGCTCAAAGCGCGGCACGCGAATCCCGGCAGCATGCGCGAGCGTCAGTGCGACCGACTCCCATCGTATGACGTCCCAGTCGTCGCCTTCGGGGGCAGGAAACTTCGCTATGCCAAGCCTTCCCTCGCGGTCGATCACGTGCGCCTTGGGGCGCGCACCACCTAGCGAACTGCCGCCTTCCAGCAGGATCTGCAGATCCTCGTTGCTGGCCTCGTCACGTTCGAGCTGTTCTGCTGCGTCCAGCAGTCTCGGCAGGTCGATCAAGTGCGGGACGCCTTGGCGCTCCCTGGCGAGATAGCCGCTTTGGGCGTCTCGCCGAAAGCGCAGGGCCCCTTGACGCAGGTCGTCGCGCACCGCGAGTAGGTAGTCGATCTCGGCCACGCTGCGCTCTGTCCGGCCTTGCTCGCGAGCGTAGTGGAGCTCGCTGCGGCGGACCAACCGGCGCCCCCAACCGTCTGGCGCCGCGTCGGAGAAGCCGCCGAACAGAGCCTGACCGTCAGGGGTCTGCTGCTGGCCGGTGTGGTGAGCTAGAACTGGATCGAGCTTGTAGCTATCGCTTCGGCCCAGGAACTCTGGGTTGTAGGCAAAGGTAGCTGACTCGCTATGTCCGTGGCTGTGCGCCCACAGGCGGCCGGCCGGCACATTCGCGCCGGCGATCTGCACGACCACCTCCACGCTCTGCTCAGGCATGATCCTCAGCGCCTAGCTGTCGCGGTCGCACTCTTTGAGGCAGTTGCTCCTCTGAGCGAAGCCGGCCGACGTCGCTGCGCAGCGGATCCAAGGCACGAGGCACGTTGTCGAGCAGGCCGAGCGCACGCAACACACGCAGGAGGCTCTGGACGCTGACGCCTTCCTCACCCGACTCGAGCCGTCGCACGGTGTCACGAGCCACGCCCGCACGCTCCGCGAGCTGAGATTGTGTCAGCCCACGCAGCTTTCGCCAGGTGAGGAGATGCTCGGCAACCTGTCGCTCGGCGCGGCGCACAGCCAGCGGTGGAGCGTGCTTCGTTGAAGCTATTTTACGCTGCATATGTCAGTCACTATAGCGGCTAGTGACTGAGATATCAGTCGTTAGATGCCTTCGTTGCCAGCTCCACCTCAACCGCGAACTCACCATCCTCGACCGGCTCCAATAGCTCGATCGTCCCGGCCAGCAGCAGGTCGCTCTCGCCAAGCGCCAGCGCAGACAGGCGCTCCGCGCTGTCGCGCACGATCACGCGGCTGACCGGCGCGCGCATCGGCTGGCGCGCCTGCGACTTGGCCTTGCGCACCTCCCGCAACACGTCCACCGTCACCTCCAGCGCGACCTCCTCCATGGCGCGGGCGTCCGCGCCAATCGGCACGGTCTCACCGCTGTCCGGCGCGGTCTCCCCACCGTCCGGTCCGCTCGCCACGTCCAGCCCGTGGCCGCCTGCGGCGGCAGCGAGCTCTTGTGCGCTGGGCCACGCCGCGCGATGCACCGAGCCCTCCTGCCACCACGACCACACCTCCTCGCACACGAACGGCAAGAACGGTGCGAACAGCCGCTGGAAGACCGACAGCGACACCCGCAGCGCAAGGCTCACCGATGCGCTCACATCCGGGTCGGGGTCATAGCGTCGGCCCTTGATCAGCTCCAGGTAGAAGTCGCAGTACCACCAGAAGAAGCTCTCCGCGCGCTCCAGCGCGCGCGCGTAGTCATATGCCTCGAAGCTGTCCGTCGCCTCCGCCACGACCGTCGCCAAACGCGCCACCAGCGCGCGATCCAGCGGGTGGGTGAGCTGGCCGATCTCCGATCGCTCGCCCCGCGTCGGCTCCTCCGCGAGCGCGAACTTGGACGCGTTCAACAGCTTCACCGCCAGGCGCCTACCGACCTTCATCTGCTGGGGATCGAACGCCGTGTCCGTCCCCGGGCGCCCACTGGCCGCCCAGTAGCGCGCCGCGTCCGCGCCGTACTCCTCCAGCAGGTGCATCGGCGTGACCACGTTGCCCTTGGACTTCGACATCTTCTTGCGGTCCGGGTCGAGCACCCAGCCGGAGATCGCTGCATTCGCCCACGGCAGGACGTCCTGCTCCAAGTGCGAGCGCAGGATCGTCGAGAACAGCCACGTCCTGATGATGTCGTGCGCCTGCGGGCGCACGTCCATCGGGAACACCTTCCTGAACAGCTCTTCATCCTCGCCCGCGTGGCCGACGATCTGCGGCGTCAGCGACGACGTCGCCCACGTGTCCATGATGTCCGGGTCGCCCATGAAGCCACCGGGCTGCCCACGCTGGTCGGCGTCGTAGCCGTCGGGCACATCCGTTGAGGGATCGACCGGGAGGTCCCGATCGAGCGCGGCGATCGGCTGGTCATAAAGGACGTTGCCGTCCGCGTCGATCGGGTACCACAGCGGGAACGGCACGCCGAAGAAGCGCTGGCGGCTGACACACCAGTCGCCGGTCAGCCCGTTCACCCAATCCTCGAAGCGCGCGCGCATGTATGGCGGATGCCATTTCAGTTGGCGCCCGCGCGCGATCAGCTCCTCGCGGTGCTCGATCGTGCGGATGAACCACTGGCGGCTGGTCACGATCTCAACCGGCCGCTCGCCCTTCTCGAAGAACTTCACCGCGCGCGTCACCGGCTGGGGCTCGCCGATGAGATCGCCTGATTGCTCGAGCAGCTCCACGATCCGCCTGCGCGCCTGGTTGATCGTGCGACCCTGCAGCTCGCCGTAGTCGGCGCGCGCACGCTCGAGATCCTCCGACTCCCAGCCGAGCGTGCCCCACGGAACCTCACTCAAACGCCCATCCTGACCGAGCACCGAGCGCACGGGCAGGCTCAGCTCGCGCCACCACGTCACGTCCGTCAGGTCCCCGAACGTGCACACCATCACCAGGCCCGTGCCCTTCTCAGGCTCCACCAGCGGGTGCGTGAGCACGGGCACGCGCGTACCGAACAGCGGTGTGAGCACCTCGCCACCCACGAGCGCGCGGTGGCGCTCGTCATCGGGGTGCGCCAGCAACGCCACGCACGCGGGGATCAGCTCCGGACGGGTCGTCTCGATCAAGGCATCCGCACCGCCACCCGCACCGTCAGCGCCTGCACCACCGCCGCCCGCCGGCGCGAAGCGCACGCGATGCATCGCCCCCGGGCGCTCGCGGTCCTCGAGCTCCGCTTGCGCTACGGCCGTTTGGAAGTCCACGTCCCACAACGTCGGCGCCTCCAGCTGGTAGGCCGCGCCGCGCTCGAGCAGCGCCAGGAACGAACGCTGCGAGATACGCTGCGCCAGGTGGCCGATCGTGGTGTAGGTCATCGACCAGTCCACTGACAGCCCCAGCGTGCGCCACAGCGCCTCGAACGCCTGCTCGTCGCTCTCGGTCAGCTGCAGGCAAAGCTCGACGAAATTCGGCCGCGAGATCGACAGCGGCTCCTTCTCCGATGGCTCAGACGGCGCCTGAAAGGCCGGGGCGTATGCGACCGACGGGTCACAGCGCACGCCAAAGTGGTTCTGCACACGACGCTCCGTCGGCAGTCCGTTGTCGTCCCAGCCCATCGGATAGAAGACCTCTTTGCCACGCATACGCTGATACCGCGCCACCGTGTCGGTGTGGGTAAACGAGAAGACGTGACCGACGTGCAGCGAGCCGCTGACCGTCGGCGGCGGCGTGTCGATCGAGAACACACGCTCGCGCGGCACCGAGCGATCGAAGCGGTAGACGCCGTCGCGCTCCCACACAGCGCCCCACTTGGCCTCCAGGCCATCCAGCGACGGGCGCTCGGGGACGCGGGGGTGGGCATCCGGCACAGGCGTCGCCGGCGACGAGCCGCCGGAAGGGCTCGAGCTGGTGTCGCCGTCAGATCTCTGTGGCTCGGACAAGCGGTTGATCGTATCCGCCCGCGGGATGCGGGTCACGCAATATCTGGCTAGCCTCGCCGGTGCTGCACGGTGCTACACTGCGGCCGTGCCAACGGCTCACCCTCGTCACACCATCACAGAGACCCCACCCGTTCGGGAGGCGCTCGATGAGCTGCGCTCCCGCTTGGGTGAAGAGCGAATCGACTACGTCGAGCTGGTGATACTTGGGGCCCGGGTGAAGACCCGCCAGCTCCCCGATGACGCCCAGGCGGCTCGCGCGGCGGCAGGGCGACTAGCCGCGATGGTACGTCGGCGCTCGATCCCAGTCGACGTAAAGGCCGCCGACGAGGTCAAGCACCTCGGCCTGATCGCCAACTGAACACCGCCGAAGTGCTCCTACTCGACAACTCGGCTTGGGCCCGCCTCGAATCAGCCCGTCTCGACCAGGCACGCGCCGAAGAGCTCGCCGGGTGGATGGAAACGCTGCAGCTCGCGACATGCTTGCCATTCCTACTAGAGGCTGGCTACTCTGCACGCTCAGGCAGGGAGCGCGCAGTCATGCTCGCCGACCTCGCACACCTACCGCGTGTGGAGATCGACCGCGACATTGAACGACTCGCGCTCGACGCGCAGCGTGAGCTCGCTGAGATCGGCCATCACCGCATTGCGCCCGCGGATGTGATTCTCGCCGCCTGTGCACACGCCGCTGGCATGGGCGTACTTCACTACGACCGTGACTATGACCTGCTGGCTGAGCACACCAGCTTGACGTTCGAGAGCGAGTGGCTCGCTCCGCCGGGCGTGCTGTGATCGATGGCCACTGCAGACCGGCGAGTCGCTATCGACGTTCGCTCGCGGAACTGCCATGCTGGCGGGCGCGGCGGCAGTCTGGCCGGTGGATCGCCGAGCCTTGCTACCACGCTGCCGGCGTGAGCCCACGGGCAACCTCGAGCACACGCAATAGGCCACCACGGCGGGACAACGCGTGAGCTGGCGTGGTTGCGTCGAGATCTGGCGACGGGGAGGTTGCCCAGATCGTGAGGGACAGCGCGCCGCCTGGGTAGGTGGAGATCACCTGCTTCAGACCCGGTAGGACGGTGTCCTCGTAGAACTGCCACGCCGGTAGTCGGTTGACCCGGCCGCGACGCAGGGCAACCAGCCCGCCCGACGCCACGCGCTTGGACACCGCCTGCGGTGTAATGCCGAGGCGCTCTGCTGCTTGATCGCGGGTCAGTGCGTCCGAGAACGCCTTGTGCATCGCACCCGTGAGCGTCGTGTAGCTGGCCCGCCTGGCGTCAGCAAGCTCTCGGTCGGTCGGCGTGCTGCCCCATAGAGCCTCGTCAAGCTGATCGGTCTCATCCGCAGCCGCGCTCTGAGACAGCGCCGCGTCGAACGCACTTATCAGAGTCGCGGGAACCTCCTGCGTGGCCAGCTCGACGGCTAGCTCCCTGACGGTTAGCGGGCCCTCACCGAGACGTTTGACGAGCTCATCTGCGAGGCGCTCGGTCTCCGGGGTAGCGGTTGAAGCCATTGCTATACGGTAGCATGCTCACGCAACCTACGCAACCTACGCAACCTACGCAACCTACGCAACCAATGCAACCAATGCAACCAATGCAATTAACCCAGGGGGGTCGACTCCGAAGCAAGTCAGGCACGTCAGCCGAGGTCAGCTCATGTTCACGTAGCCAGTCGCTTCGGTGGGGCTGCGTACATTGGCAGCGACCTTGTTTTCGTAGTTGCCCTCGATCGTCTGAATCTGGCCGTTGGGCAGCACTTCTCTGACGATCCCCACGTGTTCGTCGCCGAACACGATCAGATCGCCCGGCTGGGGAACGACACCGGGCCCGTTGGGTATCGCCCGCCCGCTGCTCTGCGCCCACGACCACACGTCTGCGACCGCACCGGCGCCCTGGCCACCTTCGCCGATGGGCTCCCCGGCCTGGCTTGCGACCCAGGAGGCGAAGTAGGCGCACCACGGCGCGCCTGGCACCGCCCCGGCAGTCGCCGTGCGGTACTGGGCGATCGCAGGCGATTCGTTGGATCCCGGTGGCTGCTCGCTCTGGCCGAGCTGGCTTTCGGCGATCGCCACGATACGCGCGCCGGGCGAGCTCTGATCCTCGTCATAGCTGGGTGACAGCGCCGAGGAGCCGGCAACGCCGTCGAGACTTTGTAGCGAGTAGGACGGGCTGAGACTTGCGGCACTCCTCGCAGCGGAGATGCCTTCGGTGGCAGTTCCATAGCCGGCGCTCGCCTGCTCGAGCGCGCTCGCGAACGACGAGCCGCTGCTGGCGGCGGTGGCGCTGTTCGTGGTGGCCGGCGGGGCTTCGGTTCCGCCGGTGAGGTTGCCGGCCGAGCCGATCATCGTTGCGGGGTCGGCGAGCGCCTGCCTGATCGCGGAGACGCGCTCCAGCGTGGCTTCGATGCTCATCGCCCTGGTAATCGGCAGCGAGCGCCCACCGTTGAGGCGCGCAACGAGGGCGAAGAGCCACGCCCAGGGCAGTTGGAGCTGCGCCGGGCGCTTTTGATTGGGATT
>Ga0209275_10000185_pt1 | contig 21503 bp, 18 predicted proteins | sample HubBroMetageREF2_FD_188344 | JGI IMG/M metagenome (GOLD analysis project Ga0209275, IMG submission 188344) | Reference soil microbial communities from the Hubbard Brook experimental Forest, New Hampshire, USA - Hubbard Brook CCASE Soil... | ecosystem: Environmental > Terrestrial > Soil >... | reverse complement strand
CGCCGCTCTTAGTCTGCTTCTCTACGTCAACACGGACTCTTTTCAGTCGCTGGTGCGTCGCCGCCTCATTGCCGAACTGGAGCGCGTCACCGGCGGCCGCGTCGAGGTCGGCAGCATCCACACCGCTCCCTTTCGGCTCCAGGCCGACGTGCGCGATATCACTGTCCACGGCCTAGAGTCTGCCTCCGAGGTTCCTCTAGCCCATGCTGACCGCGTGGTCGCTCGATTGAAGTTCAGTTCGCTTCTTCGCTCCGAGTTCGGCTTCCATGATGTTGTCCTCGAACAACCCATCGTCCACGTGGCTTTCTATCCAAACGGCACCAATAATCTTCCGGCGCGAAGAGCCACGCCGGATGGCGGCAAGACTCTCGTCGAGCAACTCTTTGCTCTATCGATCAATCATCTCGAACTTCGCCATGGTCGCATCCTCTGGGACGACCAGGTCATCCCGGTTGACTTCGCCACCCGCGATATTTCACTGGAGATGAACTATTCCTTTCTCCACCGCCGCTACGACGGACGCCTTCTGCTCGGTATGGTTGATACCAAACTGGAGGACTGCCGCCCCTTCGCGTGGATGACCGAGTTGCAATTCAATCTCGCATCCGACTCTGCCGTCGTCTCGTCTCTCAAATGGAACTCGGGACATTCGCACTTCTCAGCCAGCGGCAAGATCACAGATTTCCGCAGCCCCCATCTTCAGGGTTCCTACGACGGCCAGGTCGACCTCACTGAAGCCGCGTCCATCACCCGCCGCCGCGAACTTCGTGCCGGCGTGCTCGAACTCAAGGGAGAGGGCGACTGGTCGCTCGATCAGTTCGCCACCAACGGTCTGCTCACCCTCCGCGATCTCACTTGGGATGCCGACCAAATCTCTTTCTCGAAGGCGTCTCTTAGCGCCGGCTACACGCTCACTGACCAGCAACTCAAACTCTCCAGGCTGCAAGGAAAGATCTTCGGGGGCAGCTTCACCGGAGATGGCGAATTGAATCAATGGCTCGGACCGGCGCAGCACCTCTCGCCCACCGCCAGAAAAACTCTCGATACCGCCATCATTTCTGCCGCCCCGCCACTAAATAAGTCCGGCCGGAAAATCGCCAGCCGCAAACCGACCTCACCAAAGCCGCCGGCAATCCAAAACGCGTTTGTCCTGCTTCACCTGCATGATCTCTCCGTCGAAGATCTCGTCGGCGCCCTCACTACTCCCGCCCACCCCATCTCGCGCCTTCATCCTGTTGGCTCGGCCTCCGGAACACTCGAAGCTCGCTGGAAGGGGACCCTCCGCGATACGGAAGTCCAGTTCGCTCTCGATGTCGCCCCTCCCGCGCATCCGGCTCACCCTGAACTGCCGCTCACGGCCCATGCCAGCGGCCTTTACCACGCCACGGACGACGCTGTAGACCTCACGCAGTTCTCTCTCTCCACTCCCACGTCCCACGTGCAGGCCTCCGGCACACTATCGGCCACATCCGCGGTCCACCTCTCGATTACCACCTCAAGCCTCGCGGACTGGCTCCCCTTTGTTGATGTCGTTCGCGGTCCCGCACTATTTCCAGTCGCACTGAAGGGCAGCGCCACCTTCAATGGCAGCATGGGCGGTCCGTTGTCCTCTCCTCAAATTGCCGGGAATCTGCAAGCCGACGATTTCGACGTCACCCTGCCCGCGACAGCCAACGCGCATCCCCACCAAACGCATTGGGATTCTCTTTCCGCCTCCATTCAGGTTTCCTTCCAGGGCGTCTCTGTTCATAACGCCACTCTGCGCCGGGATGACACCTCCGCCGAATTCGACGCCTCCGCGTCCCTCCAGCACGGTCATTTCACCGCTGACACCACCTTCACCCTTCGTGGCAACCTCCACAACGCCGAACTGGCCGACGTCGAGGCCTTCGCCGGATTCAACTATCCCGTCTCCGGCAAGACCGATCTCTTCGTGCAGGCTGCCGGAACCTTCTCCGAACCTCACGGCGAGGGACAGATCCATCTCACCAACGCCTCCGCCTACGGTGAGGTTATTCAGCGGTTCGATTCCAACTTTCATCTCGCCCACGGCGAGATCGCTTTCGACGACTTCCATCTCTCCCACGACGATTCAGTCATCACCGGAAGCGCTGCTTACAATCCTTCCACCCGCGCCTTCAATCTGGATCTCACTGGCAGCAATTTCGACCTCGCCAGCTTCTATCAGGTCCAGTCCAGTCGTCTCTCGGTAGAAGGACGCGCCGACTTCGTCCTCAAGGGCACTGGCACTCCCGAGACACCAATCATCAATGCGGACGTCCACGTCCGGAATCTCACTCTCGATCAGGAGCTCGCCGGTGACCTCGACCTGCATGCCGTGACCCAGGGCGGCGAGCTCCGTCTCACCGGCAATTCCAGCTTCCCGCAAGGCTCGCTTCTGGTAAGCGGCAACATTCAGTTGCGTGATGACTATCCCGCCGACCTCACGTTCAAGATGGACCAACTCGATCTTGATTCCCTCTGGCGTTCCTACTTCCGCGGGCAGCTCACAGGACATTCCGCTGTCGCCGGCTCTCTCAACCTGCGCGGCCCACTCCGCCAGCCTGCGCGCTGGGCGCTGGAGGGAAACCTCGCCTCGGTTTCACTCGACGTCGAAAACGTCAAGGTCCATAGCCAGGATCCCATTCGCTTCTCGGTCGCCAGTCGGTCGGTCAACATCCAGCAACTCCATCTCGTGGGGGAGGGAACCGACCTCACTGTTCATGGCTCCGTTCAACTCTCGGGAGATCGTGCCCTCAATCTCACTGCCGATGGACGCCTTGACCTCAAGCTGCTCTCCAGCGTCGATCCTGACCTTACTTCTTCCGGCTTCGTCACCATGAACGTAACCGTCGGGGGCACCCTTGCCGAGCCTTTGCCGGACGGTCATTTTCAACTGACCAACGGCGCGCTCTCCTACGCCGGACTGCCCAGCGGATTGAGCGAACTCAATGGCACACTCCTGTTCACTCGCGATCGCATCCACATCGAGACGCTCACTGCCCGCACCGGAGGCGGCACGCTCGACCTTAAAGGCGAAGCCACCTACTTTAACCAGCAGCTGAATTTCAATGTCACCGCCACTGGCAAGGATGTGCGCTTGCGCTATCCCCCGGGGGTCAGCTCCACAGCCGACGCGGAATTACATTGGGTCGGTACCCGCTCCGCTTCCACCGTGTCCGGGGATATCAGCATCAACAAGATTGCCGTGACCCCGGGTTTCGACTTCAGCGCCTATCTCGAGCGCAGCCGCCAGTTCTCCACCGTCACGGTCTCGAACTCTCCCCTCAATAACGTCAAACTCGATATCCACGTCGTGACTGCGCCGGAACTCCAGATGCGCACTGCCATCGCCCGCCTCTCCGGCGACGCCGACCTCCGGCTCCGCGGCTCCGTGGCCCGTCCCGCCGTACTCGGCCGGGTCGATGTTCTCGAAGGTCAGGCCACTTTCCACGGCATCCGCTTTACGCTCGAACGCGGTGATATCACCTTTGCCAATCCGGTTGCCATCGAGCCCCAGCTCGATCTCCAGGCATCCAGCCATGTCCGTAACTACGATCTCAACATCACGGTCACTGGCACGCCTGACCGCCTGAACATTAACTATCGGTCCGAGCCTCCCCTGCCTAAATCCGACATCATCGCTCTCCTCGCTCTCGGCCGCACTAACCAGGAATCTACTCAACTCCAGGAGCAGTCCGGGCAGAGCGCCTTCTCCGATCAGGCCAGCGCCCTCATCCTCAGCCAGGCTCTGAACAGCACTGTCAGCAGCCGCTTCGAGCGCCTGTTCGGGGCCAGCAACATCAAAATCGATCCTCAGGGACTCACCACCGAAACCAATCCCATCAGCAACGGACCGCAGATTACTATCGAGCAGCAATTCTCCAACAACATATCCGTGACCTACTCCACCAATGTCTCGCAGAGTTCCGAGCAGATTATTCAGGGAGAGTACTATTTCAATCGCAACGTTTCCGCCGTCGGCACCCGCGACCAGAACGGTGTCATAAGTTTCGATCTGCGCGTCCGCCGTCGCAAGCAATGAAGAAAGCAGCCGGCAATCAGAAGCTATCTCACTAGTAGTTCGGGAAGGGCACGACTTCAGTCGTGCCGCTGAGATCCAATAAATACGCGGGCTTCAGCCCGATCGGTTTTGGTTTACTGACCACTAACCACTGGCCACTGCTCATGCCCGACTCGACCACCGCGCGTCAACTCATGGTCGACGCCCAACTCCGGGACCGCGGCATCTCTGACCCGCGCGTGCTGGAGGCCATGCTTCGCATCCCCCGCCACCGATTCGTTCCGGAAGCTTATCGCAGCCAGGCTTACGAAGATCATCCTCTACCCATCGGTGACGGGCAAACCATCTCTCAGCCCTACATCGTCGCCCGCATGCTCGAGTCCCTGCAACTCGCTCCCAGCGATAAGGTTCTCGAAGTTGGAACGGGCTCAGGCTATGTCACCGCTCTGCTGGCCGAACTGGCGGCACAGGTTTTTTCCATCGAACGCCATCCCGCCCTCGCCGACGGCGCCCGCAATGTCGTCGCTGTGCTCGGCTACGCCAACGTCCGCATTCTCACCGGAGACGGTACGCTCGGACTTCCCGCCGAAGCTCCGTTCGACGCCATCCTGGTCTCCGCCGCGGCTTCCGAATTACCTTCCGCTCTGCTCGCCCAACTCCGTGACCTCGGACGAATGACCATTCCCGTCGGCCCCGCCGACTCTCAGCAGTTGCAGTTCATCCGCATAGTGAACGGCCAACCGGTAATTTCTCTCCGCGAACTCGTCCGCTTCGTTCCCCTGGTTCCCAACCACGAATGACCCTCGCTACTCTGCGTATCCTCATAATTTCTGTCATTCTGAGCGGAGCGAAGAATCCCTTACCCGCCGGCGCCAACACTGGCGTCGCCAGGCGCTTCTAACCAGCGCAGGAGATTTCTGGGTTGTCGCAGACCCTGCTACCCCCGTTTATATTTGCGGGAACCTTGGAGGTACGGATGAAGGAGCTTCTGGCGAAGCCCGATGGACAAGCTGCCACGCAGACTCTTGAGAATATTGCAACACGGAATTAGGAAACAGCCCGAGATAGAGAGTAGCGGCCAGGCAGGTTGCCAGCGCGACACCGAGCGGAATTGGGACCCGAGTCACCGGCACTTCTTTCCGCGCTTCGCGCATATACATCATCACGATGATCCGCAAGTAGTAATACGCGCCCACTCCGCTATTGAGCACGCCGACGATCGTGAGCCAGATCAAGTTGGCCTGTATCGACGCGCTGAATACGTAGAACTTGGCAAGAAAGCCGCCCGTCATCGGGATGCCAATCAGCGAGAGCAGGAAGATGGTAAGCGTTGCCGCCAGAAGCGGAGAACTGCGGCCCAGGCCTTCATAGTCTTCCAGCGTCACGTACCTTTCGCCCGCGTTGGCAAAATGGCTCACCACCGCAAACGCACCCAGGTTCATAGCGGCATAGGCTGCAAGGTAGAACATCGCTGCCGAGGTTCCAATAGCAGGGGTGGCCGCAAATGCCATCAACAAATAGCCTGCATGCGCGATCGAGGAATAAGCGAGCAGCCGCTTCACATTATTTTGGACCAAAGCCCCAACGTTGCCCAAAGTCATGGAGAGCGCCGCCGATACCCAAATCACCCAGAAAATGGCATGCACGTTGATCACAAACACCACGCGCAACAGAACCGCAAAGGCCGCCGCCTTGGGCGCGGTTGACATAAAGCCGACAATCGGCGCCGGCGCTCCTTCGTACACGTCAGGAGTCCAGATATGAAACGGCGCGGCCGCCACCTTGAATCCCAGGCCCACAAACATCAACGCCACGGCCACGAACGCCAGCAACGGAATTGGGCCAGCCCCTAACGTCCCGCTGATCTGGTCGATATTCGTCGAGCCCGTGGCGCCAAACATCAACGCCACTCCATACAGGAAAAATGCCGTGGCGAATGAACCCAGCAGAAAATACTTCAACGAGGATTCCGCGCTGGACGCCGCTTGCCGCCGAAATCCTGCCAGCACGTAGGAAGATATGGACGAAATCTCAAGCGCGATGAAAATCAGAACCAGTTCGACGGCTGACGACATCAGCGCCATGCCGACCGCTCCGAAAAGAATCAACGCATAGTACTCTCCCGCCCGAATCCGCTGCACCGCCATGTATTCGTACGAACTCAGGATAACGACAGCAGCAATCGCAATGATCAGGACATGGAAGAAGATGCTGAATCCATCCACTCGCACCATGTTCCACAAAGCCAGCCCTGGAGCCTGTGCCATGAACCAGGTTGCCCCGAGTCCCGCCAGCGTACCCACCAGCGCGATCAATCCCAGAAGTTTCTGACCTGTCTCCTCGTCCAGCAGAGGCTCAAGCACCATCACAATCATGCCGAAGACACAGAGAACAATCTCGGGCAGTATGCGGACATAATCGGCACTCTGCGGCAGCGTCTGGGAGAAGGCCAGAGCGTGAATCGCCATCATTCCGTCAGAGATCACGGTCCCACCATCCTGCTCGCAACTCCTACGACAGGCTGCAGTGCGGTCTGAACCGCCGGATCAATCGCTCCCAACCACAGAATCGGCGCGACCCCCATTACTAGCGCCACCGCCGCGCAAGGCCAGATCGCAACTTTCTCGAACCCGGAGAGATCGTTCAAAGAATTGTTCACCGGATGTGTGACCTTGCCGTAGAAGACCCTCTGATACATCCAAAATAGATAGATCGAGCTCCAAATGACGCCCGTGGCGCCAAGTATCCCGTAAATCGCTTTGTCCTGGAATGCGCCGCTCAGCACCAGAAATTCCCCAATGAATCCGTTCATCAACGGCAGACCCACTGACGCCAGCACGATCACCAGATAAGACGCCGCATATACCGGCATCGGCGAAGCCAGTCCGCCGAACTCGCTGATCTCGTAAGTATGTCTCCGGTCGTGCAGAGCGCCCGCCAGCATGAACAGTCCGCCCGTAGAAACTCCGTGAGCCAGCATGACGAACATCGCGCCATTCAGCCCAGCCTGTGTGAAGCTGAAGATCCCGAGCACCACGAAACCAAGATGGCTGACCGATGAGTACGCGATCAGCTTCTTCATGTTGGGCTGCACCATCGCCACCAGCGCCCCATAGATGATGCCAATCAGAGCCAGAGTCATCACCCACGGCGCATTGTGCCGCGATTGCTCAGGGAACAACCCCAGGTTAAAACGCAGCAGTCCGTAGGTTCCCATCTTGAGAAGAACCCCGGCCAGCAGCACCGACCCCGCCGTCGGAGCTTCCACGTGCGCATCGGGCAACCATGTATGGAACGGAAATAGCGGAACCTTAACGGCAAACGCCAGGAAGAAGCCAAGAAAAAGCCACTGCGCGGCTGCCGGAAACTTCGGTACAGCTCCGCTCATGATCTGGTCGCGAATCACAACAAAATCAAAGCTGCCGGTATGCGCGTAAAGCCACACGATCGCCGCCAGCATGAACACCGACCCGATCATGGTGTACATAAAAAACTTAACCGCCGCATACACCTTGCGTTCGTGTCCGAAAATACCGATCAGCAGCGCCATCGGTATCAGCGTCGCTTCCCAGAAAAAGTAAAAGAGGAATAGATCGAGAGAAACGAACACCCCAATCAGCGCTGTCTCCAGAATCAGCAGCAGGATGAAAAATTCCTTCACCCGCTCATGAATCGACTTCCAGGAAATCAGAACGCAAAGCGGAGTGAGGAATGTCGTGAGCACCACCAGCCACACCGAGATGCCGTCCACTCCTACGTGGTAATGAATATTCGGAGTGGAGATCCACTGCTTATCGACCTGGTACTGAAAATCAGTCTGCGCGCGATGGAAATAGACGGGCAGGTGCAGAGACAAAACAAACGTCAGCAGCGAAATGACGAGAGCGAAAACACGTATGTCACGATCGCGCCTGGGAAATAGTAGCAGCAGCAATCCGCCCAACAGCGGCGCAAACGTCACGAGCGTCAGAATATATGGGCTCCAGGCGGCAGCGTTCATTGAGTCCCCATCCCCATCCAGATCATGAAGGCAATCACCACCGCCGAACCGGCCGCAATCCAGCCCGCGTACGAGCGAATGTTGCCGGATTGCATATGGCGAACCTCGTCGGAAACCCGCCACGCTCCGTCACCCGCATCATTTACGGCAGCATCGATGATTTTCCGGTCCACATCCTGCCAAAGGATTCGTGTCGAGCCGTCGATCAACGGCTTGACGAACAGCGCAGCGTAGAGCTCATCGATGTAGTACTTGTGCACCACAGCCTCATAGAAACCGCCGAGCGCGTCAGCAATCTTTTGCGGCAGGTCCTGTCGCTTGTGGTAGAGCAGGTATGCGAAATAAAAGCCCAGCAAGGCCGCCGCCACAGAAATCAAGGTCAAGTACAGTTCCATGTGACCGCCTGACTCTGCGGCGCTTTGCGCAGGCAACGGGAGTCCAAACACCGGAGCCAGGAAGTTCTCAAAACGGTTTCCAATCCCGACCCATCCACCCACGATCGATAGCACCGCGAGGATAGCGAGCGGAACCAGCATCACCGCTGGGCTCTCGTGCGGTCCGCCGTGTTCATGCGAGTCCTGTCCGTGGGAGCCGTGTCCGTGACTGTCCGCTTGCGCTCCGCGATAGTCACCGAAGAACGTCATAAACCAGAGCCGGAACATATAAAACGACGTGATGAACGCTGTGACCACACCGATCAGCCAGTAAACCCAGCTTCCGTGCTCGCTGGAAAACGCCTTCCAGAGAATTTCGTCCTTGCTGAAAAAGCCTGCCAGTGGGGGAACTCCGGCGATCGCCAGCGTAGCGATGCTCATCGTGAGAAACGTCCACGGAATATACGATCTGAGCCCGCCAAGCTTCCGCATATCCTGTTCGCCGCCGACGGCATGTATCACGGAGCCCGCTCCCAGAAAGAGCAGGCCCTTGAAGAACGCATGCGTCATCAAGTGAAAGATGCCCGCCGAAAAGGCCCCAACGCCACAGGCCATGAACATATAACCAAGCTGCGAGATCGTCGAGTAGGCGAGGACTTTCTTGATGTCTGTCTGCGCAATGCCGATGGTCGCAGCAAAGAACGCAGTCAGCGTTCCAATGATCGCCACAACCATCAGCGCTGTGGGCGAGCTCTCAAAGATTACATGCGAGCGCGAAACCATGTAGACGCCTGCAGTAACCATCGTCGCGGCATGCATCAGCGCCGAAACCGGTGTCGGACCTTCCATCGCGTCCGGCAGCCAAACATACAGCGGGATCTGCGCCGATTTGCCCGCCGCACCCACCATTAGAAGGATGGCGATCGCGGTCAGCAGACCTTCATTGCCCGCCGCCCGGAACGAGTCCACCTGGTGAAATACCGCGAGAAAATCAAGCGAGCCAAAGTGCTTGATCAACAGGAACAGCGCGATCAGGAACCCAAAATCCCCGATGCGGTTCACGATGAACGCCTTCTTGCCCGCCGACGCCGCCGAATCTTTCGTGAACCAGAATCCAATCAGCAAGTACGACGCCAGCCCCACGCCCTCCCAGCCAATGAACATGAGGAGGTAGTTGCCGGCCAGCACCAGCGTCAGCATGAAGAACATGAACAGATTCAGATAGCTGAAAAAGCGGTAGTAGCTGGGGTCGTCCCATATGTAGCCGACGGAGTAAATGTGAATCAGGAATCCCACTCCGGTCACGACCAGCAACATCACCAGCGACAGTTGATCCAGATAGAAGGCGAAGTCCGCGCTGAAGCTTCCGGAACGGATCCAGTGCGCCACAAACTCGTGGTAGGGAAGTGACAACGACGAAAATCGCGCGGCGACCCACAATGCCATCGCAAACGCGGCCCCGCTGAAGAGAAGCGCGACGGCCGTTACACCCTGGCGCGAAGACTTCTTGCCCAGAAAGCCGTTGATCGCAGCCCCCGCCAGCGGCAGAACCGGAATCAGCCAGAGATTGAGGTTCGGATTCATAGCTTGAGCAGGTTGACCTGATCTACGTTTAAAGTTTCGCGCGTTCGATATACGGCAATGATGATTGCCAGCCCCACTGTCGCTTCCGCCGCCGCCACCACCATCACAAAAAAGACGAACACCTGTCCGCTTAACGCGTGCCAGTGCGCTGCGAACGCAACAAACGAAAGATTCACCCCGTTCAACATCAGCTCAATCGACATGAAGATGGTGATGATGTTGCGCTTGATCAGAAACCCGGCCACGCCGCACGCAAACAGGAATCCGCTGAGCAGCAGGTAATACCATAGCGGCACATACGACGGAACCATCACTCCACCTTCCCCGTCGCAGCCTCTGGCTTGCTGGCCAGAACCACGGCGCCCATGATGGCAATCAGGATCAGCACGGAAGTGACTTCAAAAGGCAACAGAAAGTCGTGAAACAGAAGCTGAGCGATCTCGGTAGGATGCCCCGGCAACGCGCCAATCGCCACCGATTCAGTTCCGGAGTTCCGCAGCACCACCCACGCCACGAGCACACTTCCGGTCAGCATTCCGGGCACGCCCAACAGAACAGCAACTCGGCTCCCGTTCGTGTGTTCCTCTTCTCCCGCGTTCAGCAGCATGATGACAAACACGAACAGAACCATAACGGCCCCGGCATAGACAATGACTTGCACCGCAGCGACAAACTCCGCCCCCAGTAGCAGGTATTCCCCGGCCAGCGCAGCCATCACCGCGATCAGCGACAGTGCGCTATTGATCGGATGCCGCTGCGCCAGCAGGTTGACCGCCCCGCCCACGCAAACAGCTCCGAAAGCCAGAAACAAAATGAGATGCATCGATTCAATTCTCAGTACTCAGTTCACAGCTCTCAGAAAACTCAGCGGCCGGCGTTCGTGGGCCGTTACTGAGAACTGAGAACCGAGAACTGAGAACTCGTTTTTCCTACCATGCGACGGCAATCGCCGTTGCCACCAGATTCGCAATCGCCAGAGGCAACAGAAACTTCCAGCCGAAAGCCATCAGTTGGTCATAGCGGAAACGCGGCAACGTCCCGCGCACCCAGATGTAAAGAAAGAGAAAACAGAAAACCTTCGCGCCAAACCAGAACAGCGGCAGCAATGCCCGCACCAGCGGAGGCCCAACCAGCGGCCCATGCCATCCCCCAAAAAACAGCAGCGTAGCCAGGCAAGCCACCGTGATCATGTTCGAATACTCAGCCATGAAGAACATGGCAAACTTCATGGCGCTGTACTCGGTGTGGTATCCCGCGACCAGTTCGGTTTCAGCCTCCGGCAGGTCAAACGGGATTCGATTAGTCTCCGCATACGCCGCCATCAGATAAATGAAGAAGCCGATGAACTGTCCGTGAAAAATATTCCAGCGAGGAATGAATCCTAGAAAGCGTCCTCCCTGCGCATCGACGATCGCACGCAGACTGAAACTGCCCGACTGGATCAGGACTCCAACCAGCGAGAGTCCCAGGGCAATTTCATAGCTCACCATCTGCGCACTCGCGCGAAGTCCTCCAAGTAGCGAATACTTGTTGTTCGAGGACCATCCCGCCAGGGCAACCCCGTACACTCCCAGCGAAGTAACGCCCAGAATCAGCAGCAGCCCAATATTCACGTCGGTAATCTGGAACGGAATGCTGTACGGTCCAATTACGGCACCACCCCAATGGAACGGCAGGAATTGGGGCACGGTGAACGGACCTAGCGTGAAGCTATTGCCAAACGGAATCACCGATATCGACGTCAGCGCAAAGATCAGCGCCATCATCGGCGCCGCCAGAAACAGTGGCTTGTAAACGTGCGGCGGCGTCAGATCTTCCTTAAATAGAAACTTCAATCCGTCGGCTGCAGGCTGCAGCAATCCAAACGGCCCTACCCGCGTGGGGCCCCAGCGATTCTGCATGTGACCCACAACTTTGCGCTCCAGCCACACCGTGTATGCGACCGCGGTCAGCAGCACGACGAGCACAATCACCGACTTGATCACCGACACGAGTATGAAAACCGCCACTGACAATGTCTTGCTCTCCAACTGCTGGAATCAGTCCGCTGCGACTGCAGCGGGTTTTACTTCATGACTCTCCATCACTGACTTCAATGTGCGGGAATAGCGTCCCAGGGTTCCGGATGTAAAAAGATCGTCGTTCGCCGGATCAATGGATTCCGGCCGGTGTACAACCCCGGGTCCGGCTTGGGAAAGCGAAGTATGCTGGCTGTTGCCCGCCAGCAGATTCATCCGGGACACATCGTAACCGGGCACCAGCCGCTGAATTTCATCCAGAATTGCGGTCGGATCAAATGGGCTGAGTTTCGGCTCCAGCCCATGAGCCTCAAGCCACACCGCGTGACGGTCTGCCTCGCCCGACTGCGCTCCCCGCGACTGTCCCATGTCGGCATGCGTGCCGCCACCGAAAGGCACCAAACTCCGCACGTCGAAGCCCATGGCATCGGCGATGCGGACAATCATTTCGAAATCAGCTTTCGTGCCCGTTACTTCGCCAGTCTTCTTCACCAACTGCAAGTCGCCGCAAGTATTGGTGAACGTGCCTGACTTTTCGTATGCATTCGCGGCCGGCAACACGACGTCGGCCATCACCGCCGTCTCGGTCAGGAACATGTCTTGCACGACGACGAAGCTATTAGAAAATGCGAATGGATCGATGTTTAACCGGCCCACAGGATTCGAGCCCACAACATAAAGAGCCTTCAACCTGCCCGCTTTTCCAGCTTCAACCATGCCACTCAGATCGAGCCCGTCGGCCCGCGGGATTTCTCCCCACTCCTGGTGGAACTGGCTGTTTCCAGCGGTCGGGTGATATCCCGGCAACAAATCAGGATACAAACCCATGTCCGCCGCTCCGCGTGAGTTAGCGTAGTCCGCCAAACAGACAAACTTTGCTCCGGAGATTGCAGAACCAAACTTCACCAGGCTGGCAAGATCGTTCCCGCGAACTCCGGAACCAAAAATAATCGTCAGCCCCTGCTCCCCGCGCAGTGTTTCGCGCAGCGCGATCCATGCATCTTTGCTGACAGACGAACTCACCAGCGCATCCCCGTCAGCGTCGCTACCAGCGAGGAACGCGGCGACCTGCCCTTCCGTTCCAGCCGGGATCTCCATGAAGTTTGTTGCCTGCCGCCGCAATTTGATCGGCTTGGAGTGAATCACGTAAAGCCGCGCCCGGTGCAGGCGAACGTTGTTGCGAATTTGCCAGGCCAGCAGCGGATGCTGTTCCGTGGGATCATTGCCAATCAGCAGAACGGCGGGAGCAGTGAAAACCTCCGCCATGCTGGCCGTGCCGTCGGCCTTGCCGCGAAGCGCAGCCGCCAGAGCAGGGAAGTCCGCGGTACGGTGGTGGTCCACATTGTTCGTCTTCAGCACCACGCGCGCGAATTTCGAAAGCAGGTAAGCTTCTTCGTTCGTGGTACGGTTCGATCCAATCACTCCAATCGCCGCGCCACCCTCTTTATCACGAACCTCGGCGAATTTCCTTCCAATCAGCTCAAACGCCTCTTCCCACGTAGCCGGAGTCAGCTTGCCATCCTTGCGAATCAGAGGCCGCGTCAGCCGTTCTTCATGATTCGCAAAATCAAATGCATACCGGCCCTTGATGCAAAGAAAATCACCATTCGTCCCGCTCTTGTCGCGATTGTCGCCGCGCACAATCTCCATGCCAGTGTCAGCGCGACGCACGCCGAGTGTAGTCTTGCAGCCGTCGCCACAATGCGTGCAGATCGTGCCCACGTGCTTCATCTCCCAGGGACGCGTCTTATAGCGGTACGCTCCCGAGGTGAGTGCGCCCACCGGGCAAATGTCGATGCACATGCCGCACTCCTCGCACTCCAGGTGATCCTCTTTATTCGGCGCGATGAGCGAACTGACGCCGCGGTTTTGCACTCCCAACGCCCAAACGTCCATGCCCTCGCCGCATACTCGGACGCAGCGGAAGCAGAGAATGCAGCGCGGCCGGTCAAAGAACACCACCGGCGACCACTGCTGCTCGTCTTTGTGGGTCTTCGTCTCCATGAACTTCGATTCGGCGGCGCCGTAGGAGAACGTCATATCCTGCAGTTCACATTCGCCGCCCGCATCGCACACCGGGCAATCGAGTGGATGGTTCCCCAGCAGCATCTCGATCGTCGACTTGCGCGCCTGCTTGATCTCCTCACTGTCCGAAGTGACGACCATGCCTTCGCCGATCACCGTCGTACACGCGGTCTGCAGCTTGGGCATCTTCTCGATCTTCACCAGGCACATGCGACACGCGCCGCACAGCGACAGGTTGGGGTAATAGCAAAACGAAGGCACTTCAACGCCTGCGCTCTTGCAGGCCTCGATCAGCAGCGTCCCTGCGGGAGCCGTGACCTTCTTGCCGTCAACTGTAAGTGTCACATCAGCCATAAGAAATTTAGCGATTTAGCCAGTGTGTGATTTGGCGATTGGAAAACCGGCAGTCGGTTTTGACTTTCAATCGCAAAATCACCAATTGCTCAATGACTCAATGCTGCCAATTCTTCCACCGCGCCCGCCTTCTCGTACGGGCACGGTCGACCATCTAAATGATCTTCAAATTCTTTGCGGAACTTCTTCACGAATGCAATCGTCGGCATCGCCGCCGCATCGCCCAGCGGACAAAACGTCCGCCCCAGCATGTTCTCCGCCAGGTACTGCATGTTGTCGATGTCCTTCTTCACCCCGCCGCCAGAATGAAAGCGGATCAAAGTTTTTTTCAGCCAATCCGTGCCCTCGCGGCAGGGAATGCACCACCCGCAACTCTCATGCTGATAAAACTTCATAGTCCGCAGCGCAAATTTCACAATGCACTGCGCATCATCGACCACCACCACTCCTCCCGAACCCAACATCGACCCAGCCTTGGCGACCGAATCGAAATCCATATTGACATCGACCTCATCGGCCGTGAGACAAGGACACGAAGCCCCGCCCGGTACAACAGCTTTCAGCTTCCGCCCGTTAGGAATGCCGCCGCCCACCTCGTAAATCATCTTCTTCAGGTTGTAGCCCATCGGCAATTCATACACACCAGGCCGTGCGATATTCCCGCTCAGGCAAAACAGCCGGGTCCCGCCATTCTTCGGCGGACCAATTTTGGCAAACCATTCCGCGCCCCCAAGAATAATGTGGGGCACACTAGCCAAAGTCTCCGCATTATTAATGACGGTAGGACCGCCCCACAAACCAACCACAGCAGGAAACGGAGGCCGAATCCGCGGAATCCCGCGCTTGCCCTCCAGCGATTCCATCAGCGCAGATTCTTCGCCCACTTCATAAGCCCCCGCACCGCCATGCCAGTAAACCTCGAAATCGCGTCCGCTGCCGAAAATGTTCTTCCCCAGAAACCCCTTGGCATAAGCGTCGCGGATCGCCTTCTGCATAATGTCCAGAAGATAGCGGTACTCCCCGCGAATGTAGATGTACCCGCTCTGCGCGCCCACCGCGAGCCCGCCGATCATCACTCCTTCGATCACCGAGTGCGGATCATGCTCAAAGATCAGCCGGTCTTTGCAAGTCCCCGGCTCGCTCTCATCGCCGTTGCACAGCACATACTTCGGTTTCGCCGACTGCTTGGGCACAAACGACCACTTCATGCCGGTCGAGAACCCAGCCCCGCCGCGCCCCCGCAACCCCGAATTCTTCACCTCATTAATAATGGCGTCCGGCTCCATCCCAAGCGCCTTCCGCACAGCCTTGTAGCCGTCCAGTTCGAGATAACGATCGATGTCGGTCGCGCCCAGGCCGAAGCGCCGGGACACCACCTTCACCTCATCGGGATGGGAAACGAGTGAAGCCATTGAGTGATTGTTGATTTCTGATTGTTGATTGACCCCAAACGGCCAAATGCTTTTCAATCAACACTCAGCAATCAAAAATCTGCAATTTTCATCGCGTCGCTTTCTTTCTGCACTCATCCAGAACCCCGTCCATCTTCTCCACCGTCAGATTCTCGTGAAAATCGTAATTCACCTGTGCCGCCGGAGCCCAGCTGCACGCTCCAATGCATTCCACTTCTTCAAGAGTAAATAACCCATCAGCCGTTGTGCCCCGGTGGCCAACTCCCAGCTTCTTGGCACAATGCTGCAGGATCTCTTCTCCGCCCCGAACCAGGCAACTGATGTTCGTGCAAACCTGCACATTGAACTTCCCGCGCGGCTTCGTAGTCAGCATCGAGTAATAACTGATCACATTCCGCACTTCGAGTTCCGTCAAATCAAGCCGCCCGGCAAGTTCCGAAATCACTTCGTCGGACAGAAATCCAACCTCATCCTGCGCATAAAGCAGCGTAGGCACCAGCGCCGACCGCTTCGTCGGATAGTGCGTCGCCATCTCCGCAAACCGCGCCTCGAATTCGTCAGAAAACTTCACCGGTCGATTTCCCCTAAAACAATATCAATCGATCCAATCGCCGCAACCACATCCGCGATCAGCCCACCCTCGCACATCTTCGGCAGCGTCTGCAGATTCGCGAAGCAAGCTGCCCGCATGTGCACCCGATAAGGTTTAGCAGTCCCGTCGCTGACGATGTAGTAGCCCATCTCCCCGCGCGGCGATTCCACCGCCTGATACACTTCGCCCGCCGGCACCGCGAACCCCTCAGTAATAATCTTGAAGTGATAGATGAGCGCTTCCATCTGCGTCTTCATCTTTTCCCGGTCTGGCAGCACAATCCCGGGAGCATCGGCCTTGATGCGGCCTTCCGGCATTCCGTCCAGAGCCTGTTTCACGATCTCAATCGATTCCCGCAGCTCCCGCACCCGGCAGATATACCGCGCGAACACATCACCTTCCTGCGCCACCGGAACCTTGAACTTGAAATTCTCATACCCCGAGTAAGGCATGTCGCGGCGCAAATCAATATCCACGCCGCTTCCGCGCAGCGTCGGTCCACTTGCTCCCAACGCAATCGCGTCTTCCGCGCTGAGCTTGGCCACGCCCTTGGTCCGCATCATAAAGATCGGATTTCCCGTCAGCAGGTTCTCGTACTCATCCACCTTATTCGGAAAACGCCCGGCAAACTCGCGCACCCGCTCGAAGAATCCCAGAGGCGGTTCCAGCGCTATCCCTCCCACCCGAAAGTAAGAGGTCATCATGCGCTGTCCGCTGACCATCTCGAACATCTTCAGAATTTCTTCGCGCTCCCGGAAGCAATAGAGAAACACTGTCATCGCGCCCAGGTCGAGCGCGTGCGTGCCCAGCCACACCAGATGCGAGTTGATGCGCGTCAACTCGTTCATTAGCACGCGCATCCACTGCGCCTTCGGAGGAATCTCCAGCCCCAGCAGTTTCTCCACCGCCAACACGTAGCACAGGTTGTTGGTCATGGGGCAGAGATAGTCGATGCGGTCAGTCAACGGCACCACTTGCTGGTAAAACTTCGCCTCGCAGGTTTTTTCGATTCCCGTATGCAGAAAGCCAATGTCCGGCATGATCCGCACCACGGTCTCGCCATCAATCTCCAACAGCACGCGCAGCACGCCATGCGTCGAAGGATGCTGCGGCCCCATATTCAGGATCATGGTTCGATCCTGACCGGGTTCAAGCACGGGAGTAGGCGCAAGGTGAGCCATGACCAAGCCTAGCGGTAGCCCTCCACCGGATAATCTTTTCGCAGCGGATAGCCTTCCCAATCCTCCGGCATCAGGATGCGCCGCATATAAGGATGCCCCGTAAACCGGATCCCGAACAGATCAAACACCTCGCGCTCAAAATAATTAGCGCCCGGCCATAACGAAGTAAGCGACTCCACCGCCGGACTGGCGCTCTCCAGCCGAACCTTCAGCCGCACCCGTTCTTTCTTAGGGATCGAAAGCAGATGGTAGATCACTTCAAACCGAGGCTCCGCCGGATACCAATCCACGCAAGTCACATCCGAAAGGAAGTTGAAAGCACACTCCGCATCGTCCCGCAGCAAGGCGCAAGCCTCCACCAGCTTCCCGCGATCCACCCAAATTGTCATCTCGTCGCGGTCAAACTTCACCCCCACGACAGACGCCGGATCCCAGGCCAGCAGCCGCGCCACGGCTGGATGACTCTTCAGTTGTTCAAGATCGGTGACGGCAGGGATCAAGGCCACTAGAGTTCTCCTCGCCGTACATCGGACCCGGCGTTGGACCGTACACCAGACGGGCCCCAGTCCAGAACGCCCTTCTTCCAGACATAAAAGAAGCCAACCAGCATAATGCCGATGTAAACAAACATCTCCCACAGGCCAAAGTGTTTGAGATCCCGCAGAATCACCGCCCAGGGATAAAGGAACACAGCCTCTACATCGAACAGAATAAACAGCATAGCCACCAGGTAGAACTTCACCGAGAAGCGGCCCCGCGAGTCCCCCACCGGCGTCATGCCGCATTCATAGGCGGACATTTTAGCCCGAGTCGGTTTGCGCTCCCCGATCAGCCAGGAAAGCGTGATAATCGCAGTCGCAATTCCGCCAGCCACCAGGATATGGATCAGAAACGGCAGGTAGCCAGCGAAATAATTGTCGGGCATGGGAGAGGCTATATATAATTCGCGCGAAGCATCGATTAAACATTCTAGATTAGGTGCTGGTCCGCAGGAGTGTCAAGAGAACCACAGAACAATTTCACAATTGTGCAATCGAATAATTTTGTAATTGAAAATCAAGGCAAGAATAGCCCGCAAACGTTGTAAGCTCAGGCTGTTCTGGTTTTTAATTGCGCAATCACCCGATTGCCCAATTACCCAATTCTTTATGATCTTTGGATTCAACACTGATGTAAAGCACGGCGACACCGTCTACCACGTGCAAAGCGAGGCCCGCGAGAGCGAAAAATTGCTCCAGACCCAGGTTTTCGTGCGCGGCAGGTGCATCGGCAAGCGAGCCATCTCCTATGCAAAGTCCGCCGCTCAAGTCGGTTTCGGCGATCCTCAGAAAGAGCAGCAACTCCGCGACCAGCATCGCCTGGTGCTCGAAGCCATCCGCGAAGGCAAGCTGGAGGCCGTCCTCGACCACGCCGAGACCGAAGCCTTGGCCGCCATCAAGCAACTCGATGTGCAATGGGAGAACGCTGCCTCGGTTCACAACGATCGCAATCTAACCATGCAATTGCGCGTCACCGAAGATGGAACAGCCGTCCCCAGCGCCCGTCTCACTTTCCGCTTCGCCCGTCCCGACGCTACGCCTTTCTACACCCAGACCGTCACCGATTCCGCAGGCAGCGCCCAGATCAACGTCGAGGTCGAGGAATCCGCCCTGGAGGAAGCCTCCGTAATGGTCCAAGCCAACCACGAAGGCCGCACCGTAACCCGCAAATTCGCCCTCCGCAAAGCCGAATAAGTTGAAGCGGCGCCGCCGTCCCAGCGGTTCAAGCATGTGGGCAAACCCGCCGCGCCATCCAGTCAGCCATGTGGGGACGGCCGCCTCGCCCGTCCAGCCGAGCGCAGCGAAGCGTCGTCCCGCGCCGTGAGACAATACAGCCTGCAGACAGGGCCCTCATCGTGCTCTTGTCGGAATGAAATGAATCTTCACATCAACGGAGAAGAGCAGGCGTTTTCGGATCAAGCGCCACCCCCTGCCTTCACCCTCGCAGCCCTGATCGATTCCCTTGCGATGAAGCCCGACCGTGTAGCCGTCGAACTCAACCGCGAAATCGTCCCCCGCGACCGCTGGCCCCAGACTCATCTCAAAGACGGCGACCGCCTCGAAATCGTCCACTTCGTAGGCGGCGGCTCTTCAGAGTAAACCAACACGCCTTGTCATCCCGAAGCGAAGCGAGGGATCTTGGGCTTGCCATCTCGCGCGCATTCTTCTAGTTACCCCTCCCCTGCGAATCTTTGTTGACACCCGCCAACTCCCGCCTAGAATGTTTCAAACATTCGACTTGCAGATTGTTTCAAACATAAACGGAGGATAATGCAAGACCGCTTTTCATCGCAGGAGGTGATCGCTCTCACCGGAGTGACCGCGCGCCAGCTCCAGTGGTGGGACGAGCGCGGCGTCGTCAAGCCGCAACGCGTCGGACATCGTCGGCTCTATTCCATGCAGAACCTCACCGAAATGGCGGTCATTTGTGAATTGCGCCGCAAGGGCTTTCCGCTGCAGAAGGTCCGCAAGGTCATGCGTTTCCTCGAGCGTGAGTTCAGCAAAGGTCTCGCCGAAATCGTGGGCCGCAACTCCGACGTTCACCTGTTGACCGATGGCAAGCATCTTTATCTCGAAACTTCAGCGCGGCAGATCGTCGACATCCTGAAGAACTCCAATCAGCCCATTCTGGGCATCTGCCTCAGCGACGCAGTGCGGCAAGTGCGGGCTGACGTGGTCGCCAGAAAAACGAGTACCTCCGTAACATCGCTGACCGGGCGTCGGCGTGCTAGAAAGGCTTCATAGACACAAGTGTCAGTCGAAGTCGGCTGTTTGTATTTGAAAACAGGATCTGAAACAGGAGGAGTTCATGGTCGGAGAACTGGACATTCTGAACGAATGGATTCCCGAACAGATGCAGCCCGGAACCATCTTCGTCCTCGAAAATGCCGGCGAGGTTGGTGAGAAGGAAGACCCGTACTGGGCCGTGCTGTCTTGCCCATCCTGCGGCACGCTGGGGCTGATTACGCGCCGGCAGATCAATGGTCTGATGCCGGTCATCTGCGGCTCGGAGCACTGCTCCGCCCAGTTCTTCATCCGCGAGAGCGAAGTAATCGCGCGCAAGCCCTTCTAGCGTGCGTAGCATGTGGAGCGGGCGCCCTCGCCCGCTTCTAACCACGAAGAAAAATCCTTCCCGGTGTCAGCACCAACCAACGCTAAACCCGAACCAACTCCACTGGAACCGAGTCGACGATTTCGATGCCGAATCCTTCGAGTGCGGCCACACGTTTGGGCCTGTTGGTTAACAGGCGAATTCGGCGGAGGTTAAGATCAGAAAGAATCTGCGCGCCGATTCCGATCTCGCGCTGCGTCTCACGCTCGTTCTCGAGCAGCGACGGCAGCTTTCGGCCACGATGGAACGACAGCGCGGCGCGTTCGCCGGTTTTCTCCACAGAAAATCCCTGGGAGGTCTGGTGCAGGTAGATGAGCGCTCCGCGTCCTTCTTGCGCTATGCGACGGAGCGAGCCTTCGAGCGTGGCGTGACATTCGCAGCCGGTTGAGCCGAAGACGTCGCCCATCAGGCAGTGGGCGTGCATGCGGACCAGCACCGGCGCCTCGCTCGTCCGGTTCCTGTCCTCGACGTCTCCGTTAGGCATTTCTCCTTTAATCAGGGCCACGTGCGACTCTCCGCCATCCACTTCGCTTTCGTAGGCGATGAGGCGGAACTCGCCGAAGCGTGTGTCGACCAACGCTTCGCCCACGCGATGCACGTAACGTTCATTCGCCATGCGGTAGCGGATCAACTCCGCAACAGTCAGCATCTTCATGCCATGCTGCTGGCAGAACTCGATGAGATCCGGGACGCGCGCCATGGTGCCGTCGTCCTTCATGATTTCGCAAATGATTCCGGCGGGAATCATTCCCGCGAGGCGGGCCAGGTCGACCGAGGCTTCGGTCTGCA
>Ga0209275_10000184_pt1 | contig 21545 bp, 21 predicted proteins | sample HubBroMetageREF2_FD_188344 | JGI IMG/M metagenome (GOLD analysis project Ga0209275, IMG submission 188344) | Reference soil microbial communities from the Hubbard Brook experimental Forest, New Hampshire, USA - Hubbard Brook CCASE Soil... | ecosystem: Environmental > Terrestrial > Soil >... | reverse complement strand
CAGCCCGCCGCCGCCGAAGCCGCCGCCGATGCCGAAGCCGACGAGCCCCACGCCCATGAGCAGCGCCAGCCCGGTGTAGATCACGCGTACCGTACGGCGACGGCCGCGACCTCTGAGATCGAACAGCATCAGTCCGAGAGTCCTGGGTCTATGTGGTCGATCAGATCCTGCACGGTTGGCTCCGCTGGGTCCTCCGGTGGTTTTGGCGCCGGGTCCTCCGCGGGATGCCGGGTGCCTGCAGTACTCGTGCTGCCGCCCTCACCGCGCCGCTTGGCATCCTTGCGAGCGACGAACGATGCAAGCAGGATACTCGCCTCGTAGAGCAGGTACAGCGGCACCGCCTCCAGCACCATCGTGATCACTTCGCCGGGCAGCACCGCCGCGATGACCGCGCAGGCGACCAGCGCGAAGCGCCGGCCCTTGCGGAGTTGCTTGGGGGTCACGAGATCCAGGCGGGTAGCGCCCAAGATCAGCACTGGAACCTGGAAGACGACCCCCATCGCCAGCAGGATGGTCGCGGCCAGCCGGTAGTACGGACCCGCCTGCACGATCACGTTGAAGTCTTCGGAGTTGAAGTTCACGAAGAAATGAATTGCCGCTGGCAGCACGACGAAGTACCCGAACGCCACACCGACGGCGAACAGGAACGGGACGGCCGCGAGCAGCGGCACGGCGGCACGTCTCTCATTCGGCTCGAGCGCGGGCAGGATGAAGCCGTATAGCTCATACAGGATCACCGGCAGCGAGACGATCAGCGCGAAGTACAGCGTCACGGTGATGGTCGTGGTGAAGGGTTCGCCGACGCCGAGCGTCGCCGGCTTGTCGGCGGGAGCGCTGCGTGGGATCTTGGCGACGTCGGACTGGAGCGCCTTGATCAGAGGGGACAGCTGCGCACGCGCGGCTGGCGAGAGGCCGCTGTGCGCGCCGGCGAGCACGCCCAGCGCGGCCTGTGTATCCGCTGCGACCTTCAGCAGACCCTGCTGGGCGAGCGACGCCTGCCCGACGGTCCCCTGCCCCTCGACCACCTGCTTTTTGGTCTGACTGGTCAGCGGCTTGTTGATCACTTCCAACAGTGCGTGGTTTTGCCACAGGCAAACGCCGAACGCCACCGCCAGCACCGCTGCGCTGACGATCAGGCGCGTGCGCAGCTCTTCTAGGTGATCGACGAGGCTGAGGCGATCCTCGTGGCCGATCGTGCGGATGGCGCTGGCCATGGCCCTTATGAACCTACCACCGCGTAGGACCGCGCCAATATCAGCTTGGTAGCACCGTGCACGCGTCGGTCAGGCCGCTAAAGGCCCCAGCTTTGCGCGTCGATGACGACTCAGAACGCAATGGACTCAGAGAACGACCCCGACATCCAGCGCCGCGCATCCTCCCGAGCCGGCAAGCCCGCAGGCGCCGTCTACGGCGATCAGCGCCAACCCGTGGACGCTGCCTGCTCGCCGGCGCAGCTGCACATCTGCTTCCACTGTGCCGGCGAGCTGGTCTATCCGTTGGACTGGTCGGAGGAGGGTCCGCGACACTGGCGCATCGTGCTGCGCTGCCCAGAGTGCGAGTCACGCCGCGAAGGCGTATTCGACCAGACAGCGGTGGAACGCCTGGACGACGAGCTCGATCGTGGGTCGAGCGCACTGCTGGGCGATCTGAGGCGCATGACGCACGCGAACATGTCCGAGGAAGTCGAGTTCTTCGTGCGCGCGCTCGACGCCGAGCTGATCATGCCCAGCGACTTCTGAGCGCCGCGCTCAGCGATAGCGCTCGACGACCGCGTCGGCGACCAAGCTCAGCAGCGCCGAGCGACCGTCCGGGAGGATCCCCGGGAGCGCGGCCTTTGCCTCGGCGACGACCGCCAGCGCCCGCTCGCGAGCCTCCTCTAGCGCACCGGTCGCCGCAATCCGCTCACACAGCTCCTCTGCCTGACGCGGTCCCCCCAGCGAGGTCAGATCGAACAGGGCAAGCTCTGGCTCTCGCTCGCGCGCCAGGATGAACGGCAGCGTGACGGTGCCGTCGAGCAGGTCGGTGCCGCGCGACTTGCCCGTACGCTCCACTGGACCGGAAACGTCGAGTACGTCGTCGAGCATCTGGAAGGCCAGCCCGATGCGCCGTGCGAACCCGCCGAGCGCGTCGGCCAGCACGCTCGAGGCGCCGACGGCCGTCAGCGCGCCCAGACGACAGGCCGCCTCGAACAGCGCCGCGGTCTTCAGCTCACAGCGCCTCAGATAGCGCTCGACGGCTACGTGTGAGGCGTAGGCGTCCTCGCGCTGCAGCAGCTCGCCTTCGGCCAAGGCGGAGCTGGCGTCAGAGAGGGCGGAAAGCTGCTCGACCTCGCCATTGCGCGCCAGCTCGGCGAATGCCCGCGAGAACAGCAGGTCGCCGGTGGCCACCGCCATCTCTCTGCCAGCCACAGCCGCCACCGTCGGGTGACCGCGACGCAACAGGGCGCCGTCGATCAGGTCGTCGTGGACCAGCGTCGCCGAGTGCACGAGCTCGACGGCAACGGCAGCGCGCACGAGGCGCTCAGCCCCGTCGGAGGTATCTGGCGGACCCCCCGCCGACTCCGCGGCCACGATCACCAACAACGGTCGCAGGCGCTTGCCGCCGGCGCTGACGACCGCGTTTGCATGAGACGCCAGCGGCGTACCCGCCTGCGCGGTGACCCGCTCGAGATGGCGCTCAGTCCGAGCCATCCAATCGCGCAGGCGCTCGCCACCGCGTTCCATGATCGCGTCGAGGCCGTCCACCCCCGCGGCGTCGCTCCTCGGCGTGCTACTCATTACGTTCATCATGCCCCCTCGGCCACGACCGTGCCCGCGTGGATCGCCACGATCCCACCGGCAGTGAGCAGATAGCTGATGTCAGACAAGCCCGCCTGCTGCATCTGCGCGGCGAGTGCCGCCGGCGAGGGGAAGCGCTTGACCGAGTTGGGCAGGTAGCTATACGCATCGGCGATCGTCGAGGATGGCGAAGTACCGCGAACGTGCGCGAATAGACGTGCGAGCGCCCCTACGGCCCGGCCGAGCAGCGGCACGATCCGGTCGAACCACAGCCGGTAGAACAGCGACAGCGGCGGGCGCGTCGGGGTGGTGATCTCGAGCACCACCACACGCCCACCCGGACGCACCACGCGTGCCATCTCCGCAAGCCCGCGCGCGAGGTCGTCGAAGTTGCGCGCGCCGAAGCCGACGGTGGCGGCATCGAAGCGGTCGTCGTCGTAGGGGAGCGCTGTAGCGTCAGCCCATTCGAAGCGCGGGCGCACACCTGTGAGCTCGCGCGCAGCAGCCTTGGCACGCGCGCGTTCGAGCATGCCCTCGGAGAAGTCCGAGCCGAGCACCTCTCCATCGGGGCCGACGCGGCGCGCCAGCTCGATCGCCAGATCGCCGGTGCCGGTCGCGACGTCGAGCACACGGCTACCGGGCCCCACGAGCGCAAGATCGGCTGCGCGCGAGCGCCAGCGGTGGTGCAACCCCGCGGTCATGGCGGTGTTCAGCGGGTCGTACACGCCGGCGATGCGATCGAACATCGTGCGCACCTGCGCCGCCTCCAACGTGCCAGCGGCGCCTCGCGGCCGAGCGGGCACGCCTAACTACTTGAGCGTGGAGAGGAAGTCGATGACCGCCTTGAACTTCTTCGCCGGCAGGCTCTTGAACGACGGCATCGGCGCCGTCGGGTTGACGAGCGTGCGCGCGATACCCAGGGTGGGTAGCCGCGAAGCGATGTGGGTCAGGTCAGGTCCCGGTCCAACGTTTCCGTTTTCACCGATTTTGTGACACGCCTCACAGCCGGACTGGGCGACGACCTCGCGCCCTTCGTTCCACTCGGCGACCGCCGCCTTGCCGTTTTCGAGCACCGCTTTCGGGGTCTTCCATTCCAGCGCGTCCGGCGTACCCGCGGTCGCCCCGTTGTAGGTGAGGTAGGCCATCGCGCCGATGACGATGATGCCGGTGATCGTCGCGACCGGGCGGCGCTCGGGGCGGCGCTCGGGACCGCGATCGTAAAACGGCAGCAGGAACAGCAGGATCATGCCCAACGTCGGCACACCGATCGTCGCGAGCTGCACGAGGCTCGACACCCTGATGATGCGCAGGACGTCGAACAGGAAGAAGAAGTACCACTCCGGGCGCGCGTCGTAGCTCGTCGTCGTCGGGTTGGCCTTCGCCCCGAGCTCCGCGCCAAGCACGAGCGACATGCCGATGATGATCGCCATCACGACGCAGGCCATTGCCGCGTCCTTGGCCACCGCGTACGGGAAGAACGGCTTGCCCTGTGCCTTCAAAGCGGCGTACTCGCGGAGATATTCCTCCTTCTCGCGCTGGTTCATCGAGCGACTCTCACCGGTCGCGTCCGGCCGGCTGGTGTGCTATCGAGCACCGGGGCTAGACCTCCGTCTCGCGCAGCTCTTTGGGCTGCTCGGCTTTCTTCCACGGCGGCGCCGTGGTGCCCAGCTTTGCAACGAGGTACAGGTGCGCGCCGATCAGCGCGGCGAGCAGCCCGGGGATGAGCAGCATGTGGATGGCATAGAAGCGCGACAGCGTAGTCGCCCCGATTTCCGAGCCGCCGCGCAGGAAGTCCGAAAGGTATGGGCCGATCAGCGGGCCGGTGCCGTTGATGTTCACGCCGACGATCGTCGCCCAGTAGGCGCGCTCGTCGAACGGCAGCAGATACCCCGTGAAGGACATCGCCATCGTCAGGATCAGCAGCACCACGCCGATCACCCAGTTCAGCTCGCGTGGGTACTTGTAGGCGCCGAAGAAGAACGTGCGGCCCATGTGCATGAACACCAGCACCACCATCACGCTCGCTCCCCATTTGTGCATGCCGCGCACGAATTGCCCAAGGAACACGTCGTTGGTGATGTAGCGGATCGATTCGTAGGCCCCACCGCCTGGTTCCGGGCGGTAGTACATCGCCAGGAAGACGCCGGTGACGGCCTGGCTGAGGAACGCGAACATGGTGGCCGAGCCCAGCGTGTAGAACCAGTTGGTGCCCTTGGGCACCTTGCGGAACATCATCCAACGGGCGGCGCCGCTGAGCGACGTGCGCTCGTCGACCCAGGCGACGGTGGTGATTCCAGCCTGCTTGGCTTCCTCCAGCGGACCGTCCTTGCCGTTTTCGCTCGGGCGCGGTGGCGGTTCTTGGAGCGGGCCGGGGAGCGGCGGGGCTGGGAGCTTGGGGAGTCGTGGCATGGGAAGTCTCTGGCTGGCCTATTTGCGGGCGTCCGGTCGTGACGGGTAGAGGTACTGCCCGATGCCGTCCAGTGGCTCGCCTGGGTCGCGTGGCGAGAAGCGACGCAACTGGCTGTTCACGCTGAAGCGCGGTCCGACTTCGACGTTTTCGCCGGACACACGCGTGTAGAAGCGGTCGAGCGGCCTCACCGGAGGGCCGGCGACGGGTTTTCCAAGCAGGTCATACACGCCACCATGGCACGGGCAGATGAAGCGCTCCGCGGCATCCACCCAGCGCACGGGGCAGCCGAGGTGCACGCAGCGATCGGAGATCGCGATGTACGGCGTGTTGCGGTCGTAGACGTCGGTGTCGATCGCGTCGTTGTGCTTGCGCACATACACGGTCGTCTTGCCGGCCTCGCCGATGCCGGGGGTCACCGTCAGGACGGTCGGGATGTAGTTGTCTTCGTTGAACTGGTCGACGGTGCCGACTGTTTCCCACCGAATGATGTTGCGCTCGAAGATCGGGCCGATCGCGAAGCCGAGCGCAGGCAGCGCAAAGGATGCGGCAGCGACCGCGCCGGCCGTATGCGCGGTCCCGGTCATGAACCTTCGCCGCGTAATCGTCTCGCCCTCGAAGGCGCCCGGGATCTGGCGGTCGAGCGTGTACTTGGACTTGTGCTTATCGCGCTTGTCTGGCACCGCGCGCAAACAATACCGAGGCGCGATTCAGGGCGCCGTCGCAGCCGCCAAGGCGCTTGTGCGCATCGCCTCGAAGCCAGCGGTGGCGCCCGCCAGCACGAGCTCCTTGGCACGCCTGTGAGCGTCGCTCGTTCCCCAGCCGACCGCGCGTGCGCCGGCATCCCAGACTGCATCTGCAAGCTTCGCGCTGCCGGCGCCCTGTGCAAGCGCGCTCAGCGTGATCGTGTCAGCGAGCTCGGCCACCGCGAGCGTATCTCCCAACTGCACCAGGCGGGCTAGGCCGATCGCGTACAGCCGATCGCCGGCCAGCAACCTCAGATCGGCCTCGGGCACCTGCACGACACGCGGCGTCCCGTAGTGGAGCAGGTAGCCCTCGTAGATCGCCTCGACCAGCAGCTCGTACTCCTCGCGCCTGCCGGCCGCTCGCGGCCCGCTCGCGGCAACGATCGCCGGGCTGGTGGCGACGCCGCCGGGCTGGTGGCGATCCGGCTGCGCGTCGGGCGCGACGAGCGTCGCCATCAGCCCGCCTCCTGCGAGCAGCAGCGCACGCAGACGCTCGGTCCCAGCCGCGCCGGCGCGGGCCTCCTGCGCGCTCACCTGCCGGCCACCGGTGCAGGCAGACAGGCGAAGGCCGCGGACGCTGCCTGCAACGTCCGCTCGATCTGCTCAGCCGTGTGCGCGAGCGAAGGGAACCACGCCTCGAACTGCGACGGCGGAGGATAAACCCCGCGCGCGAGCAACTCCCGGCACCACGCCGCATGTGCGTCCTGGTCGCACGCATGTGCGTCCGCGAAGCTTTCCACGGGACGCTCGCTGAAGAAGACGGTCACGAGTCCTGGCATGTTGACGATCTGCACCGGGTAGCGGCCGGCTGCCTCGCGTAGACCGTCAGCGAGACGCTGCGTGATCGCACCGAGACGCAGGTAGGCGGACTCGTCGAGCAGCTCGAGCGTCGCGAGCCCCGCGGCCACGGCCAACGGGTTGCCCGACAGCGTCCCGGCTTGGTAGACCTCGCCGCTGGGCGCGAGCATCCGCAGCAAGTCTGCGCGTCCCCCAACAGCCGCCGCGGGCAGGCCACCGCCGATGATCTTGCCCATGATCACGAGGTCGCCGTGCACGCCGAGCAGCTCCTGCGCGCCGCCGCGCGCCACGCGAAAGCCACTGATGACCTCGTCGAGCACGAGCAGCGCCCCGGTCGCCTCGGCACGCTCGCGCAGCAGCGCCAGGAACCCGTCGGCCGCTGGCACGAGGCCCATGTTTGCTGGCAGCGGCTCGGCGATGATCGCGGCGAGCTCATAGCGATCGGTCACCGCGACGAGCGCGTCAGGGTCGTTCCACGGCACGACGACCGTGGCTGCGGCGGCGCCCGCCGGTACCCCCGGGCTGGCGGGCAGGCCCTGCGTGGCGAGCCCGGAGCCGGCCTGCGCGAGCAGCCCGTCGGAGTGCCCGTGGTAGGCGCCGGCGAACTTGAGCACGAGCTCACGCCCGGTGGCCGCGCGAGCGATCCGCAGGGCGGTCATCGCCGCCTCGGTACCAGAGGAGGTCATGCGCAACATCTCCACGCCTTCCATCCGGCGCGTGACCTCGCTCGCCAGCTCGACCTCGCCGGCGGTGGGTGCGCCAAAGCTGGTGCCGCCCGCGGCCACCTGGGCAATCGCGGCGAGCACGTGCGGATGCGCGTGCCCGTGGATCAGCGGTCCCCACGAGCAGACGTAGTCGATGAACCTGTTCGCGTCGACGTCGATCAGTTCAGCGCCCTCGCCGCGGGCGATGAAGATCGGGGCGCGTCCGATCGAGCGCATCGCGCGCACCGGCGAGTTGACGCCGCCGGGGATCAGCTCGAGGGCACGCTCATAGAGCTCGGCCGAGCGCGTGTCGGTGAGCGAGGCAGTCACGAACCCGCGCTCAAGCGTGCGCACTCTCCCAGTTCTTGAAGTCCTCGGTGAAGTACAGCAGCCGGATCTTCTTGAACTCGGTGGAGGAATAGAGCGTGGCGCGCTCGTGAATGCCGGTGCTCTCGGCGATTGAGTCGAGAACGGCATCACACTCGTCCTTCGAGCGCCCGTGGGCCATGGTGAAGACGGAGTAGGGCCAGTCCTCGTAGGTGGGGCGCTGATAGCAGTGGGAGACGCCACGCACGGCCGCCATGCGACAACCGATGTCGAAGACCTGCTCGTCGGGCACCTTCCACACGCCCATGCCGTTGGCGGAGAAGCCGGCGCGGCGGTGGTAGAGGATCGCGGCGACGCGGCGCAGGATGCCACGCTCCTGCATGCCGGCGAGGTGCTCGAGCAAGCGCTCCTGGGTCAGCCCCAGCTCGGCAGCGGCCGGCGCGTACGGTTCCTCGACGACCGCCATGTCGCCCTGCAGCGCGCGGATCACGGCGATGTCGAGCTCGTCGTAGGGCTGAGGCTCGAGCTCGATCGGCTCCTTCACCTCGGCGGCGCTCGAGAGCTCCTCGGTGCCGCCCTGCATCTCCAAGTCCATGCGAATCTTGAACAGCCGCAGCGTGGGCAGCTGGCGCACCGACTCGGCGCCGGCCTCGCGTGCGAGCACCTCCAGCGTGCCCTCCAGGCCGAGCTTGGAGTCGGGCTCGGTGGCGATCGTGAACCACAGGTTGAACTCGTGGTTGCGCAGGTAGTTGTGCGAAACGCCGGGGTGCAGGTTTATGACCTGCGCCGCGCGGTGCGGGTGCTCGGGGTCGACCTTGGCGGCAACGAGCATCGAGGAGTAGCCGAGTGCGCGCGTGTCGAAGATCGGCGTGACCTGACGGATGATGCGCTTGTCGAGCAGGTGCCGCACGCGCTGCATGACGTGGAGCTCTGAGACCTCGCCCAGCTCAGCTACATGCCGGAAGGGCCGCGGGGCGATGGGGAAGCTGCCCTGCATCAGGTTGAGCAGCTTGCGATCGACATCGTCGAGCGCGATTGCAGCGCCGTCCTTGCGGCTGCGGATCTTCGGTGGCGCTGTCGTCGGCCTGGACGGGTCGGCCACATCGGCGAGCGGCGCTGCGAGTGCTGCCTCGGGCTCAGTGCTCAGATCTGCTCTGCTAGCCATGTGGCTGCGTCCTTTGCGTGGTAGGTGATGATCGTGTCGGCGCCGGCGCGGCGCAGTGAAGTGAGTATCTCCAGCACGGTCGCGCGCTCGTCGAGGTAGCCGGCGGCGGCGGCGGCCTTGACCATCGCATACTCGCCGCTGACGTTGTACGCCGCAACCGGCAGGTGCGTGGCGCGCTTGACCGCGCGGATCACATCGCCGTAGGCGAGCGCTGGCTTGACCATGACCATGTCGGCGCCCTCCCGCACATCGAGTAGCGCCTCGCGCACCGCCTCCTGTCGATTGGCGGGATCCATCTGGTAGCCGCGGCGATCGCCGAACGCGGGTGCGGAGTCCGCGGCATCGCGGAATGGCCCGTAGAAAGCTGAGGCGAACTTGGCGGAGTAGGCGAGGATCGGCGTCTCGGAGAAGCCCTCGCCGTCGAGCGCCTCGCGGATCGCGCCGACGCGCCCGTCCATCATGTCCGACGGCGCGACGATGTCAGCGCCGGCGCGCGCGTGGCTGACGGCCGTCTGTGCGAGCAGCTCGAGCGTCGCGTCGTTCTCGACGTGGGGTGGGCGGGGCCCCGTCGAGAGCACGCCGCAGTGCCCGTGTGAGGTGTACTCGCACAGGCACACGTCGGTGATCACCAGCAGCTCGGGCAGTGCCTGCTTGATCGCGCGCGTAGCCAGCTGCACTATGCCGGCCTGATCCCATGCACCGGAGCCGTGCTCGTCCTTCTCGGCGGGCAGCCCGAACAGCATCACCGCGGGTATGCCCAGCGCGGCGGCCTGCTGCGCCTCCGCGACGACCGCGGTCAGCGACAGGCGATCGACGCCGGGCATCGTCGCGATCGGTTCGCGTCCGGCGCGCTGCACACCGGACGGCTCGAGCGCTGTGACGAACAGCGGCAGCACGAGCTGGCCGCAGCGCACGTCGGTCTCGCGCACCAGCCCACGCAGACTCGGGCTGGCCCGCAGCCTGCGCATGCGCGTCTGTGGAAAGGCCATCGCCCTCCGAGGATACCCCGCTGTCGAGGATCAAATGCCCGCCCGCGCGAGCCCGCGGCGCTCGCGGGGCATTCGGGCTGGCTCTACTCGACCTGTCTCAGCCCCACGCGCGCGAGTGCTCCGAACACGGCTGCCAGCACAGCGAGATGCACGAGCGCAAGGCCGATGGAGGGAGATGCGCCGTTGACGGCTGCATCGAGCGCCTGCAGTGCGGCCTTGAAGGGGAAGACGAACGAGATCGCGTCGATTGCGTCGTAGAAGCGACCGGACACCGAGCCGGAGGGCACGAGCGCGAGCAACGCGAGCGGCAGCGACAGCAGAAACGCCAGTAGCGACGCGGCACGGACCTCGCGCGCGAGCACGCCGATCGCCACGCCAAGCGCGCCGAATGCGAGCGCGCCGAGCGCGAGCGCCGCCAACCACAAGCCCACGCGGCTCCAGTCGAGCGCTACGAACGCGCCGATCCCAGCGAGCATCGCAAGGGAGATCGAGAACGCGCAGCCGGCCGCGAGCAGCGTCTTCTCGACGAGCAGCGCCTCGCGCGAGATCAGCGATCCGCTCGCGCCGGGCGGACGCCTGACCAGGCGCGCGAGCGTGTGCTCTTCGCGCTCGAGCGCGACGCCGCCGGCCGCGAGCAGCACGCACACGAACATCAGCGACACGCTCGTCGCCACGACCACGGCGAACGTGTTCAGCGGCGTGCGGCGGCCGCGCAGCAACACGCTGTTGACGCGGATCGGCTGGCCGACGGTCGCGAGCACGTTCCTGCTCAACGAGAGGTTCTGCGCGGCAAAGCCGGCGAACGCGGCGATCCTTTCGAGCTCCGTGCGCTCGTGGCCGCGCGGTAGGTGCGCGACGATCGTGCTCAGCGTGGGCGGAATCCGGTCCAGGCCGATGAGGTTTTCGGGCGCACCGATGCTGCCCAGCTTGCTGCCGCTGAGCAGCGAGCTGATAACGCCGCCGGCCGCCTTCTGGATCTGCGCAGAGAACCCCAGGTTCGCCTGCGCGAGGGCCGAGTTGAGCGTGGACTGCACGAGTGACTGCTCGAGCGCGTCGCCGTTGTAGAGCACTTCGAGCTGCGCCTTCTCGGTGGCGGAGGAGACTCGCGCGGCGAGGTCGGATGGGATCACCACCGCGGCGAGCACTTCGCCCGATTTGACCTTTGCGATCGCCTGCGCGCGCGAGCGCACTTCGACGGCCTGCACCTGGTCGAACAGCTGGCGGGCGTACTCGCCGACAGCGACGCGCTGGTTGCCGACAGCGATCGTTTCCCCGGGAGCGGTCTCATCGACGATCGCCACACGTGGACGCGATGGGCCGCGGGAGATGGCAAAGCCGATCAGCAGCGCGATCGCCACCGGGTACACGATCAACAGCGCAACGAGCAGCCGCGAGCGGCGCAGGATCAGCAGGTCCTTGCGCAGTAGCCAGCTCAAATCGTGCTCTCTGAGCATGTTCCGGCCTTCATTGGCCGCCCGCCCGCCCGGAGCGTTGCTCCGCCACGGAGGTGGCTTCACCCAGGAAGCACACCAGCGCACGCTCGAGATCGCCGCCGGCGCTCTCACTGCCACGCGCGAGCAGCTCCTCAGCGGTGCCATCGAACAGCAGCTGCCCCGCTCCCAGCACGAGCAGCCGATCGGCGTAGCGCTGGGCCTCGCTGACGTTGTGGGTCGAGAACACGACGGCGGTGCCTGCGGCGACGCGCGCCGCGACGAACTCCCATAGCCGCTCGCGCTGGCCTGGGTCGAGCGCAGCGGAGGGCTCGTCCAGTGCCAGTACGGGCGGGTCGCCGATCAACCCCAGCGCGACATTCACACGCTGGCGGTTGCCGCCGGAAAGCCGTCCCACTGGTTCGCGCGCACGCTGCGCAAGGCCTGTCTGCTCGAGCATCCGCTGCACGACGGCGTGCATGTCGGCGATTCCCTCCAGGTGGGCGAACAGCTCGAGGTTCTCGATGACTGACAACTTCGAATACAGCGCGGAGGCTTGCGGTACCCAGCCGACTGCCCATCGGCCCTCGCTGTCACCGCGACCGACGGTGCCGGCGCTGGGCGATTGGATCCCGGAGATGATCGATAGCAGCGTGGTCTTGCCGGCACCATTGGGGCCGACCACGGCCACCAGCTCGCCTGCACTGAGGCGAAAGCTGACGTCTCGAAGCGCTTGCAGCTCGCCGTAGCGCTTGGCGAGCGCGCTGACGTTGAGAACGGCGCTCACAGCAGTCCGCTGCCGCCGCGATCCCAGGATTCGAGCGTGAGGTGACGGTTCAGGTAGACGGCCGTCTCACGCAGGACCGCGAGGATCGGCAGAGCCAGCAGCGCGCCGAGGATCCCATAGAACTGGAGTCCGAGCAGGAGTGCCAGGATCACCAGCAGTGGATTGATTCGCAGCGTGTGCCCGAAGACCTGCGGCGCGACGACGTGCCCCTCCAGCTGCTGCAGGCCGACGAACAGCAGCGTCACCCACAGCGCAGTGACCGGTTTGGTGATCAGTGCGACGAGCACCGGTGGCAACGCACCAAGGATCGGGCCGACGTAGGGCACGAGCTCCATCACCCCGTAGAAGACGGCAAAGGCCACCGCGTACGTGCGCCCGTCGGGGAAGATGCCAAGCACCCCAAACAGATACAGCGCGAGACCGGTCGAGACGCCCATGACGGTACTGAACAACAGCTGGCCGCCGACATAACGGGAGATCGCGCGCTGCAGGAGGTGTGGGTAGTCATCCGCGCTGGAGCCATCGCCGTCGGGCATCCCGCGGCGCACGAGCGCACCGATCTCGCGCCCGTAGAGCAGCATGTACACCGACAACACGAACACGAGCACGAGATCGAAGATCCCGTTGGCTACTTCGGTGGCGAGGGCACCGCCGAACGACGCCAGTTTGCTGGCGCTCTTGGCGACTTTGCCCTCGATGCTCTGTAGCGCGGTCTTGCCCTGTTTGACGAGTTCCACGTGGACACCGTGACGATCGAGGTAGCGCTGAAGATTTTCGATCGACCTGTTGGCTTCGCTGACAATGTGCGGCAGGTTGTTGCTGAACGTGCGTACCTGATCGGAGATAGGGTTGGCAAGCAGGAAGCCGATACCGGCCAGCGTCAGGAAGAATGCGAGGTACACGGTCAGCACCGCCAGTCCACGGGGAAGGCGCGAGCGGTGCAGGAAGGCAACGGCCGGGTTGAGGAGCAGCGCGATGAGACCGGCGATGATGAAGATCACCAGCACTTTCCCCGCGGCTTTCGCCAGCGCCCACAACGCGAACAGCGTCAGCGGCAACAGTACGAGCTGCACCCAGCGCGGGACCACGACGCGCGGAGGCTCGGTGGATGAGCTCCCGCCCACCCCACGCGCGGGCGAGTCGGTCAGCTCACGCTCGTGCTCGCCCGGCGGATCGACCGCGGGGGCTTTCTCGGAGACGCCGCTCACCTGCCTCCCACCATCGCCAGAGTATGGCTGAGTCCGAGGCGGCCGCTGGAGGAGCGCGCGACCCGGGCGAGCGTCTGGCGTCGGGGACGCAGCCGGGCGCAGACGCCGCGGGGGGAAGCCCCGAAGCCGCAGGCGCGGTACGCATCCTGTTCGCGGGCGACGTCGTGGGTGGCCTGGGGCGACACACGCTGCTCGACTGCCTGCCGATCCTGCGCGAGCGATATGCGCCCACGTTCGTAGTCGTCAATGGGGAGAACGCCGCCGGCGGCCTGGGGATCACGCCGAAGATCGCCGAGCAGATGTTCGCGGCTGGCGTCGATGCGATCACGCTGGGCAACCACACGTATCACCGCCGTGAGGTCTACTCATACCTGGACTCCGGCAAGCCGATCGTGCGTCCTGCCAACTTCCTGCGCAGCCAGCCGGGCAGGGGCGTGTGCGTCGTCGAGCGCGACGGGGTGCGCCTGGGCGTGGTGAACCTGAGCGGCAACCTGTACGTGCGCGCGGGGCGCTCGGCGTTTACGGAGATCGAGGTCGCGCTAGGGGAGCTGGGCGAGGTCGATCAGATTCTCGTGGATGTCCATGCTGAGGCGACCTCCGAGAAGGTGGCGATGGGCTGGCACCTCGACGGCCGCGTCACGGCCGTGGTCGGTACCCACACGCATGTGCCCACCGCTGACGCGCGCGTGCTGCCGGGCGGCACCGCCTACATCACCGACGTCGGCATGACTGGACCGCGCGGCGGGGTGATTGGCGTCAAGCGCGAGCAGGCGATCGAGTCGCTGCTGACGCAGATGCCGATCCGCTTTGAAACCTCCGAGGAGGACCCATGGCTGATGGGCGTGCTGATCAGCTGCTCACGGCCGCTGCGCGCAGATTCGATTGAGCAGGTGCTGATGCCGCGACCGCCACAGGGCTTGCCGGATCGCTGAGGCACCCGAGCAACGCCAAGATCGCGACTGGAAAGAACCAGGGGATGTAGAGGTAGAACCAGTGTTCGATGCCCAGCTGCTCGGCGAGGATCACGGCAGCGCAGGCCGCCGCCAGGCCCACCACGTCGTGCCGGCGGGGAACGACGGCCAGCGCGAGCGCAAGCACCACCGCGGCGATCTCGACGACGCGCTCGAGCCCGTGCAGCCCGTATAGACCCCACAGGGAGAAGGGCGAGCCGCGGTTGGATTGGTAGACGAACGTGCGCTCGTAGATCGTGTGCAGCGAATCGTGGCTGAACGCGGGTATCGAGGCGAGCGCGGCCGTGGCGAAGAACGCCGCTGCGTATAGCGCCAGCGAGCGAGCCCGCCTTGCCAGAGACAGCCCGTCCAGCCCGTGCGTGCCCAGCACCGGCGCGAGCGCCAGCGGCGCGAACTTGGTCAGGCTGGCGAGCGCGGACAGCACGCCGCGACCGGCGAGCGCAAGCCGCGAGCGGTAGCTGGCCGCCAGCACGGCGGCCAGCACCAGCGCGCCGAGGAGGCTGTCGTTGGAGTTGCTCTCGAGCGCGAACAACGTGAACGGGTAGGAGACCCACGCGTACGCGAGCGCGACGCCGAGCGTCGGGCCGCGCAGGCGCCGGCCGATCAGGAACAACAGCGCTGTTGCGAGCAGATCGAAGAAGATCGCCGCGGCATGGGCGGCGGGCAGGTCGTCCCAGCTGCCACTCCAGCCGAAGATCTGCTCGAACGGCACGTACGCCTCGTAGTTGGCCGGACCATACGTGTCGCCGTGTTCGTTGTTGGTCGGATAGCCGCCGTACAGCGATTTGCCGTGGACGAGGCGCTCTGCCCCGATCACGCCCGCATAGCCGACGTCGATGACGTTCGAGTCGGTGACGTTGAGGGCGATGCGGAAGCTCAGCAGGAACACCACACCAAGCGCAAGCCACGGTGTCGGGACGAGCAGGCGCAGAGACGCGGGGTGAGGACGCTCGCTGGAGCCGGCGGAGCTGGTTCTGCGTCGCAGCAGCGCGAGCATGCGCGCCAGCAGGTACAGCAGCGGCGGATACGTCAGCGGCACGGACGCGTAGATGTCCGCGTGATTGAAGAACGCCAGCGAGACAGAGAAGGACAGGAGCACGAGCAGGTCCAGGTGCAGCAACGAGAACGGCCGGCGAAAGTCGAAGAACGGCACGAAGAACAGCAGGCACATGGGCAGCCAGACGTACAGCGAGTTGACATGCCGACCGAACGCGCCCGGGTAGCCGCGCGCCATCGTCCACGCGATCTGAAAGCCCGTCCACTGTTCGACCACGCGGCCGGAGAGGTCATTGACGATGACCAGGCCAATCTCCGTCTTGCCATTGTGGGTGAAGTAGCTGACCTGCCACTGGAAGGCGCCCTTCAGATACACGTCGCCGAAGGAGCCTTTGTACTCGTGGCTCAGCGCGCGCATCTTGGGGAGACGGCTTGCGATCGCCAGGACGTCGTTGGAGGTGAGCCTGTGGGCTACTGGCGGTACGTTCGAGAGCGCCACCGGGACAGGTGTTTCGGAGTTGGTGGTGCTGGTAGTGGTCGCGCTGTGCGTACTCCTCGCCGCCGCGTGAAACTCCACCGAAGCAGCGTCCGCGGGCGCGCCCGCCAGCGCGAGTATTGCGACCGCGCCCAGCGCCGCGGGCGCGACTTTGGCGAGGAGGTGCATTGGGCGAGAGTAACGGTGTGCGACCGCTCCGCGACCGGCGACCGGGCGATTACCCCGACGACGAACCCTGTCCTACCATAGCTATACAGCGTCCGTCAGGGGACCTACTCGCCGGCGGGGCACGCCATTGGACGTTGGTCACGTGGTCGACTCGAGCCCGAAATGCCGCAACACCAGTGGCGCGAGGTCGCGGATCGCCCACTGGGCCGGCTCTGGCTCGGGCAGCTCCATGCCGCTGATCACCAGTGCGCCGAGCGAGTCTGAGGCGTGCAGCGAGCCATGGCTGCCGCCACCGACGTGCGCCTGGCGACCCCAGTCGAGAAACTCGAAGCTTGGGGCGGCAGACAGCAGCACCTCGCCGGAGGTGCGGCAACTCAGCGCCGCCCAGGCGCGCGCAAGCGCGTCGGGATAGGCGGGGGTCAACAGACGGCCGTCCTGAATGGTCGCATCGAGCACGGCGAGCGCACCGTCGACGCTCCAGGCCAGGCCGCGAGGGTCGAGGACGTTCCCGCCCGTCGCGCCGGGGGCGAAGCGCAGCTCGCCGCGCAGCGGGCTCGCGATGACGCCCTCGCGCGGCGCATCGCGGGGATCGCGCTCGAGCCACAGAACGAGGTCGACGCCGTCGATAGCGAGCGCGCGGGCGACAACAGAGGCACGCATCGCGTCGCGCTCTGACTCGTGCAGCGCATAGACCATCGCGGCGCGCTGCGATGGACAGACAGCGATGCGCGGCTCAACATCGCGGGCATCCTCCGCGGAGCGACTGGGGCGGCGTGGGTGGCTGGGGCTCAATACCCCCAGCTCGGCGAGCTCGTCCTGGAGCGCGATCGTGTCGGTGACTGGGGTCTGGGAATGATCTGCCATCACGATCACAGCGTGCTCGGCCAGGAACTCATCGACGCCGCCAGCCGCGTTCATCACGCGCGCGAGCTGCAGATCGGCCTGGGCGATCGACTGGACCTGCGCTTCGGGTCCATGCTTGTGTGAGTACCAGTCGTTGTCCGGAAGTGACAGCAACAGGAAGTCGAACAGGTCGTGCTCGACCATGTAGGCGGATACGCAGCCGGAGTGGCGGTCGCGTACGCCGGGCATGCCAAGGCCCGAGCGGCAGCCGGTGCGCTGCGAGGCGAAGATGTCTGCATAGAACAGCTCGCGTGGACCCATCACGGCGTGGCGCATGAGCGCTGAGGCGACGCGCGTCAGCGCGGTGTCGCGCTGGGGCTCGTGGCGGTGACGGCCGCGATACATCAGATAGGTGGTGCCGGCGGTACGCACGTCGGCGTCGTCGAGCGCCTCGAACACGGTCAGCGTGTCCGCGGAGAGATGCGCACGATTCATGTTGTAGACGGTGTCGGTCAGCTGGCGCGTGATGCCGAAGCGCTGCGCTGCACGAAAGCTGGAGCCGTACTCGACGTAGCGATGCTCCTCCCGGTGAAACCAGTTCATGCCTGGGATCTCGTGGGCGTCCTGGCTGACGCCGGTGACGATCGATGCCGCACACACAGGCGTCACAGACGGAAACGCTGCGACGCAATCAGGTATGTAGCGCCCGTCGCGCACGAGCCGCTCGAGCACCGGCGCCGCTCCAGCGTCGATCGCGCGCTCGAGCATCGCCGGCGCCATCGCGTCGATCACACACAGGACGAGCTTTGGCGCAGAGGGGCTCACGGCGAACGCATCAGCGGCGCAGGATGCGCAGCCCTGCGTACTTTTCGTCCGCTCGCGCCCGCCCGCGCCAGGCGAACCAGACGAGCACGGCGACGAGCACATAGCCAAGCGGGTGCAACAGCGCGACAAGCGCCGCCGCCACTAGCGCGACGGCGTCGAGATAGATCGTCAGCGCCTCGCGCGCGGAGCGATCGGCCAGGCGCGAGCGAGCGCGGACGATCACTGGCCAAGCGGCACGCTGGGCGAGGGCCGCTGCCAGCAGGCCGCCGATCAAACCCGGCCACCAGGCGTCGCCGTGCACCGCGAGCGTGCCCGCGAACGCCAGCGCACCGGCGCCGAGCCCCAGCCCCGTCAGCGACGCCGCGAGCGGGTCGACCTGCCCTCCACGCTGACCCGGATCGAGGATCGGCGTGAGCCTGAAAAGCAGCTGCAGGGCGTAGGCGACCACGAGCACGAGCACAACCACGAGCAGCCACCAGCCGAGCTGCAGGAAGTGGAAGTTGCCATGGCCGAAGGAGACTCCCAGCGCACCGTCGGAGCCGAGTGCCCCCGCGAGCAGCAATGGCAGGAACGGGCGCAGGCCGCAGGCCGCCGCGAGGCCGGCGCCGAGGCCGATGTAGAAGAAGAGACCGTTCATGCAAGCGTGCGTTTGGAGGTGCGCTACCGTGCGCTGATGCGCGGGCAGGACGATAGACGACGGACCAGGCCGGCGGCGCACGAGCTCGCGCGCTACGAGGCTCTGTTCGCTGCGCGCACGCGCGGCATGAAAAGCTCGGCGATGCGCGAGATGATGGCTCTGACAGAGCGCCCAGACGTGATCTCGCTCGCCGGTGGCCTGCCCGACACGAGCACGTTCGCACCGGAGCTGTACGCCAAGCTGATGGCCCAGGTGGCCGCCGAGTCGACGGCGCGCGCGCTGCAATACGGGCCGACAGAGGGGATGGCGGCGACCGTGGAGTGCGTGGTTGACGTGATGGCGGCCGAGGGGACGGTGGCGGACCCGTCGGAGGTAATCATCACGACCGGCGGCCAGCAGGTAATCGACTTGGTGTGCAAGGCGCTGATCGACCCCGGCGATGTGGTCGTCGCGGAGGCGCCCACCTATCCGGGCGCCGTGCCGACGTTCAGCGCCTACCAGGCACAGGTCGAGCAGATCGAGATCGACGCCGACGGGATGCCGATCGACGCCCTGGAGAGCACGCTCGACCGCTTGCAGACCGAAGGGCGCACGCCCAAGTTCATCTACACGATCCCCAACTTCCAGAACCCCGGCGGCGTGACCATGTCGCTGGCGCGCCGCCGGCGCCTCGTCGAGGTTGCGCACGAGCGCGAGCTGCTGATACTCGAGGACAACCCCTACGGCCTGCTGCGCTACGAGGGCGAGCCGCTGCCCACCCTGCACTCGCTGGACGCGCAGAATGCGAACCCTCCCGCCAGCGGCGGCGGGTCGGACCTGGTCATCTACCTGGGCACCTTCTCGAAGATCCTCTCGCCGGGGCTGCGCCTCGGCTGGGCGGTGGCACCGCGTCCGGTGCTCGAGAAGCTGAACCTCGGCAAACAGGGCTCGGACCTGTGCTCCTCGCCGGTGACGCAGATGTTCGTCGCCGCGTACTTCGCGGAGCGGGGAACCGAAGGCCATCCTCCGGGACCAGCCTGGATCGAGTACGTGGAGCGGCTGAAGGTGCTCTATCGGCGCAGGCGCGACGTGATGCTGGAGTCGCTGGAGGAGCACTTCGGCGGGCGCGCCAGCTGGACACGACCGGAGGGCGGACTGTTCATCTGGGCGACCCTGGACGGCAGCGTCGACACGACCGACCTGCTGGCGCGCAGCGAAGGAGTGGCATTCGTGCCCGGGCGTGCCGCATACATGGACGGACAGCGCGGGAGCTCCTCGATGCGCTTGAACTTCGCTGGAGTGCCCGACGATGACATCCGCGAGGGAATCCGGCGAATCGGCAAGATCATGGGCGGCGACACAGGCCTGCTGGGGACGTTGACCGGATCCGCGTCAGCCTCGAGCTCCTCGCCTGCCGCCAAAACCAAGCCCGAGCCAGAGCCCGAGCCAACATCCGGCGATCTCACTCCGCTTGCCGACATCGTCGCACTGCCTCGTCGCGACGAGCAAGACCCCGCACGCCCGGCTCGCCGGCGACGGGATCGATGAACGCCGCCAGCAAGGTCGCGGTGCTCAAGGGCGGAGGTTCGCTGGAGCGGACGGTGTCGCTGCGCTCCGGCGCGCGCGTGCAGCAGGCGCTGAGCCGGCTGGGACACGCGGTAGTCGCGATTGACGCCGGCCAGGACCTCGTGGTGCAATTGCACGAGTGCAACGCGGACGCCGCGTTCGTGGCGCTGCACGGTGGCGACGGCGAGGACGGGACCGTACAGGGACTGTTGGAGGTCATCGGCGTGCCCTACACGGGCTCAGGGCCAGCGGCGTGCATGCGCTGCACGGACAAGGCGCTCGCGAAGTACCTGATGCGCGAGGCAGGCATTCCCACCCCGGACTTCACCGCGATCAAGGAGAGCGCCATCAAAGAGCTGGGCGTAGCAGCGGCGCTTGGCGACATCGAGCGCAGGCTCTCCTTCCCGCTGGTCGTAAAGCCCGCCAGCCAGGGCTCCGCGCTGGGCGTGAAGTTCGCGCGCTCGAGCGAGGAGCTACCAGGGGCGATCGTGGGCGCGCTCTCCTACGACCGTAAGGTCGTGGTCGAGCGCTACGTCAAAGGCCGCGACCTGGCGGTATCGGTGCTCAATGCGCAGAGCGGATCTCCATCCAGCGGCGGTGAGCTGCTGGCACTCCCCATAGTCGAGGCGATCCCGCGGGAAGAAGAGTTCTACAACTACGAGTCGCGCTACGAGATCGGCATGACCACGTTCGTGTGCCCCGCGGAGCTGCCCGACGAGACGACCGAGCGGGCGCAGGAGCTGGCGCTCGCAACGTACAAGCTGCTTGGCTGCCACGGCGTGGCGCGCGTCGACTTGATGCTCGACGCGCAGACCGGCGAGCTGTCAGTGCTGGAGACGAACGTCGGCCCCGGATTGACCGAAACCAGCCTGCTGCCACTCGCCGCCGACGCCGCCGGGATTGGCTTCGACGAGCTCGTCGGGCTGATCCTCTCGAGCGCCTTCACCCGCTAGGCGAGTCCCACGGAGTGTGGTGGCCGGCGCCGCCGACGCTGGTCGGAGCACCGGCGAACGTGCCTCCCAAAAAACGTTCTGTATAGCGATGGCTATACAGAGCCTTTGACGGCGACCGCGAGCTCAGGAGTCGCCCGCGGCGAAGTCCTCCGGCGAGACCTGATCCAAGAACTCCTTGAACTTTTCGACGACGTCCTCGGACTCCTCAACGTCGTGCTCGAACTCGATCGCCGACTCGGTGATGACCTCCTCGGCGGCGTAGATGGGCGCACCGGAGCGCACAGCCAGGGCGATGGCGTCGCTGGGGCGCGAGTCGATCTCGAGCTCGCGGCCGCCGACGCTGAGCGTTATGGAGGCGAAGAACGTGTTCTCACGCAGCTCTGTGACCGACACCTGCGTGCACTTGACGTCGAGCTCGCCGAGAATGTCGCACAGCAAGTCATGGGTCATCGGCCGCGGCGTGCCGGCGCCCTGCAGCTTCATCAGGATCGACGCGGCCTCTGGATGCCCGATCCAGATGGGCAGGAACTTGTTGCCGTCGACGGTCTTCAACAGCACGATCGGCTGCTTGCCAACCATGTCGAAGCTGACGCCGTAGATCACCATCTCCTGCACAAGGATCCTCCGAGAGGGGGGAAGTCAGAGTATAGGTCCCGACTGAGCCGCCGACCAGCGGCGCACCGGCACGATCGGGGGCTCAAAAGGGCAAGGAGCTCCGGCTCCTCAGCGGAAGCTCCACAACTTGTTTCCGAGAAAGTTGAGCGGCATCGAGG
>Ga0209275_10000182_pt1 | contig 21591 bp, 16 predicted proteins | sample HubBroMetageREF2_FD_188344 | JGI IMG/M metagenome (GOLD analysis project Ga0209275, IMG submission 188344) | Reference soil microbial communities from the Hubbard Brook experimental Forest, New Hampshire, USA - Hubbard Brook CCASE Soil... | ecosystem: Environmental > Terrestrial > Soil >... | reverse complement strand
CCAGGCCGCGATCGACGACCGGGTCCGCCAGCTTCGCAACGAGATCGAGAACTCGGACTCCGACTGGGATCGCGAGAAGCTGCAGGAACGGGTCGCCAAGCTGTCCGGCGGCGTGTGCGTGCTGCGGGCGGGCGCGGCGACCGAGGTGGAGCTGAAGGAGAAGAAGCACCGTCTCGAGGACGCGATCTCCGCTACCCGGGCCGCGATCGAGGAGGGCATTGTCGCCGGCGGCGGCAGTGCGCTCGTGCACATCGCGGCCGGCCTCGGCGACCTGGGCAAGAAGGGCGACGAGGCAACGGGCGTGCAGGTGGTTCGCAACGCGCTCCAGGCGCCGGCCCGGTGGATCGCGGAGAATGCGGGCGCCGAGGGCGGCGTGGTCGTTGCGGCGATCGCCGAGCTCCCGGTGGGTCACGGCTACGACGCCGCGACCGGCGAGTACGGCGACCTGATGGCGCACGGCGTCATCGACCCGGTCAAGGTAACCCGCTCGGCGGTGCAGAACGCAGCGTCGATCGCTGGCATGCTGCTGACCACGGAGGCGCTGGTCGTGGAGAAGCCGGAGCCAGAGGCGCCCGCCGCGGCCAATGGCCACGGCCACTCGCACTGACACGGTCAGCCGCTGGCACGGCAGAACGCCGAGAGTCCCGCGGCCGCGCTCGCTTGCAGAGCGCGGCCGCGGGACTTTTGCGTCACGGCTCCGCGCGCGGCGCCGCCGCGGGTCGCCTTCATGCCTCGCGGGTCCGCCGCTTCCGGCCCGCGACGACGCGCGCCCGCCCGGCGTCCCGGACGGCCCCGGCCTCGGCGTCGAACTCACCGCCGGGTCCAGACCTGCGGGGTTGATACCGGTGCCAACCGCTGTTAGCGACGTGGGTGGTGCGATGTCGGCAATACCGCGTTTCTTCCCGCTGTATTGCGCCCTGCTTCAATTGCCAGCAAAAAGCAGTCCTAATTACCATCGTAATTAAGGTCTTGAATACACAGCGTAGTTAGGCGATTACAATTTGTAGTGAGAGCCACTGCACATATCTCTGCGTCACGTCAATGTGACCTTTCCGTTGCTGTATTCATGATGATTCTCGTCGCTTCTTTGAGGCATGATTTATTCGTGACTCGAGAGTGCGAAGTCCGGCCACTGGCCGCGGCAAGACGGGCAAAATACCAGGTAGGACGGCATAGGGCCGCCGTAGAGGCGACGAGTCTCCCCGACTTGATCGGCCTGGCGGCTCGCGGCCAGCAGGCAGCGATCGAGTCGTTGCTCGAGGAGATCCGGCCGATGATCGTCCGATATTGCCGTGCCCGCCTGGGCCAGATAACAGGCCAATACCATATTGCCGACGACGTGGCCCAGGAGGTGTGCATTGCCGTCCTTTCCGCGCTTCCCCGCTACCGGGACATGGGCCGGCCGTTCGCGTCATTTGTGTTCGGCATAGCCTCGCACAAAGTGGCTGACGCCATGAGGAACGCGGCAAGGCTCGCGATCCCCACCGAGGACCTGCCCGATGGCCCCGACGGCCGCCCCGGGCCGGAGGAAACCGTCGTGGCCTACATCGAGGCCGAGCGGGTACGGGCCCTGCTGGCGCGGCTCCCGGTGCATCAGCGCGAGCTCCTTGTGCTCCGCGTGCTGACCGGCATGTCGGCCGAGGAGACCGGCCAGGCTCTCGGCATGACGCCGGGGGCGGTCCGGGTCGCACAGCACCGGGCGCTCGCCAGGCTCCGGCGATCGCCCGCGAGGAGTGGATCGCCTGACCGCGGGCCGGGCCGCGGGCTGACCCGGCGGCCGCGCGGGTGGGCGTGGCGGGCGCGGCGGAGCGTGGCGCGGACCGAGCTGCCGCCGGAGTCACTAGGATGAAACATGGCCAGAACCGAGCAGCCGATAAACGACATGACCGAAGCCGCCAAGTTCGACCCGCCGGCCCTGACCTTCGACGACGTGCTTCTGCTGCCCGCCCACTCCGCCATCATGCCGAGCGAGGCGGACACCACAGCGGCGCTGACCCGCCGCATCATGCTGCGGGTGCCGCTGATCTCCGCCGCCATGGATACGGTCACCGAGGCCCGGATGGCCGTTGCCATGGCCCGCCTGGGCGGGGTCGGGGTGCTGCACCGCAACATGTCCGTGGAGGACCAGGCGCAGCAGGTTGACATGGTGAAGCGGTCCGAGGCAGGCATGATCACCAACCCGGTGACCTGCGGCCCCGACGCGACCGTCGCCGATGTCGAGCAGCTGTGCGCCCGCTACCGGATCTCCGGGGTGCCGGTGACCGGGCCCGACGGCGTGCTGCTCGGCATTGTCACAAACCGTGACATCCGCTTCGAGACCGACCACCGGCGCGGCGTCACCGAGGTGATGACGCCGATGCCGCTGGTCACCGCGCCCGTCGGGGTTCCGCCCGACGATGCGCTGGCGCTGCTGGCCCAGCACAAGGTCGAGAAGCTGCCGCTGGTCGACGCCACCGGGCGGCTGCGCGGCCTGATCACGGTCAAGGACTTCACCAAGAGCGAGAAATTCCCCAACGCCACCAAGGATTCCGGCGGGCGGCTGGTCGTCGGCGCGGCCGTCGGGGTGGGCGAGGACGCCAAGCGCCGGGCGCAGGCCCTCACCGAGGCCGGCGCCGACTTCCTCGTCGTGGACACCGCACACGGCCACGCCCAGGCGGTCATCGACATGATCACGCAGGTCAAGGCCAACGTCCAGGTCGACGTGGTCGGCGGCAACGTGGCCACGCGGGCGGGCGCCCAGGCGCTCATCGACGCCGGTGCCGACGCGGTGAAGGTGGGCGTCGGGCCGGGCTCGATCTGCACCACCCGGGTCGTGGCCGGGGTCGGCGTCCCGCAGGTCACCGCCATCTACGAGGCGGCCAAGGCGGCGCGTCCCGCGAACGTGCCGGTGATCGGGGACGGCGGCGTGCAGTTCTCCGGCGACATCGCCAAGGCGATCGCGGCCGGGGCCGACACCGTCATGCTGGGCGGCTTGCTCGCCGGGTGCGAGGAGGGGCCGGGCGAAATGGTGATCATCCAGGGCGAGCAGTACAAGCTGTACCGGGGAATGGGCTCGCTCGGCGCCATGCGGAACAGCGAGCGCGGCGGGTCGTACTCGAAGGACAGGTACTTCCAGGACGACGTGCTGCGTGAGGACAAGCTCGTGCCGCAGGGCGTCGAGGGCCGGGTGCCGTATCGCGGCCCGCTCGGCGCCGTCGCCAACCAGCTCGTCGGCGGGCTCCGGGCCGCGATGGGGTTCGTCGGCGCCCGCACGATCGCCGACCTCCAGCAAGCACGGTTCACCCAGATCACCGGCGCCGGGCTGGCCGAGAGCCATCCGCACGACATCCAGATGGTCACCGAGGCGCCGAACTACGGTGGAGTGGGCCGGGGCGGGTGGGGGCGGGCGTGACCCAGGTGGAGATCGGGCGCGGCAAGAGCGGCCGCCGCGCCTACGCGCTTGACGAGATCGGCATCGTGCCGTCCCGCCGCACCAGGCACCCGGAGGAGGTGTCGATCGCCTGGCAGATCGACGCCTACCGGCTCGAGCTGCCGCTGGTGGTCGCGCCCATGGACAGCGTCGTGTCGCCCGCGACCGCGATCGAGATCGGCCGCCTCGGCGGCCTGGCCGTGCTCGACCTGGAGGGCCTCTGGACCCGGTTCGACGACCCAGAGCCGCTGCTCGCCGAAGCGGCGGGCCTCGATGACGACGCGGCCACCAGGCGGCTGCAGGAGATTTATTCCGAGCCGATCAAGGATGACCTGATCGGGCGCAGGATCGAGGAGATCAGGGCCGCCGGGGTGACCACGGCGGCGCGGCTGTCGCCGCAGCGGACCGTGCGCTACCACAAGGCCGTCCTCGACGCCGGAGCCGACATCTTCGTGATCCGCGGCACCACGGTCTCGGCCGAGCACGTCTCGGGCCAGGCCGAGCCGCTGAACCTCAAGCAGTTCATCTACGAGCTCGACATCCCGGTGATCGTGGGCGGCTGCGCCACCTACACCGCGGCGCTGCACCTGATGCGGACCGGGGCGGCCGGGGTCCTGGCCGGGTTCGGCGGCGGGTCCGGTCACACCACGGCGGCCGTGCTCGGCGTGGCCGTGCCGACCGCCACCGCGATCGCCGACGTCGCCGCCGCCCGCCGCGACTACCTGGACGAATCCGGCGGCCGCTACGTGCACGTGATCGCCGACGGCGGGATGACCCGCAGCGGCGACATCGCCAAGGCCCTGGCGCTGGGCGCCGACGCGGTGATGGTCGGGTCGCCGTTCGCCCGCGCCGCCCAGGCGCCCGGCCGCGGCTACCACTGGGGCAGCGAGGCGCATCACCCCGACCTGCCGCGCGGCACCCGCCTGGCCGTCGGCACGATCGGCACGCTCGAGCAGATCGTGCACGGCCCGTCGAGCAGGGCCGACGGGTCGATGAACCTCATGGGGGCGCTGCGCAAGACCATGGCCACGTCCGGCTACTCGGACCTCAAGGAGTTCCAGCGGGTCGAAGTCGTCGTGACATCGCGCCGGCCGACGTGATTGCCCGCCGCGCCCGGTAGCGTTCAGAACGTGATGTCTGGGGCGGGCGTGTCGGCGAGGCTAGGCCCTGCCGAGCGGGAGGCCGCGATCCGGGCTCTGGTGAACACCGAGCTCCAGGTCCTGGTCGTGGGTGGCGGCGTGGTTGGCGCCGGGGTGGCCCTGGACGCGGCTACCCGCGGGCTGTCCGTCGGCCTCGTCGAGGCACGGGACTTCGGCTCGGGGACCTCGTCGCGGTCGAGCAAGCTGATTCACGGCGGGCTCCGCTACCTGGAGCAGCTCAACATCGGCCTGGTCAGGGAGGCGCTGGCGGAGCGCTCGCTGCTGCTGCAGCGGATAGCGCCGCACCTCGTGCACCCCGTCTCGTTCCTGCTGCCGTTCACGCACCATGCCTGGGAACGCGCGTACATAGGCGCCGGGGTCAGCGCCTACGACGTGCTCGGGTTCTCGCTGGGGCAGACCAGGGGCCTGCCCAGGCACCGCCAGCTGACCCGGCGAGCCGCGCTGCGGATCGCTCCGGCACTCAAGCGGTCCGCCCTCACCGGAGCGCTCATCTACTGGGACGCGCAGGTAGACGACGCCCGGTACGTGATGACGCTGGTCCGGACGGCAGCCGGGTACGGCGCGCACGCAGCCTCGCGCACCCAGGTGACCGGCTTCCTGCGGGAAGGCGAGCGGGTGACCGGCGTCCGCGCCGTGGACCTGGAGTCCGGGGCCGAGCTCGAGATCCGTGCCCAGCAGGTGGTGAACGCAACCGGGGTGTGGACCGACGAGATCCAGGCCATGGTCGGCGGCCGCGGCACGATCAACGTGCGCGCGTCCAAGGGCGTGCACCTGGTCGTGCCCCGGGACCGGATCCACTCCGGCAGCGGGATCATCCTGCGCACCCCGTTCAGCGTCCTGTTCGTCATCCCGTGGGGCCGGCACTGGATCATCGGGACCACCGACACTGACTGGTCCCTGGACAAGGCCCATCCGGCCGCGAGCAGGACCGACATCGACTACGTGCTCGGTCAGGTCAACCGGATCCTTGCGGTGCCGCTGACCAGGGACGACGTGGAAGGTGTGTACGCGGGGCTGCGGCCGCTGCTGGCGGGCGAGTCCGAATCGACGTCGAAGCTTTCGCGGGAGCACACGGTCGCCCACCCGGTGCCGGGCCTGGTGATGATCGCTGGCGGGAAGTACACCACCTACCGGCTGATGGCGCGCGACGCCGTGGATGCGGTGGCGCACGGCCTCGACGGCCGGGTGGCGCCGTCCTGCACCGACGCGGTGCCGCTGGCCGGCGCCGACGGCTACGTGGCGCTGTGGAACGCCAGGTACTCGCTGGCGCGGTCTTCCGGCCTGCACGTGGCGCGGATTGAGCACCTGCTGGGCCGGTACGGGTCACTGACCGGAGAGCTGCTCGACCTGATAGCCGCCGAGCCCGGCCTCGGCAAGCCGCTGGCCGGCGCCGACGACTACCTGCGGGCCGAGGTGGTCTACGCGGCGTCGCACGAGGGCGCCCGGCACCTGGACGACGTGCTCGCGCGAAGGACCCACGCGTCAATCGAGACCTGGGACCGGGGGCTGTCCGTGGCCGCCGAGGTCGCGGCGCTGATGGCCGGGCCGATGCGGTGGAAGTCCCGGCAGGTGGCCCGAGAGGTCGAGAACTACCGGGCGCGCGTGGAGGCCGAGCGGGCATCCCAGGACGCCGAGACCGACCAGGACGCCGACGCGATCCGGCTGGGAGCTCCCGAAATCGTGCCGGTTGTCAACAACGGCGCCGTCGGGGTGTAACCGCGCGCGGGTGATCGCGGGGTTACACGCATGGTTTTGCTTTAACCGCAGCGTGTGCACGTGTCTTGGGGGTTCGCGGGGGGCGCAGCCCCCCGCGGGTAACTAGAATTCCGGGCATGTCCCGACCCCGAGTGCTCTCCGGTATCCAGCCCACCGCCGACTCGTTCCATCTCGGCAACTACCTGGGCGCGCTGCGCCAGTGGGTGGCGATGCAGGATAGCCACGACGCCTTCTACTGCGTCGTTGACCTGCACGCGATCACCGTGCCGCAGGACCCCGCGCTGCTGCGCCGCCGGACCAGGGTCGCCGCGGCGCAGTTGTTCGGCGCGGGGCTCGACCCGGATCGCTGCACGGTCTTCGTGCAGAGCCACGTGCCCGAGCACGCCGAGCTCGCCTGGGTGCTCAGCTGCCAGACCGGGTTCGGAGAGGCCAGCAGGATGGTTCAGTTCAAGGACAAGTCGGCCAAGTCCGGCGCGGACACGGCCAGCGTGGGGCTGTTCACCTACCCGATCCTGCAGGCCGCCGACATCCTGCTGTACCAGACCGACGAGGTTCCCGTCGGCGAAGACCAGCGCCAGCACCTGGAGCTGACCAGGGACCTGGCTCAGCGCTTCAACCACAGGTACGGCCGGACGTTCGTGATCCCGCGGCCGTACATCCTCGCCGACGTCGCGAAGATCGCCGACCTGCAGGATCCCGCGATCAAGATGAGCAAATCGGCCTCCTCACCGCAGGGCATCATCGACGTGCTCGAGGACCCGGCGTCCATCCGGCGGAAGATAGGCCGCGCGGTCACCGACGCCGACGCCGAGATACGCGCCGACGAGGAGGCCAAGCCGGGCGTCACCAACCTGCTGCGGATCTACTCGGCGCTGACCGGCGAGAGCGTCGCGGCCCTGGAAAAGCGCTACTCGGGCGCTGGCTACGGCACGCTCAAGAAGGACCTGGGCGAGGTGGTCGTCAACGCGTTTGCCCCGATCCGGGAGCGGACCGAGCAGATGCTCGCGGACGAGGCGCAGCTCGACCAGATGCTCGCCCACGGCGCGGCCCGGGCCAGAAAGGTGGCCGGCCCGACCATGGCCGCCGTCAGGGACCGGATCGGCTTTCTCCCCCCGGCTTAGCGGAGCGTCGACGCCGCACCAGCAAGGCGCCACCCAGCCCGGTGGCGAAGGCGAGGCATCCCGCTGCGGCCAACGGCGCCATCGGCAGCGCCGAGCTGGCCACGGCAGTTCCGGCAGCGGCCTTCCTGGCAGCCGTTCGCTGCGCCGATGGGTGCCGGGCCACGTGGCTGGTGGTGACGGCAGGCAGCGGCGAGACCAGCTCGCCGACCGGGCGCACCTTGCCGTCCATAGCAAAGCCCCAGTTCAGCAGCTTCTCTCCCGAGGTGATCTCCTGGAGTGACGTGCAGTGCAGCACGGTCACGATGAGCGTGGTCCCGTTCCGCCTGGCCATGCCGATGTAGGTGGCTTCCGCCGCGTCGGTCCAGCCGATCTTGCCTCCGATGCCGCCCCGGTACTTGGTCAGCAGCGTGTTCTGGTTGATCAGGGGCACCGAACGCTTTGGCGTGATCGGGAACTCGGCGGCGAGTGTCGAGTCGTACTTCATGAAGGCCGGAATCGCGAGCGCCTGGCGGGCGATCAGCGCCTGGTCATATGCGGATGTCACCTGCCCGGCGGCGGGCAAGCCGTTCGGCTGCTTCGCAACCACGTCGTAGGCCTGCAGGTGATGGGCCTCGGCGTTGATCATGGCCATGCCCTTGGCCAGCGATCCCGTCGCCTGGGTGAGCGCGACCGCTGCGTCGTTGGCCGAGATCAGCAGCAGCGCGTTGAACAGGTCGGAGACCTTGTAGCGGTGCCCGGCGACGAGCCCCACGTCGTACTCTTCGGTGTCCGCGGCCTGCTGGGTGGCCAGCACTGTGGCGTTCGGGTTCAGCCGCGGGATCAGCGTGATCGCGGTCAGTATCTTGAGCGTGCTCGCCGGCGGGAACAGGCCGTGCGCGTCCTTGGCGGCGAGCACCTGCCCGGTCTTCGCGTCCGCGATGACATAGGCCGAAGCGGGCACCCGCGGCAGCGGCAGGGCGCCGCTCGCCGGGTAGTCAACGGCGATGCCGGGGCTGGCAAGGTCGGCTCCCCCGACGTCCTGCCTGGTGACAGACGATGCCGGCGCAGCCGACTGCGTGCCGCCTTGCTGGGCCGGAAGGCTGGCGAACGCCGTGCGAGCGGCAGCGGCGCTGGCCGCTTGCGGCATTGTGGCCAGGCCAATGGAAACGGCCAGCCCGGCGAGCGTGGCCGCAGGCCGACTCAGCCGTGATCTCATTGGCGACAGGCCCCCCTGTTCCCGCCACGCCGGCGGCAGGGCCGGCCCTCCGGTTGGCCGGGTCTGAGCGTGTAATGGCTCTTTGCCTCAGCCTGCATACTGACGGTGACTTTCCCCGCTCCGGCCGCTGCCCACACGCGGCACAATCATGGGCTATGGTGCATTCCGGAAAACCTCGGTGAGCCTTTGCGGAATTTTGAATCGGGCAGCAACGGCGGCCATTTCCGGCAGCGCTACGCCGCTTGCTGGTCAGTCCTCGCGGGCCAGGTGCATGCGGGCCGAGTGGCAGGCCTTGTTCAGCCACCGGGGCATAGGGGTGATACGGGATTAGTGCCATGATCCGGAGCTAAGGTAAAGAATCAGTAATCTTGGGTTACACTCCCGACACTTGCGCACGTCAGGATGTGCGCCTCGGCTACTAGCGCACCGGAGCACCCCTGATGACTGACGTCCTCGAGATAGAGACCGTCGCCGCCGCGACCGAGAGGCGGAAGCTGCAGCGTCACTTTGGCCGTTTCGACATCCTCTTCTTCCTCATCTGCACGATCGTCGGGGTGGACACCATCGCCGCCGTGGCCCAGGGCGGCGGCCAGGCCTTCACCTGGATGATGATCTTCGCGGTGGTGTTCTTTGTCCCCCAGGCGCTGCTGTTCGCCGAGCTGGGCACGGCCTTCCCGCAGGAAGGCGGCCCGTACATGTGGACCCGGCTGGCCTTCGGCCATCTGGCCGGGGCGGTCAATAACTTCCTCTACTGGATCACCAACCCGGTTTGGATTGGCGGTTCGCTGGCGATCTCGTGCATCGGCGCGATCGAGGTCTTCTTCAATCACGGCGCCAACCTGCCGACGGGGGCCTCGTACATCGTGTCGCTCGTATTCGTCTGGGTGACGATCGTGGCGGCCATCACGTCGTTCCGCGTCGGCAAGTGGCTGCCGACGGCGGGCGCATTCGCCCGGTTCCTGCTGCTCGGCCTGTTCACGATCACCGTGATCATCTACGCGGCCAAGCACGGCGCCCACGGGCTGGGCGCCAGCAGCTACTCCACGTCGTTCGCTGGCTTCGTGCTCCTCACCGGCGTGCTGCTGTTCAACTTCGTCGGGTTCGAGCTGCCGAACAGCGCGGGTGAGGAGATGATCAACCCGCGGCGCGACGTTCCGTTCGGCATCGCGCGCTCGACGGTTCTCAGCGTCCTGCTGTACGCGCTGCCGGTGATCGGCATCCTGGTGGTGCTGCCGGCTAAGGCCATCACCAACTTCAGCGGGTTCATCAGCGCAATCCAGGACGTGTTCACCGTTTACGGCGGCCACGTCGCGGCCGATGGCACGGCGACGCTCAGCGGGGCGGGACTGGTCCTCGGCGATTTCTGCGCCCTCATCTTCATCGTGTGCCTGCTGACGTCGGGCGCGACGTGGATCATGGGCTCGGACCGCGCGCTGGCTGTCTCCTGCTATGACGGATCCGGGCCGCGGTTCCTTGGCGTGATCAATGCCAAGCTCGGAACACCGGTGCGGGTGAACGTGTTCAGCGGGATCGTCGCGTCGATCGTCGTCGTGTTGGCGACGCAGATCACGAGCGGCAACGCCGCGAAGTACTTCGACGCCGTGCTCGGCGTGACGATCTCGACCACGCTGATCAGCTACCTGCTCATTTACCCCGCGCTGTGGAAACTGCGCCACAGCCATCCGGCCGTCCCCCGCCCGTTCCGGATGCCGCTGTACCGGGTCCTGACCGTCGTGCTGATGGTCCTGGTGGCCATCGCCAGCGTGCAGCTCATCGCGCCGGGCCTCGGCGACTCGTGGTTCGGCAGCGGCTTCGCCCCCGACGGCTGGTCGTATGCAGAGCGGTTCACCTACCTGTGGACCGAAGCCATCCCCGTGCTCTCGTTCATCGTCGTCGGCGTGCTGTTCTGGTGGCTCGGCAGGGGCACCCGCGCCCAGACCGTCAAGGCGTCGGCCGACGCGACCCAGGCGGACTGACGGAGGCCCTAGGCAGGCGGTGATTGCGCCGGGCGGCAACATAACCTTGGGCTATGACGCACATGTCGGAGTCGGGGTCGCCAATCGAGCCGCTCTACGGGCCCGAGTCGCTGCAGGGCTTCGATCCTGACGAGGAACTGGGGGAGCCCGGTGAGTACCCGTACACCCGGGGCGTCTATCCCGGCATGTACACCAAGCGTCCCTGGACGATGCGGCAGTACGCGGGCTTCTCGACCGCCGCCGACTCTAACCGGCGCTATCACCAGCTGATCAAGGCCGGCACCACAGGGCTCTCCGTCGCGTTCGACCTGCCCACCCAGATGGGCTATGACTCGGACGCGCCAGCGGCTCGCGGCGAGGTCGGCAAGGTCGGCGTCGCGATCGACTCGATCGAGGACATGCGGCTGCTGCTCGACGGCATCCCGCTCGACTCGGTCTCCACGTCGATGACGATCAACGCCCCTGCCGCGCTCCTGCTGCTGCTGTACCAGCTCGTGGCGGAAGAGCAGGGCATCGCCGCCGGCCAGCTGACCGGGACGATTCAGAACGACATTTTGAAGGAGTACATCGCGCGCGGCACGTACATCTACCCGCCGCAGCCATCGCTCCGGCTGGTTGCTGACACGTTCGCCTACTGCCGCGAAGAGATCCCGAGATGGAACACCATCTCGATCTCCGGCTACCACATGGCCGAGGCCGGCGCCACGCCGGTGCAGGAGATCGCGTTCACGCTGGCGAACGCCAAGGAGTACGTGCGGGCAGCGATCGCGTCCGGCCTCGCCGTCGACGAGTTCGCGCCGCGGCTGTCGTTTTTCTTTGTGGCTCGTACCACCCTGCTCGAGGAGGTCGCGAAGTTCCGCGCGGCGCGGCGGCTGTGGGCGCGGATCATGCGCGAGGAGTTCCGCGCAGCCGACCCCAAGTCGCAGATGCTCAGGTTCCACACCCAGACCGCTGGAGTCCAGCTCACCGCTCAGCAGCCGGAAGTGAACCTGGCCAGGGTCACCGTGCAGGCGCTCGCCGCCGTGCTCGGCGGCACCCAGTCGCTGCACACGAATGCCTACGACGAGGCGATCGCCCTGCCGACCGAGAAGGCGGCGCGGCTTGCGGTGCGGACCCAGCAGGTCCTCGCCTACGAGACCGACCTGACCGCCACCGTCGACCCGTTCGCCGGGTCGTACGCGATCGAGTCCATGACCACCGACATCGAGCAGGAGGCGGATGCGCTGATCGGACGCGTGGAAGAGCTCGGCGGTGCCGTGGCAGCGATCGAGCAAGGCTTCCAGAAGGCCGAGATCGAGCGGTCCGCCTACCAGGTCGCGCGGCAGATCGATGCCGGAGAGCGCGTTGTCGTCGGCGTCAACAGGTTCGGGATCGACGAGGAAGAGCCTTACCAGCCGCTTCGCGTCGATCCGGCGATCGAGCAGGCTCAGGCGGAGCGGCTTGCAGCGCTGCGCGAGGATCGGGACCGGGCGGAATTCACCCGTCGCATGGATGACCTCAAGCGGGCCACAAGCGATTCGGGAAACCTGCTTTACCCGATCCGCGAGGCGCTGCGCTCGCGAGCCACTGTTGGTGAAGTCTGTGATGCGCTCCGTGATGTCTGGGGTGTGTACAAGCCACCCGACGTTTACTGAATGCCATTTGCTATTTGCGTCTCGCCCGCATGGGTACGTAATGCGCCAGCATGGGTAGGAAATGACCGGGCGGAGTAGGACGGCTCGATCACGAGCGAGGGTGGGCGGAGCGCGGCGCGCCATGCACCGGGCTGATCGCTGGTGACGAGCACGTTGGCCGCCGATGGCGTCCTGCAAGGCGCAGGCTGGGCGCGTGCGGCACCCTGCGCCGGCGATTCCGGCGGCAGTGTGGCCGCTGGTCGGCCCGGTCTGCTCTGTTTCCCGGCACGGTTCGCTGCGCGCGCCTGCGCGCGCAAGACAGCCTATGGAGGCTCACGGTGGCCATCAGTTGGAACCCATCTCGCGGCCCGACGCTCGGAATCGAGTGGGAACTGCAGCTCATTGACGGCCGCAGCAGGATGCTGCGGCAGGACGCCCGGGAGGTTCTTGCTGCGCTGCCGGCGCTCAGCAAGGCCGGCGACAACCCAAAAATCCGCTATGAGCTCATGCAATCAACGGTCGAAGTGGTCACCGGCATCTGCTCCACCGTATCCGAGGCCAAGGAGGATCTGACGGCGACAATCGCGCAACTTGAGCGAATCACGGGCAGTCGCGGTACGATGCTGGCCTGTGCCGGAACGCATCCTGTCAGCGACTGGCGAGATGCCAAGATGGCCCCCATTCAGCGCTATGCCGAACTCGTCGAGCAGTTGCAGTGGCTTGCCCGGAGGATTCAGACTTTCGGAGTCCATGTCCACGTGGGCATCCGCGACGGGAGCAAGGCGATTCCCATCGTCAACGCTCTCGCTGCATACCTGCCGCACTTCCTGGCGCTGACCGCGTCAAGCCCGTTCTGGAGCGGGCACGACACGGGGCTCGCCTCGAGCCGGGCGGTCATCTTCGGTGGCCTGCCGACCTCGGGGCCGCCGCAGCCGCTCGCGGACTGGAGTGAGTTCGAGGAGTACATGGACACGCTGCTTCGAGCCGGAACGATCCGGAGTATCAAAGAGGTGTGGTGGGATGTTCGACCACACCCTGATTTCGGCACGGTCGAGATCAGGATGTTCGACGGTGTCCCGACGCTCCGCGAGATTGGCATGGTCGCCGCCATCTCGCAATGCCTGGTCCAGCAGTTCGACACCCAGCTCGACCGTGGCTACCGGCTGCCCGCTCCTTCCGCCTGGGTCGTGCGCGACAACAAGTGGCGCGCCACCAGGTACGGGCTGGATGCGATCGTGATCACCGATGACTCAGGTTCAACGGCGCCCCTGCGGGACGAGCTGTTCGAGCTGGTGCGTGAGCTTGAGCCGGTGGCGGACCGGCTGGGCTGCGCGCAGGAGCTTGATGTCACGTCCGAGGTGCTGAACAACGGAGCCTCTTACGAGCGCCAGCGGGCCCTCGTGGCCAACGGGGGAGGGCTCGAGGACGTTGTTGACGCACTGGTCACCGAGTTCGCGGAGGATCGTTTCGTAATACCGGGGGAGGCGGCGTATGGCCGAACATGACCTCGAGGGTGAGCTCGACGCGTTCCTCGCCGGGCACCAGGCCGAACTCGTCGACTTCCGGCGCGACCTGCACGCCCACCCTGAGATCGGTTACCACGAGCACCGGACGACGCGCCGCATCAAGCTCAGGCTTGAGGCCGCCGGCCTGCGGCCCAGGGTTCTGCCCAAGGGCACCGGCCTGCTCGTCGACATCGGGTCCAACCTCGGCCTGGGAGGCCTGGCGGGATCGTCCTCCCGAGTCGGTGCCGGGCCGGTGGTGGGCCTGCGCGCTGACCTGGACGCGCTGCCGCTCAGCGACGAGAAGAACGTTCCCTACCGGTCAACGGTCCCCAACGCCTGCCACGCCTGCGGGCATGACGTGCACACCACCGTGCTGCTCGGCACCGGGCTGTTCCTGGCCCGGATAGCGGCGGCCGGGGCGCTTCCCGGCCGGGTCAGGCTGATCTTCCAGCCCGCCGAAGAGGTGCCATGTGGTGCGCTGGATGTGCTGGCGGCCGGCGGCATCGCCTCGGTTGACCGGGTCTTCGCCCTGCACTGCGACCCGCGTCTGGACGTCGGCAAGATTGGAACCCGGGTCGGCGCGATCACCGCGGCCTGCGACAAGATCTCGGTTCGGGTCACCGGCCCCGGCGGGCACACGGCGCGGCCGCATCTGACCGCCGACCTTGTCTTTGCCCTTGGCAAGATCATTACTGAGCTGCCGGCCGCGCTGTCCCGCAGGGTCGACCCGAGGTCCAGCCTCAGCCTGGTCTGGGGCCGGGTCGGCGCGGGCACGGCGGCCAATGCGATCCCGGATGACGGCATCGTCGAGGGCACCGTGCGCTGCCTGGATGACGAGGCCTGGCATCAGGCGCCCGACCTGCTCAAGGCCCTTGTTGACTCGGTGGCCAGCGCCTACGGGGTGGTCGCCGATGTCAGTTATGTTCGAAATGTCCCCCCAACGGTGAACGAGGCGATCTCGACGGCCATGATCGAGGCCGCCGCCGACCGGGTGCTCGGCACCGACTGCGTCGTGTCGGCCCCGCAGAGCCTGGGCGGGGAGGACTTCGCCTGGTACCTGGAGTCGATTCCGGGCGCGCTGGCCAGGCTCGGCACCAGGAGGCCGGGCTCCGGTGACGACTTTGACATTCACCAGCCCACGTTCGACGTTGACGAGCGGGCGATCGGGATCGGCGTCAAGCTCATGGCGGCCACCGCGCTGACCGCCATGGGCAGCGGGCCCTCAGCGTCCGAGCCGATGCCCGGCGTCGCCCGGGCCTGATCCGGTCCGGCAGCCGACCGCCGCCGTCCGCCCGGCACCACACCCTGCCTGCGCCTACAGTAGGACATACGGTGTGGTGGGTCCCACGCTGTTAAATCAGCCACGGCCCAGGCGCCCACGACCGCCAAACCTCACGGGAGTGCAATCGGTATGCAGCCGGAGCAAGGGCAGGGTGCGGAACTGCCGGATGGCAGGGCCAACGGGCAGCTCGCCGGGAAGGCCATCACCGCCTCGCAGCCTGTCGATCAGGCCATGCCGCTGCCCGGCGACCCGCCACAGACCGGGCTGTCGCAGCCGCAGCCGCAGCCGGGCGAGCAGAAGACATTCCGCCTCCCGGGTGCCAGCGTCGCCTGGTGGGCATGGCTGATCTTCGCTTTCGCCTGCCTGGTGGACATTCTGGTCTCGGGCCGTAGCCACCTGGCCGCCGACATCGCTGTGACCCTGGTATTCATCACTGGCCTGGTCTACGCCTGCGCTCTGTGGCCCCGGGTGGTCACCGACTCCACCGCGATCACCGTGCGGAACCCGCTGCGCGATCACCGGATTCCGTGGGGCTCGGTGGCCGCCGTGGACCTGAGAGAGTCGGTACAGGTGCACTGCGTGCGGGACCCGGATGCCAAGCGCGGAAAGATCGTTTACAGCTGGGCGCTGTACGCCCACCGCCGGAACCGGATGCGGCAGCAGCTCCTGGGCCAGGGCGACCGCAGGCGGCTGCCGCGCTCGGCCCTGACGACGTACGGCGCGGCGGATGACAAGGCGGAGGAGATCTCGAAGCAGAGCGCGGCCAAGATCATGGCCACGCAGCTGGACGAGATGGCCAAGGAGGCACGCGAACGGGGCGCGGCGGCGGGCCCGCGGGTCGCCCGCTGGTCCTGGCAGCCGATCCTGGCGATCGTCGTGCCGGGCGTCGCGCTTGTTCTCGTCATCACGTTGTTCCACTGACGGCCTGCCGGGCACGGCAGACGCGGCCGGCACCGGCTATGTCCAGGGGCGTTCCCGCAGCGCCTTGACGTAGCCGTCGGGCGCTCCGGCCGCCTCAGCGGCGTCTGCGATGATGCCCAGGAGGCGGGCCGCGGGCAGGCCGCCCTCGTACGCGTTCAGCACGTAGAGCCAGGCGACCACGTCGCCGTCCAGCGTCGCCACCCGCACCTTGGTCTTCCGGTAGTAGTCGATGCTCGCGCCGTCCCACTGGTCCAGCGCCTGCTCATCGGATGCCGAGAGCTCGTAGAGGACGACGAAGACCCGCTCGCCTGGTTCCTCGACGACCGTGGCCCGGGCCCCTTCCCAGCCGATGTCCTCGCCGCCGAACGCCATCCTCCAGCCCTCGAGCCAGCCGCTGCCGCGCTGCGGCGAGTGCGGGCAGCGCTCGGCCATCTGGGCCGGATCCATGTTGCTGCCATACGCCGCGTACATCGACACGGATGATTAGCGTACGGTGCGCAAGGGCTGCGCGTGGTGATCTCACCGTGCGTAGCCGGCACCGGGCGAACTCCGCACGGGCCGATAGGCCAGAATGGGGCATCGTGAGCCAGCCGCACGCGAAGATTGTGATCATCGGCGGCGGTCCGGGGGGTTATGAGGCGGCTCTGGTCGCCGCCCAGCTGGGCGCCGATGTGACGGTAGTGGACTCGGACGGACTCGGCGGCGCCTGCGTGCTGACCGACTGCGTGCCGTCCAAGACGCTGATCGCCACGTCGGGCATGATGGCCGCGCTGGAGGGCGCCGCGGCTCTGGGCATCCGGCCGGATCCCGGGGCCAGTCCCGGCCCCGGGCCGCGCGGCACCGGGCCGGGGACCGTCGACGCACCGCGGCTGTACTCCAGGGTCAAGGCGCTGGCCCGGGCGCAGTCGGGGGACGTGGCCCAGCGGCTGGCGGCCGAAGGCGTCGAGGTCGTGACCGGCGCCGGGCGGCTGACCGGCCCGCGCACGGTTGCCGTAGGGGGGACCGAGCTCAGCGCGGACGTGGTGCTCGTGGCGACCGGGGCGCGGCCCCGCGCGCTGCCCGGCGCCATGCCGGACGGAGAGCGCATCCTGACCTGCCGGCAGCTCTACGACCTGGACGAGCTGCCGCCGGAGCTGATCGTGATCGGCTCGGGGGTGACCGGGGCGGAGTTCGCCAGCGCCTACCAGGCCCTGGGTTCGCAGGTCACCCTCGTTTCCTCGCGGGGCCGCGTGCTGCCGCAGCAGGACGCGGACGCGGCCATGGTGGTCGAGGAGGTCTTCGAGCGCGGCGGCATGACCGTGCTCGGCCGGTCCCGGGCGGTGTCGGCGCGCCGCGACGGCGACGGGGTCGCGGTGGCCCTCGAGGACGGCAGGATCCTGCGGGGCTCGCACTGCCTGCTGACCGTCGGGATGGTGCCCAACACCGGTGCGCTCGGCCTTGACGAGGCCGGGATCACGCTGGACAAGGGCGGGTTCATCCCGGTGGACCGGGTGTCACGGACCTCGGTGCCCGGCGTCTATGCGGCCGGCGACTGCACCGGCGTGCAGATGCTTGCCTCGGTGGCGGCCATGCAGGGCCGGATCGCGATGTGGCACTCGCTCGGCGACGCGGTGCAGCCGCTGCATCTCAGCCACGTCGCCATGACCGTGTTCACCGAGCCCGAGATCGCCTCGGTCGGCGTGTCCCAGCAGGCCGTCGAAGCCGGGGCGGCGGACGCGCTGGCCGTCAACCTGCCGCTGGCCACCAACGCGCGCGCGAAGATGCAGGGCTTCCGGGACGGCTTCGTCAAGCTGTTCGCCCGCCGCAGCAGCGGTGTCATTCTCGGCGGCGTGGTGGTCGCGCCGCGCGCCAGCGAGCTGATCCTGGCCGTGTCGCTGGCCGTGGAGCAGCACGTCACCGTCGACGAGATGGCGCACACGTTCTCCGTGTACCCGAGCCTGTCCGGCAGCATTACCGAGGCCGCCCGCCGGCTCATGCAACCGGAGTATCACTAACAGTGGTGCCGGTAATGCGGCATGGTGAATGCCGCATGTGTGCGTGCGGGGGTTAACGGGAGCGGGAGTGTGCCGGCTGCGAGGGCCGGCCGCAGGTCGGCCCGAAGAGACGGCAGGGGAGGGTCCGGGAGGGGCGAAGCCCCTCCGGTCTGGGGGTCCGGGGGTTATCCCCCGGGCTAACTCAGTGGGCCGGGTGGCCCAGGTCGGGGTCGTCGGGAACGTCGAGGCCGTGCTGGCGCAGCCGGGAGGCGCGGATGTCGTCGGCGTACGCGGCAACGGTGAACACGCTGCCCGCCAGGATCAGCGCGGTCATCATCAGGCCGAGCCACAGCGGCGCCGGCAGCAGCGTGGTAAGCAGGACGACGAGCACCACGCAGATCGGGACGATGATCGCCAGATGGCGCAGCACGGTGCGCAGCCGCCAGCCCGCGTCGGTGAGCTCGTGCTTCACCCAGTCCCGGTTCTCGGCGGGCAGCCGGAACCCGATGGCGAACCACAGCCAGCGTGCTGCGCCGGGATCGCCGGGCAGGCGCGCCACGGCCTCACCCCCGCAGCTGGCAGATGATCTCACCGGACGAGACGGTCTGGCCCACTTGCACGGCTAGGTCGGTGACGGTGCCGTCCTTGTGCGCGGTCAGCGGCTGCTCCATCTTCATCGCCTCGAGGACGACCACGGTGTCACCGGCCGAGACCTGCTGGCCCTCCTCGGCGACGATCTTCACGATCGTTCCCTGCATCGGGCTGACCAGGGCGTCGCCGCCCGCCGGCCCGCCGCTACTGCCGCCGCCCCTGCCGCCACCGTGCCTGCGCGACGGCGCGGGCCGCTGGGCGGCCTGAGGGCTGGCGGCACCGGCTCGCGCCAGGTCCGCGGGCAGCACAACCTCGAGCCGCTTGCCGCCGACTTCGACCGTGAATCGCTCCCGCTCCGGCGCGCCAGAGCCGTTCGCCGAGGCGACGTCGCCGGCGTACGGCGCCAGATCATTACGGAACTCGGTCTCGATCCACCCGGTATGCACCGTGAACGGCTCGCTGGTGAACGCCGGGTCGTCCACAACCGCCCGGTGGAAGGGCAGCACCGTCGGCATCCCGCCGATCTCGAACTCGGCCAGCGCCCGGCGTGAGCGTTCAAGGCACTCCTCGCGGTTCTCTCCGGTCACGATCAGCTTCGCGATCAGGGAGTCGAATGCCTGCGGCACGGTCATGCCCGCGTCATACCCCGCATCGAGCCGGACGCCGGGACCGGACGGCGGCCGCCACGCCGTGATGGTCCCCGGGGCAGGCAGGAACCCGCGCCCCGGGTCCTCGGCGTTGATCCGGAACTCGATCGAGTGCCCGCGCAGCGGCGGGTCGTCGTAGGAGAGCTCCTGGCCGTCGGCGATCCGGAACATCTCCCGGACCAGGTCGATGCCGCTGACCTGCTCGGTTACCGGGTGCTCCACCTGCAGCCGGGTGTTCACCTCGAGGAACGAGATCGTGCCGTCCTCCCCGATCAGGAACTCGCAGGTGCCGGCGCCGGCGTAGCCCGCCTTGCGCAGCAGCGCCTTGGACGAGGACCGCAGCAGCTGCTCCTGCTCGTCGGACAGGAACGGAGCCGGGGCCTCCTCGACCAGCTTCTGGTTGCGCCGCTGCAGTGTGCAGTCCCTGGTAGAGACCACGACCACGTTGCCGTGGGAGTCGGCGAGGCACTGCGTCTCCACGTGCCGCGGCCGCTCCAGGTAGCGCTTCACGAAGACCTCGCCGCGCCCGAACGCGGCCACCGCCTCGCGCACCGCCGACTCGAACAGCGGGGCGATCTCGTCGGTGGTCCTGGCGACCTTGAGGCCGCGCCCGCCCCCGCCGTAGGCGGCCTGGATCACGATCGGCAGCCCGTGCTCGGCGGCGAACGCCGCCACCTCCTCGGGGCCGGAAACCGGCCCGTCGCTGCCCGGCGCGAGCGGCACGCCGACCTCGGTGGCGATCCGCCGGGCCGCGATCTTGTCGCCCAGCGCGTCGATCGCCTGGGGCGGAGGGCCGATCCAGGTCAGCCCCGCCGCGATGACCTCGCGCGCGAACTCGGCGTTCTCGGCGAGGAACCCGTACCCCGGGTGGACCGCGTCCGCGCCGGAATCCGCCGCCGCCTTGAGGATCTTGCTGATGTCGAGGTAGCTCTCGGCGGCGCTCTGCCCGCCCAGCGCGTAGGCCTCGTCGGCCATGGTGACGTGCAGCGCGTCGATGTCCAGCTCGCCGTACACCGCAACGCTGCCCAGGCCGGCGTCACGGCACGCCCGCACGATCCGGACCGCGATCTCGCCGCGGTTAGCGATCAGGACTTTGCGCACGAAAAGCGCTCCTCTCGACTGCGCAGGAGTCTAGTGACCGGGCAGCAGGTCGCTGGCCCAGGGCAGACGATAGGGAACCAGGGCTGCCGGTCCGGCCAAGGTACAGGGTGACAGCGAGGCATCCCGATGCGCCCGAGGAGGCACCGTGCCGAGGTACGACAGCCCCGTGACCCCGTGCCCTCAGTGTCGAAGCTGAGGTCCCGCCGCTCCCCGGTCCCGGCCACTTCCGGCCCGCCGGACCGCACCGACGCGGAGGTCATCGCCGGCTCGGTCGGCGACCCGGAACGCTTCGCCGTGATCTTCGACCGGCATGCCAACGAAATCCACCGCTACGCGTCTCGCCGCCTGGGCCAGCAGGCAGCGGCCGATGTCGTGTCCGAGGTCTTCCTCGCGGCGTTCCGCAATCGGGGCCGCTACCAGCCCAGCCGTGCCGACGCGAGGCCATGGCTGTACGGGATCGCCACCAAGGTGATCAGCCAGCAGCTGCGCGCCGAAGGACGGCGGGCGCACCTGCTCGCCGCGGTCGCCACGGCGTCGCCCGCCGAGTTCGCGGCCGATGACATCGGCGACCAGATCGCCGCCCAGCGGCTGCATCAGGAACTCCTCGGCGTACTCGCCGGGCTCTCCCCGGCTGACCGGGAGCTCGTGCTCCTGGTGGCGTGGGCCGAGCTGTCCTACGAGGAGGTCGCCCAGGCCCTCCAGATCCCCATCGGGACCGTCAGGTCCCGGCTGCACCGCGTCCGGGCCAAGGTCCGCCGCGCCATCGACCCGGCCGACGTGACCAGGTAAGGAGCCACACCATGGACGAGATCGCACTGCTGCGCGGCATCAAGCCCGACGCGCCGGAAGAGTTCGCTGAGCCGGAGCGCGGGGAGGTGCTCTGCCATCTGCTCGCCGCCGCGGCCGGGGAACGGGCCGCGGGGAAGCCGATCCCAGTGGCGGGCTGGCTGCGCCGGGCCAGCTGGAGGTGGCGGCTGCGGGTGGCCAGGCCGCCGGCGATGGCGCGCCGGCTCGGCATCGCCGCGGCCGCGGCCGCGGCGACCGTGGCCACGGTCGCCCTGGTCCTGGCCGCCTGGCCCGCGACCGGGCACGCCCCTGCGGGCGCTCGGCGCATCGGGCCCGCGACCCGGCCGGGGCTCGGCACGCAGGACCTCACGGCCCGCCCGTTCCAGTTCATCTACACCGAGCAGCTCATCGAGGGCGAGCAGTACATGAGCGCCACCAGGAACGGGACGCACATGGTACGGGTGGCGCCCTATCAGCAGCGGACGTGGCTGTCCGCCGACGGCAAGCGGGGCATGGCCAGCTCGCAGCGCAAGCTGAAGGGCGGCGCATGGAGCCGGGTCGGCAGCCCGGAGTCCCTGTGCGGGCCCAGCGAGAG
>Ga0209275_10000181_pt1 | contig 21611 bp, 20 predicted proteins | sample HubBroMetageREF2_FD_188344 | JGI IMG/M metagenome (GOLD analysis project Ga0209275, IMG submission 188344) | Reference soil microbial communities from the Hubbard Brook experimental Forest, New Hampshire, USA - Hubbard Brook CCASE Soil... | ecosystem: Environmental > Terrestrial > Soil >... | reverse complement strand
GGGTCTCGAATCCGGCGTTGACCAGGGCGGTCACGCCGCCGCAGAGCACCGCCTGCTCGCCGAACAGGTCGCTCTCGGTCTCCTCCTTGAACGTGGTGACCAGCGCCCCGGCCTTAGTGCCGCCGATTCCGGCCGCGTAGGAGCGCGCCAGGTCCCACGCCTTGCCGGTCGCGTCCTGCGCCACGGCGACGAGCACCGGCGTGCCCTGGCCGGCCTCGAACTGGCGCCGCACCAGGTGCCCGGGCGCCTTCGGCGCGACCATGGCGACGTCGACCTCGGGCGGGGGGGTGATGTACCCGAAGTGGATATTGAAGCCGTGCGCGAAGAACAGCGCGTCGCCCGGCCGCAGGTTGGGCGCGATCGCCTCGGTGTAGAGCTTGCGCTGCCCGGTGTCCGGCGTGAGCACCATGATCACGTCCGCCCAGGCGCAGGCGTCCGCGGGATCGGTGACCGTGAGGCCCTCGGCCTCTGCCTTGGGCCGGGACTTCGAGCCCTCCGGCAGGCCCACCCGGACCTCACATCCGGAGTCGCGAAGGCTCAGCGCGTGGGCGTGACCCTGCGAGCCGTAGCCCAGCACGGCGATCTTGCGGCCCTGGATCAGGCTCAGATCCGCGTCGGAGTCGTAGTAGACGGTGGCCATGGGTGTATCTGTCCTCTCAGTAGGTTCAGCCGGGTTGTCAGACGGCCTCGGCGAGCGGGGCCAGGTCGTTGTCCGTGATCGTGCCGCTGCCGCGCGACATCGCGATCCGCCCGGTACGCACGAGCTCGCACGTGCCGTAGCGTTCGAGGTTCTCGAGCAGGGAGTCGAGCTTGCCTGGGCTGCTCGTCGCCTCGAGGATCACGGTCTCCGGGCTCATGTCCACGACCTTGGTGTGGAACACGGTCGCGACCTCGAGCAGCTCGCCGCGCAGCGCCGGGTCGATCCGCACCTTGATCAGCGCGAGCTCGCGCTCGACGGCGGCGTTGTCGTCGAGCGCGACCACCTTCAGCACCCGGACCAGCTTGTCCAGCTGCTTGGCCACCTGCTCCACCGACGTGGACGCGCCGTCGACGACGATCGTCATCCGGCTGACCTTGGGGTCCTCGGTCGGGCCGACGGCCAGCGAGGCGATGTTGAACGCGCGCCTGGAGAACAGCCCGGCGACGTGCGCGAGCACGCCGGGCTTGTTCTCGACCAGGACCGAGAGCGTGTGGGTACTCACCGGGCCGAAACCTCCATCTTCTTGGTCGGCACTGCGCTAGCCCGGGGGGACGACCCCCCCAAACCCCCCCGATCAACTTCGCCGCGCAGCTCCCGGCGGGTCGCTGCGCGTTGCTCGTCGCCGGTGAACTCCGGGCCGAGCACGATCTCGTCGTTGGGCCGCCCGGCGGGCACCATCGGGAACACGCCCTCGCGGTCGTGCACCCGGAAGTCCACGACCGTTGGCACGTCCGTGGTGGCGAGCGCCTTGTCCAGCACCGCGTCGACGTCGTCGGCACGCTCGCAGCGCAGGCCATGACAGCCGTACGCCTCGGCCAGCTTCACGTAGTCCGGGATCGCGGTGCCGAGCTCGACCTCGGAGTACCGCTCCTCGTAGAACAGCTCCTGCCACTGCCGGACCATGCCGAGGAAACCGTTGTTGAAGATCAGCACCTTGATCGGCAGGTGCTCGATCGCGCAGGTGGCCAGCTCCTGCGCGGTCATCTGGAAGCACCCGTCGCCGTCGATCGCGACCACCAGCTCGCCGGGCCTGCCCACCTGGGCGCCCATCGCGGCCGGCACGGCGAAACCCATCGTGCCCAGGCCGCCGGAATTGATCCAGGACCGTGGCTTCGTGAACGAGTAGTGCTGCGCCGCGTGCATCTGGTGCTGGCCAACGCCGGCCACCACGACCGCCTCGCCGCCGGTCAGCGCGGAGAGCCGCTCGACCACGTGCTGCGGCTTCAGCGGCCCGTCGGCGTCCTGGGTGTACCGCAGCGGGAACCGGCGCTTCCAGTCGCCGATGCAGCGCAGCCAGTACCCGGTGTCCGGCGGGCCGTTCTCGGCGATCAGCGCGGCCAGGCTCTGGGTGAGCCCGGCCATCGTGGCGCGGACGTCGCCGGGGATGGGCACGTCCGGCTCCCGGTTCTTGCCGATCTCGGCCGGGTCGATGTCGGCGTGCACAACCTTCGCATGCGGGGCGAAGGTCGCAAGGTTGCCCGTCACCCGGTCGTCGAAGCGGGCCCCGAGCGCGACCACGAGGTCGGCCTCCTGCAGCGCCGCGACGGCCGTATAGCAGCCGTGCATGCCGGGCATGCCCAGCGCCAGCGGGTGCGGGTCCGGGAACGCGCCGCGCGCCATGAGCGTCGTCGTCACCGGGGCCTGGGCGAGTTCCGCCAGCGCGAGCAGCTCGGCGTGCGCGCCGGCCTTGATCACGCCGCCGCCGACGTACAGCACCGGGCGCCTGGCCTGCCGCAGCAGCACGGCGGCCGCGCGCATCGCGGCCGCATCGGGCGCGGCGGGCAGCCGGTAGCCGGGCAGGTTCATGGCTGGTGGCCAGGTGCCCGGCCCCCACGTCATCGTGGCCTGCAGGATGTCCTTGGGCACGTCGACCAGCACCGGGCCCGGCCGGCCGGTCGATGCGATGTGGAACGCCTCCGCGATCGCCGCGGGGAGCCGCTCGGCGCTGGTGACCAGCTCGTTGTGCTTGGTCACCGGCAGCGTGATCCCGGTGATGTCCGCTTCCTGGAACGCGTCGGTGCCGATCATCGCGGTGGAAACCTGGCCGGTGATCGCGACCATCGGGACCGAGTCCATGTAGGCGTCGGCCAGCGCGGTGACCAGGTTGGTCGCGCCCGGGCCGCTGGTGACCAGGCAGACGCCGGTACGGCCGGTCGCCCACGCGTAGCCCTCGGCGGCGTGGCCCGCGCCCTGCTCGTGCCGGACCAGCACGTGCCGGAGCGACGACGACCGCAGCGGGTCATAGGCCGGAAGTATCGCGCCGCCGGGAAGCCCGAAGACCACCTCGACGCCCTGCTGCTCCAGACTTCGCACCAGCGCCTGGGCTCCGGTGAGTTCCACGGGTTGCTCCTTCTTGTTCAGGGCCAGGTCCAACAAAAAACCTCCTCGCCGTCGTGGCGTAGGAGGTCAGCGCGAGCCCTGGGTACGGGCTCGCGCTAGGTGATAAGTACGAGGGATTGATAGATGGGCATGAATTCTCCGTCCGGAAATGCTCGTGCTACACCATAACACTACCGTCGCCCCGCGTGACCGGGGCGCGGTTCGGCGCAACTCACCGCGCCCCGGGTCACCAGCACCGGCCTCGCTCACTGGCCAGCGAGGCTGGGCAGCCATGCCGGGCGAGAGGGCTCGAACGCGGTAATTGCCTCCTCATGCCGCAGCGTGAGCCCGATGTCGTCGAGGCCCTCGAGCAGCCGCCACTGTGCGTAGTCAGCGAGCTCGAAGGGCTCCCCCAGGCCGGCCGACGGTATGGCCACCTCGCGGGCCGCGACGTCGACGATCACTTCGGCGTCCGGGTCGGCCGCGAGCGCCGCGAACAGCCGCGCCACTCCCTGCTCGGTCACCTTGGCCGGGACCAGGCCGGCGGCAACGCTGTTGTTGCGGAAGATGTCGCCGAAGCTGGGCGCCACGACGGCCTGGAAGCCGAAGTCCTGCAGCGCCCAGACCGCGTGCTCCCGGGACGAGCCGCAGCCGAAATTGGCCCCGGCGACGAGCACCTTGGCCTCGGCAGCGCCGGGACGGTTCAGCACGAAGCCGGGGTCCTCGCGCCAGGCGCCGAACAGCCCGGCCGCGAACCCGCTCCGCTCAACCCGCTTGAGCCAGGAAGCCGGGATGATCTGGTCGGTGTCGACGTCGCGGCGGTCGAGTGCAACCGCGCGGCCGGCTATGCGCTGTATACCGCTCATCGAGGTCGCGGCACGGAAACCTTCGCGTTCAGGCTGCGGAGCAAGCGCCGCTTCCCTCCCTCCGTTTTGTCGGTGTGCTGCGATAGCGTCGCTAGGTCGGTGGCGATAGCCAAGCCGCTGGCGGACAGGACCGCCGCAGGGCGTGTGGTGGCAGCGCGGGGAGCCTTCTTGCGCAGTGAGGCACGGCAATGAACCGCGAACCGACAGCGCAATCCGCGAGGACTGCGGCTGGAATCCCCGTCCGTTAGGACGGCGGAGGATGTCAACACAGGTCTCCTGGCAGCGAGAAGTGTCCGGCGACGGCGGTTGCCGCCGCCACGGCGGGCGACACCAGGTGGGTGCGCCCGCCGGGGCCCTGGCGCCCCTCGAAGTTGCGGTTGCTGGTGGACGCCGAGCGCTGGCCGGGGGCCAGGATGTCGCCGTTCATGCCCAGGCACATCGAGCATCCGGCCGACCGCCACTCGAACCCGGCGTCGGTGAACACCCGGTCCAGCCCCTCGGCCTCGGCCTCGGCCTTGACCCGCGCCGAGCCGGGGACGATCAGCGCCCGCACGCCGGGGCTGATCTTGCGGCCCCGGGCCACGTCGGCGGCCGCGCGCAGGTCCTCGAGCCTGCCGTTGGTGCACGACCCGATGAACACGGTGTCCACCGGTATGTCACGGATCGCGGTACCCGGGGTCAGGCCCATGTAGGCCAGCGCCCGCTCGGCTCCCTCACGCAGCTCGGGCGTGCTCATCGAGCTGGGGTCCGGCACCAGGTCGTCGATCGTGACCGACTGCGCGGGGTTCGTTCCCCAGGTGACGGCGGGCCGCAGCGCGGCGGCGTCGACCCGGATCTCGCGGTCGAACTCGGCGCCGTCGTCCGTCGCCAGGCTGCGCCAGTCGTCCAGCGCCTGCTCCCAGAGCCTGCCCTTCGGGCTGTGCTGCCGGCCCTCGAGGAACGCGAACGTGGTGTCGTCCGGGGCGATCATGCCGGCCCGGGCGCCGCCCTCGATGGACATGTTGCACACGGTCATCCGGCCCTGCATGGACAGCGCCCGCACGGCAGCGCCGCGGTACTCGATCACCGACCCGACGCCGCCGCCGGTGCCCAGCGCCCGGATGATGCCGAGTACCAGGTCCTTCGCGGTGAGCTCGGGCCCGAGCTCACCGTCCACGGTGACCGCCATTGCCGCGGGCTTGACCTGCCGCAGCGTCTGGGTGGCCAGCACGTGCTCGACCTCGCTGGTGCCGATGCCGAAGGCCAGCGTGCCGAACGCGCCGTGGGTCGAGGTGTGGCTGTCCCCGCAGACGATCGTCATGCCGGGCTGGGTGAGCCCGAGCTGCGGCCCGATGACGTGCACGATGCCCTGCTCGGGACTGCCGAGCGGGAACAGCGTGACGCCGTGGACCTCGCAGTTGCGCTTCAGCCGCTCGATCTGCTTGGCGGCAAGCTCGTCGGCGATGGGCTTGTCCAGGCCAATGGTCGGCACGTCGTGGTCCATCGTCGCCACGGTCAGGTCCGGCCTGCGCACCTTGCGCCCGGCCAGCTCGATGCCCTCGAACGCCTGCGGCGAGGTGACCTCGTGCACCAGGTGCATGTCGATGTACAGCAGCGGCGGCTCGCCTTCCGGCGTGGCCACCACGTGCCGGTCCCAGATCTTGTCGAAGAGGCGTTCAGCCATGGCTTCCTCTGCGCTATATCGACGTGTCTCTCTGCACTGTCCCGACTTGTCCCACTACCTCGATCCGTCTCAAATAATGAGATAGAGTGTTCAGTCTATGGACACTCTAGAGCCGGAGGCGGCGGGCCGCAACCTGGTCGACGGGGTTGGCCCGGTAAGCGGGGTGGGCGTCCTCGACCGCTCGATGCTGCTGCTCGGCCTGCTCGGCGACGGCCCGCGCACGCTCCGCTCGCTGGCGGAGGCCAGCGGGCTGCCACGGCCAACCGCGCACCGGCTGCTGGTCGCGCTCGAGGTGCACGGCCTAGTGGGCCGCGAGGCTGGCGGCGCCTTCCGGCTCGGACCACGGCTGACCGAGCTGGCGCTGCGGGCCGGCCACGGGCTCGACCTCGGTGCGCTGGCGGCCGGGGTGCTGGCCAGGCTGCACGACCAGACCGGCGAGAGCGTCCAGCTGTACCTGCGCTCCGGGGACCGGCGGCTGTGCGCCGCCGCCCGCGACGCCGGCGCGGGCCTGCGCGACAGCGTGCCGGTGGGCGCGCTGCTGCCGCTCGACGTCGGCTCCGGCGGAAAGGTGCTGCTGGCCTGGTCGGACGATGCCGGCCGGTTTCCCGCGGCGGAGCCGGCCGAGCTGGAAGCGGTGCGCCGGCGCGGCTGGGCGTCGAGCGTCGCCGAACGCGAGCCCGGCGTGGCCAGCGTCAGCGCCCCAGTGCTGCGGCATGACGCCCTGCTCGGCGCGCTGTGCGTGTCCGGGCCGGTCAGCAGGCTGGGAAACTCCCCCGGCCGCCGGCTGGCGCCGTTGGTGGTCGCCGCCGCGCGGGAGCTGGCCGCGCTGGCCGGCGCCGGCAGCACGCCCGTTCCCGCCTAGTCCCGCTGGGCTGCGGCGTTGCCGCCGTTGTCCCGCCGGTCCAGGGCGACCTGGACGGCCTGCAGCGCGCGCTGCGCGTCATCGGCGGTATCCGCTGGCTCGTTGCGTGGATTGCTGTCGGACATGACACATCTCCTGAATCAAGATCGTGGGGTTGGCTTGCCGCCCGGCAGCCCTGAGCGGGCAGAGCCGTTACGGGCCAGCCGGCCCCGGCGTCGGGCCAAGCTCGCGGAAGCGTGCCTCTGGCGCGGCGAAACGATGTGCGATCCAGGAGGTCAGCGGGCGGGCTGCCGGGTACGGCTGCGGCTCATGGCCAGCACCTCATCCCGTAGCGGGTTGCCGGCCTGCCGTTGATCAGGTCCCGCTACGGCTGCTAAGGATGAGTACGCAGCGCCGCATGACGAAACCAATCGTAACCGAAACACCGGACGTACGGCCCTCACCGGCACCAGTCGCCGGCCACGGCACGCAAACCGCCCGCCGCCGCCCCCGTCGCGTCCTCCGCCGCCGCGCCTCGTCCGCGTCGCCTCCTTCGCCGCAGCCCTCGTCGCCTTCGCCGCCCCACCTCCGCGCCTATGGCTCCCCGCCCGCAGCGTCCTTGGATGTAACGTCGGCCGCGTGCGTGACCGAGCCGATCGCGTCCTGGCCGAGTTGCCGGGGGGCGTACTTTCCTGGTCGGACGAGTTCGATGGGCCGGCCGGATCCCCGCCGTCCCCGGCGACGTGGTCGCCGCAGACCGGCGGGCACGGCTGGGGCAACCGGGAGCTGCAGTACTACACCGGGGACGCCGGGAACGCCTCGCTCGACGGGGCCGGGCACCTGGTCATCACCGCCGACCGTGCGCAGCCGCAGGACCGCGCCCGCCAGGACGGCTGCGAGTACACGTCGGCGCGGCTGACCAGCAAGGACCGGATGGCGGTGCACTACGGCGTGGTGCAGGCACGCATGCAGATCCCGGAGGGCCAGGGCATGTGGCCTGCCTTCTGGATGATGGGCCAGGACTTCGACGAGGTCGGGTGGCCGCGGTGCGGCGAGATCGATGTCATGGAGAACTTCGGCCGGGACCCGCGGACGGTACACGGCGCGGCGCACGGACCCGGGTACACCGGCAGAGACTTCACCGCATCACACCGCACCCTGACGAGCCTCGCCCGCGGCTTCCACGTGTACTCGGTCGTGTGGGAGCCTGGCCGGATCCGCTGGTACCTCGATGACCGGCACTACGCGACGGTGACGCCCGCCGACCTCGGCGGCCAGCCGTGGGTCTTCGATCACGACTTCTTCCTGCTGGTCAACCTCGCCGTGGGCGGGAACCCCTCGGTAACCCCCGGGCCCTCGGTCCGGTTCCCGCAGCGGCTGCTGGTCGACTACATCCGCGTCTATGCCATGCCGCAGGCACCGCGATGACCGGCCTCTATCCCCGGATCGAGCCGTATGACCACGGGATGCTCGACGTCGGCGACGGCCAGTCGCTGTACTGGGAAACCTGCGGGAACCCGGCGGGCAAGCCCGCAGTCGTGCTGCACGGCGGCCCCGGGTCCGGCTGCATCCCGGGCCGCCGCCGCTACTTCGACCCGGCGGCATACCGGATCGTGCTGTTCGACCAGCGCGGCGCCGGCCGCAGCCTGCCGCACGCCAGCGACCGCGCGGTCAGCCTGGCCGCGAACACGACCCGGCACCTGATCGCCGATATGGAGGCGCTGCGCGAGTTCCTCGGCATCGACCGCTGGCTGGTCTGGGGCATCTCCTGGGGCTCCACGCTCGCGCTCGCCTATGCCGAGCAGTACCCGCAGCGGGTCAGCGAGATCGTGCTGCATTCGGTCACGATGACCCGCCCGGCCGACATCGACTGGCTCTACCACGGCGCCGGCCGGTTCTTCCCCGAGGAATGGGCCCGGTTCCGCGCCGCGGCCGGTACGGCAGTGAAGGGAGATGGGGACCTGGTCGCCGCGTACTACCGCCTGCTCGGCGATCCCGACCAGGCGGTCGCGGAGCAGGCAGCCCTGGACTGGTGCGCCTGGGAGGACGCGGTCGTCTCCCTGGAGGACGGCTGGCAGCCGAGTCCGCGGTACGCCGACCCTCGGTTCCGCATGGCCTTCGCGCGGATCGTGACGCACTACTTTCATCACCACGCGTGGATCGAGGACAACGGGCTGCTACGCCACGCCGGCCGCCTCTCCGGCATCCCCGGAGTGCTCGCGCACGGCCGCCTGGATCTCGGCGGCCCACCGGTCACCGCATGGGACCTGGCCCAGGCCTGGCCGGACGCGGAACTCCACCTGGTCGCCGGCGGTCACACCGGCGGGCCCGGCATGGACGAGATCCTGATCGCAGCCACCGACCGCTTCGCCAGCCGCTGACCCGGCCGACCTGCGGCCTGCCGCTCACTCGCGCGGCGCCGACCACCGCGGTGCCGGCCACCCATCGCGGTGCCGGCCACCCATCGCGGTGCCGGCCACCCACTCGGTGCCGGCCACCCATCGCGGTGCCGGCCACCCCCATGGTCCTGCGTCAGTTGTTGCGCAGGGAAATGTCGTCTGACTGGCCGATGCTGCTGGCATCGACGGCCCGCAGCCCCTCGCCGAGGCGTTCGCGCGCCTGCTTTAGCAGCGCGAGCGAGTCCGTCGCGGGACCCTGCGCCGCTGAGCGTTCGAGGTCGGCGCCGTGCTCCGCGACGAGGTGCGCCTGAAGGGCCGCGGCGACCTCGTCGACCGCCATCAGCGCCTGGTAGAGGCCCAGCTCTTGTCCGTTGTTGTCAGCCATGCAGGCCAGTATCTCGCGTCCTCAGCCCCCGAGCCGGACCAGCAGAGTCCTTTTGCCGCTCTCGGGCAGGTCACGCTCGTCGAGAACCTCGAATCCCGCCGGCAGCAACGACGCGGGTTCACCGGACTCCAGGCACCAGCCAGCGCTCAAGCCGGGCCGGGCCTGCCGGGCCTCGGCGGTGAACGCCTCCCAGCCGAGAACACCGCCCGCGGCCACCGCACCCGCCGCAGTGGCGAACACCGCGCGGTCCCAGAAGCCGGTGCACAGCACGAGTGCGTAGCCGCCTGGTTCCGGGCGCCATGCCCCCAGATCGGCCTGCACCACGGTGATCAGGTCGCCGAGCCCGCGGCGGCCGGCCTCATCGGCCAGCATGCCGAGCGCCACATCGGAGATGTCCACGGCGCTGACCCTGCGCCCGGCCGCCGCGGCCAGCAGGGCACTGCCGCCGAGCCCGCAGGCGAGATCGGCGACCGGCCCGTCGGGCAGCCCCAGCGACAGCGCCCGCACCGCCACCGGATGCGGCTCGAACGACACCGGGTAGCGGCCTTCGTACCGGGCGTTCCATCGCTCCCGGTCCGGATGCCCCGCCAGCTCCGCCATGCCCGGCATCGTATGCGCCGCCGACGGCGGCCCTGCCGGGCTACCCAGCCCACATGACGGCTCAGCATGCGCCGCCGACGGCGAGACCCTTGGGTCAGCCAGCCGACAGAACGGCTCAGCAGAAACGCCACTGAGGCGTGTTAGCTATATGCGGACGAACGTTAGGGGCCGGTGATGGCGCGGGCAGCGGGAAGACCGGACGCACCCGTCGGCCCGTCGATGTCTGCGCCATCGGCAGACGCGGACGAACTCGTCAGGGACCTGTACCAGGCCCATGCGCTCGCCCTGATCCGGGCGGCGAAACTGCTGCTGCGCGACCAGCCAAGCGCCGAGGATGTCGTCCAGGACGCCTTCCTTAACCTGTACCGGGCCCTGTCCAGGCTCAGCGATCACGACCAGATGCTGCCTTACCTGCGTGTCGCCGTGATCAACGGGTCACGGTCGGTGCTGCGTGCGCGGCAGCGGGCCTTACGGCGCAAGGTGCAGCATGAGCCGCCGATGTCGTCGGCCGAGTCGGCCGCCATGGCGGGCGAGGACCGGCGGGCCGTCATGGCCGCAGTCGCCCAGCTGCCGCGCCGGGCACGGGAGGTACTCGTGCTGCGCTACTACCTCGATCTGACGGACCAGGAGATCGCCGCCACGCTGCGAATCAGCCGGAGCACCGTGACGTCAACCGCATCCCGGGGTCTGGCCGTGATGGCACGCGAACTGAAGGAGGAACTGTGAGCATGCTCGAGGACCGGGTGCGGGCGGCATTTCGCGCCGACGCCGAGACGGTCCGCCCGGAAACCATCCCGGGAGTGCCTGAGCCAGGCACCCGGCGTGGTCTGCGGATGCCATGGGTCCGCCTAGCGGGGACGAGATCCAAGACCGTGCGCTGGCTGGCCCCGGTGGCTGCCGTGCTCGCTGTGATCGGCGTTATCGCCGGGGTGTCGCTCGTCGCCCGCCCAGAGGGGCAGTCATCCAGTGGGACGCCGACCAGCATGCCTCCCTACTACGTCACTCTGACGGGGGCCATGGTCAGCCAGCGGGCGGTCCTGACCGCGGCGGTGCGTGACTCGGCGACCGGTGCGTTGCTGACCACGGTGAACGTCCCGGTGGGGCAGAACGTGTCGAAGTTTGGGGCCACGCCGCCCATGCCATCGGGCATCACTGCCTCGGCTAACGGGCGGACCTTTGCCATCACCGACGACCTGGGCTTCTTCCTGCTGCGCGTGGCCCCCGGCGGCCGCTCGGCGCGGCTGTCCCGCCTGCCGATCCACGTCCCGTTCATACTCTCGGACACCGCAGCGCTGTCACCCGATGGCAGCCAGCTGGCCATCGACGTGGAGCCCTGCGCCAACAACTCCTGCCGCGAGGCCCTCGACGTGGTCTCCCTGGCCACCGGTGCTAGCAAGATCTGGAACGGCCCGTCGGTGTCAGGGTCCCCGCTGAGTCCGGCCTGGGTCGGCGGCGGCACCGAGATCATGTTCCTGTGGCAGGTCGGCAACTCGTCAACCCCGCAGGGGTACCGGCTGCTGAACGTCCCCGGGCCGGTCGGCAGTTTGCTCGGCTTGTCCCGGCCAATGGTTTCGCCGCCGGCCCAGAGCGGCTCGGAATTCCCGGGTGCGATACTCACCCCGGACGGGCGCGGGCTCATCACCACCGACTACCGGAATGTCCCCGGCCAGGATGGTGGTGGCACGGCGATACTCCGGGTCGTGGAGCGCTCGGCCAGCACCGGCCGGCTGCTGCGGGTCCTGCACACGGCGACCGAGCACTACAGTGCCGGGTGGGTTGCTCGGTCGACCGCTGACGCGGGCTGCCAGGTGCTGTCGCTGGGCGCTACCGGCCTGCATGCCCTGGTCAAGTGCCCCGGTCTCGGCAGGCTCGACGATGACCGATTCACCGCGCTGCCTGGTGTGCCGGTCAGCATGAACGGAGGGACAGGTATCGGCGGCACCGCGGCCTGGTGACGTGACCGCGAGGTCAGCGCCGCAGCCTGGCCCGCACCACTCCGCGAAGCGCGGCCGCCCCGGCGACGGGATGGAACCGGTCCGATGCGGCGTTCAGCGCCCGGTACTCGTCGTCGGTCAGGTCGACGTCGGCGGCGGCGGCGTTCCGTTCCAGCTGTTCGACGCTGGAAGCGCCCGGGATAGCGACCACCGCGGGGCTGCGGATCGCCCAGGCCAGTGCGGCCTGAGCCGGCGTGACCGCGTGCGCGTCCGCCACGTCGCGCAGCACGGAGATGAGCTCGCCGGCGCGCTCGAGGTTGTCGGGAAGGAACAGCGTGCTGGCCGCCCGGAGCCGGTTCGCCGGCCGGGTGCTCGGGGTGTACCTGCCCGACAGCAGGCCCTGCGCCAGCGGGCTGTACGCGATCACTATGTGCTCGTGCGACTCGGCGAACGGGATCAGGTCGCGCTCTGGCGAGCGGGCGACGAGGCTGTAACGGACCTGATTGCTGAGCACCCGGCTGCCGAGCGCCGCCTCGGCCGCGCGCCACCGGTCGAGCGAGTAGTTGCTGACCCCGGCCTCGCCGACCAGGCCCACTCGCTGCAGCGCGCGCATGCCCCGCATGATCGTGCCGTCGCGGATCACCGGGTTGGGCTGGTGCACCTGGTACAGATCGAGCCGGCGAACCCCGAGCCGGTTCGCGCTGGCCACGCCGCGCTGCTCAACCACCGGTGCGACCGGCAGCACCGGGAGGATCTTCGTGGCGACGAAGACCGAGGCCGCGTCCGCGCCGAGCGCGGCGCCAAGGATCCGCTCGCTGCGCCCGAACCCGTAGATCTCGGCGGTGTCGAACAACGTGACGCCGAGCTCGAGCGCACGGCGGGTGATCGCGTGCGCGTCCCGCTGGGCGTAGGCATCGCCGTAACCCCACTCCCTGGACCCGAACTGCCACGTGCCCAGGCCGATCTTGGAAATCTTCTTCGCGGTGTCACTGGCCAGATAGCGCATGTATCCAGTGTCCGACACGTACGGCGGAGCACTAGGCCTCGGGCCCAGGGCGTTCAGGGCAGCTCGCCGTCGGCCGTGATGGTGGCGAGCTGGCGGAACGCGCTGGACATGAAGCGCCGAACCGCCCGGGTAGACCAGTGCCCGAATAGCTTGCCGAAGCAGAGGTCGCGCAGCCCGGTGCGATGCCACTCGCGGAGCGTCACCAGCCGCCCGTCCTGCTCGACATGGTCGGGAAAACCAGCGAAGATCTCCCAGCTCTCGACCTCGGTCTCGCCATAACGCAGAAGCTCCGAGATCGCCTGCCGAGATGCCGCGGCCGCCTGTGCCGCTCGCAGGGTTCCTTCTCCGCCCGCGAGCAGGGTGCGGTCACCGTGCAGGCGGAAAGGCGGACCGGTCGCGCCGGACGAGACGACAAGCGAACGCTCATTCAGATAGTCATGCGCCACCTTCGTGGCGAACTGGATGGTGCCGCTGCCGAGCATGGTCAGGTATGCCGTGTACGCGGCACGCAGCTCCCGGTCGCTGTGCCCGGTCAGCCCGCTGGCCGCAATGCGGTGTTCGAGGGTCGGAGCGTCCGCCATGTCCTGGGGATCCCAGGGCGGCCGCGGTACCCCGCCGATCCGGCGGGCCGCCGCGTCGCCAGGCCCGGCTGGCGTGCGATCGTAATGGCCGGGGCCATGCAGCAGCGGCTGCCGTGCGACGGTCATATCCGCGAGAACGTCCCGGTAAGGAAACGAGACGCCGGCGTCGGCCAGCCACTCGATGTACCACTGCATCACCAGGGTCTTATTGATCTGGTGCCCGGCGGCGAACGAATCCTGCAGGAAGTGGTCGGCGTAACAGGCCCAGATCCGCGCCCGGCGCCGCAGGACGTCCCGGTCCGCCGCGGCCGCCGACGCCGACCGTTCGATCAGCTCGCGGGCGAGAAGATGGAACGAAAGCCAGCGGTACCACGAGAACGGGACGAAGTGACCGGCGTTGCGCGCCAGGACCGAGGAGTACCGGTTCGGCGGGGCGAACCCGCAACGCCGCCCGAGCATGTCGACGGACGCTACCTCGGCGATCTCGGCCAGCCCGCCCAGCCGCGGATAGCGAAGGGACCCCGGCAGACGAGGGCGCCCGGTCCGGCGTTCAGCGGCCGGGCTCAGTTCCGCGATGTTCCAGCTTCGGACCGACTGGATCAGCGGCCCAAGGAAGGCCGGCGGGGCCGTCTCGATCTCTGCTGGACTCCCCAGGTAGTCGGGCAGAACGTTCAGTTCCCCAAGCGTCACCACCAGCCCGCTGCCGGGCAGTCGCACCGTCTCCAGGCCCGGGTACTCGGCGCGCAGCCGCTCCTCGTCCACCCGCCTCGGATCTCGCCCGAGTCTTTCGAGCAGGCCGCGGTAGGTGCTGGCGTGATCAGCCTCACCGCCGGGAGGGCACCGGGGACCGCTGGCCGTCATGGCCTGCACGTCCTCGGGAGCGAGATCGCCGAGCAGGCAATGCTCCCAGGCCATGTACCGCTGAGCGGCTCGCGGCCGGTCTGCGGCCAGCCGCCACTTTGTTACGTTGAAGGCAAATGGCCGACCCGCAATAAAGGCATCGGCGGCGGCATCTGCGGCACGTTCTTGTGGCGTCCCCGGCGGTGTTACGTACAGCCGGGAAAGCGGCCCAGGTACGGTCGTCGCGCCGGCGGACTGCTGGACAACGTGGGCGACCTCGTGCGCAAGCAGCCAGAGCCCCGCCCGCGTGTGCGGAGTGAACGCACCATCGGCGAAGTAGATGTCGGAGCCGACGGTGAATGCACTCGCGTGCACCGCACGGCATTCCCGGTCGGCGCCGACGCAGTGCACCCTGATGGAAGAGAAGTCGACGCCGCCGGGATTTACTAGGTAGTACCTTCCAAAAAGGTCAGCCAGTGTCGGCAAGAACGCTATTTCACCTGTTTGCGAGAACCTTGTTTGGATCGTGCAGCACAACCGTGCCCGCGATCAGGTCATGCAGGCACCTGCGGTCGGGCCTGCTGCACATGAGGATGAACGACACGAGGTAGGTAATGATGCTCAGGATGCCGTCGACGATGCGCCCGACGACCTCGCGCAGCGCCATCCACCACCAGCCGGGGACCTGGCCGGTCTCAGGCCGCCAGCAGCGCATGCCCAGCACCTGCAGCGCAGGCGTCGTGCCGCTGCCCCACACGATCAGCCCCCATATGACGTACCCAATCCCCAGGGTGACGATCGCCAGCGGGATCGCCAGGAAAAAGGCGCCGATGCGCCTGCCGACACTGGCTAGTTCCACGCCTTGCGGCAGATTCAGGCCGCTGGCCTGGTCGAAGTACAGGCCAGTCGCGACTGCCGTGGCTGCCGGTTGCCCTAAGCCATATGCCGGGGCAGGCGCTTGCGTTGGCGGGGCATAACCTGCTGCCGGAGGGGGATTTGCCGCCCGGTCCTGCGGGGCTGGCTCAGATGTTTCTGTCATTGTGATCTCGTATCTCCCGAGGCTCTATGCCCGTTGCTCCGCCGAAAGGAATAACCTTTACGCGGTTCCCTCCCGGTCGCAACGACGAACAACCGGCCCCGATCTCGGAGGGGCACTTAGCTAACTACTAGACGCACAATACCGCGTTCCAGGTGACACGAAGTGGGAATTAAATCCTGACCTCGGAGGTGGTGCAGCTACTCGTCCGAAACGGTGATACCCATGGTTTCGGCGAGCACCGGAGCCAGGTAGACGAGCTGTCCCGTGCTGACCGTAGCACCGCGCAGCGAGTCCGGGCCGATGATGATGCCGAGCTCGGCGCCGCGCAGGTCGGTCCCGTTCATCGTCACGTTTGTGAAGTCGGTTCTGGCCAGCCGCGAGCCCGGGAATGCGGCCCGGGTCAGCGTCGCCCCGGCGAAGTCAACGTCGCGCAGCTCGCACCCGGCGAAGGTCACCTCGGTGAGCGCGGCGCCGCGGAAGTTCACCGAATCCAGCTTGCAGCCGCGGAACGTGACCCGGCGCAGCTCGGCGCCGAAAACCTCGGCGCCGGCGGCGACGCTCTCGGTTACCGTCACGTCCGTCCAGTGCGACTCCCCCAGGCCGGTCGCGATCAGCCGCACGTCGCGCATCAGCACGTCGCGCAGCCGGGCCTTTGGCAGTCGGCCGCCCTGGAAGGTCACGCCGGTCAAGGCACACTCGATGAACTGACAGCTCGCCGCCTGCGGCTCGTCGAAGGCGAGCTGGTCGAAGCGCACGCAGTCGTAGTCGGCGCCGGCCGTCAGCCCGCCGGCGTGCGGCGTCAGCACCGCGGCGAACGGGAGGTCCGCGACGTCCTGCCAGTCCATGGGTTCAGGCATTCCAGCTCCGGTACCGGGGGACGCTGTTTGCCCCGATCAGCGTAGACTCCGGGCCGTGCGATCCTACCGCGACGTCTGGATCTGGCTCGGCGGCCTGTTCCTCACGCTGTTCGCATTTCTGGCCGCCGTTGCTATCGCATATTTTCTCAAGCAGGCGAATTACTCCCTTTTCATTAATGGCTGGATGCTGGGCGCACTCATCTGCTTCCTGGCGGCCTGGACCTGCTTCTTCGGCGCCATCGCGCGCTGGCCTTTCCCGCCGGTCGCGAAGTCCGAGTTCCCGGGCGTCGAGGTCGAGATATACGGCACCGGCTCGCTGGACACCCAGCGCGAGTCGGAGTCCGGCCTATCCGTGCCGGCCAGCCTGCGGTCGTTCCACGCGCGCTTCACGAGCACGGCGACCAGCCAAGACGCGAGCATCACGGTGCTGCTCTACGTCAAGCTGATACCCGGATCCTGGGGACGTGTCGGCGAGGCCGTCTGCCCGCCGCCGGACTGGCCGCTGCCGCCGTCGCTCGGCCTGAGCGCGATCAGCATGCCGTTTGCCCTGCCGCCGGGAGGCACGGTCAGCGGGCATCTGGTCTACGAGATTCCCGGGTACTACCTCGATAAGATCGAGCAGCCGCTAAATGCACGGCTTGAGCTTTGGGATCATGTCACCGACAAGCGGATGAGCATGCCAGCCGAGATCGGCAGCCACGACAAGAGCGGGATGGTGCCGTCACGCGGCGGCGCCGAGGTCCTCGGCCCTGAGTACGAGAGCCAGCAAGATCAGCCAGATCGCCAGGATGATGCGAGGCAAGCGTCGCCCTGAGTCCTCTCCCGGAGGCCTGCTTGACCACGACCGATCTCGACACGCTGTCCATCAATACGATCCGTGGCCTGGCCATGGACCAGGTGCAGAAGGCCAACTCGGGGCATCCAGGGACGCCGATGGGCATCGCCCCCGTCGCCTACACGCTGTGGCAGCGTTTCCTGCGTTTCGACCCGTCCGATCCGATCTGGCCGAACCGTGATCGTTTCGTGCTCTCCGAAGGCCACGCCTCGGCGCTGCTCTGGTCGCTGCTGCACCTGACCGGCGTGCGGGCCGTCGACCCCGATTACGAGGTGCTCGGCACCCCTGCGGTCACCATGGCGGACCTGGAGACGTTCCGGCAGCTCGGCTCGCACTGCCCGGGCCACCCGGAGTATCGCCTGACCAGCGGCGTCGAGGCCACCACCGGGCCGCTCGGCCAGGGCGTCGCGACGTCGGTCGGCATGGCCATCGCGGGCCAGTGGCTGGCCGCCCGCTACAACCGCGACGGGTTCCCGCTCTTCGACTTCAACGTGTACGCGCTGGCCGGCGACGGCTGCATGATGGAGGGCATCTCGTCGGAGGCCGCCTCGCTGGCCGGCCATCTGGAGCTGTCCAACCTGTGCTGGATCTACGACTCCAACCGGGTGACGATCGAGGGCCACACCGACATCGCGTTCACCGAGGACGTCGCGGCCCGCTTTATCGGCTACGGCTGGAACGTCACCACCGTCGCGGACGTGAACGACCTCGAGTCGGTGGCCCGCGCGCTGCACTCGTTCCTGTCCGAGCACGAGCGCCCCACCCTGATGCTCGTGCACAGCCACATCGGGTACGGCTCCCCGGTCGAGGACTCGCCCAAGGCACACGGCGAGCCCCTTGGCGTCGAGGCGGTCAAGGCCACCAAGCGATTCCTCGGCATGCCCGAGGACAATGACTTCTACATCCCCGGCGGGGTCTACGACTGGTTCGCGGACGGGATCGGCAAGCGCGGCAGGGAGGCCCGGACTGCCTGGGAAGAGACGTTCGGTGCCTACCGGAAGGAGTACCCGGAGCTCGCCGACCAGATCGAGCAGATGCAGCACCGCACGCTGCCGGACGGCTGGGAGGCGGCGCTGCCGACGTTCCCGCCCGACCCGAAGGGCATCGCGACCAGGGATTCCTCCAGCCAGGTGCTGAACGCCGTGGCCCGTCAGGTTCCCTGGCTGATCGGCGGCTCGGCCGACCTCACCCCGTCGACCAAGACGCATCTGACGTTCGACGGGGCCGGCGACTTCCAGCCCGATGACCGGCCCGGCCGCAACCTCCATTTCGGCATCCGCGAGCACGCCTCGGCGGCGATCTGCAACGGCCTGGCGCTGACCAAGCTGCGGCCGTACTGGTCGACGTTCCTGACCTTCTCCGACTACGCGCGGGGAGCGATCAGGCTGTCCGCGCTGATGGAGATCCCGGTCCTGCACATCTTCACGCACGACTCCATCGGCGTCGGCGAAGACGGCCCGACGCACCAGCCGGTCGAGCAGCTCGCGTCGCTGCGGGCCATGCCCGGCCTGCTGGTGTTCCGGCCCGCCGACGCGAACGAGGTCGCGGAGACCTGGCGCCTGGTGACGGCGCTCCGCCGCGAGCCCGCCGCGCTGGTGCTGTCCCGCCAGGCTCTGCCCACCTTCGACCGCTCGGTGCTCGGCCCTGCGTCCGGCGTCGCGCAGGGCGCGTACATCCTGGCCGAGGCCGGCGGCGGCCAGCCGGACGCGATCCTCATGGCCACCGGCTCGGAAGTGCAGCTCGCGCTCGCGGCCCGCGACGAGCTCGAGGCCGAAGGGATCGGTACGCGGGTGGTCAGCATGCCCTGCTGGGAGCTCTTCGACCGGCAGCCGCCCGAGTACCGCGACCAGGTGCTGCCCCGCGACGTGCGGGCGCGGGTTGCGGTCGAGCAGGCCTCGACGCTCGGCTGGGACCGCTACGTCGGCGACGGCGGCGCGGTGATCGGCATGCACACGTTTGGCGCGTCAGCGCCGCTGAAGCAGTTGCTCACGAACTTCGGGTTCACGCCCGAGCACCTGTCGCAGGTCACGCGCGAGCTTGTGGCCTCAGCCAGGGAACAAGCGGCCAGCTGACCGCGCCAAAGACCACCTGGAGGAACGACCGATGCCGACCGTACCGCTCCGCGAGCGTCCCGCGTGGAAGGCGCTCGAGCAGCACTACGCCGAGATCGCCGGGGTTCACCTGCGCCAGCTGTTCGCCGATGACCCGGGGCGCGGCGAGCGCCTCACCGCGGAGGCGTCCGGACTCTACCTCGACTACTCCAAGAACCGCGTCACCGACGAAACGCTGCGGCTGCTGGTCCAGCTGGCCGAGGAATCCGGGGTGGCGGAGCGCAGGGACGCGATGTTCCGCGGCGAGCGGATCAACGTGTCCGAGAACCGGTCGGTCCTGCACGTCGCGCTGCGGATGCCCAAGGGCAGCTCGCTCGTGGTAGACGGCGTCGACGTGGTTGCGGAGGTACACGACGTCCTCGACCGGATGGCAGATTTCGCCCGTCGCGTCCGTTCCGGCGAATGGAAAGGGCACACCGGCAAGCCGATCAAGAACGTGATCAACGTCGGGATCGGCGGCTCGGATCTCGGCCCGGTGATGGCCTACGAGGCGCTGCGCCACTACACCCGCCGCGACATGACCTTCCGGTTCGTCTCGAACGTGGACTCAACCGACTTCGTGGAGGCGACCAGGGACCTGTACGCGGACGAGACGCTGTTCATCATCTCGTCGAAGACGTTCGGAACGCTGGAGACGCTCACCAACGCCCACTCGGCCCGCGACTGGGTGATCGGCCAGCTCGGCGACGACGATGCGGTCGCCAAGCACTTCGTCGCGGTCTCCACCAACGCCGAGAAGGTCGAGGCGTTCGGCATCGACACCGCGAACATGTTCGGCTTCTGGGACTGGGTCGGCGGCCGGTACTCGATGGATTCGGCCATCGGCCTGTCCACCATGATCGCGATCGGGCCCGATCACTTCGGCGAGATGCTCGCGGGCTTCCACGACATGGACGAGCACTTCCGCACCGCGCCGCTGGCCGAGAACCTGCCGGTCCTGATGGGCCTGCTCGCGGTGTGGTACGGCGACTTCTTCGGCGCGCAGACCGCCGGCGTGATGCCCTACGAGCAGTACCTGAAGCGGTTCCCCGCGTATCTGCAGCAGCTCACGATGGAGTCCAACGGCAAGCACGTCACGCTCGAGGGCGCGCACGTCGACTACGACACCGGTGCCATCTACTGGGGCGAGCCGGGCACCAACGGCCAGCACAGCTTCTACCAGCTCATCCACCAGGGCACCCGGCTGATCCCGGTCGACCTGATCGGCTTCGGCAAGACCATCAACCCGCTGGGCGACCACCACGACATCCTGTCGTCCAACGTGTTCGCCCAGGCCCAGGCCCTTGCGTTCGGCAAGACCGAGGAGCAGGTGCTCGCCGAGGGCACCTCGCCCGAGGTGGCGCCGCACCGGGTGATGGAGGGCAACCGCCCGACCAACGTCATCCTGGCCGAGATCCTGACCCCGCGCCTGCTGGGCACGCTGGTGGCGCTATACGAGCACAGCGTGTTCACTCAGGGCACGGTCTGGAACATCGACTCCTTCGACCAGTGGGGGGTCGAGCTGGGCAAGGTGCTCGCGGTCCAGATCATCCCCGAGCTCACCAGCGACGCCGAGCCCGAGCTCAAGCACGACTCGTCGACCAACGCCCTGATCCGGCGCTACCGCGCGCTGAAGGCCTGATCCCGGGTCACGTCGAGCCGCCCGATCCCGGCTGGACGACGTTCACGGTCAGGATCTGGACCTGCTTGGAGCAGGTCGGGGACGTGTAGCTGAGGTAGACCGGCGTGGTCTGGTTTGGCGGGTAGATCGCCAGCCAGTGCGCGGTGACCATGCCACACGTGGCCGGCGGGAAGTTTCCGGCGTCGACGATCCGGAGCAGCGCGTTCGCGGTCGCGCCCGGTGCCAGCGTGACGAGCTCGCGCGGGGGCGTCGGGTTCTCCTTCGCCGCGAGGCCGATCTGGCCGCCGGACGACCCGGTCGACGCGAACGAGATCCCCGGGTAGCCGTACAGGGTGCAGCTCACGTTGGAGATGTTCGTGAAGTCGATCACCTGGTAGGTGCTTCCGGCGGTGCCCTGGCTGAGCCCGGCCTTCACCCCCAGGTCGCGGGTCGGGCAGGGAGCGGCCCCTGCCACGGCCGGCGTCGTGGCCGGGGCGGACGTCGCTGGCGTGGTGCTCGGGGAAGAGACCGGGGTGGCCGCGGCCGTGCTTGCCGGCGAGGACGAGGGAGGGGCCGAGGAGGGTGTTGAGGCGGAACACGCTGCGCCGAGCACAGCACAGCAGGCCAGCAGCGCCCCGGCGATCACGTTGCCGGCCATACCTGGAGTTGACGTCATGTGAGCGGTGTCCTTCAGCGCGGTCGGCTCCGCGAGCCGTGTGATCCATAGGACGCCGGTCGGGCCAGTCCGGTTGGGCCGATATTCCGGTGTCTCCGCCGGTATCTCCGCTCAGCTGATGAGCAGCGCTATGGCGATGAACTGGCAGGTCGCGGCCGCACACACGAAGACGTGGAACACCTCGTGATAGCCGAAGATGGACGGCGCCGGATCCGGCCAGCGGCGATGGTAGGAGAGGGCTCCGGCCGTGTAAAGGAGGCCGCCGCCCGACATCAGCATCCCGGCCACGGCACCGCCGTGGATCCAGACCTCCGGCAGCGCGAGCGCACCCATCCAGCCGAGAGCCAGGAACGTCGCGC
>Ga0209275_10000179_pt1 | contig 21705 bp, 18 predicted proteins | sample HubBroMetageREF2_FD_188344 | JGI IMG/M metagenome (GOLD analysis project Ga0209275, IMG submission 188344) | Reference soil microbial communities from the Hubbard Brook experimental Forest, New Hampshire, USA - Hubbard Brook CCASE Soil... | ecosystem: Environmental > Terrestrial > Soil >... | reverse complement strand
TGGGATAGATTCAGTGGCGCTGGTGCAGGAGTTCTTTCCGGCGCGTGATTCGGTGATTACCCGAGTGGAAGTGTTAGGCGGAAAATTTTTGTACGCGATACAGATTCATACCACCGGGGAGACATTTAATTTGTGTCCTGCGGATATTTGCCAGAACACCAAGGGCGAGGAACTGGCGCGCCCAGCGTGCCCGGTGGATGCACCGAAGAGTGGCCTGAAGGTAGAGGGATACACCCCGCCGGAGAAGGTGGTGCGGGACGTGGAACGCATTATGCAGACCGCGGGAATTGAGGTCGGCGGAATTGAGTATGTAATTGATGATCGAAGTCGAAAATTGTTGTATTACGACATCAATGCGCTGTCGAACTTTGTGGCCGATCCGGTTCGCATCGTCGGGTTCAACCCTTATGCCCGGCTGGCGGATTATCTGATTGAGGAAGCCGAGAAGCACGAAGCGAAACGCGGGGTGCGGCACGTGACGGCGGGAGAGCGAGCATGAGGTATGGTTACTGGCTTCCGGTATTTGGTGGTTGGCTGCGGAATGTGGAAGACGAAAAGATGGAGGCTAGCTGGAGTTATGTGAAGCGATTGGCGCAGCGCAGCGAGGAACTGGGATTCTCGCTGACGTTGATCGCAGAACTGAATTTGAACGACATCAAGGGCGTGGAGGCGCCTTCGCTGGATGCCTGGTCTACAGCAGCTGCGTTGGCTGCGGTGACGGAGAAATTGGAGTTGATGGTTGCGGTGCGGCCGACATTTCACCTCCCTGCCCTGCTGGCTAAGCAGGCGGCGAATATCGATCGGATCAGTGGAGGACGCCTGTCGTTGAATGTGGTGTCGTCTTGGTGGGCGGACGAGGCGCGGAAGTATGGAGTGACGTTCGAACAACACGATGACCGCTACGCGCGGACGAGTGAGTGGTTGGATGTGGTTGATGGGGTGTGGTCGCGGGATCATTTTTCGTTCGCCGGTAAGTATTACAAGGTCGAGGACAATGTGCTGCAGCCGAAGCCCATGGCACAACCGAGGCCAACTATTTATGCGGGCGGCGAATCGGAAGCGGCGAAAGAGCTGATCGCGGACAAGTGCGACGCGTACTTGATGCACGGCGATCCGGCGGACCGGGTGGCAACGAGAGTGGAGGATTTGCGGAAACGCCGGGCCAAGCACCAGCGCCAGCCGATGAAGTTTGGAGTGGCAGGGTACGCAATTGTGCGGGAGACGGAAAAAGATGCGCAGGACGAGCTGAAGCGCATTACCGATGTGCAGCAATCGGCAGCGGGGTATGAGAATTACCAACAGTGGCTGGCAGGCACACAACTGGAGCAGCGGGTATCGCTGGAGGATTATTCGGTTTCGAATCGTGGATTGAGAGCAGGGTTGGTAGGAACGGCCGAGCAGGTGGCGGACAAAATTGCTGGATTTGAAGCGGCGGGAGTGGATTTGTTGCTGCTGCAATTTAGTCCGCAATTGGAAGAGATGGAGAAATTCGCTCAGACGGTGATTGGAAGGAACAGTGGAGTGGCGAGTTCTTCGCGAGCCTCAGGATAGTTGAGTACTCCTTAAATCCGCTGGAAGCCTCACCCCACCCGGAAACACAACTGGCGGATGTACTCTCTTCACCCCAGAAGGCATCGAAGGGGTATCCTCTTGAGGTAGAAATCGAAGACGACCAACCTATGGCAACCACGGCAAGCACGGCGACGGAAGTAACAACCTCAGACGATGCCGCGAAAAAGAAAAAAAAGAAAATCAACTGGAAGTCTCTGCCGGAGATTTGGGAGCTGATTCATCCGCGCCGCGGCGTGCTGCTGCTGGGGCTGGCGCTAACAGGGATCAATACGTTATCCGGATTCGTGCTGCCGCTGTCTAGCAAATATCTCTTCGACAACGTAATTGACAAGCGACAGATGCAATATCTGTTGCCGATTGTGTTGAGCATTATCGCCGCCACGGTGATTAAAGGATTGACGTCGTTCACGCTGACGCAGCTTCTGTCGAAATCGGCGCAGCGCATGATTACGGACCTGCGGAAAAAAGTGCAGTCACATATCGGTAGATTGCCGGTAAGTTTCTACGACACAAATAAAACGGGCGTACTGGTTTCGCGAATTATGTCGGATGTGGAAGGAGTGCGAAACCTGATCGGGACAGGACTGGTGGAGTTCGTAGGAGGCTTGCTGACGGCAGTGGTGGCGCTGGTCATCCTCCTGCGTATAAGCGCCTTTATGACGTTGATCGCATTTGGGGTGCTGGTGGTTTTCGCATTCGCCCTGAATAAAGCCTTTTCGACGATTCGGCCGATCTTCCGGCAACGACCCAAGATCAATGCAGAAGTCACCGGGAGATTGACGGAATCACTTGGTGGCGTGCGAGTTGTGAAGGGATACCACGCCGAAGATCGCGAGGAGCAGGTGTTTGCGGGCGGAGTGCAGCGATTGCTGGACAACGTGCTTAAGACGCTGACCGCCACTTCGTTTATGAGCTTATCGGGCGCGACGCTGATGGGAATTGTCAGCGCGATCATCATGTACCTGGGTGCGCGGCAAGTGCTATTCGGGCATATGACCAAGGGCGAACTGATTTCCTACAGCGGCTTGCTGGTATTGATGGTAGCGCCTGTGTTTCAGCTGGTGTCGATCGGCACGCAGATCACCGAGGCAATCACGGGCTTGGAGCGGACGCGGGAAATATTGAACGAGAGCATGGAGGATGCGGATCCGACGCGGACTGTGCTGCTGGATCGAATCAACGGGTTGGTTGAATTTGACGATGTACATTTCGCGTATGAACCGGAAAAAGAAGTGCTACATGGAATTTCGTTTGTGTCGACACCTGGGACAATGACGGCACTGGTCGGCCCATCGGGATCGGGAAAATCGACGATTATCGGGCTGGTGTCGGCATTTTATAAGCCGACGAGTGGGCGCGTGCTGGTCGATGGAGCGGATCTGTCGGCGGTGCGTCTGAGTTCATACCGGACGCAATTGGGCGTGGTGCTGCAGGAGACGTTCTTATTTGATGGGACGATTCGGGAGAATGTGTCGTATGCCAGGCCGGACGCGACGGAAGAAGAGATTATGGCGGCGTGCCGGATTGCGCGGGTGGATGAGTTTGCGGAAGGATTCGAGAAGAAGTACGACACGGTGGTTGGCGAACGTGGAGTGAAATTGTCGGGAGGGCAGAAGCAGCGGGTATCCATTGCGCGGGCAATTCTGGCCGATCCGCGAATCCTGATTTTAGATGAGGCGACGTCGAGCCTGGATTCGGAATCGGAGGCGTTGATTCAGGAGGGTTTGCGCTTCCTGATGCGCGGGCGAACTACGTTTGTAATTGCGCATCGACTGTCTACGATTCGGCGGGCGGATCAGATCCTCGTGGTGCAGGATGGGCGGATTCTAGAACGCGGCACGCATGAATCGTTATATACCGCGCACGGGCGATATTTTGAGTTGTATACGAAGCAGCATGCGGTGGAGACGAATTTATTTTTGGCGCCAGGTGAGGGCGACGACAAGCCCGAATTGGCGGAGGCGGAGACGACGGGGAACTCCTCGGGTGGAGCTTTGCCGGATGCGATTCGAGCCTTGCGTGGGAATGGGTAGACTGGCGTTCAAGCCGGGACGGGTTCGGCGCCGTCTTGCGTGTCCAGGGCGTTGTGGATGACTTCTGCGGGGACAGCCCCTTGCCTACCGATGCACCAGTGGTCGCCGCGAAGTTCAACGATGGTAGAAGGAAGCATGTCCTGCGTTTCGCCGGCATCGAGGATCACGGGAATGCGATCGCCGAGTTGACGAAATACTTCCTCGCCGCTTTCGCAGGTAGGAGAACCGGAAAGATTCGCACTGGTGCCGGTGAGAGGCACGCCAATCTCGTCAATAAGGCGACGGACAACTTCGTGGTTAGGCCAGCGAAGTGCTACGCGGCCGGTGTTTGCAGTGACCTTGAGTGGCAGGCGATTGGAAGCATCAACGACGATGGTCAGAGGTCCTGGCCAGCAAGTTTCGGCAAGACGATAGAAATTATCGGGCAGTTCGCGCGCAAGAATGGCAGCGTGTTTGATGGAATTAATGAGGATGGGAAGTGCGCGTGAATCGGGACGCCCTTTGACGCGGAAGATTTGCTCAACCGCTGCCAGATTCACAGGATCAGCAGCCAGAGCGTAGAGAGTATCCGTTGGGATGGCAACGACGGCGCCGCGATTAAGCCAACTGGCCGCATAGCGAATGAATTGCGGGTTGGGCGTTTCGGCGTTTACCTTCAACAGTTCCGCTGACAAGAAACTTCACCCTGAGAATGAGTTTGCGGTCATATGGAGCCTCAAAACCGCGATTTAAGGGACGCTATCATAACGGGTTGGGACCGCGCAATGACATGGGTACGTAATGGCGCATTAACCCGACTGAAACTTTAGGGGCGAATGCCATTGAACTGGTCATCTGTGTGGTGTGGATGGCGGGGAGCTAGGGAGATTTGGTACGCTCGGCGGAGATGAATGCAACGGGAAAGGTCGGACGAGGCGGCGGACGGCCGGCGACAGCGCCCCCAGCCAACCTATTGGCTAGCCGGGAGAATCGGTGGCTGAAAGAGTTTCGCATTGCGCTGCGCGGCGGCCTGCCGACCGAGAAGGGGTTTGTTGGAGTAGAGGGGGTGCGGCTGGTCGAAGAAGCCTTGAGCTCGGGATGCCGCATTGAGGCAGTGCTGTTCAGCGAAACGGGAGAACGGCACCGGGAACGCCTAGCTCCGCTCGTTGACCGGCCGGAGATTGGGTTCCCTGTGTTGAAGACGACGGACCGGCTGTTTGAGGGAATCGCGGATACGGAGCATCCGCAAGGCGTTGCGGCGTTGGTGGAGCCGCGGAAGACAGAGCTTGATCACTTGTTTGCGACGCCGGCGGGCGCCTGTTCGCCGCTGATCGTGGTGCTGGCGGGCGTGCAGGATCCCGGTAATGTGGGCACAATTTTGCGAACGGCAGCGGCGTTTGGGGCTACCGCGGCGGTGACGTCGGCGACGGGGCAGAGTGGGACGGCGAGTCCGTTTTCGCCCAAGGCGTTGCGAGCATCAGCGGGTGCGGCGCTGCATCTGCCGGTGCTTGCTGGGATGTCGCTGGCAATCTTGCTGACGCAATTTAAGCTGAATGGAATTCGGACATTGGCGTCGTGTGTGCACGATGCGGCGAAGGCGGATGAGGCGCCGCTGTGTCCCTGGGAGGTCGATTGGTGCGAACCGATTGCGCTGCTGGTGGGAAATGAGGGGGCTGGATTGCCAGAGGATATCGTGCACAGCGCGGATGCGCGAATTCATATACCGATGGCGACGCGAGTGGAGTCGTTGAACGCGGCTGCGGCGGCGGCAGTTTTGTTTTATGAGGCGTTTCGACAGCGGAAGAAGCGAAGTTGAGGTTAACGGAGTGAAGAAGAAAAAAGATAACGCAGAGACGCAGAGGACGCTGAGGAGCGCCTAGAAGAGATAGGGATGGGATTGTTTGCACCATTGCCGGAACCGGAAACACCGGCGGCGCTGCAGCCGCTGGCGGAGCGGATGCGTCCGCGAACGCTGGATGAAGTGGTGGGGCAAGAGAAGTTAGTAGGGCCGGGAAAGCCGCTGCGCGTACAAATCGAATCGGACAATTTGGGATCGATGCTGCTGTGGGGTCCGCCGGGATGTGGAAAGACGACGCTGGCTCGGCTGATCGCGCGGCTAACGAAGAGTGAATTTATTTCGTTCAGCGCGGTGTTGAGCGGGATCAAAGAAATTAAAGAAGTGATGGTCGATGCAGAAAAAAAGTCACGGAGCGGACGACGGACGATTGTGTTTGTGGATGAGGTGCACCGGTTCAACAAGGCACAGCAGGATGCGTTTCTGCCGCATGTGGAAGCAGGACACATTTTATTTATTGGGGCGACCACGGAGAATCCGTCATTTGAGGTGATCTCGCCGCTGCTGTCGCGCACCAAAGTGTATGTGCTGGAGTCGCTGACGACGGCACAGATTGCCGGATTGCTGCGCAGGGCGATGCTGGACAAAGAGCGTGGCTTGGGGAATGAACGGATTGTTTTGGGCGGAGAGGCCGGAACAACGACGAAAGCGAGCTGGCCGGCAGGTGAGACGGAAGATGTTTTGTGGAGGATTGCGGCGTTCGCGAATGGGGATGCGCGGGCCGCTTACAACACTTTGGAGTTGTGCGTGCGAGGCGCAGAGCCGGAGAGTCTCGAACATCCAGGTACAAAGCCGGCGCCGGGAGCACCGGTGGTGCGACGGATTACGGCGGAGTTGCTGGAAAATGTGTTGCAGAAGAAGTTGCTGCGATACGACAAGGCAGGCGAGGAGCACTTCAATTTAATTTCGGCGCTACATAAGTCGGTACGGAACTCGGATCCGGATGCGGCGTTGTACTGGCTGGCGCGGATGTTGGAGAGCGGCGAAGATCCATTGTATCTGGCGAGGCGCATGGTGCGGATGGCTAGCGAAGATATCGGATTGGCGGAACCGGGAGCGTTGGCAGTAACCTTGGCGGCTAAGGATGCATTTGATTTTCTGGGAGCGCCGGAGGGACATCTGGCGCTAGCACAGGCGGCGGTGTATCTGTCTCTGGCGCCGAAATCGAATGCGTTGTACAGCGGGTATGGCACGGTGATGGAAGATGTGCGGAAGACGGAGGCCGATCCGGTGCCGTTGCATCTGCGGAATGCGGTGACGGGCCTGATGAAAAACATTGGCTATGGCGAAGGATATAAGTACGCGCACAATTTCGAGGAAAAGGTGACGGATATGACCTGCTTGCCGGACAACCTTTCGGGGCGCGTGTACTACCAACCTACTGACCAAGGATTTGAGGCGCGTTTGCGGGCGCGGATGGAAGAAATCCGGAAATTGAAGTCCCGGTCGGTTTCCAAGGGATAAAAAAGATACATGCAGCGAATGGTCGGATTAATGGTGTTGTGTCTAGTCGGGCTGGCACATACGGCGGGCCGAGATGCCAAACGTCCCGAGATGTCGGGTGTGGCATTCGTGCGAATCAGCGTCGAGAACCTGCAAATAGCCACGTCTTTTTACCATGGAACGCTGCGGCTTCCGAATTTGAAATGCGCCGACAAGGTTGACAAATGCTTTCTTGTGAATCCCACTCAGCGAGTCGAGCTTATCGAGCAAACAGCGAATCCTAGCGGGGACCGCGTGGACGAGATCGGTATCTTTGCCACGGATGCAGGTTCCTTGCGGCAATATCTTCTCGCGAATGGCCAAAAACCTGGTGAACTGGTCACGAACGTACCATCGAGAATTTCTTTCCAGATTAAAGATCCCGAAGGACACGTGCTTGAATTCGTGCAAAGAACCGGCGGCGTTGCCGGGTCAACTAGCGGGCCCGTGCCACAAGACATGCGGATTATTCACTCCGGATTTGTTGTGAGGGATCGCGAGGCGATGGACAAGTTTTATAGAGATATTTTGGGATTTCATTTGTATTGGCATGGCGGGATGAAAGATGGAGAGACGGATTGGGTGGACATGCAAGTGCCGGATGGGACGGATTGGATTGAGTACATGCTAAATGTGCCGGCGAACGCGGACAAGCATACGCTGGGCGTGATGAATCATATTGCCCTGGGCGTGCCGGATGTGCGAGCGGCGGCGGAACAATTGAAAAAGAATGGCGAGAAGTTAACGGAGGAACCGAAGATTGGGCGTGATGGGAAATGGCAATTGAATTTGTATGATCCGGATCAGACACGTGTGGAGTTGATGGAATACACGCCAGCGGAGAGGCCGTGCTGCGCGGAGTATACGGGAGCTCACCCGAAACCATGAGCAGGCTGACGAACAGAAGAATTAGCTTCAGAGGGAAAGTTCAACGGTTTGTTGGCGGTTCCAGTGGTCGAGATGAGTTTGAGATCTTGCCACGATCCCTCCACTGCGAGCCAGCAGACGGCGCTGGCTCTACGGTCGGGATGACAACTCGCGATGCGGTTGACGTCGCGACACGTCGTTCAGCGATCGGTGTAGCGGCTCGTTTACTACTCATGTCGATGTTGATTAGTTCCCTTCCTCGGATAGCGCGTGCGCAAAATCTGGATAAGGCGGTGCAGAGTATTGATGAGGAGGTGACGGCGTTTTCGTACGCGCCGGATGGGCGCATCGCGTTTTCGGTGCGCAGGATGTACAAGGCCAAGAAATACGATTTGCAACGAGACGATATTTACATGATGGATCAGGGTGGGAAACGAAAGCGGCTGTTCAACGGGGAGAAGTTCACGGTTGGCGACAAGCCGTTTACCTACCAGGTGGAATCGTTCACGTGGTCGCCAAACGGAAAGATTCTGGCGGTGCAACTGTTCACCACCTCAGTGGACGTGGAATCGGGGCGAACGGAAGACGCGCGGGCACTGTTGTTTGTGGACGACCAGGGGCGGGAGTTGCATCCGGCGGGAAAAGAACCACTGGTAATGAATGTGGAGAGTCCGCTGTGGCTGCGGGACAACGCCACGGTGGTGGTTATGAAAGAAGAAGTGGCGCCGCGCGAATTGTTTTCTCTGCAGTATTTGTATATGTCGTCTGGGCCATCAGCGGCCGTGTTTGAAGGAAGAACATTTCGCGAGGCAGCGCGAATTTCCGGAAGCAATGCGGCGATTGCGGTGGAGCGCGACCGGATGATGGATGGGCCTCCACGTTTGCAGCGGCTGGAATTGCTGGCGCAGGACGATAAAGAATTGGCGACTCTGGATGCGTTTGCGGGCGGACTTTCTGTGTCGCCAAGCGGGACGAAGGTGGCGTACTACCTGGACAAAGAGGTGTTGGAGATTCGGGATCTGGAATCGCCAAACAAAGTGGCTCGGATGCGCGTGGGCTTGGGCGTGTTGCAATGGAACGCGGATGAAACACGGATCTATCTGAAACGGACGATTGAAAAGAAGTCCGCGGATTTGGTTAGCGTGGCGGTGCCAGCATTGGTGGCGTACAAAACGGGACAGCTGATTCCGGTGCAGGAGCCTACGCCGCAGGTGCTATTGCATGGATTAACGGTGCGGGAATTTGGAGTGTCGCCGAATGGGAAGTTTTTGGCGATTGTGTTGCCGGGGAAGAGGAATTTGCAGATATTTGGATTTTAGGCGAAGAAAAGAAAAAAGATTTAACGCAGAGGGCACAGAGGACGGAGCGCAGAGGACACGGAGAACATCCCGAAGGTGAGATCCTTCGCTGCGCTCAGGATGACAAGTTGGCCTGCTAGTGGTTCGCGACTATAAATGATGAAACGACGAGGCGCCTAGAGAGGGCGCCTTTTTTTGTGTTCAATCAACATGCAGGCATCTTCTACGACGGTTAGGCCTGCGGCGCGGGCTTTCCCGGCGGCGGTGGCACTGGTGATACCGAGTTGGAGCCAGAGAACTTTTGCGCCGATGGCGATGGCGGAATCGGCCACTGGGGGAACATCTTCGGGGCGGCGGAAGACGTCGACAATGTCGATTTTTTCGGGGATGTCTTCGAGGCGGGCGTAGGATTTTGCGCCAAGGACTTCCGATTCGTTGGGATTCACGGGGATGATGCGATAGCCGGCGGATTGAAGGTAGGCTGCGACTTCGTTGCTGGGACGGGAAGGGTTGGAGGAGAGGCCGACTACGGCGATGGCTTTTGAATCGCGAAGGATGGTGCTGATTGGATCGGAAGAAGATTGGGTGGCCATGTTTGGTTGGATGAGGAATTGGACGGCAGGGTTATGGGTTAGGAGAAGAAAAAGATTTACCACAGAGGTCAGAGAGGTCGGAGCACAGAGTCTACGGAGAATTATATAGAGCGGTTCGAGAAGGCGTCGGAATGCGATGGAACTGTGGCGGGGGACGATTGATTGTGGCGCAAGAGGACGTTGGCTACGGCGAGAAGCAACTTGGTGTTTTCGGCGGGACTGCCCACGGAGATGCGGATGGCTTCTGGGAAACCCATCCAGGCCATGGGACGAACGATAACGCCTTCTTGAAGCAGTTCGTCGCAGAAAGTCTTCGCGTGCGGGCCGATGGGCACAAAGAGGAAATTCGTTTCGCTGAGAACCGGATTGAGACCGAGCTTGCTCAGTTCTTCGAAAAGGCGTTGGCGTTCGACGCGATTCATTTCGGCGGAACGTTCCACGTGCTGGTGATCGTCGAGCGCGGCGAGTGCGGCGGCTTGGCCAACGCTGGTTACATTGAAAGGCGTGCGGAGCTTATTCATCTCGGCAACCAGCGTTGGATGGCCAATGCCGTAGCCAATGCGCAGGCCAGCTAGTCCGTAAACTTTCGAGAAGGTGCGCAGGGTGAGGATGTTGTTGTACTGCTTGAAGAGTTCCAGCGCATTGGGAAGATCGGAGCGTTGCGCGTATTCGCGGTAGGCCTCGTCGTAAACAATCAAAACATCGCCAGGAACTTTTGCGAGGAATGCGTCGAATTCGGCGGCGCCAAACGCGGTGCCGGTGGGATTGTTGGGATTGGCAATGTAGATGATACGGGTGTGCGGCGTGACGGCCAGAGCGATGGCGTCTAGATCGAAAGTGAAGTTGCGCATCGGGGTGAGGATGAGTTTGCCGCCGCTAGCGCGGATGGCGATGGAGAAGAGGGCGAAGGAACCTTCGCTGGTGATACCTTCGCTGCCAGGACGCAGCAGCACGCGGGAGGCGAGATCGATAATCTCGCTGGAGCCCAGGCCGACAAAAACTTCCTCGGGGAGAACATGGTTGCGGGCGGCGAGGACTTCGCGAAGGCGCTTGTTGCCGCCGTCGGGATACCAGTTGGCTTCGCCGAGCGCGCGGCGAGCGGCTTCCATGGCTTTGGGTGAGGGGCCGAGGGGATTTTCGTTGGAGGCGAGTTTGACGGCGTGGATTTTTAGATCTTGTTCAACTTCTTCGATGGGCTTGCCGGGAACGTAGGCGGGGAGGCCTTGGATGTAGTCGGGGATTAGTTCTTCGAGGGTGTGGGTCATAAGAATATATTATGCACTTCATTTGGGATTTGTGGGGGGAGGTGACGTTCATGGTTAACAGGGACAAGTCAGAACGGACAAGAAAGATGTGACGCAGAGGGCACAGAGATCGGAGCGCAGAGGTCACGGAAATAGGGCGCGGATCCGCGGAGATCGGAGGTCATTCGGGAGTTGAAGATTTGGTTGGGCTCGGGAGGTCCTGCAGTTGGTGGATTTCGGATTTGGTTAGAGGGCGGTATTTGCCGGTGGGGACGTCCAGGGTGAGTGGGCCCAGGCGGATGCGTTTGATCTTTTCAACCAGGAAGCCGACTTGCTGGAACATGCGGCGGATTTGGCGATTGCGACCTTCGATTAGGGTGACTTCGTACCAGGGATTGGTCGCGGCCTCGACGAGTTCTATTTTAGAGGGTGAGGTTTTGACGCGGCGGCCGTCGTCGAGAGTGATGGTTACGCCGTTGCGCAAGCGCTGAATGGCTTGCTCGTTGGGCATGCCGCTGACTTTGACGAGATAGGTTTTGGGAATGTGCGAGCCGGCTTTGGTGAGTTTCTGCATCAGGGCGCCGTCGTTAGTCATTAGCAGAAGGCCTTCACTGGCGTAGTCGAGGCGGCCAACGGGATAGATGCGCTCGGGAAGTGCGCCCAGAAGTTCCATCACGGTCGGACGACCTTCGGGATCGCTGACGGTGGTGACATAACCCTTAGGCTTGTTGAGGAGGAAATAGACGAAACGTTCGGCGCGTTTGAGAGGCTTGCCATCAACGGCGATGGCATCGACTTGCGGGTCGGCCTTGGTTCCCTGCTCGGTGACGACCTGGCCATTGAGGGTGACGCGACCGGCGGCAATGATTTCTTCAGCTTTGCGGCGGGAGGCGATGCCGGCGGCGGCTAGGATTTTTTGTAGGCGTTCAGCGGGCATGAGTTGGTAATGGATAGTGTAAGGCAAAAGATAACGCAGAGACGCAGAGGCGCCGAGAACGCGTAGAGAAAACATCGCCGTACAGACCACGCTGCGCGAAGGAATTATCGCGGGCGGTTGCGGTTGCCAGGATTGAATTTGGAGTGAGATTTATTGGGTTTGTTGGGCTTGGCGTTGCGGGGCTTTGAAAAGTTGTTGGTGCGGCCTCCTGAGGGTTTGGAGAATTTAGAGGGGTGCAATTTCGAAAATTTATTGAAGCGTTTGCGCGGAGCGCCGGAAGGCTTGGAAGAAGCAGGAGGCTGTGGGCGGAGCCAGGGGGCCATGTGGACGGGGCGCGCTTCGTCGACGTCGTCGTCTTCGAAGGGGCGATTGTCTTGAGGCTTGGAGAATTTATTGAAGGTTGCGCCGGGCTGCTGGCGATTATCGCGGGGAAATTTGTTAAAGGAAGATTTGTTGGGTGAATCGTTATGCGAGAATTTATTTTTCGCGAATTTGTCGTTGGCGAATTTGTTGCGGGCGGAATGTCTTTGCGGAGGTGTGGTGTGCGGGCGGGCGGGCTTGATGAAGGGCTTGCTGGGTTTTGTGTAAGGCTTGGCGGACTTTGTGAATTGGAGATTGACTGACTTCCGGTCGAGTAGCAGTTGTTCGGCGTCTTTTTTTTCGATCAGACGATAGTGACCGCGCGGGATGCCTTCGAGAGAGAGCGGTCCGAGAGCTACGCGCTTCACTTTTTCGATGGGGTGATTTTCTTTTAGCAAAGCGTAGCGAAGATCGTCGAGCTTCCCGCCGGACATACGAATCTCATACCAAAAATTTTGCGCGTGACCACGAGCCGAGTCCGGTTGACGGAGGGTCTGCATGCGGATGCGCGTGTCATTGCTAAGTCGCTCCAAGTCGGGAAGGGTAAGCATGCCTTTCACTTTTACGTGATAGATCTGCTCGAGGTTGTTCCATTTTTTCTGGATCGCGGCGGCCAGGTCGCCGTCATTGGTCATGAAAACCAGACCAGCGGCAGCGTATTCGAGATTGCCGACGGGATAAACACGCTCAGGAAATCCGCGAAGAAGATTGCGGAGATTTTTACGGCCTTCGGGATCGGCCAAAGTCGATACGATTTCAGGAGGTTTGTTGAGCAGGAGATAGACGTGACGCCGCTCGTCGGTGTCGAGAGTGCGACCGGCTGCTTCAATTTTGTCTTTGGCGGGATCGGCTTTGCTGCCCAGTTCGGTGACAACTTTGCCGTTGACGAGGACTTGGCCAGAGGAAATGAGCTGTTCGGCATGGCGGCGCGAGGCGATCCCAGCGCGCGAAATGATTTTTTGCAGGCGTTCAAGCATGTTGGTAAGGATAGCAGGAAAGTTGGGAAGGAGTCGTAGGGAGGAGCAACGGGACTGGAGGTGCGTTGGGAGACGGTTCCGTCGACGTGAGGCGTGAGATTGGTGTTGCCACGATCCCTCCACTGCGGTCGGGATGACAGAGGGACGTGCCGTTGATCAGTCGCCGGCGGCTTTGGCTCCAGCTTTAGGGCCTTGGTCGTCGGCGTCGGGGCTTGGCGGATCTTCGTCTAATTGGCCGCTGGGCATGCCTTCACTGGTGGCGCTTACTTCTTCTTCGCGGAGTTCTTCAGCTTCGGTTAATTTTTCTTCAAGGTAGGCGAGGCTGTGCGTCGGCTGGGAAGTCGAAGTGTCTGTCGGCGCATTGGAAGTCGCTTCGGACTCTTCTCGAGACTCGGATGATGAATACTTTGCCGTCGAACCCTCTGGCGTGACTTTCATGGAATCTGCGGACAAGCTGGCTTCTGAGGTTTCGACCACGCCTTCGTCGGAGCCAAGGGCTTCGCGGGCTAGGGCTTCGAACTCCTTGAGACTGGGAAGCTCGTCGAGATCGCTTAGGCCAAAGCGCATAAGAAATTCTTTCGAAGATTTATAGAGGATGGGGCGGCCGATGACTTCCTTGCGGCCCGCGGTGGTAATCAGCTTTTTGTCGAGGAGGGTGCTGATGACACCGGATGTGTTGACGCCACGAATTTCAGAAATTTCGGGAGCGGTGACGGGTTGCTTATAGGCGATGACCGCCAGAGTTTCGAGTGCCGGCATGGAGAGGCGCAACGGCGGGCGAAGCGATTTGATGAAGCGGCGAACGACCTCGTGGTGCTGGGGCTTGGTGTACATCTTGTAGCCACCGGCAACGGCGCGCACTTCGATACCGCGCTCTTCGCTGGCATAGCCGGCGATTAGTTCATCTAGCGAGGATTGGACGGCGAGTTTTTCGTCACCGAGAGCGGCGGCGAGCTGTTCGAGGGTGGCGGGCTCGTCGGCGGCATAGATGATGGCTTCAAGTGCGGCTTTGCGTTCTTCGTTGGTCATGGTTAGGCAACAGTTTACAGGGAATGATGGGGAGATTAAAGCGCGCTGGGTGGTGGGTGCGGGTGGCTACGGATAGGAGTTTAGAGGGCTCGCGGACTCGCCTTGGGCTCGATATATCGTTCTCCTACGTGTATTCGGCGTCGATGCGGAGGGCGCCGTTTTCGTCGAAGGCGTTGTCGAAGGATTTGGACTTTTTCACGAGGATGTCGCCGAATTGTTTTTCCTGGACCAGGGCGACGGCCTGGAGCTTGACCATTTCTAGCACGGCGAGGAAGGCGACGATCATCGCGTGGCGCGAGGGGCAAGCTTCGAAGAATTGAATGAGGCTGACGGAACTCGTGTCGCTGGCGAGGATCTGGCCGCGAAGCTGCGCAATCATCTGCGCGACCGTGAAGAGTTCGTGTTGCAGTTCGATGCGGGTGACTTCTTTTTTTCGTTCCAAAACTTGCTGGAAGACGCGAACAAGATCAACGAGTGAGACGACCAGCTCGCCTTCGGTGCCTTCATCGTTGTACAGCGACTTGTCCGGTTTGGACCATACGTTTTCTTCGATTTGCTGCTTTTGGTAGAGGAGCTGCGCGGCATTCTTGAATTTTTCGTGCTCGATCAGGCGAAGGACAAGTTCCTCGCGGGGATCGGTGGCCTGGTCGTCGGCGGAGGCCAGCGGATCGGGCGGGAGCAGCATTTTGGATTTGATATAGATGAGCGTGGCGGCCATGTAGATAAATTCGGCGGAGACGTCGATGTTCTGAACCTCGAGCTGGTGCAGGTAGTCGAGGTACTGCGAAGTGATTTTGGATATTTGGATGTCGTGGATGTTCATCTCCTGCTTCTTGATCAGATCGAGCAGGAGGTCGAGCGGTCCTTCGTACATCGGGATGGTGATTTTGTAGGGGCTAGCCATGAATGGAAGATAGTTTACAGGCGCGTGCGCGGGGTGAACAGTGCGAAGTGGAGTGGGGATGAGGATTGTAGAAGGCTGCGGAGAAATCGAAGAGAGATTCATCGCGCGAAAAGCGCGCGATGGTGCAGAGGTCCTCCGCTACGTGACCCGGCGCGCTGAAGACGAGCGCAAGAAAAAGCCGGGTCACTCCGGTCGGAATGACGGGTTGGTGGTGGCGGAAATCGCGGAGAGGAAGGGGAACCCAGGCACAGCCCCTTCGCGGCTCTGGGTAAACAGGAATGGCTGTCCTACAGATTAGGTGGAGAGTTCTCGGCGTTTGCGGTGCCAGCCAAAGATGGCTTCGCGGACTCGCTCCATGGTTTGCTTTGCAGACTTGTGGGCTTGGCTTGAGCCGGCGTCCAGGATTTCCAGGGCGCGCTTGGGATGCTGTTCGTATTCCTGGCGACGGGCGCGGACGGGTTCGATCCATTTGATGAGATTGTCGGCCATGGCCTTTTTGCACTCGATGCAGCCAATGGCGGCGGTCGTACAGCCATTGCGGACCCATTCGAGGCGGCCGGGATCGCGTTCGGGCGTGGAAAAGAGTTTGTGCCAGTCGTAGACGGGGCAGATGTCAGGATTCCCGGGATCGCTGCGGCGTTTGCGAGCCGGGTCGGTGACCATGACTTTGGTTTTGGCGTAGATGTCGGCGTCGGATTCGGAAAGGGTGATGGCGTTTCCGTAGGACTTGGACATTTTGCGGCCATCAAGGCCGGGGATGCGGGGAGTGGGAGTGAGGAGGACGTCGGGTTCTGTAAGAATTGGTTCGAACGAAAATACTCCGGCACCAAAACGAGCGATAAGATTTTCGATACCGGATTCGGCTACCCTGGCCCGGATCAATTTTTCAAGAGATTCTCTCTCCTGATCGTTGGGGCGCCGCCTATCCAAGTCAGGCGCGAAGATTGGGAAAGGGATTTTCAAAGCCGAGAGAATGTTGAGTAATACCGGCGGTTCCATCCATACAGTAGGCTTGATGAAAACTCCGTAGAATCCATTGAAGCGGCGGACGAGTTCGCGGGAGAACTCGACGTGGGAGACTTGGTCTTCGCCCACCGGGACGAATAAGGATTTGCCCGGGTCGGAGTACATGACGATGTCTGCGGTTTGGAGCGTGGGATAGCCTAGGAAACCGTAAGTGTGGAGATCTTTGCTTTGGATATTTTCGAGGGCTTCTTTGTAGGTAGGGATGCGTTCGAGCCAACCGAGCGGCGTGATCATGGAGAGGAGGAGATGGAGCTCGGCGTGTTCGATGATTTGGGATTGCTGGAAGATGACGGACTTCGCGGGATCGAGGCCGGAAGCGAGATAGTCGATGGTAATCTGCAAAACATTTTCGGCGATGGAGGAAGTGTCGGCGTAATCGCTGGTCAGGGCGTGCCAGTCGGCTACGAAGTAGAAGCAGTCGTAAGCGGGGTCGTTTTGCAGTTTGACCCAGTTTTGGAGAGCGCCGAAGTAGTGGCCGATGTGGAGACGTCCGGTGGGGCGCATGCCGGAGAGAACGCGTTTGGTGGCAGAGATGTTGGGCAAAAGAGTTTGGCCTCGAAGAAATTAGCTGACAGTCTATAGCTTACCTTCGACAAGGGGAAAAGCGGAAACTGGAGCGAGGAAAACTTAACGCAGAGACGCTGAGGGCGCAGAGAAAGACATTGGCGCGATCCGGATGCCAATGCAATGAGATTGTTTGTTGGCTCGCGGGCTCTAGAGAGAGGGGCGGCGGACGGCTGGCTTTTTGGCTTGTGCGGCTTGCGCCGGAAGCAGAGTGGCCATCTTGCGAATCATGGCCAGAACCAGGCGCTTATCGCCGTCAGAAAGAGTGGTGCTGTACTTTTTGATTTCGGCGAGAAAACGAATTTCGTCTTGAGAGAGTTCGCCAAGCATCTTCTGAGTTTCTTTGTCGCGAGGAGTCTCGGTACCGGGGAAGAAATCGGCGAGCGAGATTTCCATGGCTTCAGCAATCTTGGCAAGAGTCTCGAGCGAAGGCACGGTGTGGCCGTTTTCGACGCGCGAAAGATAGCAACGAAGTAACCCGGTGCGACGTTCGATGTCGCCCTGCGACAAGCCACGCTGGCTGCGGTAGGTTTTGATGACTTCGCCGATGTTTACTTGCGGTTTCTCTTTAGGCACGAGTTCCCCCAATTGAAATAGTAGCTTAATGGCTAACAGCATTGTTGGCAAGATGGGAACGGGTGGGAATGGAGTTGAGTGGTTGCGTAAAGGTAACGAGGAAAGAAAAGCGGAAGATTTAACACAGAGGGCGCAGAGGTCGGAGCACAGAGGTCACGGAGACGAGAGGTGCCCTTTGCGCGATGTTAGTAACTGAAGATTGGCTACCGACCACTATTACTGAGCGAGTTGCACAGTGGTTAGGGCGATGTTGAAGGCGTCGATTGTTAGGGTAGGAATGTCTTTTAGGTCGGCGGAATTGTAGGTGGCGGAGACGGTTTTTTCTTCGCCGGGGAGCAGGGAGAAATAATTGTCGTCCCAGAAAACGGGAACGATGTCGTCGCCATCTTTTGCTTTGGCGAGGCGCGGATGGATGAGGAAGGCGATGCTGTTGGTGGAATTTTTGATTTTAAGAGTGACAGTTCCCTGCTCCGCTTCATTGCGGACCGATGCCGAGGCTTCCAATTTGATCAGCGGCAGTGAATTCAGGCCGGTCAGATCGGCGAAATCCTTTTGCGGAGTGTAGACAGTGTCTTTGCGAGCGCGCCAGTTCATGGTGTCGAGCTTGGTGGAGAGCCAGTAGAAATTATCGGAGATGAGTTTGCCCGACGCGTCGTGGAGTTGAAGCTTCAAGAAATAAGTGGTGGAAAGATTGGCGGCCTTGGGGAGATCGAAGGCCTTGGCGCTGCCGTCTGCGGGAACGTCAATGGTTGAATCCTGCGAGGCGGCTTCTTTGGCGTCGATGTTGTAGAGCTTGGCGGAGACTTTGAGGCCCTTGAGGGGTTCGTAGGTTCCGTTGACCACAGCGACGGAATTGTCGTCGTAGCTGTACTGTACGTGGACAATTTCAGTGGATTTTTTTGTACCGAAGTAGCCGCCGGCGGGAACGAGGTAGTAGTCGTAAAGATGCCAGATCAGCGAAGGCCAAGCATTGTTGAGCATCCACTGAATGACGCCGGTCGAGGTGTATTTGTTGCGGCCATAGGCTTCGAACATGGCGCGCTGGTTGTCGTAGGTCATCGCTTGCGCTTTGCGCTCGAAATCGTCGAGCGAAGTGGCCGGGCCATATCGCTTATTGAGCGCATCGGTGAAAACGTTGATATTGGTGAAGCGCTCGCCGCCGGCATGAAAATTCCAGTATTCATCGATGGGCCAGAGGTGATCTTTGGGAATGAATTTGGCGAGGCTTTCCTTGGTGGGAATAGCGGGGCCGGGGCTAGTTTCGGTGTTGTAGCTATAGGCGCCGCCCGCCTTTTTGTCGGAGAGCCAATACATCGGTGGAACGTATTCGTAGGGGCCGGTCATTTTCACGCCGGATTTTCCGGTAACACTGGTGGCGCGCTCGGAGGCCGAGGAGACGGAGGGATTGGGCCAATGAAGTTCGTTGAGAATGCCTACATACATTTTCTCGATGTCGGCAGGCGGAGGGCCATCGCTGCCATACAGCCAGACAAAGACGCTGGCGTGATTGCGAAGCCGAGAAATTTGATCGCGAAGTGAATCGGCGGCGATTTGTTGGGTTTCGGGGGTCCAGACCTTCCAGCGTTCCCAGGCGTCGCAGCAAATCCAGCCGGGCATAACGAGGATGCCAAGAGCGTCTGTCTTTTCGAAGAATTCTTCGCGATCTACTTTGCCTTCGAGTCGAACGGTGTTGAGGCCCATATGCTTGGTGTAGGCGAGGTCGGCGTCGAGTTTGCTGGAAGACCAACGCAGGAGCATGTCGGGTGCCCAAGCTGCACCGCGAATCAGGACACGCTTGCTATTGATTTTGAAGAGACGATAACCCTGCTCGGTAAGTTCGGAAGTGACTTCGCGGATACCGAATTTGAAAGAGGCGGAAGCGGACGGTTTATCGGCGACGATGACAGTGAACTTCGCGTTGTAGAGATAGGGCTCGCCCATCTGGTAGGGCCACCAAAGATGAGGATGGGTGAGCTTGAGTTGGGGAAATTTGTCGGCGTCGAAGGCAACGATCTTCGTTTCGTTGGGGCCGAGCGTCACGGGTTGGGAAACTTTAACGGAGCCGAGTTCAACTTGCAGCGTGGCGTTTACCGAGTGATCGGTAATGTTGGCGAGTTCTGTGCTGACGTTAAGAGTTGCGTTCGCGTAATCGGTATCGAGTTTGGAGGCGACAAACGGATGGCGGAGCGCGACTTCACCAGTGGAATCGAGGAACACTTCGCGCCAGATGCCCATGTCTTTGTCGGGAGGCGTGGGATTCCAGTCGACCCAGGTGAGGCCCAGATCATTTTTCTGAGGGGCGAAAACTTCAACAGCGAGCGCGTTCATGCCTTTGCGCATGAGCTTGGTGATATTGAAATCGTAAGTGCGATAGGGGCCAGCGACTTCGGAGCGATCGGTAATTTTACTGCCGTTAAGCCAGATGTTGGCGCGGTAATTGATGCCGAGGAAATGTAGCCACGAGGCGCGATCGGCGAACTCCCGGGGACTCTCGAATTCCATGCGGAACCAGTAGGAGCAGCGGAAAGGGCTGTCTGTGGGCATGTCTTGATTGGCAAAGAAACTTTTGGAGGAGTAGTCCATGCCCGGGAACGATTTGAGATTCATGCCGAAATTGGGATCAGAAAAGGTGTGATTGGCAACGAGAGCGCCAACGACGGTGCCGGGAATTTCAGCTTTGTGCCAATCCTTGGCGGGATAACCGGTGGTGGAGATAGCTTCGCCGGAGGATTTGTCGGTGCAGGAAGATTGCATAGACCAGAGGCCGTGAAAGAAAAAGCGAGGGGGGTCATCGATCGCAGGAGCGGCTGCGGAGCTAAAAGAGAAGAGTAAGACGAGCGAGAAAAAGAAGGTGAAGCGAGCCTTCATGGGGACTCCATGGAAGATTGAGTAGTTGCTGGGAGGCAATGTTAAACCGATTCAATAGCAATGGTATAGGTTTATTTTGGGAAAAGATTTTAACGCAGAGGGCACAGAGTTAGGAGCACAGAGGACGCGGAGCGGGCTGGAAAATTCGAGCAATTGCCGAACACGGGGCATAACGAAAAATCAGATGGGGGAGATGTGGCTTGACAGGCGGGGGATGGAGGCGAGTAAGCTCCGCTGTCTCACGATTCATCTCGGTTTAATTTTGTTGGGGGCGACGAAGTGTGCCCCAAGGGGAATTCCATGTTACGCAAAATTCTGTGGTGTTGCGTTTGGCTAGGGTTGTTGCACGCGGGAGTAGCCGTTGGACAGACCAAGCGGAAAGTGATTCTGGATCAAGATGCACGAGGACCGGCGACGACGGACCAGCAGTCGATGCTGGCACTGCTCCAGGCGCCGCAGGTGGAAACGCTAGGCATCACCATCGTGAGCGGCGATCAATGGCGGGATGAAGAAGTGGCGCACACGCTGCGGATGCTGGAATTGACGGGGCACACCGATGTGAAAGTGTATCCGGGCGCGGTGTTTCCATTGATCAACAGCAAGGAAGAAATTGCGCGATGGTCCAAGTTGTATGGAGCGGTGCGGTATCAAGGCGCTTGGACGAAGAACGGAACTGGCAAATTTGTGCACGAGGTGCATGGACCATGGGAAGTTCCGGATCTGCCGGAGGGCAATCCGGCATTGAAAGCGGAGGAAGAGGATGCGGCGCACTTCATCATTCGGATGGTGCATAAGTATCCGCACGAGGTGACGATTTACGCAGGCGGGCCGCTGACCAACCTGGCGCAGGCGATCAGTCTGGATCCCCACGTACCGGAACTGGCGCAGGAATTGGTGGTGATGGGAGGAAGCATCGCGCCAGAGGTTGGCGCGGAGTGGAAGACATCAAACCGGCGCGAATTTAATTTTTGGTGGGACCCGGAGGCGGTACATATCGTACTGCGGGCGCCCTGGAAGAAGATCACCGTAACCACGGTGGACATTTCCGTGAAGACTCGGCTGACGAAAGCGATGATTGAGCAAGTTGCCAAAGCGGGCACTCCGGCAGCGCAATATATCGGAAAGTACGCGGATGAAGAATATCTTTGGGACGAACTGGCAGCGCTAGCATGGCTGGAACCGAGCATCATCACTAAAGAAGAGCAGCTGTACATGGACATGGATATTTCGCACACGGCGGGCTACGGAAACACGCTGGTGTGGACCGAAGCCGATCACCCGGGGCTGGGAGAACAGAAAGTGCATGTGCAGACGGAGCTGGATAGCGACAAATTCAATAAGCTGCTGATTGAGCTGTTCTCTAAACCTTCAGGCAAATAGAGCGAACGAAATTCGAAGGTGGGAACACCTAGCGAAGATTTTAGTATCGATTGCCGCCGCGGCAAAAAAATGAACAAAGGTGTTGCTTTGCGGGCACAACGCGAATAGGTTTTACCGAGTCCGGCTTAGCCCATCCCTCGTTATAATTAGCCTCGATTTGG
>Ga0209275_10000176_pt1 | contig 21804 bp, 19 predicted proteins | sample HubBroMetageREF2_FD_188344 | JGI IMG/M metagenome (GOLD analysis project Ga0209275, IMG submission 188344) | Reference soil microbial communities from the Hubbard Brook experimental Forest, New Hampshire, USA - Hubbard Brook CCASE Soil... | ecosystem: Environmental > Terrestrial > Soil >... | reverse complement strand
GCTCGCGTCGCCCGGCTAGATTCAAGTTCATCTCCGCAAATGGGCCGAAGATCCCGAGCAGGCCAACACCGTCCTCGACGAAATCATTCGCAGCTTCGAACTCGCTCTAGGCGACCGCATCTTCGCGCATTCCGACGCTTCACTTGAAGAAGTTGTAGCCGAACTCCTCGCCACTAATCGCGCCACCATCGCCTCCGCCGAAAGTTGCACCGGCGGCCTGCTTGCCGAACGCCTCACTCGCATCCCCGGCAGCTCCACCTACTTTCTTGGCGGCGCCGTTTGTTACAGTAACGAACTGAAAACCGCTTGGGCAGATGTTCCGTCCGAGCTTATCGCGGCCAAAGGCGCGGTTAGCAGCGAGGTCGCCATCGCTCTCGCCGAAGGCATTCGTCGCCGAGTTGGTAGCACCTTCGGCGTCGGCATTACTGGCGTGGCCGGCCCCGGTGGTGGCACCGAAGAAAAACCCGTTGGCACCGTCCACATCGCTTTAGCCTTTCCCGGTGGCGTCAAGGAGCGTCTTGTCCACCTCGCCGGCGAACGCGAAATGATCCGCTTCCACGCTTCTCAAATAGCCCTCGACATCGTTCGTCTCCACTTCCTTTATAGCGCCAATCCGCAGCCCCGCCGCGTCAGTGGAAATTAGCGTTAAAATTTCAGCGTGCGTCTCTTCGTCGCCATTCAAATCCCTGCGGATATTCGCGCCGCATTTGCCTCCTTCCTCAAGGAACTCGCCGCGATTGCACCCCGCGTTAAATGGGTGCGCGCAGAAAATCTCCACGTCACCCTGAAATTCCTTGGAAACACCGACCCGGCCAAACTCGCTCCACTACAGAAAATTCTCTCTACCCTGCATTCCCCCACGCCCGTCGCTCTCGATTTCCACGGCCTCGGTTTCTTCCCCAGCGAAAAACGCCCTCGCGTCTTCTGGGCCGGCATGGAATCCTCCCCAAATCTCAAATTCCTAGCGCAAGACGTCGATCGCGCCGTCCACCAACTCCGCTTTCCTCTGGAAGATCGCCCCTTCGCGCCTCATCTGACGCTCGCGCGCTTCAATCCTCCTGGAATGCCGCCCATGCTATTTACAGCATCCCAAGAAAACACCACCCGCAGCTTCGGCTCTTTCACCGCCAGCGATTTTCATCTCATCGAAAGCAAATTGAAATCAACCGGAGCGGAGTACACTACTTTGCAATCGTTTTCGTTCGTGGCGGAGGCCTAGCAGCGCATGCCCGCAGCATCGCCCACAAATTTCCTTCTACTCATCGGCGCGTATCTTCTCGGATCGATTCCCTTCGGCATCATTCTGGCCCGCGTTTTTGCAGGCGCTGACGTGCGCGCCGCTGGCAGCGGCAATATCGGCGCCACCAATGTCGCTCGTGTCGCAGGCCCTCTCCCCGGAATTCTCACCCTGCTTCTCGACGCCCTAAAAGGCGCACTCGCTGTCTACATCGCCGGGCGCGTCACCGATCACAGCTCAACTTGGATGATGCTCGCCGGCGACGTTTCTCTTATCGGCCACTGCTACCCTATCTGGCTCCGCTTCAAAGGCGGCAAAGGAGTCGCCACTGCCCTCGGCGTCTTCGCTGTTCTCTGTTTGCCCGCAGCAGTTAGCGCGCTTCTCTTCTTCTTGATCGTCGTCGCCATCTGGCGCTACGTCTCGTTAGGCTCGATCGCCGCGGCCGCCGCCATGCCACTCCTGATTTATTTTCTCTGGGCTCCGCATCATGCTCCGCCGCTCTTCGTAAGCCTTGGCACGCTCTTTGCCTCTGGCCTGGTAATCTTCAAACACGACGCCAACATGCAACGTCTCGTCGAAGGCACAGAAAAGCGTTTCATACTCGGCAAATCGAAAGACGATTCGCAATGACCAAAATCGCCATTCTGGGTGCAGGCAGTTGGGGCACCGGACTGTCCGTCGTTCTCTCCCACAGCCGCCGGCCTCACGAAGTCTGGCTTTGGGCCCGCGACCCGGCCCTGGCGCAAATCATCTGCGCGACTCATGAGAACAAATCCTATCTACCGGGCATCGTGATTCCGGAAGCTGTGCGTATCACCCCAAATCTCGAAGAGGCTCTGCACGCAGCTCCCATCGTCATTGGTGCCGTGCCTTCGCAACATTCCCGCTTCGTCTTTACCCAAGCCGTTCCACACATTTCGTCCCAAGCAATTTTAGTCAGCGCCACCAAGGGACTGGAGCCCGCCACGCATTTCCGCAGTTCTGAAGTGATCGACCAGGTCTTCGCTCTCCGCTTTGTTCCTCGCATTGGCGTGCTCTCCGGCCCGTCCTTTGCCCTCGAGGCCGCAGCTGGTCAGCCCACCGCGGTAGTCATCGCTTCCCAAGATCGTTCCCTCGCCGCTTATATCCAGGAAGAATTCGCTGGACCAGGCTTTCGCCTCTATACCAACGACGACGTTCTTGGCGTCGAACTCGCCGGCGCCATGAAAAACGTTATCGCCATCGCCGCTGGCGCCTGCCAGGGACTTGGCCTTGGTGCCAACACCCTCGCCGCACTCATCACCCGCGGCTTAGCCGAAATGTCCCGGCTCGCCGTGGCTCTTGGCGCTAAACACGAAACTTTAAGTGGCTTGGCCGGCTTGGGTGATCTCGTCCTCACCTGTCACGGTGCGCTAAGTCGCAATCGCCGTGTCGGATTCGAGCTAGGTCAAGGCCACTCTCTACCAGACATTCTCGCCGGCATGAAGATGGTCGCTGAAGGCGTAGGTACCACCTCAGCTCTGCTCGCGCTCGCCCGCGACCATCGCATCGATCTGCCCATCACTCAACAAGTCCACAGCATTCTCCACCTCGGGAATGCCCCTCGTGACGCCATTCGCTCCATCATGGAGCGTCCGCTCCGCCCGGAATAGTACCTCCGCCGCCTGCCCCAGTACCTTTGAGCTAGTTGCACTTGCGCGACGCCTGTACCTTGGGCCAGCCACCCTTTTCCCGTCCGCTCTTCTAAAATTTGTATTTGCTATGGCCGTCTCTCTCCCATCCCTGTCGAGGCGCCTTCGCTCCGGTCGAGTGCGCATCCTCTGGCTCGTCCTCGGAGCGTTGCTGCTGGTCAGCGCGCTGCCCATCGGCTTGTATCACCGTCAAGTTCTTCAACTTAGCCAGGACAAATTAGTTGATACCGAACGCGTTCAGCAAACCGAGCTCACTCGCTCACTCGCGCAAGAAGTCCAGTTCTTCGAATCCAATCTCACCCAGCAACTCATCAGTCAGCGCCAGATTCTTACTCTCACCGGACTCATCGACAATGTCGAAGATCCTGTCTCTGAGCCTAAAGTCACGCGCCTGCTGGAAAATTTCGTCGAGTCCAATCGCAACGCCTTCGTGTATCTCACCGCTGTCGGTCGCTCCGGCAAAGGCACCAGCGCCTCACAAGGAAATTTTCGCGCCGAGCAGGATCCCTTCGTAGCCAAAGCTCTGCAACGCGCTTTCGTAAGCTGTACCCAGGCCGTAGAATTCCGCAGCGATCCTTTGGCCCTGGCACCAGACAATCGCCCCGCCTTTGTGATCGCCATTCCACTGAAAGATGTGAACGACAATTTCACCGGCATGCTCGCCGCCGTCGTTTCTCTCGATCCCATTCTTCATCGCTTGCAAGACTCCAGCGTGCGCGGACGCAGCGTCTTTATCGTCGACCACTTCGGTCATATCGTCGCGCATCACGACACTCGAACTTTCGTGCCCGGCGAAGATCTCAGCGACAAATCGCATCTCGTCGCGCAAATCAAAGCTCTCCCTAAGGAATTGCGCAATACCGAAACGATGCGCTTCACCGAAAAAGATAAAAATCGCAACGTTGAAATGGTTGGCACCTACAGCACTTTTCCCGAAGTCAACTGGGCCATCATCGCCCAACGCAGTCTCGACGATGCCCGCAACGATGCTGGCGTCAGCGAACTTAACAAACAAGCTCTGGCCTTCGTCTCTGTCGTCGTGCTCGTTGCCATCCTCTTTGGATATTTCTTTGCCGTCGGCATTAGCCGCCCCATCCGCAGCCTCGCCGCTTCCACCCGCGCCATCAGCCGCGGTGAATTCCATCAACGTACTCCGGTGCGCGGCGCCGCAGAAATCAGCGAACTTGCCGAAAACTTCAACCTGATGGCCAGCGACATCGAAGAGTACATCGAGCGTCTCAAGGAAGCTGCCGAAGAAAATCGCGAACTGTTCATCGGCTCCATTCGCATGCTCGCCGCTGCCATCGACGAAAAGGATCCATACACTCGCGGTCACTCCGGCCGCGTCGCCAAATATTCCACGCTGATTGCCCAGGAACTTGCACTCTCTGCCGAAGACTTGGACAAGCTGCGCATCGCTGCTCTGCTTCACGACGTAGGCAAAATCGGTGTCGACGATCGCGTTTTGAAAAAGCCCGGCTCGTTGACCCCAGAAGAATTCGACATCATGAAGACCCACACGACCAAGGGCGCCAATATCATGCGCCCCGTCTCGCAACTCAAAGAAATGCTGCCCGGCATCGAGCTTCACCACGAACACATGGACGGCCGCGGCTATCCCTACGGCCTCAACGGCCCGCAAATTCCCCTCATGGCTCGCATCATCGCCGTGGCCGATACGCTCGACGCCATGACCACCAATCGCCCTTATCAATCCGCTATGGATCTCGACTACGCCCTCGGCCGTATCAAAGCCCTCGCCGGTTCGAAGTTCGATCAGGCCGTCGTCTCCGCCCTCGAATCCGCCGTAACCGCCGGCAAAATCCGCCTCTCCGCCGTCGAAGTCCACGTGTAATCGCGCTCTTCCTTCCTCAAACTAAAGAAATCACGCCGAAGCGACAGCCCTGCCCATCTGTTACACTTTTCTTTCGTGCCTCAGCACGCCTTTGAACCCATATGATTACTCTGTTTGGCAAACCGGAACCTACTCTCCTCGAACGCCTGAAGCAGTCCGTCGGCAAAACTAAAGACGCGCTCGCTGACACTCTCGACACCATCACCCAAGGTGGACGCCAGATTGATCCCACAGTCCTCAAGGAAGTCGAAACCGCGCTGCTTTCCGCCGACCTCGGCGTCAAAACCACCCGCGAAATTCTCGACTCCGTCAAAGAGCAGCTCGCCCGCAACGCTCTCTCCAACGGTGATCAACTGAAAGCCGAAATCAAAAAGCACGTCTTTCGCGCTCTCAATGTTTACGGCGCTTCTCCAAAACTCGCTGGCCCTGCCAATGGCAACGACCCGCGTGTGATTTTCATTGTCGGAGTAAATGGCGCTGGCAAAACCACCAGCATCGGCAAACTCGCCAATCGCTTGCGCCAGGATGGACGCAGCGTCGTCCTCTGCGCAGCCGACACCTTCCGCGCCGCCGCCATCGAACAGCTCGAGATCTGGGCGCAGCGCAATGGCGTGGAAGTCATCAAGCAGAAATCCGGCTCCGATCCCGCCGCCGTGGTCTTCGACGCCATGGCCGCAGCCAAAGCTCGCTCCGCCGACGCGGTCATCGTCGACACCGCCGGACGCCTGCACACCAAATCCAACCTCATGCAGGAACTCGAGAAAATGAAGCGCACCGCCGCCAAAGTTATTCCCGGCGCGCCCCACGATGTTTTACTCGTTCTCGACGCCACCACCGGACAGAACGGACTAGCTCAAGCCCGTCAATTCACCACCAGCGTCGGCGTAACCGGAATTATCCTCACCAAGCTCGACGGCACCGCCAAAGGTGGCATCGTCGTCGCCATCTCCCGCGAACTCGGCCTCCCCATCCGTTTCGTCGGCACCGGTGAACAGATCAACGACCTCGTTCCCTTCGACGCCCAAACCTACGCTGACTCGCTGTTCGATTAAACCGTGAATCCCCACGATCAGCACTTCCTGGAACATGCACTCGGCCTTGCCTGCCAGGCCGTCGGCCTTGCCAGTCCAAATCCCCCGGTCGGCTGCGTGCTCATCAAAGATGGCGCAATTGTCGGTGAAGGTTTTCACGTTTATGACAAACTCGATCACGCGGAAATCGTCGCACTCAAACAAGCAGGCAAACACGCTCACGGCGCCACCGCCTATGTCACCCTCGAACCCTGCAATCACCAGGGCAGAACTGGCCCGTGCACCGAAGCTCTAATCGCCGCTGGCGTCTCGCGCGTCGTAGCCGCCATGGAAGATCCAAATCCCAAAACCGCCGGCTCCGGTTTTGCCCGCTTGCGTGCTACGCAAATCGAAGTGGAATCCGGCGTCCTCGAAGAAGCAGCGCAAAAACTCAACGAAGCCTATGCTTGCTGGATCACCACAAAAAAACCCTTCGTCACCCTGAAGTCCGCCCTCACCCTCGACGGTCAACTCGCACTTCCCAGAGACCGCAAAAGCAAAAAGCCCACCTGGATCACCAGCGAAGAATCTCGCGCCGAAGTCCATCGCATGCGCCACGCCTCCGACGCGCTGCTCACCGGCATCGGCACCATTCTCGCCGATGATCCGCTCCTCACTGATCGCAGCAACCTACCACGCCGCCGCAAACTCCTCCGCGTCATCCTCGACACCAAACTCCGGCTCTCCCCCAATTCCCGCGTAGTCCAATCCGCTAACAGCGATGTACTCGTCTACACCGGCGTGCCCCTCAACTCTCCCAAAGCGCGCAAACTGCAAAAAGCCGGCGTAGAATTACTGCAAGCCAACATGCGCAAAGGCAAGATCGATCTCATCCCCGTCCTTAGAGACCTCGGTCGCCGCGACATCCTAAGCGTCCTCCTCGAAGCCGGCCCCAAACTAAACGGCGCAACTCTCTCAGCGGGCCTGGCAAATAAAATGGTTCTCTTCTACGCTCCTCAACTAGCCGGCAATACCGCCGTGTCCTTCGCAAACCCACTGCAGCACACCCTCCCCAAATTCCGCATCCGCTCCACCCAACAATTCGGCCCCGACCTAGCCATCGAACTCCTCCCCCTGTAGCTCACCCCTCAGGGGTGAGGCTTTCCCGTGACCCATCTAAAGCGCGCCTCTGCCTGTCGCATTCGCAATCCTGTCAACACCTCCCGAAAAACCCGTGGCACAGCCATTCCTGGCTGTGCGCCATGCACAACACAATCCAACCACCACAACCCCACCACCACACACCTCCCCAAAAAATACCTACTTAACTTCCCCATTCTTTGGCAACATTTTCCCTACCGACTGCGGCCATTGATCCGCAAGCTCGTCCGCCCTGAGGTGCACCTCGCATGAACGAAGACCAACGCCCTTGGCGCCTCGGTTTCTGGAGCCTCATCGTCACGCAGTTCCAGGGCGCCTTCAACGACAACGCTCTCAAATACCTCGTCATCTTCCTCATCATCGGCACCAATCTCTCCCCCACCGACGAAGAAAACAAAGTCCTCGTAGTCGGCTCGCTCTTCGCACTTCCCTTCATTATCTTTTCCATGACCGGTGGCTACTTCGCCGACCGTTTCAGCAAGCGCTCCGTTACTATCGGCACCAAGATTTTCGAAATTGCCGCCATGTTTTTCGCCATCGCCGGTTTCGCCATGCACAGCCTGCCGATGGCCATGACCTCGGTTTTTCTCGCCAGCACCCAAGGCGCGCTCTTCGGCCCCTCCAAATACGGCTTGCTCCCGGAAATCCTTCCCGAGAAACGCCTCTCCTGGGGCAACGGCGTCATTGAACTCTTCACTTTCCTCGCCATCATCACCGGCACCATGATTGGCGCCTACTTCTCCGAAGCCTTTACCGGCCGCCAGTACATTTCCGGAATTGTCTTCTTAGGCTGCTCGGTATTCGGCCTGCTCACCAGTTTCGGCATCACCAAAGTGCCAGCCGCCGATCCCGCGAGAAAATTCCAAATCAATTTCCTCGGTGACCTCTTCACCCAGGGCAAACTCATCGCTCGCGATCGCACCCTCTGGCTCGCCGTGGCTGGCAACACCTACTTCTTCTGCCTGGGCGCGCTCCTGCAGTTCAACATCGTTTTTTATGGCCGCGACATCCTCCAGGCCTCAAACACCCGCGGCAGTTTCCTGCAAGCCGCCATCGCCATTGGCATCGGTCTGGGCAGCCTTGCCGCAGGCTATCTCTCCGGCGGAAAAATCGAATACGGCTTGATCCCTCTCGGCGCGGCCGGTATCACCATCTTCGGCTTTCTCCTCGCTCTTCCTGGCTTAGCCTTTACCTCTGTCCTCGCGCTACTCGCCCTGCTCGGTTTTTTTGGCGGCTTCTTCATTGTTCCCGTTAGCGCACTGATCCAGCATCGCCCCGAAGAGCAGCATCGCGGTGGCGTTCTAGCCGCAGCCAACCTGCTTTCCTTCATCGGCATTCTCGGAGCCTCCGGCGCATTCTACGTTCTGAAGCATTACCTTCAACTCGGCCCGCTGGGAATTTTCTTCTGGTCTTCCTTGGCCACGCTCGGAGCGCTGATCTACGTAGTCTGGCTGCTGCCCGATTCGTTAATCCGCCTGCTCCTCTGGATCGCCGCGCACACCCTGTATCGCCTCGACTTGAAGGGCAGCGAGAATATTCCCACCCACGGTGGCGCCCTGCTCACACCCAATCACGCTTCCTGGATCGATGCGGTCCTGCTCGTCACCACCACCGACCGCCCCATTCGCTTCATGATGTTCAAAGGCGTCTACGACCATCCGCTCATCAAGCCCTTCGCAAAAATGCTAAAAATCATTCCCATCGCTTCCGACCAGGGCCCGCGCGAAATGATTCACTCTCTGCGCGAAGCCTCGGAAGCACTGCGTAATGGCGAGTTGGTTTGCATTTTCCCCGAAGGCGAAATCACCCGCATCGGCCAGATGCTCCCTTTCCGCCGCGGTTTCGAACGCATCATCAAGGGCATCGATGTCCCCATCATCCCCGTCAATCTCGACGGCATCTGGGGCTCCATTTTCAGTTTTTCCGGCGGCCACTTTCTCTGGAAATGGCCTCGCCGCATTCCCTATCCGGTGCGCATCACCCTTGGCAAACCCCTGCCATCCACTTCGAACGCCAGCGAAGTGCGTCAAGCCGTCCAGCAACTTGGCGTTGACGCCTTCCTTCGACGCCGTCGCTACATGCACACCCTCACTCGCAGTTTCATCAAAGCCGCCCGCCGCAATCCGCGCCATTTCGCGATGGCCGATGGCCGCACTCCGAAACTCACCTTCGGCGATTCCCTGATCAAAGCTGTTTTCCTGGCTCGGCGCCTTCGTCCCCTCTGGGCTGATCAGAAAATGGTCGGCATCTTGCTCCCGCCCTCCATTCCCGGCGCTCTCGTCAACTGGGCCGCTCTGCTCCTCGGCAAAGTTCCCATCAATCTGAATTACACCTCGTCCAACGAATCGCTGGCCTCCTGCGCCAAGCAATGCGATCTCAAAACCGTTGTCACTTCCCGTCAATTCCTAGAAAAAGTTCACATCGAGCCGCCAGGGAAAATAATTTACGTCGAAGATCTGGCAGAAAATCCGCGTCTCGGCGAAAAACTCGCGGCCCTCCTCTCCGCGAGACTCTTCCCCGCGCGTCTTCTGGAATTATTTCTAGGCGTTTCGAAACCAGCCTCCCTCGATGACACCGCCACAATTATTTTCTCTAGTGGCTCAACGGGTGAACCCAAAGGTGTAATCCTTTCCCACTTCAATCTCGCTTCTAACGTCGAGCAACTCGAACAAGTCTTCCATCTTCACGATGGCGACCGCATCCTCGGCATTCTTCCTTTCTTCCATTCCTTCGGCTTCACTGGCACACTTTGCCTTCCTCCGCTCACCGGCATCGGCGTGGTCTTTCACGTCAGTCCGCTCGACGCTCAGGCTATCGGCGCCCTGGTCAGCAAATTTGCCGTCACCATGCTGCTTTCCACTCCAACCTTCCTCAACTCCTACACCCGCCGCTGCCCTCCCGAAGCTTTTGGCAGCCTGCGCATCGTTCTTGCCGGCGCCGAAAAACTTCCTGAACGCATCGCCCAGTCCTTCGAAGATCACTTCGGCCTTCGTCCACTCGAAGGTTACGGCTGCACAGAATGTTCCCCCGTAGTCGCCGTCAACACTTACGACTTCCGCGCCGCCTACTTCCGTCAAATTGGCGCAAAGCGCGGCACCATCGGCCATCCACTTCCCGGAATTGGTATCCGCATCATCGATCCCGAATCCGGTGAAACCCTTCCGGTCGATAAGCCCGGCCTGCTTCTCGTTCGCGGTCCCAACGTCATGGTCGGCTACTTGAATCGCCCGGAAAAAACCGCCGAAGTTTTGCAAGACGGCTGGTACAACACCGGCGACATCGCCACCGTCGATGGAGACGGCTTCCTGCGTATCACCGATCGCCTCAGCCGCTTCAGCAAAATCGGCGGCGAAATGGTTCCCCACATTAAAGTCGAAGAAAAGCTGCACGAATTGCTGCAAGCCGAAGGGCAAGTCCTCGCCGTTACCGCCATTCCTGACGAAAAGAAAGGCGAGCGCCTCGTTGTCGTTCACACGTTGTCGGAAGATGTATTGCGAGATGTTCTAGAAAAGCTTTCGAAAGGCGATCTCCCTGCTCTCTGGAGACCGCGTCCCGATCAATTCCTTCACACCGAAAAGCTACCGTACCTGGGCACGGGCAAGCTAGATCTACGCCGCTTGCGCGAACTAGCCCAAGAGCAAACTCCCAAGCCAGCTACTCCGTAGGGGCACGATATATCGTGTCCTAGTCCGATCCTGCCAACAGATTCCGCTGTTATCTCGGCCGCACGTCATCATCAATCTGATCCAAACACCGCTTGTCGCACCACACATCGCTCTCGGGCCGCAGCGGACACTCCACAACATCCCAAAGCTTCACGTAGCTCTCCCCGTACTCCCTCTTAAGGGCAGTTACCTTGGTCAGCTTCCAGTGCGTAGAGCAAAAAACCGTCGCAACTCGTGCGCCGCAAACTCCCTGCAGCCCCGCCTCTGAAACATTCACGTTATGCATCGCACACCTCCGTGCAACCAACCGGCTCGTCTCCACTACATCTCAAATCGAAAAATCCGGATCCCTTAATAAACAAGTCATCGTGCAGTTCACTTCCCGATCCGGCTGCAGCGAGCACTCCACCACCGGCCATTCCGCGTCATCCGTTTGCAGCTTGGCCGCCGCTATCTTCGCCACCTTGTCTTTGTTAGGGCACACTACATCGCGAAAACGGTAGCTACAGGCTTGCAGGATGCTATCGAGAATTTCCGGGTCGGACATAGCTAACTTACCTCCGTCAGATAAGCGGAATGGCCTGAACTCGTTTTACTGCCCTTCGAATTTCACCAACTGCAGACCACATACTCCCTCAGCGGCCCTGACCGCCAACTTCTGCTTCTACAAAAATCGTTTCTGAGTCTTCTCTCCAACTCGCGCCTGCGACAGGCAATCCATCCCACACTGCACCGCCCCGCCGGGCAGCAACGAACAGTCAATCACCCGCCAATCGCTCCAGCCTTCTTCACTGAACGGCCAGTTTGGAATTACGATCTGCGCTTCACAATTGGGTTGCGTGCAAATTACTTTTTGCGGGTAGGTTTTAAGACTTTCAGGATGAGGATCGATCAGGTCTGGTCCGAACATAGACCACCTCCGACCAGTAGCGTGGCCTGCCTGCATTTCCTACTGGGTACTCCGCCCGTCAAGGATTTCAATCACGAAAAGCGTTATCCTGATTGGTCCACGTTCCCCGGTGCAGCTGTCCGTTACCGGTGCAATATCGCAATATTAGCGAGGTCTCATGTTTACCGGCATCATCGAGCATCTTGGCACCATCGAATCCCTGCAACTCCACTCCGATGGCGGACGTCTCAACGTCCATGCCCGCAGTGTTGCTCCGCATCTCGCCGTCTCCAACAGCATCGCGGTAAACGGCTGCTGCCTCACTATTGTCGCGAAGGATCACGAACACTTCAGTGCCGATCTCTCCGGCGAGACCATCCGCAAGACTTCCTTCGGCGAATTGAAACCCGGCATGCGCATCAATCTCGAACAGCCGCTAACCGCTGGCAAAGAATTTGGTGGCCACTTCGTCCTGGGACACGTCGACACCGTCGGCCGCGTAACCCGCCTCGAACCCGAAGGCGAAAATTGGTGGTACGCCGTGGAAGTTCCTGAGTCTTTCGCGCGTTACGTCGTTCCACAAGGCTCCATCACCATCGATGGCATCAGCCTCACGGTCGCTCGCTCGAACAATCGTATCGCCGAGATCGCCATAATTCCCTTCACCTACGAACACACCAACGTCCGCGACAAAAAACTGGGAGACGCAGTAAATCTAGAAGGTGACATCCTAGGCAAGTACGTAGAACGCTACCTTGAAGCCCGCGAAACCATAAAACCAATCTCGACCCTAACCGTTACCGAACTAATCCAGCAGGGCTTCTAACCCTGTGTTGCTGTCACCTTGTATCTGTAACTCACCCCTTCACTCCGCTGCCGTCACGCTCCCACCCTCTTCGACCTCACCCCACGCCAATACAAAACCAACCCCAACAATATCGATGCCAACGTCCCCAATACCAACTTCACCTCAAACCCAATCTTGTCCGCCGAATCTCCCGGTGGCACCAACGACACCACAATCCCCACCAACACCACCAATATCCCCAAAATCCCGCTAAACCAAATCCCCGCCGCGCCCCCCGGCACCAGCACCGCATGCGTATTTTCATTGCGGTCTTTCCGCCGCCTCAGCTTGATCACCGCCGCAAACATGTACAGAAACGGAATGAAATACAGAATGATCGCCGCATCAATTAAAAATTGATAAGCCCCGCGCGCCGTCTCATTAATCTGCGACGCCAATAAAATCGCGCCCGACACTCCGGCCTGCACCAAAATCGAAATGTACGGCGTCTTCCACCGCGGATGAATTTTCCCAAACGCCGCCGGCAAATACCGGTCAATCCCCACCACAAACGGCACTCGTGCGATTCCCGCCACCGTACTACCCACGCCACCCGCGTTCCCCACCGTCACCAGCATCGCCGCCAATATCCCCAGGAAACCCACCCGCAACGCAATCGACCCAAACGTAATCGCGTGAAACACGCCGCTCTTCGGATCCAGATCGCCGGCAGGCACCAACGTCAGAATCGCAAACGTGCCCGCAATATAAATCAAAGCGATCATCGCCCCGGCTCCAAACACCGCCCGCGGCAAGGTCTTCTGTGGATTCCGCACTTCTTCACTCATCGCCGACACCAATTCCAACCCGGTAAACGCAAACGCAATCTGCGACCAGAAATTCACCGTGTCCCAATCCCACGTCGGCATCATGTTCGCTCTGGTGAAATGCGTCGCCGATCCACTGCGGAAATAAACCAGCGCGGCAATCACCACCAGCATCAGCAGCGGTACGTACGTCCCAACTCCGCCCGCATTCTGCAGCCATTTCCCGATATTCAGCCCGATGATGTTCAGCAGCACCGCCACAAATAACAATCCCAGCGATACGCTCAACAAAAACGTCCGGTCTTGCGACAGCGCTGCGCCCTTTTCCCCAATCACGTACGCGCTCATCGATGCGCTAGCCAGCAGTAATCCCGGGAAATAAAAAACCGTGTAAATCCAGTACGTCCAGCCCGCCACAAAGCCGTGAAAATCTCCAAACGCTTCCTTGGCCCACACATACAACCCGCCTTCTTCTGGGAATCGCGAAGACAGCTCATTAATTACCAGCGCGCCCGGCACAAAAAAGAAAACCGCGGCGAGCACCCACAAGCTGATCGAAGATGTTCCGTTGTGTCCCGCAGCTGCCACCCACCGCGGCCCCAGCACTGTTGCGATGTTGAACAGCAAAACATCCCAAAACCCCATCGTCTTGCGTAACTGTGATTTTGGATCGGCGGCAACTACCGGAGGCTCAGCAACGCTCACAGCGTCACATCCAGTTCAGGAATCAGTTCATCCTGCATCCGGAAATTCTGGATGAACGGGTCTGGAGAATTTTCAAATGCCGCCCACGAATCGAACACTTCTGCCTTACCTTCCTGCAGGAAAACCACCGTATCGGCCAGCCGTTTCGCCAGGTGCGTGTCGTGGGTCACCACCACCGAAGTCTTATGAAATATTTCCTTCAACCGCAAAATCAGGTCCCCCATGTGTCCCGCCATAATTGGATCGACCATCGTGGTGGGCTCGTCGTACAGCAGTGCCTCAGGATTTTGCGCCAGCGCCCGCGCAATCGCCACCGCGCGCTTCATTCCGGTAGAAAGCTCACTGGGCAATTTGTCCAGCACCTCTTCCACCTCCAGCATCTTCGCGAATTTCGTTACGTACGCGTCGATATCTTCGGCGGTCAGCCCGGGCAAGTCTTCCATTGGAAACGCAATGTTTTCCGCCACCGTCAGCGAATCGAATAGCGCTCCCGATTGAAACACCATCGTCACTTTCTTTCGAATCGGCCCGAACCCTGCTTCCGAAAAATCAGTCACATCCTGTCCATCAATGAAAATCCGCCCCCAGTCCGCTTTCAGAAATCCCAAAATATGCTTTAACGACACCGATTTCCCCACGCCGCTGCGCCCCATGATCACGCACGTCTGCCCGCGCTTTACCGTAAAGCTCACATCATTTAGCACTACTCGCTCGTCAAACGACTTGCACACGTCGCGAAACTCAAAATAATTCTCCGCGGATCCACTCGCGCCAAAGTCTCTCCGGATTTTTTCGTCGTGCATACTCTCGCTCATCGTGCTCGCTCGTCAAAAATCCTTCGTGCTTCCTCAAAATCCCCAGGTGTATTCATGTTCCAGAAAAGGCGCTGGTCGCTATCAAATCGTTTCCAGACTTCCTCGTCAAGCACTTCCATCGGCAAGCGTTTCATAGCTTCACTCACCTTGCGCAACCCCGCATCGAACATTGTCTGAATCTCCGGCGCCGCGTCGCTTCGCCAACACGCGCACAACGGTTCCAGCCCATTCTCCGACTCCGGCACCACCACCTTGGCGCCGCTGCTGAACGCATGTTCCTTCAGCAATTCCAAAAATTCACGGCTCAAAAAAGGCATGTCGCAACTCACAATCAAACTCCACACCGGCTCATTCGCAATTCTCCGTGTCTCCAGCAACCCCGAAAGTATTCCTCCCAATGGACCTTCGCCAGGCCATCGGTCTTCGACGATCCCCACCTGACTTTGCGAGTATTTTCCACTAGCGGCAACAATCTTCACTCCCTCGCACACCGACGAAAGCAACTCCGTCGTCCGCGCCAACATCGTTTTCCCCTGCAACTCCACCAACGCCTTGTCCCTACCAAACCGCGTGCTGCCTCCCCCGGCCTGCACGTAACCAAACAATTTCATTCCTCGTCCTCCACCACATCCAGGCCCGGACGCCGTATCCCCAGTTCCCGCAACTTCTCCTGCAAACTTTGCCGGTGCAGCCCAATCGTTGCCGCCGTACGCGAAATGTTCCAGCGATGCGCCGCAAGTTGCCGCAGTAAGTACGCAATCTCGAATTTTCTCTTAGCCTCACGAAAGTCCGTTTCGCTCAATCCGTGATCCGCTCCGGCTCCTCCGCTCTTCGGAATCACCGGCGAACCCTTCGCCACTTCTTCCGGCAAATCTCCAATCCCAATTTCTTCACCGCGGCTCAGCACCATGCTGCGTTCCAGCGCATTCTTCAATTCGCGAACATTTCCCGGCCAGTCGTATCGCACGAACGCGTCATGCCCTTCCTTAGTCAGCCGCGTCTTTCTCCCCAGCCGCGCGCCATGCAACTGCAGAAATGCTTCCACAAGCACGGGAATATCTTCCTTATGCGCACGCAGCGGCGGCAATTCAATCGTCACCACCCGCAACCGGTAAAACAAATCCTCCCGAAACTCTCCATCACGAATCGCCAGCGGCAAATTCCGGTGCGTCGCACTGATCACCCGCACATCCACCGGAATCGATTGCGTTCCTCCCAGCCGTTCCACGGTACGATTCTCCAGCGCCCGCAACACTTTTGATTGCGTCACCGGATTCATGTCCCCAATCTCATCGAGAAATAACGTCCCGCCCGACGCCTGTTCGAATCGCCCCTTCTTCTGCTGTGCCGCACCCGTGAACGCGCCCCGCTCATACCCAAACAGTTCCGACTCAATCAGCGTCTCCGGCAGCGCCGCGCAATTCACCGCCACATACGCTCGCCCGTTCCGAGGCGATCGCGCGTGAATTTCCTGTGCCAGCAAATCCTTCCCTGTCCCGCTTTCTCCCAGAATCAACACCGTCGAATCCGTCGGCGCCACTCGGTCCGCCATCTCAAACGCTCGGCGCATCGCTGCCGAACGCCCGATCATCTGCCCAAATTGCCCTTCCGTTGCCAGTCGCTGCCGCAGCGATTCATTCTCCCGCTCCAGCCCCTGAACCCGCAGCAGGTTCTCCACCCGCTGCCGCAACTCCTCCAACTCAAAGCCCTTCACCAGGTAATCCGCCGCGCCCAGTTGCAGCGCCTCCACCGCCGTCCTCGCCGTATCCAACGCCGACACCATCAGCACCGGCAAATCGTTGCCCTGCTCCCGCAACCACCGCAGAAACGAAATCCCGTCTTCACCAGGCAGCACCACATCCAACAGCAGCAACTCCGGAACCTCCGAAGCCAGCATCGACCGCGCCGCCGACGCAGAATCCGCCTCCAATATCCGGTACCGGTTCTCCAGCGCCCTCTTCAACGCATACCGTGCTGCCGGCTCGTCATCCACAACGAGTATGGTCCTCATTTGTGAGCAACCTCTCCGCAAGCGCACAAGTAATTTGGAATTTTCAGGAAGCGATGCGAGAAGACGCGCGACGTCCGGCTACTTCCTGCCACAGCACCGAAGCTGCATATACTCCCAGCAACAACAACTCCGGCTCGACGGCGTGTCGATACTTTGCGTTTGGATACGCGAAATAATAAGGGAGCGGATACACGAGCAGCAGAGCCGCAAACAGCAGCCACCCGCGAGGCCGCCGCGTCAGCACAAAAATCATTCCAAGCCATCCCGCCGCGGAAAGCGGCCAAAATTTCCATGGCTCCCACCACTCGACCGTTTGATAACGCAACGGAGTGCCATCCCAAAACCAAAAACTTCGGTGCAGCGTCAGGCTGATGAATTCCCTGGGATATTGCCGAACGAACTGGAACGCCTCGTTTTTGGCATTCTCGATAAACCGGTATTCGCCCATTTGCACATACTGCTTCATGATCCGCGGGTTGTTGTTGGGATGTTTGCCGCTGTAGCCCATTCCGTTGCTCAGATGAAAATTGCCAAGATGGAACTCGAACCAATAATTGCTGCGAAAAAATACGGGATGCCCGAACACGACATAGTTGCGAATCAGCCAGGGCGAAACAACCACCATAAACAGCGCGGCCGCTACCATCGCGTTGCGCACCCACATCGCAGCCGCCTTGTGATTGCAGTAAGCAGCGTAAGCGAATGAAAACGGCATGATGGTTAGCGGCGCCGGATTCGTCAATGCCATCAAGGACCACGTGCCCCCCAACAGCAGCCAAGCCTGCCACGTTCCCTTCTCTGCGGCGTCGAGCGTCAAAACCAGGAGCACAGACACCAGCAGCGCCGTCAGAGTGAAATCCCAAATCCACGATACGGGCCATCGAAAAAAAATCGGGCTTACCGCCCAGATCCATGCCGCCCACAAGCCGAGTTTCTCGCCGAAGCAGCGCCTTCCCAGCGCATAAATAGAGATACTCGTTGCCGCCGCCATCAGGCACTGAATCAAGATCAAAACCAAGGCTGACGCTTGCGAAAAAATTCCGAAATTGCGAAAAACTGCGGCGACCATTACCGGATAAACCGGCGCCACCCACGCGGTCGACCCCGTTTCTATGTAAAACGGCGAGCTGTAGCCTTGGCCTTCCGCAAGTCGTTCGGCGATGCTGCATATCTCCGCTCCGAACGGCAGGATCGACCCCGGGTTCGAAACGTAGGTGTGCTTTACCAGCACAAATCCGAATCGAAGCGCGAATGCCATCAAGAAGAGCGCCAGATAGAGCGCCGTCCGCGATTTCATGGCAACGCTTCCGGTTGCGCGCGCCTCTATGGGAACTGTCAATACTGTGGCCATTCACATCAGTATCGCTAACCGCCCTTCGCAACAGCAATCTGTCGATGACGCAACGGTGTCTAGTGTGCCAAGCCAACGACGCCGCTCGAGCCGTTTCAAGACATCTTGGCATCCTCATTGCTCCACCGGCTCGTTGTTCGCAGAAGAAGTGAGTCGCAGCGTCAGACTGAATCTCGTTCCCCGCCCATTTTCCACCGGACTACGCACCTCGAGCTTCCCGTTCACTTCCTCCAACCGTCTTTGTACGATCGCCAACCCCAGACCCGTGCCTCGCGCCTTGGTAGTAAAGAAGGGTTGCTGTATTTTTTCCCGCAGCCCGGCAGGAATGCCAGGGCCATCGTCCACGATGGCGACGTGGCACTCGTTATCCGATCGCCGCAGCGCTACGCAAACATGCCCGCCGCGATCCACAGCTTCAATCGCATTGAGCACTACGTTCGACAAAATATCGCTCACTGCCTCCGCGCTAGCCGCCACCACGCAAGCTCCCGGATTTTCTCTCAGCTCCAATTCCACGCCTTTCGCCTCTGCCTCGTGCCGGAAAACATTCACCACCTGTTCCGCCACCTGCCCCATATCGCATCGCCCCGCGGTACTTCCTCCACGCACGCCCGGCCGGCTGAATTGCAGCAGTTGATTCAGCTTCGCAGAGAGCCGCGCGATCTCCCCCAAGACTATCTGCGTTTCCTGACGCATCCCCGGCGGCAGTTCCGCGCTCTCCATCTGCACCTGCAAAATCGTTTTGATCGAGCCCAGCGGATTTTTGAGATTGTGCGAAATGCTGGCCGCCATCTGCCCCACCAGCGCCAGCCTCTCCCGTTCCGCCAGTTCCCGTTCCAGTTGCAGCTTCTCTTCAATCAGCCGGCACAAATCAAACGCCGCCGGCAATTGTTCAGACACCAGTTCCAATCCCGCGTACGTTTCCCCAGAAACCATCGCCCCATGCGGACGCACCCGTAAACGCCCCACATGCTTCAAGCCCCGGTGAACTTCGAATATTTCCGTGATACCCCCGACCTGCCTCAACCTCGCAGTGCGCCACGCCGGATTATTTTGATAGTCGCCCAGCTCCAGCTTCACTTCCGCCAATTGCAGTTGCTCCGCGATCCACTCCTCGCAATAAGTTGCCAGCTTGTCCTGGTCTCCCCGCCGCGCCACCTCATTGATCGGCCCCATCAATTTCTGCGCGCGATCCAATTCCGTCTGCGCGGTTTGCCGCAACAATCTCCGCATCATCCGCTGCAGCGGCTCCAGAAAAATCACCGGCAGAAACAACAGCAACGCCGCAGTCGCCTCCGGCGGAAAATACGGGTCCAGCCACAAACTCGCACGCCGCACCAAGCTCAAATACAAAAGCGCGACGAACGTCAAAAACACCGCATAAATCAGATTCCGCTGTCGCCCAATGTCCAGAAAATTAAAACGCTGCACTTCGCGAATCATCGTCACGAACGGCGCCAACACCAGAATCGCCAGCAACCCTTCAAACCCAGATACCGTCCCGCTTCCCACTCGGTGCTGCATATACATAAAGACTGCCAGAAACGCCGCCAGCGCCACGAAGTCCCATCGCAGCCCGCGAAAAAGCGATTTCTCCGCGGCATCCCCCCCGCGTAGTTGCCCAAATTTTCTCTGCCAGTACGCCGCCATGCCAATCGAAATCACCAGCCAGACCTGAAACCCAACGCCCAGCGCATGCGACGGCGCGTCAAAGTCTCTATCCGCCCCCACCCGCAGCGCCACCATCAACTGCGGACTCAAAGCCACCGCAGGAACATACGCCACCGCCAACCACTCCCACTTTTCCTTCGCGCTTTGCACTAATTCCCGCAGCTCGGCATATTCCACGTGTAGGTGCACCAGCAACGAAGGTACGAACCACAATCCCAGGGACAGACACGCCCACGCAAACGTCAGCAACCCACTCGGCGGAGTCCCGTAATATAGGTGTGCGTTCAGCGCCAGCAACCGGCACCCGAAAAAACTCACCAGCGCCAGACACAAAAAGAAGAACACTCGCTCCAGGTTTCTCTGCCGTCGGTGACCCAGAATCACCACCATCCAGAAAAACGCCAGCAGCGTTCCAGCCGTCAGATAAACAAGTCGGAGGTAGAGAAGTGCGCGCACGTCAGGTTGGCAGCCCAGTCTATTCCCACAGCGAAAGCAGGGCAAATACCAAGTGCAAGAAAATTCTTGCATATCCATGACAGTGATAACACGAGGCTTACCATCGAAAGCACCTGAGGGTATCTGCGCGTGTCCCACTCAAATCGTAAGGAAAACGCTTGACTGCATGCGATTTCTTGCTATATTAGCAGTCGGCTGCAAGGAGTGCTAACTCGTCTCAGGGCTCTTTCACTCCGCACCATAGCTTTAAGTCTCACCTAGCTGTTAGTTCAACTATGGAGGTTGTTCAAGATGGCAGTCAATCTGACACCGCTCCACGACCGTGTCATCGTGAAGCGTATTGAAGAGAAGGAAACTGTGAAGGGCGGGATCATCATCCCCGACTCCGCGAAAGAAAAGCCTCAAGAGGGCGAAGTCATTGCCGTCGGTGCGGGCAAGCGCGAGAAGGGCGAACGGATTCCTCTAGACGTCAACGTGGGTGACCGCGTCCTTTTCGGCAAGTACAGCGGCTCGGAAATCAACATCCAGGGCGAAGAGCTCCTCATCCTCCGCGAAGAAGAAATTCTCGCGAAGATCGGCGGCGCGGCCAAAGCAGCAAAGAAGTAACCCTGTAGCTTGGGACTTTAGGCCCGAGGCTTTCCATATGGGTGGGCAACAACCCAGGCATTGCGATGTAGCTTTCTGATATTCGATATCTGATCTCTAATATCAGGAAAGAGTATCAGGAAACAAAAAGGCCGGCTTCGACGCTGGCGAGATTCAGTCAAGACTTAGCAGCAAATTCTTAGGAGGAATTAAGCAATGGCGAAGCAGATTGTTACCGGAGAAGCATCGCGCCAGGCTATTTTGCGCGGCGTGAATGCTCTTGCGGACGCAGTTAAGATTACCCTCGGCCCCAAGGGCCGCAATGCGGTTATCGAAAAGAAGTTCGGCGCCCCCATCATCACCAAGGACGGCGTTACCGTAGCAAAAGAAATCGAACTGCGCGACCCCCTCGAGAACATGGGCGCTCAGATGGTTCGTGAAGTGGCTTCCAAGACCAGCGACGTTGCCGGCGATGGCACCACCACCGCCACCGTTCTGGCTCAGGCCATCTTCCGCGAAGGCGTGAAGACCGTTGCTGCCGGCGCCAGCCCCACCGCTCTCAAGCGCGGCATCGACAAGGCCGTTGAAGTTGCCATCGAAGAAATCAAGAAGCTCCACAAAGACGTCAAGGGCGACATGATCGCTCAGGTTGGCACCATTTCCGCCAACAATGACAAGCAAATCGGCGGCATCATCGCCGAAGCTATGAAGAAGGTCGGCAAAGACGGCGTCATCACCGTGGAAGAGTCCCGCACCATGGAAACCACGTTGGAAGTCGTCGAAGGTATGCAGTTCGATCGCGGCTACCTCTCCCCCTACTTCATCACCGATCCCGAGCGCATGGAATGCATCATGGAAAACGCGCTGATCCTCATCCACGAGAAAAAGATCAGCTCCATGAAGGATCTGCTCCCCTTGCTCGAGCAGATCGCCAAGCTCGGCAAGCCACTCATCATCGTCGCGGAAGATGTCGAAGGCGAAGCCCTCGCCACTCTCGTCGTGAACAAGCTGCGTGGCACCTTGCAGTGCGCTGCCGTCAAGGCTCCTGGCTTTGGCGATCGCCGCAAGGCTATGCTCGAGGACATCGCGGTTTTGACCGGTGGTAAGGC
>Ga0209275_10000171_pt1 | contig 22161 bp, 1 predicted proteins | sample HubBroMetageREF2_FD_188344 | JGI IMG/M metagenome (GOLD analysis project Ga0209275, IMG submission 188344) | Reference soil microbial communities from the Hubbard Brook experimental Forest, New Hampshire, USA - Hubbard Brook CCASE Soil... | ecosystem: Environmental > Terrestrial > Soil >... | reverse complement strand
CTTGCAACGAATGACTTCAGCTCCGCAGTCCTGCGCTCCGTGAACATTGGATTTACTAGTCGGCGTATGCGTGCATGCTCGGCGCCTTCGAGGCTAATGATCGCGTCCGATGATGGATTATAAGGAAAAATGTTAGGGGTGTCTCGGCTTACCGCGTCACTGCGGCGGAAACGCTGGTCGCTGAGGACCATCTTGGCCATTTTGTAATCGCATACCAGCCAGAATCCGCTTTCATAATGAGCCGCAACCCATTGTATCCCAGGCAGCGGTTTCCCGATTTGAAGCGGCGCGAGCAACGGGCCTACGGGCATCCTTGGCTCGGTACAATGCATCCGGGCCTCCAGGGTAAGGGCCGGAACCGGGTTCGGCAGCAAGTATGCGCCCCGGTAATTGCCTATGCGACCATCATTCCGAATTCGAAATCAGTTCATAGCATCAAGCCGACATGTCGGCGCGCTGGGTGTTCCGCACATAATTTACAACGTCCTGAACAGTCTCCAGATCCCGGATAACTTCATCGGGAATCTCAATATCAAATGCGGTCTCCGCTGAGATGACGATCTCGACCATCGACAGCGAGTCAAACCCGAGATCATCGGCTAGGTCTGCCTCCGGGGTCACATCGCTCGCGGAGGTCTCGGAGTATTCCTCAATGAGCGCCGCGAAACGAACGAAAATCTCCTGTTCGGTCATCACCACGATCCCCTGCCTCCTCTTTGGCAAAGCTCTGGCCATGAACTGCCCATTCGGGAAATTCTTACCAGACCCGGCAATAGCGTAACATCGGAAACGTTCGACGAGCAGGGCGTGTTCAAGCCGAGTGCGGCAGCAGTTGAGCGATACGTCGTCAGGCATTGATTTCGGGCCTCTTACATCCCCGTTGTGGCGCAGCACCAAATCGCTGCTGTCAAGCTCCCACGGGAGGCTCACGTAACATGCCGTGCGCCGCCACGGCCATGGCCGTACCGTGTCCACCTGTGCCGGCGGCCAGTTACCCAGCGGCTTCCGGCTCTCCCGCTGAGATCCGCGCGGATATTGAATTCCAGGCCTGCGCCAGCCTTTCGGGGCGCGTCAGCTCACTATGGTTGCAAGGAATACCATATTCAAATATTTCTCCCGAAACATACGGAATCCATTTTGCCGTAGTTGCCGCTTGCTCGCTTTCTCTTCCCTCGGTCGCAGCGACCAGTATGATGTCACCTTCAAACATTCCGAATTCGTGATTCCGCCCAATATTAATGTTATTTCTGGAGATTTGGCGGTAGAGTTCGCGTTCCTCGTCAGAGAACCCTTCTATGAAACGCTGCCGCGGCCCGAAGATCTCACCTGGCTCGTCTGGAGGCTGGTGTTCCGGTGCCTGAGCCTCAGCGTCAGTATGACCCTCTGGATCCGCCTTGTTCTCCGTCCCGTGACCCGGGGATTCCCTGTCCGGCGGATAGGTGTCCATAATTACCAGTGCCGCCACCTGCTCACCGGCAGCCTGCAGCTGAACAGCTATTTCGTGGGCAATGATGCCACCGAGGGACCACCCAAGCAGATAATACGGACCGCATTCTTGTACGGATCGAATCTGTTCGATGTAGTCCGCTGCCATATCCCTGACCGAGCCAGCGAGCTCACTTGTACCATCCCATCCGCGTGCCTGCAGACCGTATAGCGGGTACTCATCAGGGACATACCGGATCAGCGGCATGTAACACCAGCTCACTCCTCCCGCAGGATGTATGCCGAACAGGGGCGGCCTGCTGCCCTCTGCCCGAATGGTGAGCAGAACACCGAGAGCGGCTCTCATGGACGAGAGGCTGAGCTGGCTTATGAGTCCGGCTACAGTCGGGACTGCGAAGAGGGCGCGCACGGGGACCTCCGCGCCCAGTGCATGCAACCGTCCCATTAGCTGCACCGCTAGCAGCGAATTCCCGCCGAGCTCGAAGAAGTTATCGTCGAGGCCGACAGCAGGCAGTCCCAGTACCTCTGCAAAGGCGGAACACATAGCTGCGGCGAAGTCCGTGGCCGTCTCTTCGGTCTGCGCAGACACGGGGAGGCCGGGGGCGGGCAATGCCTCCCGGTCCAGCTTCCCGCCCGGGGTCAGCGGCAAGGCGTCCAGCACGGTGATGCTGGCGGGCACCATGTGCTCCGGCAGCCGGGCTGCGGCGTGCTCCCGGGCCGCATCCGCCAGCACGCCAAGGTCCTGATCGCGGTCCTGGCCGTCGCCGGCGGCGGAGGTCAGGTAGGCGGCGAGCCGCCGGTCTCCCGGCGTGTCTTCCCGGACGGTCACCACGGCCTGTGCCACACCCGGGCAGCCAGCCAGCACCGCCTCGACCTCACCGGGCTCGATCCGGAACCCGCGGATCTTCACCTGGTCATCAGCCCGCCCGGCGAACACCAGCTGCCCGTCGGGGGTCCACCGGGCCAGGTCCCCGGTCCGGTACATCCGCTCACCCCGGGCACCAAACGGGCACGCGACAAACCGCTCAGCGGTCAGCCCCGCACGATGCGCATAACCACGGGCCAGCTGCGCCCCCGCGACGTACAACTCCCCCGCCACCCCCGCCGGCACCGGCGAGAGCCACCCATCCAGCACAAACACCCTGGTGTTCGGCAGCGGGATGCCGATCGGAGGCTGCCCGGCCCCCTCCAGCGGGATGCCGATCGGAGGCTGCCCGGCCCCCTCCAGCGGGATGCCGATCGGAAGCTGCCCGGCCCCCTCCAGCGGCCCGCTCGTCGTGGCACACACCGTGGTCTCGGTCGGCCCATAGGCGTTGATCAGCCGCCGCCCGCCAGACCACCGGCCCGCCAGCTCACCATCCAGCGCCTCCCCCGCCGCAACCAAGGTCCGGACCGTCCCCAGCCCACCAGGTTCCAGCCCAGCCAGCACCGCCGGCGGCACCGTCAGATGACTAACCCCCTGCTCGGCCACCAGCCCAGCCAGCTCACCTCCGGCCAGCAGCTGCCCCGCCCGCGCCGTCACCAGCACCGCCCCGGCACCAAGCGCCATCACCATGTCCCATACCGAGGCGTCGAACGCTGGGCCGGCGAACGCCAGCACCCGGTCCCCGGCGGCCACCGCGAACCGGTCGATCTGCGCCGCCGCCAGGTTCGCCAGCCCCCGGTGTGACACCGTCACGCCCTTCGGCGTCCCGGTCGACCCCGACGTGAAGATCACGTACGCCAGCCCATCCCCCGCCTCCGGCAGCACCGGGGGCACCGCCGGCATCCCCGCGATCTGCGCCGCAATGCCGCGATCATCGATCTCGATTACCCGCACCCGCCCGGCCGGCAACCCGCCCAGCACGTCACCGGTGCCCACCAGCAGCCCCGCCCGGCTGCTCGCCAGCATCGCCTCCAGCCGGGCCGGCGGATACGCCGGATCCAGCGGCAGGTACGCCGCCCCCGCCAGCCACACCCCCACGACCGCGGTCACCAGCTCCGCGCCCCGTTCCAGGCACAGCCCCACCACCGTCTCCGGGCCCGCACCCGCCTGCCGCAGATACCACGCAAGCTTGCCCGCCCGAGCCGCCAGCTCTGCGTAACTGAGCACCGCATCCCCGCACTCCACCGCCACCGCATCCGGAGTACGGGCCGCTCGCTCCGCGATCAGCTCGGGCACGGTGGCGGCCGGCACCGGAGCCGCGGTGTCGTTCCACCCGGCCAGCACCTGCGCCCGCTGCTCCGGCTCCAGCACGGCGATCTGGTGGAGCGGCATGGTGGGGGCCTGCTCCAGCGCGGTGACCAGGCCATCCAGCGCGGTCACCAGCAGCGCGCACAATTGCTCCGGCACCGCGGGGGCCACGCCATCGGCGGTCACCGCGAACCCGTCACCCCGGTCATCCACCGACACCGCCAGCGGGTAGTTCGTCCGGTCGGTGCCGTGCAGCACGTGGATGCCCGCTGGCGCGCTGGCTTGCTGGTCCCGGTCCTGGTCCTGGGACTGGGCCCGGCGGGTGCTGTGCCGGTAGTTGATAAAGGTGGTGAACAAGGGCGCGGGGGCGGCTACGCCGCTGGCCTGCTGGGCCAGCGGCAGCGGGGCGTGCTCGTGGGCCACCAGCCGGGCCAGCTGGGCGTGCAGCCCAGCCAGTGCCCCGGCTGCCCCGGCCTGTCCCACGATCACCCGCACCGGCAGCATGTTTATCAGCGGCCCAGCCGCCCGGTCCGCGCCCGCCCCGGCACCCATCCGGCCGAACAAAACGGTACCGAACACCACGTCATCACGCCCAGCCAACGCCGCCAGTACCCGGGCCCAGGCCAGATGGAAAATCGTCGCCGCCGACACCGCGGCCGCCCGGGCCTGGACCCGGACCCGCCCGGCCAGCCCGGTGGGCACCAGCACCCCGGCGCGCCGGACGGCGCTGCCGTCGCCGTGCACGTCCATCAGTCCGTAAGGAGCGGTCGGCTCGGTCACATCGGCGAGCAGGGCGGCGAAGAACCGCTCATGCTCCTCGCGCGGCACACCCAGGCGGGCCCGGGCCACATACTCCCGGAACGGCACTGGGGCGAGCAGCCGGCCGGCGTCCCCGGAAAGCAGCGCCCGGATCTCTTGCAGCACCACGTCCAGCCCGGTGTGATCCAGCAGCAGGTGATGGACCTGTACCAGTCCCAGCCACCGGCCGGCATCTCCCGGCGCGGCGGCGGCGTAGACCCGCAGCAGCGGGGCCCGGGTGAGATCCATCTGCTGCCCGGCCGCCGCCAGCAGCTGCGCCGCCGCTGCCCGGCCGTCCCCGGCGCCCCTGGCGGCTCCGGCGTCCGCGGCGTCCCCCGCGGTCAGGGTGATCTCGGTGACCGGCAGCTCGGCCTGCCGCCACACCACCTGCACCGGCTCGGGCAGCCCCCGCCACGCCACCGACGTCCGGAAAATGTCATGCCGGGCGATCACCACCCGCAGCGCGGCGCAGAACTCCTCCAGCCGTCCCCGCCCGTCGAACTGCAGCACGGAGGAGTGCAGGTACACATCCTGGCTGCCCTCGGCGGTCATCAGGTGGTGGAAGAACATGCCCTCCTGCAGCGGCGCCAGCGGGTAAATATCGGCCACGTTCGCCGCGCCGCCATCGACCCCGGCCACCAGCGCGGCGATCTGCCCTTCCTCAAGCGCCACCAGCGGCAGCATCTCCGGGGTGATCACCCTCGCCCCGGCCGGGATCTGGTTCGGCGGCACCTGCACCGCCGGCTGCAGCCGCACCGCCAGCCCCGCCGGGGTCGGCGCCTCGAACAGCGCCCGCACCGCCAGCTCCGCGCCCAGCACCTCCCGCACCCGGCTGGCCAGCCGCACCGCCAGCAGCGAATGCCCGCCCAGCGCGAAGAAATCATCTTCCGGCCCCACCCGCTCCATGCCGAGCACGTCGGCGAAGATCCCGCACAAGATCTCTTCCTGCAGCGTGGCCGGCCCCCGGCCACCCGGGATGCCCGCGGCAGGGCCGGGGGCGGGCAGGGCCTTGCGGTCGATCTTGCCGCCCGGGGTCAGCGGCAGTTCCGGCAGCACCACGATCGCAGCGGGCACCATGTACTCCGGCAGCCGCGCCGCGGCATGCTCCCGCGCCGCCTGCGCCAGTACCTCAGGGTCCTGGCCATCGCCAGCGGCCGGGCTCAGGTAGGCGGCCAGCCGCCACTCTCCCGGCATGTCCTCACGGACCGTCACCACCGCCTGGGCCACCCCCGGGCAGCCGGCCAGCACCGCCTCTACCTCACCCGGCTCGATCCGGAACCCGCGGATCTTCACCTGATCATCAGCACGCCCGGCAAACACCAGCTGCCCACCCGGCGTCCACCGGGCCAGGTCCCCGGTCCGGTACATCCGCTCACCGGTCCCGAACGGGCACGCGACAAACCGCTCCGCCGTCAGCCCCGCACGATGCACATACCCGCGGGCCAGCTGCGCCCCCGCGACATACAACTCCCCGGCCACCCCCGCCGGCACCGGGCACAGCCACCCATCCAGCACAAACACCCGGGTATTGGCCACCGGCACGCCAATCGGCGGCTGCCCCGCCCCCTGCAGCGGCCCCGACATCGAGGCACATACCGTGGTCTCCGTCGGTCCGTACGCGTTGATCAGGCGCCGCCCGCCGTCCCACCGTCCCGCCAGCTCAGCATCCAGCGCCTCTCCCGCGGCCACCAGCGTGCGCACCGACCCCAGCACGCCAGCATCCAGCCCAGCCAGCACCGCCGGCGGCACCGTCAGATGAGTAACCCCCCGCTCGGCCACCAGCCCAGCCAGCACATCGCCCGCCAGCACCAGCCCCGCCACCGGCACCACCAGCACCGCTCCCGCACCCAGCGCCACCACCAGCTCCGACACCGACGCATCAAACCCCGCCGCAGCGAACGCCAGCACCCGGTCCCCCGCCGCCACCGCGAACCGGTCAATCTGCGCCGCCGCCAGATTAACCAGCCCACCATGGTTAGCAGCCACGCCCTTTGGCCGCCCCGTCGACCCCGACGTGAACATCACGTACGCCGCCTGCCCCGCCCGCAAGGGCACGGCCGGCAACGGCGGCATCCCCGCGATCTGCGCCGCAACACCACGGTCATCGAGCTCGATAACACGTACCCGCCCGGTCGGCACCTCACCCAGGACCGCACCGGTCCCTGCCAGCAGCACAGCCCGGCTGCCCGCCAGCATCGCCTCCAGCCGCGCCGGTGGGTAGGCCGGGTCCAGCGGCAGGTACGCCGCGCCCGCCAGCCACACCCCCACGACCGCAATAACCAGCTCCGCGCCCCGTTCCAGGCACAATCCCACCACCGTCTCCGGGCCCGCACCCGCCTGCCGCAGATACCACGCAAACCTGCCCGCCCGCGCCACCAGCTCCCCGTAACTGAGCACCGCATCCCCGTACACCACCGCCACCGCATCCGGGGTACGAGACGCCTGCGCCACAATCAGCTCCGGCGCGGTGGCCTCAGGCAGCGGGGCGGCGGTGTCGTTCCACTCCGCGACCACCTGGGCCCGCTCGTCCGGCTCGAGCACGGCGATCTGGTGCAGGCGGGCTTGCGGGTCATCGGCCACCGCGGCCAGTACCCGCCCCAGCCGGTTTGCGATCAGCGCGGCTATGTCCTCATCGAACAGGTCCGCGGCAGCGGTCACCGCCGCCCGCAGCCCGCCGGGGCGGCCATCCGCACCGGTCGTCTCCGACACCACGACAGACAGGTCGAATCGGGCCTGCGCCTGCCCGGCGATGACAGGGGCGGCGGTGATCCCGGGCAGGCCTGCTTCCCGGCCCGCGGCGGTGCCGGTGTTCTGCAAGGTGAGCATGACCTGGGTCAACGGGTGGCGAGCCAGCGACCGGTCCGGCGCCAGGACCTCCACCAGCCGCTCGAACGGCACGTCCTGATGCTCCAGCGCCCCCAGCCACGATTCGCGGACCCGGCCCAGCAACTGCTCGACGGACGGGTCGCCGACGAGACTGGTGCGCAGCACCAGGGTGTTGACGAAGAACCCGACCAGTTCGTCAAGAGCCTCATCGGTACGCCCGGCCACCGCGGAGCCAACTGGGATGTCGGTGCCCGCGCCAAGACGCGCCAGCAGCACCGCCAGCCCAGCCTGGATCACCATAAACATCGTCACGCCCTGCTGACGGGCCAGCGCCGCCAGCCCGGCGTGCACCGGCCCGCGCACCTGCACCGGCACGGTGATCCCCCGGTGGGTGGGCACTGGCGGCCGGGGGGTGCTGGCGGGCAGCGCGAGCTCGGCGGGCATCCCGTCCAGCGTCTGCTGCCACCATGCCACCTGCTGCGCCAGCATGCTGCCCGGGTCATCGGGGTCGCCGAGCAGTTCCCGCTGCCAGATCGCGTAATCGGCGTACTGCACCGGCAGCGGCGCCCAGCCCGGCACCTGACCCGCCCGGCGCGCCGCGTAGGCCACCGACAGGTCTCGCGCCAGCAGCTCGGCCGACCAGCCATCGGTGGCGATGTGATGGATCACGACCACCAGCACGTGCTCACCCGGGCCCAGCCGCAGCAACCGCACCCGCAATGGCACGTGCGCCGCCAGGTCAAACGGCTCCGCAGAGATCTGCGCCACCATCAGGGGCAGGTCCGGCCCGGCCACTGGCGTCACCGTCAGCTGCCAGTCCAGCCCGGCCGGGTCCAGGATCTGCTGATAGGGCTGGCCGCCGTCGGCGGGGAACACCGTGCGCAGCACCTCATGCCGGCCGGTCACGTCGGCCAGCGCCGCGCCCAGCGCCCCCGTATCCAGCTCCCCATCCAGCCGCAGCGCGACCGGGACGTTGTACAGCGCTGAGGGGCCCTCCAGCTGGGCGATGAACCACAGCCGCTGCTGCGCGAACGACAACGGCACCCGCTGCGGCCGGTCTTGTGCCGTCAGCGCCGCCCGGGCCGGCCCAGCCGCCCGCAGCCGCACCGCCAGCCCCGCCGCCGTTGGCGCCTCGAACACAGCGGCGACCTCCAGTTCGGCGCCCAGCACCGCCCGGACCCGGGATACCAGCCGGATCGCCAGCAGGGAGTGCCCGCCCAAATCGAAGAAGTCATCCTGTGGGCCCACTCGTTCCAGGCCGAGCAGGTCGGCGAAGATCCCGCACAGGATCTCTTCTTCCACCGTGGCCGGGTCCCGGCCGCTGCCGGCCGTAGCCTGGCCGGGGACGGGCAGCGCTGCCCGGTCCAGCTTCCCGCCCGGGGTCAGCGGCAGGGCGTCCAGCACGGTGATGGCCGCGGGCACCATGTACTCCGGCAGCCGCGCCGCGGCATGCTCCCGGGCGGCCTCGGCCAGCACGCCAGGGTCCTGGCCGTCGCCAGCGGGGGTCAGGTAGGCGGCCAGCCGCCGCTCTCCCGGCGTGTCTTCCCGCACGACCACCACCGCCTGGCCCACCCCCGCACACGCGGCCAGCACCGCCTGCACCTCACCCGGCTCGATCCGGTACCCCCGGATCTTCACCTGATCATCGGCGCGGCCGGCGAAAACCAGCACCCCATCACCACTCCACCGGGCCAGATCCCCGGTCCGGTACATCCGCTGACCCGGCGCCCCGAACGGGCACGCCACAAACCGCTGCGCCGTCAGCCCAGCCCGCCCCGCATAACCGCGCGCCAGCCCGGCCCCGGCCGCGTACAGCTCCCCGCTGACCCCCACCGGAACCGGGCACAGCCACCCGTCCAGCACAAACACCTGGGTCCCGGCGACCGGACGCCCAATCGGCACCGAATCGCCACCGGCCACATCCCCCGCCCGCACCCGATGAGTCGTGGTGAACGTCGTGTTCTCCGTCGGCCCGTACCCATTCACCAGCCGCACCGACGGCACCCGCTCCAGCACCATCCGGCACTGCCCAGCCGCCAGCACATCACCGCCCGCCAGCAGCCACCGCAACCCCGCAAACACCCCCACATCCGCCTCAGCCACCTGATGGAACAACCCCGCCGTCAGCCACAGCACCGTCACCCCAGCACGCGACACAAACCCACCCAGCTCCGCCACCGACAGCACCCCCGCCGGCGCAACCGCCACCGCCGCCCCGTTCGCCAGCGCACCCCAAATCTCGAACGTCGCCGCATCAAACGACACCGACGACACCAGCGCCACAACATCACCCGCACCCACCTGCGCAAACCCGCACTCACGCACCAGACGGCCAACCGCCCGGTGCGAAACCGCAACCCCCTTCGGCTCACCGGCCGACCCAGAGGTGTACATCACATACGCCAGCCCATCCGGATCACCCCCACCCCCCGGCACCACCCCAGCGCCCACATCACCAGCCGCCAGCTCCCCGCCCGCCAGCACCCGCAGCCCCTCACCCAGCTCACCCACCGCGCCGTCCGCCAGCACCACCCGCGCCCCCGCATCAGCCACCATGAACCTGACCCGCCCGGCCGGATAACCCCGATCCAGCGGCAGATACGCCGCCCCGCACTTCAGCACCGCCAGCAACGCCACCACCAGACCCGCCGACCGGTCCATCAGCACCCCAACCACCGACTCCGGCCCCACCCCCTCCGCCGCCAGCACACCCGCCAGCGCGCCCGCACACCGCTCCAGCTGCGCATACGACAACCGCGCATCCCCATCCACCACCGCCACCGCATCCGGCGCCGCCGCCACCCACACCCCCACCAGCTCCGGCACCGAAACCGCCGGCACCGAAACCGCCGCGCCGGCCCACCCGGTAAGCAACTGAGCCCGCTCCGCCGCATCCAGCACCGCAACCTCATGCAACCGGACCAGCGGACCACCAGCCACCCCAGCCAGCACCCGCCCCAGCCACACCGCGATCAGCCCCGCCATATCCTCATCGAACAGATCCACAGCAGCGGTCACCGACCCCCGCAACCCGCCCAGGCGCCCATCCGCACCGGTCACCTCCGACGCCACGACAGACAGGTCGAACTGGGCCTGCGCCGTGCCGGCCGCCACCGGGGCGGCGGTGATCCCAGGCAAACCCGCCGCCCGCGCCGCCACGGTGCCAATGTTCTGCAACGTGAGCGTGACCTGGGCCAGCGGGTGGCGTGCCAGCGACCGGTCCGGGGCCAGGTCCTCCACCAGCCGCTCGAACGGCACGTCCTGATGTTCCAGCGCCCCCAGCCACGATTCCCGGACCCGGCCCAGCAACTGCTCAAAAGACGGGTCCCCGGCCAGGTCGGTGCGCAGCACCAGGGTGTTGACAAAGAACCCGACCAGCTCATCCAGGGCCTCATCGGTACGTCCCGCCACCGGCGAGCCGACCGGGATGTCGGTGCCCGCGCCGAGACGGGCCAGCAGCACCGCGAGCGCGGCCTGGATCACCATGAACATCGTCACACCCTGCTGACGGGCCAGCGCGGCCAGCGCCGCGTGCACCGGCGCGGGCACCTGCAACGCCGCGGTGAACCCGCGATGGGTGGGCACCGGCGGCCGGGGGCGGGCGGCGGGCAGCGCCAGCTCGGCCGGCATCCCGGCCAGCGCCTGCCGCCACCACGCCACCTGCTGCGCCAGCACGCTGCCCGGGTCGTCGGGGTCACCGAGCAGCTCGCGCTGCCAGATCGCGTAATCGGCGTACTGCACCGGCAGCGGCGCCCAGCCCGGCACCTGCCCCGCCCGCCGGGCCGCATACGCCACCGACAGATCACGCGCCAGCGGCCCGGCCGACCAGCCATCGGTGGCGATGTGATGGATCACCACCACCAGCGCATGCTCATCTGGACCCAGCCGCAGCAGCCGCGCCCGCAACGGCACGCCCACCGCCAGGTCAAACGGCTCACCGCAAATCCCCGCCACCGCCGCAGCCAGATCCGGCCCGGCCACCGGGAACACCGGCAGATACCACCCCAGCTCCGCCAGGTCCAGGACCTGCTGATAGGGCTGGCCGCCGTCGGCGGGGAACACCGTGCGCAGCACCTCATGCCGGCCCGCCACATCCGCCAGCGCCAACCCCAGCGCCCCAGCATCCAGCTCCCCGGTCAGCCGCAACGTGAACGGGATGTTGTACAGCGCTGAGGGGCCCTCCAGCTGGCTGATGAACCACAGCCGCTGCTGAGCGAACGACAACGGCACCCGCTGCGGCCGAGGCCGTGCCGTCAGCGCCACCCGGGCCGGCCCCGCCGCCGCCAGCCGCACCGCCAGCCCTGCCGGGGTTGGCGCCTCGAACACCGCCAGCACCGCCAGCTCCGCGCCCAGCACCGCCCGGACCCGCGACACCAGCCGCACCGCCAGCAGCGAATGCCCGCCCAGGGCGAAGAAATCATCCTCCGGCCCCACGCGCTCCAGCCCGAGCACGTCGGCGAAGATCCCGCACAAGATCTCCTCTTCCACCGTGGCCGGAACCCGGCCGCCGCCGGCCGCAGCCGGGCCGGGAACCGGCAGCGCCTTGCGGTCGACCTTGCCGTTGGGGGTCAGCGGCAAGGCATCGAGCACCACGATCGCCGCGGGCGCCATGTACTCCGGCAGCCGGACCGCGGCATACTCCCGCGCCGCATCCGCCAGCTGCCCGGCAGCCGCGTGATCGCCGGTCGCCGCCGGCACCACGTATCCGGCAAGCCGCCGCTCTCCGGGCGTGTCTTCCCGGACAGCCACCACCGCCTGGGCCACCCCCGGGCAGGCGGCCAGCACTGCCTCGACCTCACCAGGTTCGATCCGGAACCCGCGGATCTTCACCTGATCATCGGCGCGCCCGGCAAAGACCAGCTGCCCATCGGGGGTCCACTTGGCCAGATCCCCGGTGCGATACATCCGCTCACCCCGGCCGCCGAACGGGCACGCGGTGAACCGCTCAGCGGTCAGCCCCGGGCGGCGCGCATAGCCGCGGGCCAGCTGCGTCCCGGCGATGTACAGTTCCCCGGTCACCCCGGCTGGCATCGGGCACAGCCACCCGTCCAGCACATACACGCGGGCATTAGCCACCGGCGGCCCGATGGGCGGGACTCCCGGCTCTGCCGGGATACACCGCGTCCACGTCACGTCCACGCAGGCTTCGACCGGACCGTACCCCTGCACCAGCTCGGCGCGCGGGAACGTCTCGAAGAACCGGTCCCGCAAGGCGGTGGAGAGCGCCTCGCCGCCGGTTTGCATCTGCCGCGGCCCGGCCCAGCCGTCTACGGTGCCGGACTGCAACAACCCCTCCAGCGCCGAGGGAACCAGGTGCATCACGGTCACCGCGGTCTTGTGCGCCAGCCGTGCAACGTAACCTGGGTCGACGGTGCTGCCGGCCGGGGCGATCACCAGGCTTGCACCAGCGGCAAGCGGGCAGAACAGCTGCCACACCGACGGGTCAAATCCCAACGGCGCCGTAAGCAGGAACCGGTCCGCTGCACCCCACCGCCACGCGCTGGTCCGGGCCAGCAGCTGGTTCACGACCGATGCATGGGTCATGGCGACGCCCTTCGGCACCCCCGTCGACCCCGACGTGTACATCACGTACGCGAGATGATCCGGCCCAGTGTCCGCCAGATCAGCACATGCCGGCCCGGCAGGCGGCGGGTCGTCGGCCATCAGCACCGGCACCGACCTCGTCGCCGGCAAGTCGCCCGCCAGCGCGGCTGTCGTGATCACGCACACGGCACGGGCATCCGCGATCATGAACGCGATCCGCCCCGGCGGGTACGCTGGGTCGACCGGCAGGTAGCCGGCCCCGGCCTTCATCACCGCCAGCAACACGGTGACCAGGCCCGGTGAGCGATCCATCACGACCGCCACCAGCTGTTCTGACCTCGCCCCGGCAGCCCGCAGCGCATCTGCCAGCCGGGCCGCCCGCTCATCCAGCTCCCCGTAACTGAGATGGGCATCCCCGCTGATCACCGCCACCGCGTCGGGGGTGCGGGCCGCCTGCGCCGCGATCAGTTCCGGCACGGTGGCGGCCGGTACCTGAGCCGCGGTGTCGTTCCATTCGGTGAGCAGCTGGGCCCGTTCGGCCGGCTCCAGCACGGCGATCTGGTGCAGGCGGGCCTGCGGCCGGGCGGCGACCGCGGTCAGCACCCGCCCCAGCCAGGCCGCGATGTCCTGCACGGTGTCCTCATCGAACAGGTCCGCGGCGACGGTCACCGTCGCCCGCAGCCCGCGCGGGCGGCCGTCCGCACCGGTCACCTCCGACACCACGACAGACAGATCGAACCTGGCCTGTCCAAGGTCGGCGGCCACCGGCGTGGCGGTGATCCCGGGCAGGCCCGCCGCCCCGGCCGCCACGGCGCCGATGTTCTGCAAGGTGAGCATGACCTGGACCAGCGGATGACGGGCCAGCGACCGGTCCGGCGCCACGATCTCGACCAGCCGCTCGAACGGCACATCCTGATGCTCCAGCGCCCCCAGCCACGACTGGCGGACCCGGCCCAGCAAGTGGGTGAACGGCGGATCCCCGGCCACGTCGGTGCGCAGCACCAGCGTGTTGATGAAGAATCCGACCAGCTCATCGAGAGCCTCATCGGTACGCCCGGCGATCGTGGAGCCGACCGGGATATCGGTGCCCGCGCCCAGCCGGGCCAGCATTACCGCCAGCCCAGCCTGGATCACCATGAACATCGTCACGCCCTGCTGACGGGCCAGCGCCGCCAGCCCCGCGTGCACTGGCGCGGGCACCTCCAGCGGCACGGAGATCCCGCGGTGACTGGGCACCGGCGGCCGGGGCCGGGCGGCAGGCAGCGCGAGCTCGGCGGGCATCCCGGCCAGCGCCTGCCGCCACCACGCCACCTGCCTCGCCAGCATGCTGTCCGGGTCATCGGGGTCACCCAGCAGGTCCCGCTGCCAGATCGCGTAGTCGGCGTACTGCACCGGCAGCGGCGCCCAGCCCGGCACCTGGCCTTGACGGCGGGCCGCGTAGGCCACCGACAGGTCCCGCGCCAGCGGCCCGGACGACCAGCCATCAGTGGCGATGTGATGGATCACCACCACCAGCACATGCTCACCCGCACCCAGCCGCAGCAGCCGCGCCCGCAACGGCACATCCACCGCCAGGTCAAACGGCTCCCCGCAAATCCCCGCCACCACCGCGGCCAGGTCATCCGGGCCGACCGGGATGGCCTCCAGCCCCCAGTCCAGCCCGGCCGGGTCCAGGACCTTCTGATAGGGCTGGCCGTCGTCGGCGGGGAACACCGTGCGCAGCACCTCATGCCGGCCTGCCACATCGGCCAGCGCCGCCCCCAGCGCCCCGGCATCCAGCTCCCCAGACAGCCGCAACGCGAACGGGTTGTTATACAGCGCCGACGGGCCCTGCATCTGGCCGATGAACCACAGCCGCTGCTGAGCAAACGACAACGGCACCCGCTGCGGCCGGGCCTGCGCCGTCAGCGCCGCCCGGGCCGGGCCCGCCGCCCCAAGCTGCACCGCCAGCCCCGCCGCCGTCGGCGCCTCGAACACCGCCGTAACATCCAGCTCCGCGCCCAGCACCGCCCGGACCCGGCTGGCCAGCCGCACCGCCAGCAGCGAATGCCCGCCCAAAGCGAAGAAATCATCCTCCGGCCCCACCCGCTCCAGGCCAAGCAAGTCGGCGAAGATCCCGCACAGGATCTCTTCTTCCGTGGTGGCTGGGTCTCGGTTGCTGCTGGCTGTGGCGTAGTCCGGGGCGGGCAGGGCTTTGCGGTTGACTTTGCCGTTGCGGGTTAGCGGCAGTTCGGGCAGCACCACGATCGCCGCGGGCAGCATGTGCTGGGGCAGCCGGGCTGCGGCGTGCTGGCGGGCCGCTTCCGCAAGCTGCCTGGCGGCGGTGTCATCGGTGGCGGTGGCCGGGACCAGGTACCCGGCTAGCCGCTTGCCGCCGGGGGAATCGTCGCGGACGGTCACTACTGCCTGGGCTACCCCCGGGCAGCCGGCCAGCACCGCCTGCACCTCACCGGGCTCGATCCGGAACCCGCGGATCTTGACCTGGTCATCGCCGCGCCCGGCAAAAACCAGCTGGCCATTGGGCGTCCACTTGGCCAGGTCCCCGGTCCGGTACATCCGCTCACCGGTCCCGAACGGGCATGCCACAAACCGCTCCGCGGTCAGCTCCGGGCGGTGGGCATACCCGCGGGCCAGTTGCGCCCCGGCGACATACAACTCCCCGGCCACCCCTGCTGGCGCCAACCCCAGCCACCCATCCAGCACAAACACCCGGGTATTGGCCAGCGCCGTCCCGATCGCCGGCTGCCCCGGCCCCTCCAGCGGCCCGGTCATCGTGGCGCATACCGTGGTCTCGGTCGGCCCGTAGGCGTTGATCAGCCGCCGCCCGCCAGCCCACCGGCCGGCCAGTTCACCATCCAGCGCCTCCCCCGCAGCCACCAGCGTGCGCACCGGCCCCAGCGCGCCAGCATCCACCCCCGCCAGCACCGCCGGCGGCACCGTCAGGTGGGTAATCCCCTGCCGGGCCACCAGCCCAGCCAGCTCACCGCCCGCCAGCACCTGCCCCGCCTGCGGGGCCACCAGCACCGCCCCCGCACCCAGCGCCACCACCAGCTCCGACACCGACGCATCAAACCCCGCCGCGGCGAACGCCAGCACCCGGTCCCCCGCCGCCACCGCGAACCGGTCAATCTGCGCCGCCGCCAGATTAACCAGCCCGCCATGATTAGCCACCACACCCTTCGGCGCCCCCGTCGACCCCGACGTGAAGATCACATACGCCGCCTGCCCCGCCCGCAACCGCGCGGCCGGCAACGCCGCCACGTCCGGCAACGCCCCGCCCGCAGCAATCACCCGCACCGCGCCGTCTTGGCCCGCGTCCAGGCCCGGACCCGCGACCAGCACCCCGGCCCCGGTATCGGCCAGCATTGCCCCCAGCCGCGCCGGCGGATACGCCGGATCCAGCGGCAGGTACGCCGCCCCCGCCCGCCACACCCCCACCACCGCCGCGACCAGCCCCACGCCCCGCTCCAGGCACAACCCCACCACCGACTCCGGCCCCGCACCCGCCCCCGCCAGCAACCGCGCCAGCCGCCCCGCCCGCACATCCAGCTCCCCGTAACTGACATGCACATCCCCGCACACCACCGCCACCGCATCCGGGGCACGCACCCCCTGCGCCGCGATCAGCTGCGGCACGAAAGCGGCGGTGTCGTTCCCCCCGGCGAGCAGCTGGGCCCGTTCGGCCTCTTCCAGCACGGCGATCTGATGCAGCCGGGCCTGCGGCCCTTCGGCCACCGCAGCCAGCACCCGCCCCAGCCGCGCCGCGATCAGCGCGGCGGTGTCCTCATCGAACAGATCCGCAGCGACGGTCACGATCCCCCGCAACCCACCCGGGCCACGCCCGCCGGTGACCTCCGACACCGCGACAGACACGTCAAACCGGGCCTGCGCCACCCCCGCGGCCACCGGAGCCGCACTGATCCCAGGCAGGCCCGCCGCCCGCGCCGCCACGGTGCCGGTGTTCTGCAACGTGAGCATGACCTGCGCCAGCGGGTGACGGCCCAGCGACCGGTCCGGCGCCAGGTCTTCCACCAGCCGGTCGAACGGCACATCCTGATGCTCCAGCGCCCCCAGCCAAAACTCCCGCACCCGCCCCAGCAACTGCCCAACAGACGGATCCCCGCCCAGGTCGGTGCGCATCACCAGCGTGTTGATGAAGAACCCGACCAGCTCATCCAGAGCCTCATCGGTACGCCCCGCCACCGGCGAGCCAACCGGGATATCCGTCCCCGCACCCAGCCGCGCCAGCAACACCGCCAGCCCAGCCTGGATCACCATGAACATCGTCACACCCTGCTCGCGGGCCAGCGCCGCCAGCCCCGCATGCACCGACCCAGGCACCTGCAACGCCGCGGAGATCCCGCGGTGACTGGGCACCGGCGGCCGCGGCCGGATAGCGGGCAGCGCCAGCTCCTCCGGCATCCCGTCCAGCGCCTGGCGCCACCACGCCACCTGCTGCGCCACCAGGCTGCCCGGGTCACCGGGATCACCCAGCAGCTCCCGCTGCCAGATCGCGTAATCGGCATATTGCACCGGCAGCGGCGCCCACCCCGGCACCTGACCCGCCCGGCGGGCCGCATACGCCACCGACAGGTCCCGCGCCAAAGGCCCGGCCGACCAGCCATCGGTCGCGATGTGATGGATCACCACCACCAGCACATGCTCACCAGGGCCCAGCCGCAGCAACCGCGCCCGCAACGGCAGGTGGCTGGCCAGGTCAAACGGCTCATCACAGATCCCGGCCACCACCGCCGCCAGGTCATCTTCACTGACCGGGGCCGGCTCCAGCCCCCACTGCAGCCCGGCCGAATCCAGGATCTGCTGATAGGGCTGACCGGCGTCAGCGGGGAACACCGTGCGCAGCACCTCATGCCGGCCCACCACATCAGCCAGCGCCGCCCCCAGCGCCCGAGCATCCAGCTCGCCGGTCAGCCGCAATGTGTACGGGTTGTTATAGAGCGCTGACGGGCCTTCGAGCTGGGTGATGAACCACAGCCGCTGCTGCGCGAACGACAACGGCACCCGCTGCGGCCGGGCCTGTGCCCTCAGCAGCGCCCGGGCCGGTCCCGCCGCCCGAAGCTGCACCGCCAGCCCCGCCGCCGTCGGCGCCTCGAACATCACCCGCACCGCCAGCTCCGCGCCCAGCACCTCCCGGACCCGCGACAGCAGCCGGATCGCCAGCAGCGAATGCCCGCCCAGGGCGAAGAAATCATCCTCCGGCCCGACCCGCTCCAGCCCCAGTACATCGGCGAAGATCCCGCACAAGATCTCCTCCTCCACCGTGACTGGCTCCCGGCCGCCGCCAGCCGCCGCCGGGCCGGGGGCCGGCAGCGCCTTGCGGTCGACTTTCCCGCTCGGGGTCAGCGGCAGGGCATCCAGCACGGTGATCACCGCGGGCACCAGGTACTCCGGCAGCCGCGCCGCAGCATGCTCCCGCGCCACCCCCGCCAGCACGCCCGGGTCCTGGCCATCGCCAGCAGGGGTCAGGTACGCGGCCAGCCGCCGCTCTCCCGGAACGTCTTCGCGGACCGTCACCACCGTCTGGCCCACCCCTGGACAGCCAGCAAGCACCGCCTGCGCCTCACCCGGCTCAATCCGGAACCCCCGGATCTTCACCTGATCATCGCCGCGCCCGGCAAACACCAGCTCCCCACCCGGCGCCCACCTAGCCAGATCCCCGGTCCGGTACATCCGCTCCCCGGCCCCGAACGGGCAGGCGACAAACCGCTCCGCCGTCAGCGCGCCCCGGCCCACATACCCGCGCGCCAGCTGGGCCCCGGCCAGATACAACTCCCCGCTCACCCCCGCCGGGACCGGGCGCAGCCACTCATCCAGCACAAACGCCCGGGTGTTCGCCAGCGGCACACCAATCGGCGGCTGATCAGAGCCTTCGAGCGGCCCGGTCGCCGTCGAGCACACCGTGTTCTCTGTCGGCCCGTAGATATTGACCAGCCGCCGCCCCCCAGCCCACCGACCCGCCAAATCCCCATCCAGCGCCTCCCCCGCCGCCACCAAAGTCCCCACCGACCCCAGCCCGCCAGCCTCCACCCCCGCCAGCACCGCCGGTGGCACCGTCAGATTCGTGACCGCCTGCCGGGCCGCAAGACCCGACAGTTCGCCCCCGGCCGCCAGCTGGCCTGCTTCGGGCAGCACCAGCGTCGCCCCGCTGCCCAGCATCACCAGATCCTGCACCGAGGCATCAAAACTGAACGACGCGAACTGCAGCACCCGTAGTTCCTCATCAGCCCGCGATAGCAGAGGCCCCATCGCCGCCGCCAGATTCGCCAGCCCGCCATGCGTGACCGCCACGCCCTTCGGAGCACCCGTCGACCCCGACGTGAAAATCACATACGCCAGCCCACCGCCCAATACCCCCACCACCGGCAGCACGCCCGGCATCCCCGCAACCTGCTCCGCAACGCTGCGATCATCAAGCTCAATAACCCGCACCCGCCCAGGCCGCAGCCCGCCGAGCACCTCACCGGTACCCGCCAGCAGCCCCGCCTGGCAGCCCGCCACCATGGCCTCCAGCCGCGCCGGCGGGTAGGCCGGGTCCAGCGGCAGGTACGCCGCGCCCGCCAGCCACACCCCCACGACGGCGGTTACCAGCTCCGCGCCGCGTTCCAGGCACAGCCCTACCACCGTCTCCGGGCCCGCACCCGCCTGCCGCAGATACCACGCAAACCGGCCCGCCCGCGCCACCAGCTGCCCGTAACTGACATGCGCATCACCGCACACCACCGCCACCGCATCCGGAGTATGCGCCGCCTGCGCCACAATCAGCTCAGGCACCGAAGCCGCCGGCACCGCAACCGCGGTGTCGTTCCACCCCGCCAGCACCTGGTCCCGCTCAGCTGCATCGAGCACCTCGATCTGATGCAACCGGGCCTGCGGGCCGGCGGCCACCGCGGCCAGCACCCGCTCCAGCCGCACCGCGATGCCCTGCACAGCGTCCTCGTCGAACAGGTCCGCGGCAGCGGTCACCGACCCCCGCAACCCGCCCAGGCACCCATCGGTGCCGGTCAGCTCCGACACCACGACAGACACATCGAACCGGGCTTGCGCCGGCCCGGCGGCCACCGGGGCCGCGGTGATCCCGGGCAAGCCCGCCGCCCGCGCCGCCACAGCGCCAACATTCTGCAACGTGAGCGTCACCTGAGCCAGCGGATGACGGGCCAGCGACCGGTCCGGCGCCAGCTCCTCCACCAGCCGCTCAAACGGCACGTCCTGATGCTCCAGCGCCCCAAGCCACGACTCCCGCACCCGGCCCAGCAACTGCTCAACCGACGGATCCCCGCCCAGATCCGTGCGGAGAACCAGGGTGTTGACAAAGAACCCGACCAGCTCATCCAAAGCCTCATCGGTCCGCCCCGCCACCGGCGAACCAACCGGGATATCGGTCCCCGCACCCAGCCGGCCCAGCAGCACCGCCAGCCCCGCCTGGACCACCATGAACATCGTCACGCCCTGCTGACGGGCCAGCGCCGCCAGGCCCGCGTGCACCGGCCCAGGCACCTCCAGCACGGCGGTGATCCCGCGGTGGCTGGGCACCGGCGGCCGGGGCCTGCTCGCGGGCAGGGCCAGCTCGGCCGGCATCCCGTCCAGCGCCTGCCGCCACCACGCCACCTGACCCGCCAGCACACTGCCTGGATCATCAGGATCACCCAGCAGCTCCCGCTGCCAGATCGCGTAATCGGCGTACTGCACCGGCAACGGCGCCCACCCCGGCGCCTCGCCCTGCCGGCGCGCCGCGTACGCCACCGACAAATCCCGCGCCAGCGGCCCGGACGACCAGCCATCGGTCGCGATGTGATGGATCACCACCACCAGCACATGCTCACCAGGGCTCAGCCGCAGCAACCGCGCCCGCAACGGCACACCCACCGCCAGATCAAACGGCTCACCACAGATCCCCGCCACCACCGCGGCCAGGTCGTTCTCGCTGACCGGGACCGGCTCCAGCTCCCGCTGCAGCCCTGCCGGGTCCAGGATCTGCTGATAGGGCTGGCCGCCGTCGGCGGGGAAGACCGTGCGCAGCACCTCGTGCCGGCCCACCACATCGGCCAGCGCCGCCCCCAGCGCGCGAGCATCCAGTTCCCCGTTCAGCCGCAGCGCGAACGGGATGTTGTAGAGCGCTGAGGGGCCCTCCAGCTGGGCGATGAACCACAGCCGCTGCTGAGCAAACGACAACGGCACCCGCTCCGGCCGCGGCCGCGCCGTCAGCGCCGCCCGGGCCGGGCCCGCGGCGCGAAGCTGCACCGCCAGCCCTCCCGCTGTCGGCGCCTCGAAGACCGCCGTAACATCCAGCTCCGCCCCCAGCACCGCCCGCACCCGGCTGGCCAGCCGCACCGCCAGCAGCGAATGCCCACCCAGGGCAAAGAAATCATCCTCCGGCCCGACCCGCTCCAGACCGAGCACATCGGCGAAGATCCCGCACAAGATCTCTTCTTCCACCGTGATCTCCTCTTCCACCGTGGCCGGGCCCCGGCCGCCCGGGATGCCCGTGACGTGGCCGGGGGCTGGCAGCGCCGCCCGGTCCAGCTTTCCGTTCGGGGTTAGCGGCAGGGCATCCAGCACGGTGATAGTCGTGGGCACCATGTACTCCGGCAGCCGGGCCCCTGCATGCGCTCGCACCCGCGCCGCCAGGTCCGCACCATCACCACCACCATCGCTGGGACTCGAGCTGGAGCTGGCAGGCACGACATACCCGGCTAGCTGCTGGCCGCCGGGGGCATCGTCGCGGACGGTCACTGCCGCCTGGCCCACTCCCGGGCAGCCGGCCAGCACCGCCTCCACCTCACCCGGCTCGATCCGGAACCCGCGGATCTTCACCTGATCATCACCGCGCCCAGCGAACACCAGCTGCCCACCGGGCGTCCACTTCGCCAGATCCCCGGTCCGGTACATCCGCTCACCCGGCCCACCGAACGGGCACGCGACAAACCGCTCGGCGGTCAGCCCCGGACGATGCACATAACCACGGGCCAGCTGCGCCCCCGCGATGTACAACTCCCCGGTCACCCCCGCCGGGGCCGGGCACAGCCACCCATCCAGCACAAACACCCGGCTATTCGCCAACGGCCCGCCCATCGGCGGCTCCCCGGACCCGCCGGTGATCGCCCCGGCCGTGACCATGACAGTCGCCTCGGTTGGACCATAGGTATTGACCAGCTCCCGCCCGGTTTCCCACCGCCGCGCCAGCGCTGCACTCGTCAGCTCCGCACCCACCAGCAGCCGACGAACCCCCCCCAGATCCGCCGGGTCCAGCGCGCCCAGCAGCGAGGGCACCACACTGGCCGCCCGCACCCCGGCCCCGCGCACCAGCCGCCCCAGCAGCCGCGGCTCGGCCCGCTGCCCGCCGGTGGCCACCACCA
>Ga0209275_10000170_pt1 | contig 22172 bp, 22 predicted proteins | sample HubBroMetageREF2_FD_188344 | JGI IMG/M metagenome (GOLD analysis project Ga0209275, IMG submission 188344) | Reference soil microbial communities from the Hubbard Brook experimental Forest, New Hampshire, USA - Hubbard Brook CCASE Soil... | ecosystem: Environmental > Terrestrial > Soil >... | reverse complement strand
TGGCCCTCGTTTTCTAATGCGGAAATCGCTGCATCACATTGCTGCTCATTGATCAGCAAATAGTCTGTGTCATACGTGGAAATCACAAAAATGCTGATTGCCGCTTTACTCAGCGGCGCAACCAGTGCTGCCAGAACGCCGACTTCATTGAGCGCGAACGGCCCGTGCACCTTAAGTACGCGCCATTTACTATCGCTGCTCATTTGCGCCGGGACATTTGTGAACGCGGTGACAATCGAGAGCTCGTCGCTGGTCCGCGTTACCGAGAAAAATTCGCCATTCGCCGCCCACTTCGGAGTTTCCGCATCGGCGGCCAGCCTGAGAATTACGTATTGATTGGAAAGCAGCGACAGGTGGAAGGAACGCTGGTTGGTCATACGCGCTTACAGCAGACTCCTGGTTGTTCCACCATCGATAGTCAGCGAAACTCCGTTCACGTAACTGGCGCGCTCCGAAGCCAGAAAGGTCACGACCGACGCAAATTCTTCCGGTGTTCCCAACCGGCCCGCCGGAATCATTTTCTTCCAGCCAGCAAACACATCATCCGTACTGCCGCCAGTGCGTGCCGCCATCATTCCGGCAAGATCGTCCAGGCGATCCGTTCGAGTGTAGCCGGGGCAGACATTATTTGCGGTAATGCCAAACGCGCCGTATTCATTGGCCAGCGTTCGCACCAACCCCGTCACACCGGCTCTCAAAGAGTTAGATAGCAAAAGTCCCTCTACAGGCTGCTTCACGGAATACGAAGTGATGGTAAGAAAGCGTCCCCAGTTATTTTTCTTCATGCGCGGCAGCACGGCCTGCGCGAAATAAACGGCGCTCATCAGCAGTTGGTCGGTCCAGGTTCGCCAATCCTCATTGGTCGTGGCCTCAAATAACTTAGACGGAGGACCACCAGTATTGGTGATGCAGATATCGATCCGCCCGAAGCGCTGCTCCACCGCGTCCACAAATTCCGCAACTGCCTTGGAATCTCCTACATCGATTGCCCGATGAAACACCTCGCGGCCGCCAGCAGCCCGAATCCGTGCCGCAGCTTTTTCCAAGTCGGCAGCGGTACGAGCGCAAATCGCGATTTCCGCGCCCTCTCGCGCCAATTCTTCGGCAACGGCACGGCCAAGCCCTTTGCTCGCCGCCGCAACGATGGCGACGCGACCGCGCAGCCCTAGCTCCACGGAACCTCCTACCAAAACTTTAATCGTCTCGCGGAACGCAGCGGCGCGTCAAATCAGCCCACAACATCTGCCTGTCTTGCCGTACGCAGCCTTCCCTAACGCAAAAATGTTTGCACCGCGCAAGTCGCCGCACTAAGATGCCAGTCAATCAAGCAGTGGCATTCCTGCTTTTCCCGCATCAGGAGGTTTCCATGACCCGCCTTCGCATCCTTTTCGTTTTTTTCGTCATTTCGCTACTCATTCCCGCCAGCCATGCGCAACTTGGCAAGAGCGTTATGATTCCCGCAGGCTCCGATGTAGATCACCAACTGGCTGCCATCAACGCCGCAACCGACCCAGCGGCCAAGCTCACGCTGATCGATCAGTTCGCACAAGCACATCCCGATGGCGATTACGCCATCCTCGCAAATGAGCAGTATGTGAATTATTACCTTGCCGCCAAGCAGTACGACAAAACTTTTGAATATGGGGACAAATTGCTCGCGCTCGATCCCGAGAACTACGCAAACATCGTCAATCTGGTTCGCGCTGCGAATGAAAAGGGCGATCCTGATCGCGTGGTTTCTTATGCCGAAAAAAGCGCGGGCATTTTGCAGCGGTATAAAGCGTCGCCGCCTCCCTCCGGCACGTCCCCCGAAGGTTGGATGCAACAGAAAACCATGACGCTGGGCGCCATCAAAGACAATCAGAATTACATCGAACAGTCCTTCCTCAATGCCGCTTACCAGCAGAAGGATCCTGTCAAACGCGCCGAGTCTCTGCAGCGTTTCGCTAAGGATTTTCCGGATTCGCCCAACACGCCCCAAGCGCTCAGCATGTCGGCCTTCGCCTATCAGGAAGCGCAGAATCGCCCGAAGATGCAGCAAGTCGCCGCAGCCGTGCTGGCCAAAAATCCTGATGATATTAGCATGCTGCTTCTTTTGGCCGATGATTACAGCGAAAAGAATGAGCAACTCGATAAGGCTGCGGAATACGCAAAGAAGGCCGCGGCGCTCTGCGATACCGCAAAAAAGCCCGATGGCATGAGCGATGCCGATTGGCAGAAGCAGACTTCCTTGCAAAAAGGATTGGCGCTCAGCGCTCTGGGTCAAGTTGATTTAGAGAAGAAGCTCAATCCGCAAGCGGTCGAAAGCCTGACGAAAGCGGCTCCGTTGCTGAAACCGAATGCTGTCAGTTACGCCCGCAATCAGTATCGCCTCGGCTTCGCCTACTTGAATCTTAAGAAGAACGCCGACGCCAAGCAGGCCTTCACGGAAGCTGCGTCTGTAGACAGCCCCTATAAAGCGCCGGCGCAAGATAAATTGAAGAGCATGGGCACGGCCAAGCCGGGCACTGCAGTGAAGAAGGCCGCATCGTGAGTACAGGGCTGAAACTTTGTGCGCTGTTGCGCATCTAACGGCTAGCTAATCACAAGGAATCATTTAGCGAGGGGGAGTTATGCAAGAGCTTGCAACTTTTGGTGCGGGTTGTTTTTGGGGAGTCGAGGCGGCTTTCCGGCGCGTGCCGGGCGTCATTGACGCTGCAGTGGGCTACAGCGGCGGACGCACCGCAAATCCCACGTATCGCGAGGTGTGTTCCGACGATACCGGACATGCGGAAGTAGTGCAGGTTACGTTTGATCCCGAAAAAGTCAACTATCCGCAGTTGCTTGACGTGTTCTGGACGGTCCACGATCCCACTCAAGTGAATCGCCAGGGTCCGGACCACGGCACGCAATATCGCACCGCGATTTTCTTCCACTCACCGGAGCAGGAAGCAGCCGCAAAAAAAGCCAAGCAGGAGCTGCAAGCCACTGGCAAATTCCGCGCGCCTATCGCCACAGAAATTACGCCCGCCGGTACATTTTATCGTGCCGAGGAAAATCATCAGCGCTATCTGGAAAAGCGCGGTGCCGCCAGCTGCCACATCTAAACGAAATCCCAACAAAAAAAGAAATGGCCAGTTCATTCGCTGGCCATTTCTTTTGAGCTTCACGAACGCAAATAGTTAGTTGCGAGCTCTTAGTTTTTCTGCGCCTTCTGGGCTGCTTCCACAGCATCTTTCAATTGTTTGAATAGAGGAATGGTCGGCTTGTCGAGGCCATCCTTCAAATATTGCTTCCAGATTGGTCCCTGCCGTTCGTGCTTTGGCGTCAGGATGTAGACATACAGAAGATCGTCCGGTGGACCCACCTCCGCGCCCACGGAGGCTTCCGCTTCCGGTCTCGTCTGCGGATTTGTTCTACCTTGTCCTTGATTACCGGGCACTGTATTTCCAACACCAATTCCGCCGCCCCCTGGGCGCTGGCACCCTGCAACCTATGTATTACATCGGCCTAGACGACACACAGCGACTGCACAACGCCGGCTATTTCCGCGAACTATTGGCGACCAGCCCGGATATCGATGAAGGATTACGCGTTCCGCTGCGCCCGTGCCGGGAGACGATGGGGAGGCTGAGCCAGGCGGGATTCTGTTATTCGATACGCGGGGTAGTCCGACGCCGAGCACAGGCGAGCGGACACAAACCTACAGCGAATGCAGGAGTAGGAAGATAAAGAGCTCGAGCCCTAGGCGAACGCGTCCGCCATGTCCACCCAGCCTATTTCTCATACATTTTCCCATACGCTCTATAAAGAATCATACGAAGGCTGGCCGCAATTCCGGAACTAACGAGCCAATCGTATACGTAAAAAACTGAAAATAGTCGAGATACAAACTTCAGCCAAATTGGCAGTTTGGCAATCACAATGCAACTTGTTGCGTGGGGACGGTCGGTTATTTCCTTATTTAGATTTAGGATTGCAGCGAAAAATTGGATTTTGGGTGCCTGGTAGGACTCCAACTAAAACGAAACCCCTTAACCAAACGAGTGGTCGAGTGGGAAGCGAAGCGTTCGAATGAACATCGAGCGCCAAGCGAAATAAAGTTTAGGAGGAGAGAAGTGAAATATCTAAAGCACGTTGTGCTGTTTGTACTTGCTTTATTTTTGTTTAGACCACTCGCAACCTTTGGGCAAACGATTGTCACCGGTGGAGTGTCGGGTGTGGTGACCGACCCTACAGGAGCAACGGTAGCAGGCGCCAAACTGACGCTGAAAAGCGGCAGCACCGGACAGACCTTCAACGTTGAGTCCTCTGGAAGTGGAGACTACGTAATTGCACTCTTGAAGCCTGGTGAATATACCCTCACGGTAGCGAAGGATGGATTCAAGACCTCGACGCGTACCGTAGACGTATTACTCGGCACAACGGTTAACGTCAACATTCCTTTGGAAATCGGATCGAGCGCGACGACCGTGGAAGTCTCTGGCGAATTAGGCACGTCGCTGCAAACGGAAAACGCCAACATCTCGTCCAACTTCGAGACCAAACAGATTCAGGAAATTCCGAATCCGGGGGGCGACGTCACTTATGTGGCGCAAACGGCACCGGGAGTTACGATGGGCTCTCCGGCCGGTGGCGGCTACGGAAATTTCAGCACCTTTGGTCTGCCAGGCACTTCGAATCTCTTCACGATGAACGGCAACGACTACAACGATCCGTTCCTGAACCTGAACAATTCCGGCTCCAGCAACCTCTTGCTCGGCGGTAACGAACTGCAGGAAGTTTCTGTAGTGAACAATGGATATACCGGCCAGTACGGACGGCAAGCAGGTTCACAAGTCGACTATTCCACGAAGTCGGGTACAAACGCATTCCATGGAAACGCTGTTTACAACTGGACCGGCCGCTTTTTGAATGCCAACGATCCAATCCTTAAGGGCACAACAGCGGCAGGGTCACCTATTCCTGACCGGCCATTCGAAAACAATAACCAATGGGCTGCATCACTCGGCGGGCCGATCATCAAGAATAAATTGTTCTTTTTCGCGAACACCGAAGGGATTCGGTACATCTTCGGAAGCATTCACCCGGTAACTCTGCCAACTCCGGCATTTGAAAACTACGTTATGGGTAATCTGCCTGCTGTTGCTCCTGCAGGGCAGTTGGCGCAAACGTCCGCCTTTTATCAAAACCTTTTCAAGCTTTGGAATTCCGCACCGAACGCAGCAACTGCGGTGCCCAACGCAGGTAGTTGCAGCGGCGCTGGATTTTCGGCAGCGCTCGCAGCGACCATCGGCGGCGACCAGTGCACCCAGTCATTCACCGATTCTTCGTCTTCTGGGAACAAGGAATGGTTGGTATCGACAAGAATCGATATTGACCTCAGTGACAAAGATAAGATTTTCGGTCGCATGAAGTTTGATCGCGGGGTACAACCTACTTATACGGACACGATAAACCCCACTTTTGACACCTTTAGCACGCAGCCACAAAACGAGGGTCAGGTTAACTACACGCACATTTTCAGTCCGACAATCGTGAACAACTTCATTGGCTCCGTTCTGTATTACTCGGCAATTTTTGGCAGTATAAGCGCCAATTCGCCAGCTCTGGGGCTGATTCCCGGGAACCTTGCATTCACAGACGGAACTTTGACAAACCTTGGGTTTGGCTCGGGGGCAGGTGGCTTTGCCAACGGTTTCCTTTTCCCCCAAGGACGCCGAGTAACGCAATGGGGATTGGTGGATGATCTGTCCATCACCCGTGGCAACCATTCTTTCAAAATGGGTGTTAACTGGCGCAGAGACGATATCAGCGACCTTACCGCGTCGTCTGTTACCGTATACCCCGCAGTTAATACGACTCTCTTGGGCTTTGCCAATGACTCCGTTGGGAGCTTCACGCAATACAACTTTGCGCAAAGTCCCGTCCAGCCCGTGGCGTTTTACAGCTTTGGACTCTATTTCCAGGACGAATGGCGGTTAAATCCGAAGCTGAAATTGACCATGACGCTGCGAGCTGATCGCAATTCCGGAGGCGTTTGCCAGCACCACTGCGCGGGACTCCCAGTTGAGCCATTCGAGTCCTTGACCAAGGGAGCAGATATTCCTTACAACCAATCTTACAAAACGGGATATAAGACAATTATTCCGGGTAATGAAGCTGTAGCTTTCCAGCCAAGAGTTGGTTTTGCTTACACCCCGTGGGATAGCAAGACCGTGTTGCGTGGCGGGGCAGGATTATTTGCTGACCTTTACCCCGGCACCATTCTCAGCGCGATTGACACCAATTTCCCGCAAGTCAACCTGTGGACTGTTCCTGGCGGAAGCCTAGCTTGGGATACGAAGGCCCCCGGTTCAACCGCGTTTCCAACCAGCGGCGTGGCCCTGGTTCAGGCATGCAATAGCGCGTTCAACAGCAATTACAACAGCGGCGGGAGCTTGACCACGTACTTGGCAACTCCGGGCCTTCCTGCGGGCTGCGCCACAACTCCGGCGGTGAACGACGTCAGCCGCAACCTGCAGAATCCAAAATACGTGGAGTGGAACCTGGAAGTTCAGCGACTGCTCACCGCGAACACAATTTTCTCGGTCAACTACGTGGGCAATAAGGGCCTGGATGAACTGTACTTGAACGACTATCAAAACGGTTTCGGTTTTGGCAGCCTTCCGGCCGCCCCTGCCGACCCTCGTGTAGGACGAGTCAGTTTCTTGCAAAGTGGAGCCATCTCGAACTACAACGGGCTGGTTGTTTCACTGCAAGAGAACTCTTGGCACGGGCTAAGCGGACGAGTCAATTATACCTTCTCGCATGCAATGGATGAGTCTTCCAACGGCGGAATTTTGCCGTTCAGCATCTACTACAGTGTCTTGGGCCAGATCAATCCCCAGAGCCTGCACAGCAATTATGCTTCGTCTGATTACGATGCTCGTCATCAGATCAGCGCCAGCTATATTTACCAACTCCCCTTCAAAAGCAGCCACCGCATGCTGAACGCAGCGATTGGCGGCTGGCAGTTGTCCGGGACTGCATTCTGGCGAACCGGATTCCCGTTCAGCGTCTTTGACAGCGCGACCGTCGGAGCCCTTGCTGCCAACAACTTGACCACGGCGCCTGGCGGCGCGACCATCCTGCTGCAGCCGCTGTTTGCTCGCAGGAATTTTTCCCAAGTCGGTTCTTGCGTGGCTACGAACTGTTTCGGCATCGCCGGGACTGGCTCGACAGCGCCTTACCTGTTCGCCCCTGCAACGGATTTCACTGGAGCGGTTGGTCGCAATGCCTTCCGTGGCCCAGGCTTCGTCGCTGGCGACATGAGTGTGCGCAAGAACTTTCGCATCAACGAGCGTGTCAACTTCCAGTTGGGACTTAATGCCTACAATTGGATTAACCACGCGAATTACGGAGCTCCGTATCCGGCCACAGGCTTCGGTCCTGGGAACTTCGGCAAGGTCCTTTTCACACAGACCCCGCCGACGTCTCCTTATGGAGCGTTCGCATCGGCCGCAACCGACATGAGAATGGCGCAACTCACCGGGAAGCTAACTTTCTAATCCACCTCGCGAAAAGCGAAGGAAAGAGGGCGGCTTTCGAGCCGCCCCTTTTTTTAATGAGTAACAGAGCGGAGAAGAAGTGCTTTAAGTTGAGCCCGATGCCCGCGGGAATTGCTTGTGTTAGTGCGATTGGGTAGGTGATGAGCTCTGCTTTGTGGCTGCCTGTGCAAGTTCTTTGCGCATCTCAATCGCGCGCAGCCCTGCGGGGCTGCTAGGGTCCAACTTTATATAGGCGTCAAGGTCGCCGAGCAAGTTTGCATAATCCTTTTGCCGCATGTGAATGTTTGCCAGCAAGCGATAAACGATCGGCGTATTCGGTGCGATTGTCTTAGCCTTTTGCGCTGACTGCAGCGCCGAATCCAAATGATCTCGACTTAGATCCAGTTTGCCGAGTTCATAGAATCCCATCCACGAGTTTGGGTTCAGTTCCACGCCGCGACGAACCTTCTTCTCGCCCGCATCGACGTCGCCCTTTTCAATCAGGAGTGTTCCCAAACCGACATCCGCGTCACCATAGGTATCGTGGCTGACCTCGACAGCTCGGCGGAAGCTTGCTTGCGCCTCGTCCGCTTTGCCCATGCTGAGATAGGCCATGCCAATTTCTCGGTGAGCTTCATAGTAGCCTGGCGCAATCGCTACTGCTTGCTGAAAATCCGTTAGTCCACCTTGAAAATTTTTGTCTCCGTAGATTTTCTTTTGCCCAGACGCCATTAATTTTCGCGCAGCTTCCGGCATCGACAATTCGTGAGCAGACACAGTCGGTCCGGCAGGACCTGAAGAGTGTTCTTTGACCTCCGGACTCATGTAAATGGTCATGCCTTTGTCTGAGGCATAACTCAAATCCACTAGCACCTGCATATTCTGAAAACCGCTTGCCTGCAGGGTAAGAATGTAGCGCCCCCGCTGCAGTCCGCGGAAGGTGAACTCACCGGAGTCCGGAGTGATCGCCTGCTCGAGCAGGTTGCCACCTCCATCGCAAAGATGCACATCGACGTGTTCGATACGTTGATTGCGCCCTTCCGAGAGCACCATGCCGCTGAGCGTTACTGAGTTGTGGGATAGCTGAGAAACCGATTGCGGCGCAGACACCAGCAGAAACAACAAAATGTAGAATTGACTACGAAGCCGGGTCATACGCACCCCCATCCGGCTGCGGGCGATTATAGACCGAAGACTTGCTGCGCACTACTTGGAAAGTACCAAAGGAATGGCGGAGAGGGTGGGATACTCACCTAGGCATTTTCCGCATCTTGCCCTGTTTTCAGCAATATGCATAAAGACCGCAGACATCGATTCTCGCTGGAATGCTTCTATCGACTGGCCAAGCGTTTTCGCAATAGCGTGAAGCTCACTTTTCTTGAATTCGATGTGCAATGATCGGCAGCAATTGGCGCACTGCGTGCACTCGATGAGGGCAGAGTATTTTCTGGCTCAAGCCCTTGACAGGGGCATCGATGTCACCTGGGGCGTACTGCTTTAGCCACGATCGGAATTCCCAGTTCTCATCGTCGTGCTCTTCTGAAAAGCTGCTGGATTCTTAACAGGTCGATCTCCATTTTCGGAGCCGTGAGTTGCTTCGTTGCTTCCGCGGTTTCATTTCGACCTTATATCGTGAGCCTGGCCCACGCTGATATCCGGACTGCCTGGCAACGAGGAAATTATCGTCCACTAAGGGCTCGGTGAAAATCACAAAACCGGATATCTCGGTACTAGGCCGAACGTTGCCGGTTACCGCTGAATCGGGTCTTTTTGGATTACTTCGACGTCTCGTCCGTAACGACGCGGACGAGACGTATTTTTGCTCCTGCATCTCTCCGGGTCCGTTTGTTTGACTTTGTCAGTCTTTATCTGGATGAGCATGGCGCCAATTCCAGTATTGCGACTGCTCCTTGTTGTTCGCCTTCGAAAATTCGTGAGGTTTCTTGTGGTTGTCCGTCTGCCACTGTCCCCAGGCTTTGTTTTCCTTGTCATCCCAGTTGTGATAATCCTTGTGGTCTTTATCGTAGACTCGGTTCTGATCGTGGGCCTCTTGAGGTATCGGGACGGCCATAATTGACACTGGCGCCACAAGGCCAGCGGTCAGGAATAGCGAAGCGATGTAACCACGGATACTGTGCATGTTGTTGTAGTCCTCCAAATTCAGTGTGTACCTGTAACTGCTTGATGGATGTCTCATACAGGACACATGCATCCGGTGGGGCCTGAGAAAAGCGCTACGCGTTTGGTCGCAGACTGGCCGACTCCTGATCAGTTTGAATGTATAGGTCAACGCAGGAGCGCTTGGTGTCGAAAAGTTGAACTCAGCTGCCCGCTGATTCAGAACACCCTTGAGGCTCCCCGATGAAACCTATGGATTACATCGGACTGGATGTACACAAGCGGATCATCAGTTACTGAGTGAAGGGTGGCAGTGGCAAGATGTACGCCGAAGGATCGCTTCCCGCCGCACGGCTGGTGCGGCAGATGGGTGCAGATGAGCTGACATATGGATCGTGAAGTGTGCGGTAGTGAACATCATTTCGATCGTCGTTGTGCCTTAATTGAAAAGTAGGCTAAGACGCTGCGAGGCAACAGAGACTTACTCCAGATGCGCGTCAGTGAGGGGCTTGCCCGGAGAGAGGCGCAGCTGATGCGCTACGCAGTACATCAAATTGTCCCCCTTTCCATACTTCTTCTTATGTCCCTCCGGCTTGCCGCGCAGGATTTGCCAAGTGGCCCGGCAAGACTCTTGGTCGGAAGCGGTACTCCCGTAAAACTCCAGGTTGCTCAAACGATCTCGTCGGCGCACGCCCGCAAAAACGATCGACTCGATTTTGTAGTCGTCGAAGACGTAACCGTGGAAGGGTACACGCTAATTCGAGCCGGGGTTGTGGCCCTGGGTTCGGTGGTTCGAGTGAAGGGGAAGCGTCCTCTAGGAATGGGCGGAGACGTAATCGTGAAACTCGATTCGGTTGAGCTCACAAATGGGCAGCGAGTCGGGCTGGTTGCGCATAAGGAATTCAAAGGGAGATCCCATACCATTCGGATGGCAGTAGGTATGGCCATCACCGCGTCGATCTTTTTGCCCGCCGCGCCGGTGTTCCTCCTGACGCGTGGCCGCGATAGCACGGTCTTGAAGGGTGCAGAAGTGACCGCCTATACCAAAAGCGAAGTCTCAGTTGAGACGGAATCTTTGCCGATCGCGCGGAAAAGCCATTCCGAAGTGGCCGAGATGGTCAAACTATTGCCGCCTCGGGCTCTGAATGGTGAGGGACGCGAAGGCGACATGTTGAATCTTGCCTTCATGGCCAAGGAAGATGATTTACGAAACGCCTTTGCGCGGGCAGGATGGCTGAAAGTGGAAAAATCTCCCGTACAAATTATTTGGCACCTGATGTGGCAGCGAAAGCACTATACGAAGCTGCCGATGGACAAGCTGTACGTTTTTGGCAGGCCGCAGGACTATTCCTACTCGTTGCCTGACCCAAACGCGATCGTCGCGCGTCGCCATCACCTGCGAATCTGGAAAACGGACCGTCAGGCGGATGGTATCCCGCTCTGGGTGGGCGCGGCAACCCACGACGTGGCGATTGAATTTGTAAAGCATAAGTTTCGGCTCTTCCACAAAATTGACCCGAACGTGGATGAGGAGCGCGAGTTTATCGCCCAAAATCTGGCGGAAGCAAAACAACTCACTCGCGAGCAATACGTGCATTGCACCGAGCCGGTGTTCAAGGCACAAACCGCTACCGGCCAGCAATATTATTCCGACAGCAAAATGCTTTTCCTGGAGTTAAGTCAGCGGGCAGAACCAAGCGCGGGAGCAACCGAAGTTGCTGCCAAGTTGAAGTGATCCGCTAGCCGAGACGGAAATGCCACTCGTCGGCAATCTTGCAAAACTAAGTCAATCACTGGAACGCGCGTGGCATCTTAACTCAAGGAATGGCGGGCGTCCGACTAGCGCCATCAAAAGTGAAGCTTATGGCTAGGGAGTGTTTCCTCTTTTATGGCGAGAAAAAGTTTGCTATTCGCAATCCGCGTGCTCGTCTCTCTGAATCTTCTTTATGCTGCCATTTTCTTGAAATTTGCAGGTGCGCCGCTCTCCGTCGCGGCCTTCACCGCAATGTCGAACGCCACACACGGCCTGATTTCTCAGCCCGCATTTCGCATCGGATCGGGTGTGATCGAAACTGTGTTAGCGCTATTGTTTCTGATTCCGAGAACCGCCAAATACGCTGCCGCGCTGATCCCCATTTGGATGACTGGTGCGCTTCTCAGCCACATTTTTGTCCTGGGTTATGGCTGGCTCTTTGTGGATGCGCTTGCAGTATTTCTTCTTCCATGTCTTTATCTCTTCCTGACGCGCACGCATTCTGGTGATAACGGTTCTTAACGGCGCAGCCACGTAGGAAGGAGAGACTCTCGAAGTGCTTACGGCCGAGGACGTTTCCTCACGGTTCCGCTCAGCATAGTGGTCGCCAGCCTAGGAACTCGCTCCGTATCCAGATTCTGCAGTTCAAGCTCCGCCAATCTTGCCGATTTGGCCATGCGTGGCCCAGCCATTTCTTTCTTGACTCCAGCGAATGGTGCCTTGCCACAGTTTTTTCTAATTTTCTTGGGCGCCATTTGCAGATCATGTCACTCGGGGTAAGGCAATACAGTCCCGTTTCGCACAGTTGCGATGCATTTCGAATAGTGAATACCGACGTCCTGAAAATTTACAACTTACAAAGAATATGAAATTACTCGCGATGCTTCCGATTGGAGATGAAGGGTTGACACTTTGCAGAGTTACACGCCTTTGATACCGGATTCATACCCGGCATCGCAGCCTTCCGCGCCGCAACACCAGCGCACACCTAGTTCATATACGAGATTGTCTCGCCGATACAGCCACAGTCCGTGAATCGGACACTGGAAGGTATTCACGCCCGGTTCGTTAACCGCGTAAGTGTGTTTGGGAATGCCATTCAGCGTATGGTAGCCCTCAGAGATGCTGTAACGAACGCTGCACCCGTCCAATCGGCAATGGTAGGACGCGTCGAAGCCGATATTTTCTTTGGAGCCGCGCGACTCATAGTTCATTACATGGTTGTCACGTGGGCATAGTGGTTTCAGATCACTGCTGAGGCGCGGTGCCAGGATGACGCTCATAAAAACTCTCCTCGTAAAATGAGAGCGCGGCAGCTCGTTCTTGCAAGCTACCACGCTCGGATTGCGTTAAAAACTCGCGGTCTAGCTGTGGCTGCTCAGTAGCCGCCACCCATACCGCCTCCATAACCACCTGCTGCGACTGATGTCTTCTCTTCACCCTTGTCGTCAGCAATGAGAACTTCTGTTGTCAGCATCAGGGACACGATGGACGCTGCATTCTGCAGTGCCAGGCGCGTGACCTTAGCGGGATCGATGACACCCGCCTTGACCAGATCTTCAAACTCGCCGGTTTCTGCATTGAAGCCGAAGTTCTCGTCCTTGGATTCGCGCACGCGGCCCACAATCAATGCGCCTTCGTGGCCGGCGTTCTGGGCGATTTGGCGCAAGGGCTCTTCCAGAGCGCGCTTCACGATGTTCACGCCGATCGCTTCATCGTCGTGAAAGTTGAGCTTCTCGAGCGCGGGCAGGCAACGCAGCAGCGCCGTACCGCCTCCGGCAACAATACCTTCCTCCACGGCCGCACGCGTAGCGTGCATTGCATCCTCAACGCGAGCCTTCTTTTCCTTTAACTCGGTTTCTGTTGCCGCGCCCACCTTGATAATCGCGACGCCGCCGACCAATTTGGCTAGCCGTTCCTGAAGCTTTTCCTTGTCATAATCGGAGGTGCATTCATCAATCTGCACGCGGAGTTGACGAATCCGAGCTTCGACCTCGCTGGCTTTGCCGGCGCCAGCAATGATGATGGTCTTGTCTTTGTCGATGGTGACTTTTTTGGCGCTGCCGAGTTCTTCGAGCTTCACGTTTTCCAGTTTGATGCCGAGGTCTTCGGTAATGGCTTTTCCGCCGGTGAGAACGGCGATGTCCTCGAGCATAGCTTTGCGACGGTCGCCAAAGCCGGGAGCCTTAACGGCTGCGCAATGCAACGTTCCACGCAACTTGTTCACGACCAGCGTGGCCAATGCTTCGCCTTCGATGTCTTCCGCGAGAATCAATAGCGGTTTTCCCTGTTTGGCGGTTTGTTCGAGAAGCGGCAGCAGATCCTTCATCGAACTTATTTTCTTCTCGTGAATGAGTATGCGCACATCCTCCAAGACGCATTCCATGCGCTCGGGATCGGTGACGAAGTATGGCGAGAGATAGCCGCGATCGAATTGCATGCCCTCGACGATTTCGAGAGTGGTCTCCATGGTTTTGGATTCTTCCACGGTAATTACACCGTCTTTGCCTACTTTTTTCATGGCATCGGCGATGATGTTGCCAACTTGCTTGTCGGTATTGGCGCTGATCGTGCCAACTTGCGCAATCATGTCGCCCTTAACTTCGCGAGAGAGCCGCTTAATTTCTGCCACGGCAACTTCCACGGCTTTGTCGATGCCGCGCTTGAGCGCCATGGGGCTCGCGCCCGCAGCCACAGTTCGCACACCTTCGCGGAAGATCGCTTGAGCGAGCACGGTAGCGGTGGTCGTTCCGTCGCCCGCCACGTCGGACGTTTTCGAAGCAACCTCGCGCACCATCTGTGCGCCCAGATTCTCGAGTCCATCCGGCAAATCGATCTCTTTTGCCACGGTTACGCCATCTTTTGTAATGATCGGCGAACCGAACTTTTTCTCAATGACGGCGTTGCGCCCTTTGGGGCCCAGCGTGATCTTTACCGCGTCCGCCAAAATATTTACGCCACGCAAGATTGCCTGTCGCGAATCGGATCCAGTTACAATTTGTTTTGCCATTTCTCTTTCACCCTCCTGGGTGCTTCGAACACTCTGCGCCGCCCTCAAACACTGTCGGGCGCGTATTGCTACTTCTTCCTGCAGAATTCTGGTGATTCTTACTGCGGGTCGCTGCTTCTATTTCTTACCGGCGGCTTTTGCGATGGCATTCACCTTGGCGAGAATATCCTCTTCGCGAAGGATCAGGTATTCCTCTCCATCAATCTTGATATCGTTGCCGGTATACTTGCCGAACAAGATGCGGTCGCCCGCCTTGACGTCGAGCGGAACGCGGTGGCCCTTTTCCATTTTCCCGGCGCCGACCGATATAACTTCGCCTTCGTGGGGCTTTTCTTTCGCCGAATCCGGGATAATAATTCCGCCCTTCGCGGTTTCTTCCTCTGGAAGCCTGCGCACAACAACTCGATCATGAAGCGGAGTAATGTGTAGATTCATTTTTCGGTATCCTTTCCTTCATTCCCCAAAATTAAGCGCTGGACCGTTATCCATTTAGTCCGCCGGTTGAAGTAAAGAGCCGTCCCCGGGGAAGAGCTGGCTCTTTTGGTCAGGTGGGATTTGCTGAAACGTTAAGGTCCCAGTATCTAGGTTTGCGGTTCGCAATACTGTGCGTTATCGCACGTTTTGCGATCGGAGTTCGCGTCCGGGTGACGCAGATTGACAGCCTGGCAAAAGAGCTGCGAGAGGAAAGTCATATCCCCCGCAGCTCGCGGCCCACTATTTCTGATTCGACGCGGCTTCCTTCGACTCGTTACGCGGTGCGTTCTTCTCCAGGACATCGACGAAATGACGGCCCGTCGCCGGCACATGCATGTGTTCGCTTCTTACGATTTCCTTGGCCTTGATGGCGTGTCCATAGACTTGTTCGTTGGCATCATCGTCGGGGCGAAGTGTGGACCCTTCCAAGGAAACGCCGGCAAACAAACCGCGGGAACGGGAGTAACTGAGGATCTCGGCGCGCATCCAGGCGTCGGTGTCCGCGGATGCGTCACGTCCCTTGGGGCCGCCTGCAATGGAAGCGTCGGCTCCCAGCTTAACCTTGCTGCTCAGAATCGATTCCATGCCTCTGTCGTTCATGACCAGCAGGATCAAATCGGTAGCTTCGCCACCTATCTGGAAACCGAAACTGCCGCCTTCAAGTGCATACATGGCCGGAGCTCCCCAGCGACCACGAAACTTTTCACCTGTGCGGCAAACCATCGCGCCTCGGCCGTATTCAGCACCGACCAAAAAGGCCGCCTTTAAAACGGAAGGAAACACGATAACGCATTCTGCTTTTTCGAGAAGGTCGTGAGGAATGCTGTCTGGAATGTTGAGCACTTCTTGCATCACCACGCCACTTTCTTCCAGGCGTTTTTGTTCCTTGTTTAATTCCTGGGCAGGTAGTATGGCTGCGCCAAGAGTGAGACACACTGCAACGGCTAGGTAGTGCTTCATCGCTGACCTCCTAGGTCAAGGCTTCGTTTATAGAATCAGATGAACAAACAATTCTGAAGTTGAAGGGCAGTCAACAGGCTTGCGTTACGAGAGAGGCAACCGTTACGTGACCCGGAGGCGTTTTCTCTCGTTCCCATCTAATTTGCGTTTCTTAGTTCATTAACAAGCTTTTTCGCTTCATTCATTCTCTCTTTGTAAAACAAGGGATTGATCAGAACGACCGTCGCGCCCAGATGAACACGTTGATTAGTCCCTTTCTTGGTCAAAAAGAGCGACAGGGCCGCATAGGTCTTAATCTCTTTCTGGAGAAACCTGACTACACGTCGATTCGAGTCATTCATGGAAGAGCTCCGATCCGAACTTTATGAGAGACGTTACACTCGGACGCGTTCGCGTTCACATACGGCCGAGTAACACGAGAACGACCACAATCAGCAGGACCAGACCCAAACCACCCGTCGGGGCGTAACCCCAACTCCGGCTGTGCGACCAACGGGGTAAGGCTCCGAACAGTGCCAAGACCAACAGGATGATCAAGATAGTTCCAAGCATGCTGTGCTCCTTGTGAGATGAATCCTATTTCTCGATGTATCTGCGTTTACGCCCGAGCGGCTCTCCTTCTTTGAGGGTCGTCGACGCTGGGTCAGATCCACTTTCCAGGATGCGCTCCGCAAGCGTCAGTCCGCGTAGACGGAAACGGCGATTCGATCCCGGGGATATCGACGATTGTAAAGATAGTAGCCGTCGTCCGCATAGATGATGTACACGTCGTCGTTGTCGTACCAGTTGTTGGACCAGTATTCCGGCCAGGGATCAACGAGGCTGAACCAGAATCCGCCGTACTGGAAACGTGGATACCCGCCAACCATCATTACGGGGTAACTGTAGATGCGAAACGAATGACCCGAGCCGAAGTAGCCATTGTAACGGTCCTCGGGAATGCGGTAGCCGTTGTAGCCGCCGCGTTGCTGCCAGTCGCGATGCTCGGACTGCCAGTTGTGTGCGCGATGCTCTTGCCAGGCCGACTGCTGTGCGCCTTCCTGGCGATGCTGCTCCTGCTGAGATTGCATTTTGGCTGGCACATAGTGTTGGTCTGAACGCTGTGGCTGTGCGTTCGATTGCTGGTCGCCGTGTTGTTGGCTCTGCTGACTCCGGACTTGCTGCTGCTCATGTTGTTGTTGCTGTTTGTCAGACTGCGCCTGTTGAGCGTGTTGTTGCTGCTGCTTCTGTTGCTTCTCCTGCTGTCCGTTGGCTTGTTGCTGCTCATGTTGTTGCTGCTGTTTATCAGACTGCGCCTGTTGAGCGTGTTGTTGCTGCTGCTTCTGTTGTTGCTCCTGCTGACCCTTGGCTTGTTGTTGCTCGTGTTGTTGCTGCTGCTTCTGTTGTTGCTCCTGCTGACCCTTGGCTTGCTGTTGCTCATGCTGTTGCTGCTGTTTCTCGGATTGGCCCTGCTGCTGTGCGTGTTGTTGTTGCTGCTTCTGTTGTTGCTCTGGCTGCTGTTTTTCTTGGGGCTTGGTCTGTTGGTGCTCTTGCGGTTTGCCTTGGTCCTGAGGTTTAGCCTTGTCCTCTTGCTGCGCGGGATGATCCTGCCGGCCGTTAGCCGGTGTGGCCATTCCAAATATAACCAGAAGCGCGATCGTACTGACGAATCCAGTAAATTTCATAGTTGTATTCTCTCCATTGCTGGGCCGGCGCCCGTCGAAAGACAATGCACCGGGAAAGATCTCTGATTTCTGGTCGGCTGGAACTGTTTGCGTGGCGCATCACCCAACGCGAATACGGGAGAGGGAATGAAACACTCCAACCACGTTAAGGAGCCATAAGACCACAGCGATAACCACTACTCCGTTCAAAATTGACTTAATACTGCTCTGCATGGGGATGAACCGGTTTACCAACCACAGCAGAATGCCGACAACGATCAGAGCGATAACAATTTGCATTAAAGGCATGTTGTGCACTTCTTTCTTCGCACCAAGACACCCCGAGACCGTACGTTTTCTTGGTTTGTCTTTTGGTCCGGGGACTGGTGCGAATTACACGAAGGGAAGGAACTGGGTACTTATGTGAGTGGCTAAGGCGATAGCGTTTGGCATTGCCTCTCGCTTTCGTCTTCTTCCTTCCCCTACAAGCAGCACACTAGACGAAACGAGACGGTAAATCTGTTCGCTTAAACACAGTCTCGTATTTCGTACGCCAGAGTACGCTCGGTGGTACTATAGGAGCATATCTATGGCAAAAGCCGTGCTTTCAAGGCGAAGCGACACCACCAAAAGCGCCATGTTTGACGCTCAGGCTTTCCTCGACTCGGCCGGCGTTGCTAGAAAAGTCGTCGACTACTCCAAGCGTGACACCATTTTTGCCCAAGGTGATTCCGCCAAACACGTCATGTACTTACAGAAGGGTAGCGTCAAGTTGTCCGTTCTAAATACAACCGGGAAGGAAGCCGTCGTCGCGGTTCTCAAACCGGGAGATTTCTTCGGCGAAGGCTGTCTTGCCGGTCAGTCCATTCGCATGGGGTCTGCCACAAGTACGGTACCCACCACGGTGCTGGTGATTGAAAAGGACGAGATGATTCGCGTGCTCCACGCCGAGCACGAGTTCTCAGACCGATTCATCGCTTACATGCTATCGAGGAACATCCGCGTGGAAGAGGATCTGGTCGACCAACTGTTTAACTCCACGGAGAAACGCCTGGCCCGGGCGCTCCTTCTGCTCGCCCGCTATGGAAAGAACGACGAACCCCAAAAGATATTACCTAAGGTCTCTCAGGAAACCTTGGCGGAGATGATCGGCACGACACGCTCGCGCGTAAATTTATTCATGAACAAATTCAAGAAATTAGGGTTCATTGATACCGAGAACGGGTTGGAAATCAATAGCTCCCTGCTTAGTGTCGTGCTTCACGACTGACTTCGACTCGGAATCTCTGAAATCCCTACTCGAACAGATTCCCATTTGACTTGCAGTAGGGATGACGAACCGCCCGAGCGTTGGTTCATCGACAAGGACCATTCGTTCGCAGCTATATGCGCAGCCCAGTTACCTCGGTGTGCCTGATCACTTCCGCTCTCGGTTTCGTCGATCAATTTGATCGCAACAGTGGCTAAACAACTAGCTCGTTTGATCAATTGAGATTCGTTGGCAGTGGGTTTTCGCGAAACCCAGCCATACACTTCAAAATTACCCAACACCTCGCCATCCTCGGCCAGAATACTCTCTGAGCTCAACATATATAGGCCGCACAGCGCGGCTTTTAGCGCGCTTTCGCCAACATCCCAGCCATCGTTTCCAGAACGGGCAATGAGCGAAACCACGTTGCCGATCTGGAAGTTGAGAGCGCTGCAGATTCCGTTCAAAATCCCTCGTAGCGAAGCACGAGAGGCGATGGCGGAGAGTAAATGCTCCTCCCCATTTAGCAAAAACTGCACCCGGCCATCCATATGACCGGATACATGGCGTCGCTGAAAACTGTTCAGCGAGTCACCTGGACCTTTATTCATGAGCTCTTGCCTGTTCCACGGTCGGATTGGCCTCACGTTCAGAGGCCATTCCACCTTCGCTTCGATCCGTTGAGGAGGCATTCGAGAACTTGGCATGGATCGAAGAGTTTGGCTGAATGCCTTTCATCGCGTAGAGGGCCTTATCCGCCGCGTGCAGCAGAGCGCCGATCGTATCGGCATCTCCTGGGTAATTGGCGACTCCTACGCTGACGGAAAGGAGAGGAGCTTCTACATCTTTGGCAAGCAGATCGCAAATCCGTTCTGCCACCAGCATGGCCGCAACTGATCCTGTTTCTGGTAGCACCACCGCAAACTCATCGCCGCCGTGGCGCGCCGCTGTATCTATAGAGCGGCAGCAATCGGCCATGATGCGAGCGAGACGGCACAGAGCGCGGTTTCCTGCCAAATGACCGAGTTGATCGTTGATGTGTTTCAGCCCGTCCAGATCGAGTAACAGAAGAGAAAATTCACGTCCGGTACGCTTCGATCGCGAGACTTCCGCGTGCAGTACTTCGAAAAGCTGGCGGTAATTCGCTAATCCAGTTAACGAATCGCTGGATGCCTGCAGGCGCAGTTGATCCTCGAGCGTGCGCTGGTCGGAAACATCCACAGCGATGATTTCACAACCATTGAAATTCCCTTGTTCATCAAAAGCGTTGCGGCCACTGATCCTGGCTCTCAGGCTCGTACCGTTCTTTCTCTTCCATTCAATTTCGACTGGTTGAATAAGCCGCGGTTCGGCAGAACTTCCCGACAAAGGCGTTTCTTGGCCAAGGTCAAGGTTGAAAGCAATTTCCAAGACGCTACTCGCCGCTAACAGCTCACTCTTCGATTCGTAACCAAGCATTAAGACCAGGGCCTGATTTACGTCGATAAATTTACCTTCGGCATCGCAGCGGCAAATTCCGTAAGAAGGATTGTCCGCAAGAGCTCGATAAAGCGATCGCGAATGGCGCAATGCACTTTCCGCCTCTTCCAGCTCGGTGCGAAGCTTTTGCGCATTTAGCGCGCGGCGAACAGCCATCGGCAAGTGAGCTGTGTGCGCCTGCTCGATGTACTCAAACGCATCAGGAGAGTTGAGACCGGCAAGTGATTCAACACCATTGGGAGAAGTCAAAAAAACGACAGGAATTCGCAGCAGAGATTCAGGAAAGGCCTGCGAAGCGTTGCAGCTTTTAGATGGATACTCGATGACGACTACATCGTAAGCGTGGTCGCGAAGTTGCTCCGAACATTGGCCTATGTTCAATACAAAATCAGACTTGACCGTGAATTGCGCTTTCTCCAGTTCCTGCACGCAGCAATCGATTGAATCTGCATCGCGGTGAACGAAAAGGACGTGCAGAGCTCGCCGTCTGTGGGAGGATACGCCCTCGTTTCCGCGTTCTGGGTATACGCCCCCGGTATCAGAGCGAGTTTTCCCTAGAGCCCATTGCGAATTAAAAGCCATATTCGGTCCCGTTCAAGACGTCCCCGACCCCGGAAAGAAACCCGGAGACACACACTTTTCTAGATCATCATAGAGAAGTAAGTAGCCAGAATCTGTCCTCTTTGGGACACCAAAAGGGGATGTCGAGATCAAGTGCTAGCAGCAGATGACGCTCTCCGATCGGTGTCGCCTTTGCAGTCGGCATGTTCGCAGTGGCAAGCAATGTCTGGCGTCGTCTACCCAGGCACGATCACTTAGTCTTTGACAAAGACAAGCCAAGGCCTCCAAGCAAGTCTTGGAGTTTGAGATTTAGCTCTTCGTCGCTCAACGAAGCCAGAGGGTTTGTAACCGATCCGGAGAGATCAAAATGCTGTCTCTAGGCCTTCCCTCTGTGTAACTCAACAACAATTCTAAGTGAAGGAAAAGTTGGGCGCAAAATGGGCGCAAAACCCGATCCAGAACGTACAAATTGCAGAAAGAAATTAGAACAGTGCGGTCCTTCCGAGCACTTGTTCCCATGCTTCGAGATACATTGACCGCAATTCATTTTCGCGTGGAAGGCGATGCGTTTGAGTTTGAACTCGTGCCGTTTGTCGGGCCGACCTGATTCATTTGGAAATATCAGTGCATCGGGAAGTGGCTTCTTGGAATTCTTGTATTTCCTCAGCGCCGCAATCAATGAAGCAAACACGGGAACTTCTCGCTCTTCTTTATTCTTCGGCTTGAATGCGTAGAGTGCTTTTCAAGTGACACGAATCACTTGCGTTCGGAAATCAACATCTCGCCAGGTCAGGTAACGCATTTCTTTGTCGCGGAGCCCGGTAGGCAGATAGCAGAGATACAGGACACGCTGCTCTTCATCGCAGGCTTTAAGAAGCGTTTGAATTTCTTCCGGCTCGTAGATGGAGCGGATTGGCTCGACATAATCTGGAAAGTCGCGATTGCTAAGCAGTTTTGTAATGCCGTTTGCTTTGAGTAGCTGGAAAACAATGACTGCCCGTTTGCAAGCGGTGCGGGGTCCGCAGCCGAGATCGTACAACTCGCGAATGAATGATAGGAGATCCTCGCGCTTCACATCGCGGATGAAGCGCTTCGCACAATGGCTGGCGAAGAGATCCTGACAGTATTTGTACGCTGTGTAAGTTTTCGGTTCACGTTGCGGAGGCTCCATGTCTTTAAGGTAGCAGACAACCGCTTCCGCAACTGTGAATCCGCCGCCACTGCCGATTTCTTTGACAGTTTCGATACCCGCGCGATTCGCCTGGAGCTCGATGGCTTTACGACGCGCACTGTCGAGAACGTTTATGTGATCTTTGATCTGTTCTCGTTTTCTTCCGTCCTGCCATCATTCGATGTAATAGAATCCTTCGGGATGGACTTCGACTTTTCTACTCACGCGAACCTTGTCGCGGAGTTT
>Ga0209275_10000168_pt1 | contig 22220 bp, 15 predicted proteins | sample HubBroMetageREF2_FD_188344 | JGI IMG/M metagenome (GOLD analysis project Ga0209275, IMG submission 188344) | Reference soil microbial communities from the Hubbard Brook experimental Forest, New Hampshire, USA - Hubbard Brook CCASE Soil... | ecosystem: Environmental > Terrestrial > Soil >... | reverse complement strand
GGCGGCACGGCTGTGGCCAGCCTCGTCGAGCCACGCCTGCTCATCGAACGGCAGCCTGGCGAACATCTCCCGCTCGGCTGCTGAGACGCCGAGCACCTTGTCGTAGAACCCGGGCAGCGTGACCCGGCCGTCGCTGTCGTGCAGGCCCGCCAGCAGGTCGGCCATGGCGTGCAGCGGGTTCGGCACCGCGCCGCCGAACGATCCCGAGTGCAGATCACGCTCGGGCCCGCGCAGGTCGATATCGGCCTCGGCGAGGCCACGCATGCCGGTGCACATCGACGGCACGTCGGCTGCCCACATCGTGGTGTCCGTGATCACGATCACGTCGCACGCGAGCCGGTCACGCCGGGCCTCGAGCAGCGCGGCGAAGTTCGTCGACCCGGACTCCTCCTCGCCTTCGATCAGGAGCTTGAGCGTGACCGGCGGCGCGTCCCGGCCGCCGGCCGCGAGGCAGGCCTGCACGGCCAGGGCATGGAAGAGAACCTGGCCCTTGTCGTCGGAGGCGCCGCGGGCCAGCAGCTGGCCGTTCCGCTGGACCGGATCGAACGGCGGCGAGTCCCATTCATCCAGCGGCTCGACCGGCTGCACGTCATGGTGGCCGTACACGAGCACGGTCGGCGCCGACGGATCCGGCGCCGGCCAGTGCGCGAACACGGCGGGCAAGCCGCTGCCATCCGCGCCGGTCTCCCAGACCTCGGCCACCGGGAAGCCGGCCCGGCGGAGGTGCTCAGCCAGCCATTGCGCTGACCGGCGGACATCGCCGCCGTGCTCTGGGTCGGCGGATACCGAGGGAATGGCCAGCCACTGCATGAGCGCATCGAAGAAATCGGCCGCGTTCTCGTTGATGTAGCCGCGAACGTCCATGACCCTCCCTCATGACTCCCGGCCACGGACCGCGCCACGCCGCGGTGCATGCCAAAGATCCTGACCTGGACTCTATCGAGGCGGCTTGGCCGGCAGCGACGTCCGCCACCGGATGCGGCTCCCGGCTGAGCGCGCTGCCGTAGCGGGCAGGGCCAGTATGAGAGCGGCACATGCGATCACGGCGGCGGCAGCAGCGACGGCCGAGGTGAAGCCGACGAACGTTACGAGGACGCCGCCGATCGCCGTGCCGGCCAGCCCAGCGGCCCCCTCGACCGCGAGAAAGATCGAGTAGGTCCGCCCGAGCACCGGGTCTGGGGTGCATTGCTGCAGGCAGGTCAGCCGGGCAATGAGGAACACCATTGCCGACATGCCGGTCAGCACGGCCAGCGGGAGCGCGGCGCCGAGGTCGCCGGTGCTGAACCAGACGGCAAAGGCCGCCGCCGTGATCAGCAGCGAGGTGACGGTGAGCGGCCGGAGGCTGAGGCGGTGATAAAGCGCCCTGCCAAGTGGGGCACCGACCAGGAACCCGCCGCCCGTGGCGGCCCACAGGAACCCCACGTCCGCGGCGGTACCGTGCAGCCGCAGATGGATGAAGGGAACCAGCAACGCGGTGAACACCCCGTTCCCGGCCCAGAACAACGGCGCCGCGACGAGCAGCCCGCGGAGCGGGCGGCTGGCCGACACGTGACGCAGACCCGCGCGGAACCCTGCCGCGGCACCCCGAAGACGGCGAGCCGTGCCGTACTGCGGCACCGGACGCCAGCGGAGCAGCAGCAGGCAGCCAGCGGTCGCGGCATAGCTGCCGGCGTCGATGGCAACCGCCATTGGCAGGCCCAGGGTGCCGAATACAATCCCGCCCAGCGGCGCCCCGGCAAGTCTGGTGACAGCGCCGCCGACAGACATGAGAGCGTTCGCTGACGTAAGTTCCTCGGCGCGGCCAACGATGCCGGGGACCAGGGCCTGCTCGGCAGGCTGGTAGAACTGCCCCAGGGCGCTCTCGGCCAGTAGCGCCAGGTAGACGATCCCGACCTGGCCGGACTGGTGCACCAAGGCGACCGGCAAGATGCTCCCAGCCTGGCCCAGGCTCACCGCCATCATGGTGCGGCGGCGGTCCCAGCGGTCGACCGCTACTCCCGCGATAGGACCGATGACCACCGCCGGCACGCTTTCGGCAACGAACGCGAACCCGGTCGCAGCGGGCGACCTGGTCAGCTCGAACACTTTGTAGGGCACCGCGACCAGCAGCAGCCAGCTACCGAGGCTGGACAATAACTGGCCCGTCCACAGCAGCCGGAAATCCCTGACCGACAGCGCGAGCAGCAGGCCGCCTCTGATCCGCAGCATCCTCATCGCGCCGCCCCTCTCCGCTCGGCCTCGGCCTGCACTGCGCTCGCCGCCGAAATGACGGCGCTCACCCGGTCGAGGTGCTACTATTCTGACAGAAAACAATGTCAGGGAAAATTTCTCTCCAGAACACTCGGGATAACGCGTGAGTGGGCTCGGGATAGCGTGGACTGGACCCGGGCTGACACGTGACTGCGCCCGGGCTGACACGTGACTGCGCCCGGGATGACACGTGACTGCGCCCGGGATGACACGTGACTGGGCTCGGGGTGACAGGTGACTGAGGAGGCGCTCCGGGAGGAGCTTGGCCGACGGTTGCGTACTCGCCGGAGCTCGCAGGGACGCACTCTCGCATCCGTGGCGATGCAGGCCGGTCTGTCAGTGCCTTACGTGGCCAACCTTGAGAACGGCCGCGGCAACCCAACTCTGAGCTCCCTGCACAGGCTGGCTGGCTCGCTGGGCATCCCCCTGAGCGAGCTTCTGGCGGAACCAGACGGCGCGGAGCCGGGACCTGCGCTGCCCACGTCGCTGGCCGAGTTCAGCCGGGGTGCCCGGTTCCGGCAGGAGGTGCGGCGGCTCGCCGCAGAGCAAAACGCCACGCCGGCCAAGATCCGCCATCAGTTGCTGACCGCCATGACAGCCGTTCCCCAGCCGCATCGGGGGCTCGACGAACTGGACTGGCATCGCATCCTGGATGCTCTCGTGCTCGTGCTGCGACCACGCTGAAACCTCGGCCGATGCGCCGACCGGCTGTCAGCACCGGGTCGGCGATGCGCCGAGCCGGCTGTCAGCAGAGCGCAGTAACCTGCGTCGAGTGGACTCGAACCTGGATTATGTCGCCGCGCTGACCCGGGAGTCGGCTCGCTTCGCCGAGGCGATCCGCGGCGCGGCGCCGGACACTCCCGTACCCACGTGCCCCGGCTGGACCGCCGATGACCTGCTGTGGCACCTCGGGGAGGTGCAGTGGTTCTGGGCCGCGGTCGTGCGCGAGGACGTGAACCGAACGCGGGCCGAGGAACTCAAGCCGCCGCGCCCGCCGGACCGGGCCGGGCTGCTCGACTTCTTTGACCGCGCCAGCCACGACCTCGTGGAGATTCTGGCCGCGAGGCCGCCGGATGCGGCCGCCTGGACGTGGTCGGACGACCAGAGCGTGGCGTTCATCCGCCGGCGCCAGGCGCACGAGGCGCTGATCCACCGGGTCGACGCCGAGATCGTCGGGGCCAGCCAGACGCCTCTGGACCCGGCCCTGGCCGCCGATGGGATCGACGAGGTGCTGCACATCATGTACGGCGGGGTTCCCGACTGGGGCACGTTCACGCCCGAGGAGGCAGGGGCGACGGTCCGCGTTCAGGCCACCGACACGGGCGGCTCGTGGCTCGTCTCGCTGGGCCGGTTCACCGGCACAGATCCCGACGGCACCACCTACGACGATCCGGACATTCACACTGCGGACAGCGACCCGGGCACCAAGGCCGACGCGGACGTGACCGGGGCCGCGGCGAATGTCGACTGCTGGCTGTGGCGCCGGCCGACGCTCGGGCCCGTCGGCCTGACCGGCGACCGTGACGTGCTCATCCGGTTCGAGGCAGCCGTCGCCGGCAGCGACACCTGAAAACGTGCAGGAGGAATGCAGATGCTGGTCGCGTTCTCGGTCACGCCGATAGGCGTAGGCGAAGACGTCGCCGAATACGTCGCGGACGCGGTGCGGGTGGTCCGCGAGAGCGGTCTGCCCAACCGGACCGACGCCATGTTTACCACGGTCGAAGGCGACTGGGACGAGGTCATGGACGTCGTCAGGCGCGCGGTGGATGCGGTGGCAGCCAAGGCGCCCAGGGTCGGCCTGTCGCTCAAGGCGGACCTGCGGCCTGGCGTGTCCGGCGCGCTCGATTCCAAGGTAGAGGCGGTAGAACGCTACCTCGGCGGGTGAGGCATGCTCAGATCGGGCTCTCCGGGTGGTGGAAGTCCCATTCCTCTAGCGCCGCGACGGACAGCCAGTCGAGCCCGCGCCCGGCCTCGGCCTCGATTCCGTGTGCAAGGGCCGCGAGCGCTGCGGCCGCCGCGTAGCCGTCCGACTCGTCGGAAGGGTCGGAAGCGCCCTCAAGGGCGTGAACGAGCAGTTCCTTCGCTGCCGTGGCCCGGGCGGGCGCGGAGCCGTAGGAATTGGCCAGCGCGGCGATGGCACGCCGCACCACACGCTCGGCCAGCCCGTCCGTCATCGATACCCGTCGCTCCGGCACTGTGCCTCCTGTCATCGGCGCACGCGCATCCTACCCAGCACCCCGCGCCCGGCCGGGATGATCAGCATCGCCGCGCCGGGCGGTCCGACCGCACGTCCACCGCACATGTGCGTTAAGCGTCGCATTGGCATCGATAGCACCCGGCCGTATTGACGATCCTTTTGGGGAATGCCTAGCCCAGGTTCAGCCAAGCTAGCGGCGGCGCGGCACTCCGGCCACCTGGTCAGCCGGCCGGGATCGTCTCGATCAGCGCGGCGAGGCCTGCCTCGTCGAGCAGGTCGGCGGGCCGGACCGTGGTGTCCTCACGCACGTAGTAGAAGGCCGCGCGAACCTCCTCGACCGGCACACCGGCCAGGGCGGCCCAGGCCAGCCGGTAGGCGGCGAGCTGCACCGCAACGGCGCGCTTCTCGTCCGGTGAGGCCGGCGGACGGCCTGTCTTCCAGTCCACAACGTCGTAGCCGCCTCCCGGGGCATCGGCGAAGACGGCGTCGATCCGGCCGCGGACCAGCCGGTCGCCGATCAGCGTCTCGAACGGCACCTCGACTTCGGCGGGCCACCGGCCGGACCACTCGCCAGCCTCAAACCGCTCCCTGAGCTCGGCGATGTCCTGATCCTCGTCTCGCTCCAGGTCGGAGTCGGCAGCGCCGAGCAGGTCGACGGGGTCGAGCAGCCGCTGTGGCCCGTACCGCTGCTCCAGCCAGCTATGGAACTCGGTGCCGCGGCGCGCCAGCGGCGCGGGCGGCCGCGGCATCGGCCGCCGCACCTGCTGGGCCAGCTCAGCGGGGTTCCTGGCGACGATCACCAGCGAGGACACCGGGAGCCGCCGGGGCAGCCCGACCGTGACCGCGTCGTCGCCCCGGCGCTCGGCACGCTCGGCGAGCAGCAGGTCGGCGTCGCGTTCCCAGGCGGCCACGAGCGCCTGGTCATCAGGGTTCAGTTGGGCCGTCAGGTCACTGGGATCGGGCCTCGGTGTGTGGGCGGCCGCGATCGCTTCGGCCACCAGCAGACCTGCCTCGCGTACGGCCTCGTAGCGCGCGCCCGCCGCCGCGGCCGGCCACGTCGCCGTGGCGGGCTCGGCTAGGGCCGGGTTCTCGTCGTCTTCCGCCGGATCCTCGGCCCACGTCGCGACCGATCCGGCGCCGGCCTCGCACGCGGCGCGCACCTCCACGAGGAAGATCGATGGGCCGAGCCGGGACACGCCGCCCCCCCACCAGTAGCCGGAGCAGCCGAGCCAGTACGCGGCACGGGTCGTGGCCACGTAGGCCAGCCGCCGCTCCTCGGCCAGTTCCCTTTCCGCGCACGCCTCGGTAAAGGACGCCAGCGAATCGGCGCCCAGGCCCGCGAGCACCGGCAGGTCGGCGGCGTCGCCGCGGAGCCCGAACGGCAGCAGCCGCGGGTTCTCCGTCCACCGCGTGGTCAGCTTCGGCCGCGCCGGGAACACGTGTCCTTGCGCGCCCTCGGACATGCCGGGAACGAACACGGCCGCCCACTGCAGGCCCTTGGCCGCGTGCACGGTCGCCAGCTTCACCGAGTCGGTGTCGCCGACCCGGCCTCCTTCCAGGCCGAACTCCTCCGCCTCGGCAGCGGTGAGGTACGCCAGGAACGCGCCGAGCGTCGGTTCCTCCTGGTCGCCGGCGAACGCCGCGGCTGCGTCCGCGAACGCGTCCAGGTCGGCGTGAGAGCTTGCCGGGTCGGCGCCCGGCCGCGCGGCCACCTCGATGTCCAAGCCCAGCTCGCGCTCCACCTCGCCGACAAGCTCGGGCAGCGGCCGGCCCGCGTGCTCGCGCAGCCCCCGCAGTTCCGCGGCGAGCGCCGTGAGCCTTGCATGGCCGGCCACCGAGTAGGCGGCCGGGTCACCGAGGTCATCAAGGGCCTCGATCAGGCTGCCGGGATCCGCGGTCAGGTCGGAGACCGCCTGCTGCATCACGTCCTGGGCGTCGGCAGGAGGCTGCGGGGTAGCCGACGGGGGCTGCGGGGTGGCAGAAGCGGGCTGCGGGGTGGCAGAAGGAGGCTGCGGGGTGGCAGAAGGAGGCTGCGGGGCGTCGGGACGAGGCTGCCGGTCGTCGGCAGGAGGCTGCTCCCCGGCCGGGCGGGGGCGGCCGGCGGCCCGGACGAGGGCGCGGGAGCGCCGGTTGAGCGCCAGCAGATCACGTGGGCCAATCCGCCACCTGGGCGACGTCAGCAGCCGGGCAAGGGCGTCGGCCGCGGTCGGGTCGTGCATTACCCGGAGCGTGGCCACCACGTCCTGGACCTCGGGGACGGTCAGCAGGCCGCCGAGGCCGACCACCTCAACCGGGATGCCCCTGGCCTCGATCGCCGCGCGCAGCGCGGGGAACTGGGCTCGCTTGCGGCACAGCACCGCGATGTCGGATGGCCGGACCCGCCGGTCGCGCCGCCCGTCCGGCCAGGCCGCGCCGTCCGGCGCGACACCCGGCGGGATCGCGATCAGCTCCGCGATCTGGCCCGCGATCCAGTCTGCTTCCTCGGCGGCGCTGTCCAGCAGCGCGCAGACGACCGTGCCGCGGCCCGCCCGCGACTCCGGGGCGACCAGCCGGGGTACCTCCGGCGCCGCGGCGCGCAGACCCTCCTGGACCGCTGCCGCGGCGTCCAGGACCCGGCCGGTGTTGCGGAAGCTGGTCGACAGCAGCGCGGTGGGAGCCAGCGTGCCGTCGCGTGCCGGGAAGTCGGTGCCGAACCGGCGCAGGTTGCCCGCGCTCGCCCCGCGCCAGCCGTAGATGGACTGACACGGATCACCGACCGCGGTGACCGGGTGCCCGCCAGCAAACAGCGCCCGGAGCAGCACCAGCTGGGCGTGGCTGGTGTCCTGGTACTCGTCGAGCAGCACCACCTGGTACCTGCCCCGCTCCGCGGCGCCCACCTCGGGATGCCGCTCGGCGATCCGGGCGGCGAGGGCCATCTGATCGCCGTAGTCCATGACCTCCCGCGCCGCCTTGGCCGACCGGTAGGCGGCGACCAGCGGGAGCATCTGCTCGCGCACCCGCTGGCAGCCGAGGATCTTCAGCACCGGCGCCGGGAGCACCGCACCGCGCTGTGTCACACTGCGTTGCACCACACCGCGTTGCGTCACTCCACGCTGCGTCCCCCGACCGCTGGCCAGGACCTCGTCGGCGCGGGCGGCCAGCCACTCCCCCACGCCGCGCACGTCGTCCGGCCCGCGCAGGTGCTCCGCCAGCTCGCCGGACAGGTCGAGGACGGCCGCGGTGACCGTTGACGGGGTCCAGCTGATCGCGTCCATCGGGCCGTCGTAGGCGGCCACCACCCGGGCTGCCAGCTGCCACGCCACGGCAGGCGTGATCAGCCGGATCGACGGCTCGACCGCCTCGCGCAGCGCGTGGTCGCCGACCAGCCGGCCGGCGTAGGCGTGATAGGTCGCGATGACCGGGTCCCCCTGCAGCCGGTCATCGGACGCGTCAGCTGCGGGGAGCTCTATTCCGGCCCGCCTGAGGCCGTCGAGCCGGCCGCGAACCCGCTCGCCCAGCTCGGCCGCTGCCTTCCTGGTAAACGTGAGCCCGAGTACCCGCTCCGGCCGGACCAGCCCGTTCGCGACCAGCCAGACCAGCCGGGCAGCCATCGTCTCGCTCTTGCCCGACCCGGCTCCGGCGATCACCGCCAGCGGGCCGGGCGGCGCGCCGATCACGGCGGCCTGCTCCGGGGTCGGCTCGGGCACACCGAGCAGCCGCGCCAGCTGGGCGGGCGTGTAAGGGGGACTGGGCGCGGTCACGGGGACACCTGCCCCCCGCGCTCGTGCACCGGGCAGCAGGCCGCGACCGGGCACACCCGGCAGCCGGGATTCACCTTCGCGGTGAACACCGAGCCCGCCATCCCCGTTGCCACGGTCTCCACCAGGTCCAGTGCCCAGCCGGGCTCCGGGTCGGCGGTGAGGGAGCCCTGCCGCTGCACCCGGGCCCGGGCGGTGAGACCGGCTTTGCCGACCTGCACCAGTTCGGCGCCGCCCGGCTGGGTCAGGCCCATCTCCTCGAACGCGCCGAGCAGCACGGCCAGCTGGTACACGCCGAGCTGCGGGTGCCGGTCCAGATCCTCGTCGGCCGGCCTGCTCGACCCGGTCTTGAGGTCGACGACGATCGCGGTGCCGTCGGCGTCGCGTTCCAGCCGGTCGACCCGGCCGGTTATCTCCACCTGGCCGACGCTGACGCGCAGGTCCTTCTCGATGGCGATCAGCTGCCGCGGGTTGGCCCGGTGCCAGTCGAGGAACTTGCGGACCATCCGCTCGGCCTGGTCCCGCTGCTTTGCGCTGTACCAGGCGCTGCCGAAGTCGAGATGGTGCCACGCCTCGTCGATGCGCTTGGTGATGTCCGCGTCGTCGGCGCCATCGGCGGCCAGGGCTGCCGCAGCGTGGATCACGATCCCGAAGTGGCGAAGCACGCCGGGCGTGGTGACTCCGGCGGCCGACTCGAGCAGCCACCGCAGCCCGCACCGGGTGAAGTTCTCCGCCTGGGACGGGGACAGCCGTACCGTCCGGTCGGTCACCGGGCCGGACGTGGACAGCTCGGTGAGCGCGTACCAGTGCCGCGGGCTCGCGCCCCGGACGCCGACCGCCGCGAGCCTGGCCAGCTGGGCCGCTGCTGCCCGCCGCACCGGCCCGGGCAGCGCGCCGTCGGCCGCCGCGCGGCGCAGCTCGGCGGTGAGCGCGGGCAGCGACAGCCAGCGCCGGCCCAGCCCGATCACCTGCTCGGGCTCGATGTCGTCCCCGGCCAGCTCGGCAAGGAACCTGGACGGCCGTTCATCGGCATCGGCGCCGCCGACCGCGGTCACGATCAGCTGGTGCCTTGCCCTGGTCACGGCGACGTAGAAGAGCCTGCGCTCCTCGTCGAGCTGCTTTGAGGCGAGCGCGGCGGCCGCGGTGTCGGCGGGCACGGTGTCGGCAAACACGGTGTCGGCAAGCACGGTGTCGGCAGGTACCGTGTCGGCGAGCGCCCTGTCGGCAGGCGCCGCGTCGGCAACCCGGCCCGCCCGGGCGGTCCCGTCGGCGGCCGCCACTGCCTCCACGAGCTCGTCCATCGACAGCAGCGATCCCCGGATCCTGACATCGGGCCAGGTGCCCTCCTGGACCCCGGCGACCACGACGAGGTCCCACTCGAGCCCCTTGGCCCGGTGCGCGGTGAGGACCGCGACCCCCTCGCCGCGCGCCGCGCGCTCGGCCAGCGTGTCCCCGACGATCTCCTGCCCGGCCATGCGGTCCAGGAACACCCGCGGCGACCCCTGCGGCAGCCGCGCGGTGAACCGGGCGGCAGCGTCGAACAGCGCGACCACCGCGTCCAGGTCCGCGTCGGCGGCCGCGCCGCGCTGGCCGCCCGACGCGCTGGCCTGCTGCCAGGTGGCCGCCAGGCCGGACGCGTCCCACACCGCCCACAGCACGTCGTGCGCTGTGGCCCCGTCCCTGGCGGTCTGCGCCGCGATCTTCAGCAGGCCCGCCACCCGCCGCGCCGCGGCCACGGCCGAGGCGATGCCGGGCGACACGCTCCCCGTCTGCCTGCCGTCGCCGGCCAGCACGAGCTCGCGCGGATCGAGCAGCGCGGCCGCGAGCGGATCATCGGTGGGCTGCTCCCCCGCGGCCTGCGCCGACGCCCGCAGCCAACGGCGCAGCCGCCGCAGCCCTAGCGCGTCGGTGCCGCCCAGCGGCCCGGTGAGCAGGTCTGCCGCTGCCTGCTCATCCAGCGCTCCCGGCCGCAGCGCGCAGTCGAGCAGGGCCAGCAACGGGCGGGTTCCCGGCTCGGCGGCCAGCGGAAGCTCGTCGCCCGCGATCGTCACCGGCACCCCGGCAGCGGTCAGAGCCCGCTGCAGCACCGGAAGCTGGCGGGTCGCGGAGCGGACCAGGACCGCCATCGACGACCAGGCCAGACCGTCGGAGAGGTGCGCCCGGCGCAGCACGTCGGCGATCATCGATGCTTCCTGTGCCGCCGTCGCGGCGATGATGATCCGCGCCGTCCCAGGCTCGGCGTCGGGCAGCGGGACCAGCGCGCGGTGCGACCGTTCCGGGCTCCGGTCGAGGTCGGCCTGTGCGGCGGGCAGTCTCGCCGCGACCCTTCGGGAAGCGGAGAGCAGGAACGCGCCGCTGCGGCGGCACGTGCGCAGCGCGACGACTCGCGCCGGGCTGCCTTCCGGGGCCCGGAACCGGTCGGCGAACCTGCCGACCGCCCTGGTGTCGGCGCCCCGGAAGCCGTAGATCGACTGGTCTGGATCGCCCACCACGATCAGCTCCCGGCCGTCGCCCGCCAGCGCATGCAGCAGGTCCTCCTGCGCGGGGTCGGTGTCCTGATACTCGTCGACCAGGACCGCGTCGTAGGCCTGCCGCTCGCGGTCGCGGGTCGCGGCGCGGCCGAGCAGCCCGGCCGCGATCCTGACGATCTCCGCGTAGTCGTAGGCGGGCACCGGCGCGAGGTCGAAGCGGCCGGCATACCGCTCGAGGAACGCGCCAGCCGCCACCCAGTCGTCGCGCCGCCGTTGCCTGCCGAGCCGGGCCAGCCCGCGCCCGTCCAGGCCGCGCTCGGCCGCGCGAAGCAGGAAGTCCCGCAACTCGGCGGCGAAGCCTCTGGTGGCAAGCGCCGGGCGGAGCCGCTCCGGCCAGCCCCGGCCACCGTCTTCGGCCTCGCCGCGGAGCAGCCGCCTGACCTCGAGCAGCTGGTCGGGACCGGACAGCAGGGTCGGCGGCTCGTCGCCAGCGAGGGCGAACTCCCTGCGCACCAGCGCGTAGGCATAGCTGTGGAACGTCAGCGCGAGCGGCTGCCGGGTCGTCCGGCCGAGCCGCATGGTGATCCGCTCCCGCAGCTCCTCGGCCGCCTTGCGGCTGAATGTGAGCACGAGCACCCGGGACGGGTCGATGCCCCGGACGGCGATCCGGTGCACGACGGACTCGACAATGGCCGTGGTCTTCCCGGTGCCGGGGCCAGCCAGCACCAGCAGCGGGCCGGCGGAATGGCTGACCACCTGCTGCTGCGCTTCGTCCAGGCGAGGTGGTGCCGCCGCCGGCGGCATTGGCCGGCGGACGAGGCGATAGGCGGGCGCGGAGGAGTCCATTTCTCCTGGAGCGGGGACGGGCCGTTCGGTAGCCGGCCCAGCGGAATCCCCGCGGCTCACCTCTACAGGTAGCACCTGGCTCCGACAGTCCGCTCCGGTCCGCGCCTATTTGGCGCGAATGGCCGCGTGAATGGACGGGATCAGTTCCTGAGCTTGCGGAGAATGCGCGCGAGATGGGCCTGGTCCGTCCGGCTGAGCCGGCCGAAAAGCCGCTCGGTCTCGGAGCCGCGGGCCGCACGGATCGCGTCCAGGACGCTCTCGCCGTGCTCGGTCAGCTCGACCAGGGTGGCCCGCCGGTCACCGGGGTCGGGCTGGCGCCGGACCAGGCCGCGGGACTCGACGGCGTCGACGACCTCCGTCGTTGAGCGCGCGGCGATGTGCAGATGATCCGACAGCTCGGACAGCCGCATCGGCCCGTGACGGGCGAGCACGCGCAGCGCCCGCAGCTGGGCGGGGGTGACGTCCCACGGGGCCAGGCTTTCGTGGGACGCCTCCCGCAGCCTCCGCGCGACCGCCCAGAAGCCGTCCGAAAGCGTCTCGTCGCCAGATGAGCCGCTCCCGTCCGCACTGCCGTGATCGGTCGTCACAGGAATAGGATACCAGCTTCTGGCGTTCTTACCTCAAGTTGAGGTAACCTCAGCACTAGACTTCACCAGGCTCGACGCGCACTCCTTCCGGGCCACACCAACAGAATCGAGCAAACTTTGGCAACACCGCAGAGCAATAGAGACACCAACGCAGGCCGTGGCCGCGGCCCGAGGACCGTCACAGCCGAACAGAAGGCGCAGGCACGCGAGGTATCGCTGCGCCGCATCGGCCGGCTGTTCACCCCCTACCGGTGGCAGCTGGCGATCGTCACCGCCATCATCGCCGCCTCGTCCATCGTCGGGCTGGCCTCCCCGTTCCTGCTCCGCGCGGTGATTGACACCGCGCTGCCGGACAGGAACCTGCGGCTGCTGATCTGGCTGGTCCTTGGCATGGTCGGCGTGGCGGCCGTCACCTCCGTCTTCGGCGTGATCCAGACCTGGATCAGCACCAAGGTCGGGCAGCAGGTCATGCACACGCTGCGCACCAGCGTCTTCGGCCACCTGCAGCGCCAGTCGATCGCGTTCTTCACCCGGACCCGCACCGGCGAGGTGCAGTCCCGCATCCAGAACGACATCGGGGGGATGGAATCCGTCGTCACGTCGACCGCGACATCCATCGCCTCCAACCTCACCACCGTTGTCGCCAGCGCGGTTGCCATGGTCGCGCTGTCGTGGCGGCTGTCGCTCATCTCGCTGGTCGTCATGCCCCCGGCGGTCTACCTGACCCGCAAGGTCGCTGGCATGCGCCGGGCCATCACCGCCCAGCAGCAGGGCGAGCTCGCCGACCTCAACGTCACCATCGAGGAGGGGCTGTCGGTCAACGGCGTCCAGCTGGCGAAGACCATGGGCACCGGGCCGTCGCTGATCCGGCGGTTCACCGACTCCTCGGCGCGGCTGATCGACCTGGAGCTGCGATCCCAGCTGGCCGGGCGGTGGCGGATGTCGTCACTGAGCATCATCTTCGCGGCGATCCCGGCGATCATCTACCTTTCCGCTGGCCTGCCGGTCACCGCTCCCGCGATCAGCATCGGGACCCTGATCGCGTTCACCACCCTGCAGAACAACCTGTTCCGGCCGGTCACCGGGCTGCTGAACACCAGCGTCTCGGTAATCAGCTCGCTGGCGCTGTTCGCACGGATCTTTGAATACCTCGACCTGCCGGTCGAGGTCGACGATCCCGCCCACCCGGTGGAGATCGACCCGGCCCAGGTCACCGGGCACGTACGCCTGGAGGACGTCAGCTTCGCCTATCCCGGCGCTGACCGGACCGCCCTCTCCGGCGTCGACCTGGACATCCCGGCCGGCCGCACCCTTGCCCTTGTCGGCGAGACCGGGTCGGGAAAGACCACCCTCGCATCGCTGGTAGCCCGGCTGTACGACCCCAGCAGCGGCAGCGTCCGCATCGACGGCATCGACATCCGCGACATCAGGCTTGCCGACCTGGCCGCGATCGTCGGCGTGGTCAGCCAGGAAACCTACCTGCTGCACACCACGGTGCGGGAGAACCTGCGCTACGCCAAGCCCGGCGCCACCGACGAGCAGATCGAGGAGGCCGCGCGCGCCGCCCAGATCCACGACCTGATCAGCGGGCTGCCGGACGGCTACGACACCATGGTCGGCTCCCGCGGCTACCGCTTCTCGGGCGGCGAGAAGCAGCGCCTGGCCATCGCCAGGACCCTGCTGCGCGACCCGCGTGTGCTCGTGCTCGACGAGGCCACGAGTGCGCTGGACACCGAGACCGAGCGCGCCGTTCAGATGGCGTTTGACGCGCTCGCCCAGGGCCGCACCACCATCACGATCGCGCACCGGCTCTCGACCGTGCGCAACGCGGATCAGATCGTCGTGCTGGACCACGGCCGCATCGCCGAGGCGGGCACCCACGGCAGCCTGCTCGCCGACAACGGCCGTTACGCCGCGCTCGCGGCGTAACCTGGCCAGATCGCCCATAACCAGATAACCGTCCCGATCGTGGCGATCGTCATCGGCGCAGGCGCGCTGCACGCGATCTGGAACGCGATAGCCAAGTACCTCGACGACAGGCTCGTGGTGTTCGCGCTGATCGGGGTCGCCTCGACGGTCGGCGGCGGTCTGTTGCTGGCGGTCACCGGCCTCCCGTACCGGGCTGCGATCGGCTTCGCAGCGGTGTCAGCGGCCATCCACATCGGCTACGACCTGGCGCTGATGAACTCATACCGGCTCGGCGCGTTCAACCAGGTGTACCCGATCGCCCGGGGGACCTCGCCGCTCGTGGTGGCGTTCGGCGCCTACCTCGTCGCTGGCGAGCGCCTGGGCGCCGTGCCGCTGGCCGGGGTCGCGATCCTCGCCGCGGGCCTGGCCAGCCTGGCGCTGTCGTCCGGCCGCCTGACCTCCTCGGAACTGCCCGCGATCGGGGCCGCATTGCTCACCGGGCTGGCGATCGCCGGCTACACGATCGTGGACGGCCTCGGCGTCCGCCGGGCCCACGACCCTTACGCGTACGCCGGGCTGCTCTTCTTCCTCCAGGGACCTGTGTTCCCGGTGATCGCCGCCTTCCGGCGGCCGAGACCGTGGCTGACCCGGCCGGGAACCGGCAAGGGCCTGCTGGCCGGGGCGCTGTCACTGATCGCCTACGGGATCGTGCTCTGGGCGCAGACCAAGGCCCCGCTGGCCGAGGTCGCCGCGATCAGGGAGACCGGCGTGGTCTTCGCCGCGCTGATCGGGATGAAGCTGTTCGGCGAGCGCTTCGGCCTCCGGCGGCTGGCCGCTGCCCTGGTGGTGGCCACCGGCATCGCAGCGATCAGCGCCTGAGACGCGGAGCGGTTACGGCGCTGGTGTCCAGCGAGCGCGGCGCATGTCCACCCGTCCGGGGTTGCCGTCGCCGTCGAGGCGCATCGGCGTGCCTTCCTCCCGGTACCTGGCCAGCGCCGCCCGCTCGTGGCCGGCCAGCAGCGATCCGTCCGCGTGGATGACCCGCCACCACGCGACGCCGCCGCCCCACAGGGCCATCACCCGGCCCACCTGGCGGGGTCCGCCCTCCCCGAGGTACTCGGCGATGTCGCCGTAGGACATCACCAGGCCCCGCGGTATCGCCTCGGCAAGGTCCAGGACCCGGCCCGCGTAGTCGGTCAGCTCGCCCGGCGCCGGGCCGGCCGGGACCACAGCCGCGGTCCGCTGGCGCCCGCCACCGCCGGCCGGCCCGGTCCGCTGGCGCCCGCCACCGCCGGCCGGAGGCCGGCTAGGGCTCATTCACCGGGCCGGACGCGCCGCGGGTGTCCTCGGCGGCCGCGGCGTGGCCTGGGGGCGTGGACGGTCGTTGCTGCGGCAGCGGTGCCAGGTAGCCGCCCGCAGTGTCTGCGGCGGGCCGCTGGTACGCGGCGGTGCGCATAGGCCGCCGCATCAGGACCAGACGGCTGGTGCCGATGACGATCATCGCCATGCAGACCGCGGCCAAAATGCAGAACAGCGCGAGCTGCCGGACGCCCCGCGCGGCGACCGGGGGCGACGGTATAGCCGCCGGCCCGCCGCCGAAGTGACTGTCCGCGCTGACGCCCGGCGTGACGGCCGCGGCGCGCCGCAAGCCGGTCCGCGGCGACCCGGGCCCGGCCAGGCCCCGCGCGGACAGCCGCCCGGCGACCCTCAGCGCGGCGGCCGCGTCCACCGAGCCGAAACCGATCTTGTCGTCGTAACCGTGCGCAGGACGATTGCTGGTCGAGGACGTGATCGCCTGCCGCACCATGTCCGGCGGGAGCGACGGGTACGCGGACTTGATCAGGGCGGCTACCCCCGCGGTCAGCGCGCACGCCGGGCTGGTCCCGCTCACCAGCCAGTACTGGCCGTCCCTGCCCTGGGCCGGCACGTTGACCCCGGGCGCAGCGACCTGAACCGAGATGTTGTCGCTGGAGAAGCCGGCCGCCCGGCCGTTCGCGCCGACGGCCGCAACCCCGAGCACTCCCGGGTAATCCGCCGGGAACGAGTACGGGGCGTGGCCGCTGCCGTGGGCGGTCGCCGTGTTCCCCGAGTTGCCCGAGGAAGCGACGACCACGACGCCGCGGTTCAGCGCGTCCTGTAGCGCCTCGCGCACTGGCAGGCTGGGCAGGCCGTAGCCCAGAGACATGCTGATGACCTGCGCCCCGTGCGATACCGCGTACCGGATCGCGCGCGCCAGCTCGTTCTGGATGCGCGCCTGCGGCTCATGCTGGTAGCGCGAGTAGTTGGGGTCGCCGCTGTCGGTGATGACCCGGATCGACAGCACCCGCGACTTCGGCGCGACCCCCATAATCCCGCTGCCGCCGCCGTCGTGGCCGTGACCCGCGACGAGCGACGCCATCCAGGTCCCGTGCACCCCCCAGTTCGGGTTGGATTGCGGGGTGTTGACGCCGGTGTAGTTGGGACCCGTGATCACGGAACCTGCCAGGTCGGAGACAGCGGGATTCACCCCGCTGTCGATGACCGCGACGGTCACACCCTGCCCCTGGGTGACCGACCATGCGGGTTCCACGTTGAGCGCCTGAAGCACCCACTGCTGGGCGTTGCGGACGGCGTCGGCGCGTGCCGGGACGGCGCCGATGGCCAGCGGCAGGATCAGCGCGGCAATGGTGGCCAGGACCAGCGCGGTGGCGCGGCGTGCGGAACTGGGCACCATCGCGGTCAGCACCCGGGCGCTCCGGGGCACGTGGGCGTCGGCGGCTGCACGCCGAGCGGCGTGCCGACCGCGTCGGCGATGCCGTTCGCGACGCTGCTCATTTCCTGGTCAGTGTACGGATCGGACGCCACCGAGACCTGTGGCTCGCCATTCGCGTAGCCCGCGGTGGTCATGATCACGTACGGCCCGTCGCTGGTCGCCCACGAAAGCTGCCGGTTCCGATCGGCGAACGACGCGGCCAGGGTGCCGCGGAAGCCGAGCGCGCGGACCGTGGCCTCCTGGTCGGCGGACAGCTTGCCAGCCGCCGACCTGGCCGCACCGGCGCTGGGCATCACGGCAACACCGACGGTCACGAGCATGCTGTCGGTCTCGTCGGCGTACGTCGCGCGGAGCAGGGCCGTGCAGTGCCCGGCCGACAGCACCCGGTCGGCGGCCGCGTCGGCCGACTTCCCGCAGCTCAGTTCCCGGGCGATGCCCACCCGGTAGGCGGTCAGCGCCAGCTGGCTGCCTGCATTGAGGGTGTCGGAAGGCACCTGGTAGGTGATCGCGTCGGGGAAGATCTTCCCGGCTGGCAGCGCGCGCCAGCGCCGCGCGGTCTCCCAGTTCCCGATCTGCTGCTGCTGCGACGGCGTGAACTTTCGCGGCAGCAACTGCGCGGAAACACCCGCGGCCGAGGCAGCCAGGCCAGCCATTCCCACGAACAGCACGATCAGCGTGATGCTGAATCGCCAGCCGCCACGCCCACGGCCGGCTGGCGCCCCGCCCCCATCGTTGTCCGGAGTCTCCGGCTGCATGGACACACAGAAATGCTACGGCCTGGCAGTGCCATGTCGTGCGGCCGGAGGAAGGTTCACCTCTCCAGATGGACAGGAGCGCCCGGTTCGCCGGACCCGGCGTGGCCTCAGTAGGCCGGCAACGACGGGTCCACCTGGTTGACCCAGGCCAGCACGCCCCCGCCGACATGCACGGCATCCGAGAAGCCGGCGTTATGCACGACCGCGAGGCACTCGGCGCTCCGGGCGCCGCTCTTGCAGTGCAGCACGATCCTGCGGTCCTGCGGGAGCTTCTCCAGAGCCGAGCCGTTGAGGAACTGGTCCTTGGGTATGAGCACGGAGCCCGGGATGGACACGATCTCGTACTCGTTCGGCTCCCTGACGTCCACCAGGAAGATCTTTTCGTCGTTGTCGAGCATCGCCTTGAGCTCGGTCGCGGTGATCGTCGATCCTGATGCCGCGTTCAGGGCGTCCTCGGACACCGCGCCGCAGAACTCCTCGTAGTCGATCAGCTCGGTGATCGTCGGGTTCTTGCCGCACACGGCGCACTCAGGATCCTTCCTGACGCGCACCGTCCGGTAGCTCATCTCCAGGGCGTCATAGATCATCAGGCGCCCGGCCAGCGGCTCGCCGATCCCCGTGATGACCTTGATCGCTTCGTTGACCTGGATGGACCCGATGGAGGCGCACAGCACGCCAAGCACGCCCCCCTCGGCGCAGGAGGGCACCATGCCGGGCGGTGGCGGCTCCGGGTACAGGCACCGATAGCACGGGCCATACTCCGCCCAGAACACGCTGGCCTGCCCGTCGAAGCGGTAGATCGAACCCCAGACGTAGGGCTTGCCGAGCAGCACGCAGGCGTCGTTCACCAGGTACCTGGTGGCAAAGTTGTCGGTGCCGTCGACGATCAGGTCGTACTGCGCGAAGATCTCCATCGCGTTGTCCGAGTCGAGGCGCTCGGTGTGCAGCACGACGTTGACGAGCGGGTTGAGCTCCCTGATGCTGTCGCGCGCGGACTCGGCCTTTGGCCGGCCCACGTCCGACTGGCCGTGGATGATCTGCCGCTGCAGGTTCGACTCGTCTACCACGTCGAAGTCAACGATGCCCAGCGTGCCCACTCCGGCGGCCGCCAGATACAGCAGCGCCGGTGACCCCAAGCCGCCAGCGCCAACGCACAGCACCCGGGCGTTCTTCAGGCGCTTCTGCCCGGTCATCCCGACGTCCGGGATGATCAGGTGGCGTGAGTAACGCCTGACCTCGTCAACGGTCAGCTCGTCGGCCGGCGTGACCAGCGGTGGCAGCGACACAGTGCTATCTCCTGGGAGGAATGCCGGGTTTCGGCTCTTGTTCGGCGCGTATTCACGCTCCAGGGTGATGAACCAGCCACGGCCCGTCCGCATTCCATCGCGCCGCCTGGCCGGAGCCCAGAATGTCGTGGGCTCCGGGTAAAACACAGACATGCCCGGGCCGGCGGCGCCGCCCGGGACCCGCCTAGATCCCGGAGGCCCGATGACCCCACCGCCCCCGACGTCAGCAGGGAAGCCGCGGCCCCGGGCCCGCGGATCTGGGGATCGCGCGGTGCTGCCGCTTGTCCCCGGCTTCGAGCGAACGCCGGCGAGGACACGGCCGCTGCCGGACGCCGCGGCAGTGCGGCTGGTCGCGGTTCCGGACTCCGCGCCGCCCTATGACGAAGGGCGCGCGGTGACGCCTGCTGGCCGCCGTGAACCGCCCGAGCCGCTGCGGGCCCATGACCGGCCGAAGCTGTCCTCGCCGGGTGCACCCGCGCCGGGCCGCAACCGCCGCAGCGGCGGGGAGGCAGCGGCAGCCGGATGGCCGAGCCAGTTCGCTCAGGTCCTCGCGGAGACACTCGCGGGTTCCCGGCCGCAGGGACAGATCACGCCGTGGACCACCGAACAGGCCCGCCGGCTCATCCGCCAGCTCCGGCCCACGCTCGCGGCTGGCCCCGTGCCGCGGGTCCGGCGCGTGCTCGCCTCCCGGCCGGCCGAGGGGGTCGTCGAGATGACCGTGGTCGTAGGGTGCGGGCCGAGAATCCGCGCTCTCGCCGTGCGGCTGGAGCAGGACAGGCCGCACCACGCCGGTCGCGGGCGTGACGCCAGCGCGGCAGGGTGGGTCTGCACGGCCATCGAGGCCGCCTGAATACGGCCGTTTGCCGCGGGCCTCCGGCTACCGGTTGCGCGGATCGCCGTGGCACTGCTTGAACTTCCGGCCCGAACCGCACGGGCACGGCGCGTTTCGCCCCACTTTGGAGTAGTCGACGCCGCCGGCCGAGGCGGCCCGCTGCTGCGCGTTGCCGCTCCCGTCCTCGCTGGGCGCGCTGTACTGCAGGCGGCTCGGCCGCTGCGGGCGGTCCAGGCCGCGGGCCGCGAGGGCAGCGGGCACCTCCGGGCCCTCCTGGCCGGGCGCGGGCTGCGCACCGGGCTGGGCCTGCCCGCCACCCCGTTGCCGGGCGCCCGGCCGGCCAGCCGAGGCCGTCGACCGGGAATGGCGTCCTGGCCGGATCGGCGGAGCGGGCTGGCCATGGTCGTCCTGCCCTCCGGGCGCGGCGGGCACGACGCCCGCTCCCGCCGGGATGGCGCCGGCCGGAGCGGCGCCGCCAGGTCCGGCACCATCGGGCACCACGCTGAGGACTGGTCCCCCACCCGCCGCCTCTTCGACGATCGGGCTGTCCTGCCGCTGCACCTGCAGATTGAACAGGTTGCCGACCGACTCCTCCTTGATGCCCTCCATCATCGCGCTGAACATGTCGTAGCCCTCGCGCTGGTATTCCACCAGCGGATCGCGCTGCCCGTAGCCGCGAAGCGAGATGCCCTCGCGCAGGTAATCCATCTCGTAGAGGTGCTCGCGCCACTTGCGGTCGAGCACCGAAAGCACGACGCGCCGCTCGAGCTCGCGCATTACCTCGGGGGTCAGTTCCTCTTCCCGGCGCTCGTAGGCGCCCAAGGCGTCCTGCTGTACCACTTCGGTGATCAGGTCGGCCGAAAGGTGGGCCCGGTCTCCGCCGGCCTCCTCGATCATCCCGTCGATCGAGATCCCGCCCGGGTAGAGCTGGCGGAAGGCCCGCCACAGCTGATCGAGGTCCCATTCCTCGGGGAATCCCTCGGCTGTCGCGCCGGCCACGTAGCCGGCGACGACATCATCGAGCATGCCGCGGATCTGGTCCTTCAGGTCCGCACCCTCCAGGACCTCGCGCCGCTCGCCGTAGACGACAACGCGCTGCCGGTTCATCACGTCGTCGTACTTGAGCAGGTCCTTGCGGATCTCGAAGTTCTGCTGCTCAACCTGTGTCTGGGCGGACCTGATCGAGCGGCTGACCGTCTTGGACTCGATCGGGACGTCCGGCGGCGTCTTCAGCCACTCCATGATGTGCGCGACCTTGTCGGCGTTGAACATCCGCATCAGGTCGTCCTCGAGCGACAGGTAGAACCGCGACTCGCCCGGGTCACCCTGACGGCCGGACCGGCCGCGCAGCTGGTTGTCGATCCGCCGGGACTCGTGCCGCTCGGTGCCGAGGACGTAGAGACCGCCAGCGGCGACGACCTCCGCGTGCTCCTCCGCCACCGCCCGCTTGGCCTTGTCCACCGCTTCCGGCCAGGCGGCCTCGAAGTCCTCGGGCGTGTCAACCGGAGACAGGCCGCGCTGGTGCAGTTCGAGGTCCGCGATGAACTCGGGGTTGCCGCCGAGCATGATGTCCGTGCCGCGCCCCGCCATGTTCGTGGCCACCGTCACCGCGCCCTTGCGGCCCGCCTGGGCGATGATGGCGGCCTCACGCTCGTGGTACTTGGCGTTCAGGACCTCATGCGCAACGCCGCGCCGCTTGAGCATCGTGGAAACGAGCTCTGACTTCTCCACGCTGGTGGTGCCGACGAGCACCGGCTGTCCCGCCTCGTGCCGCTCGAAGATGTCGTCCACCAGGGCCTCGAACTTCGCCTGGACCGTCTGGTACACCACGTCGGACTGGTCGGCGCGGATCATCGGCATGTTCGTCGGAATCGGGACGACGCCGAGCTTGTAGGTCTGGTGGAACTCGTTGGCCTCGGTCATGGCGGTGCCGGTCATGCCGGCGAGCTTGTCGTAGAGCCGGAAGTAGTTCTGCAGCGTGATCGTGGCCAGCGTCTGGTTCTCGTCCTTGATCTGCACGCCCTCCTTGGCCTCGATGGCCTGGTGCATGCCCTCGCTGTACCGGCGGCCGTGCAGCATGCGGCCGGTGAACTCGTCCACGATCAGGACCTCGCCGTTTATCACGACGTAGTCCTTGTCCTTCTTGTAGAGTTCCTTGGCTTTGATCGCGTTGTTCAGGAAGCTGACCAGCGGGGTGTTGACGGACTCGTACAGGTTGTCGATGCCGAGCCAGTCCTCCACCTTCTCGACGCCGCTCTCCAGGATGCCGACCGTCCGCTTCTTCTCGTCGACCTCGTAGTCGCCCTCGCCGTCCTCGCCGCGCCGCAGCCGCGGCGCGATCTTGGCGAACTCGAGGTACCAGCGGCTGTTCTGGTCTGCGGGCCCGCTGATGATCAGCGGGGTGCGCGCCTCGTCGATGAGGATCGAGTCGACCTCGTCCACGATCGCGTAGTGGTGCCCCCGCTGAACGCACTCCTCCAGGCCCCAGGCCATGTTGTCCCGGAGGTAGTCGAAGCCGAACTCGTTGTTCGTGCCGTAGGTGATGTCGGCCGCGTACTGCTTGCGCCGCTCGTCCGGCTCCATCTGGGCCAGGATCACG